>ERZ1106941.786-NODE-786-length-41118-cov-71.716557_pt1 | contig 41118 bp, 63 predicted proteins | sample MGYA00403670_ERZ1106941 | MGnify/ENA primary metagenome ERZ1106941 (study PRJEB35170, sample SAMEA104062400) | human gut metagenome | biome: human gut; feature: human-associated habitat; material: faeces | place: Denmark | collected 2012-06-04 ...
AAAACGACGGAATGACAACGATATGAAAAACCGAGCGCAAAGGGTTCGAGTCCCTTATCGCCCACTTCACGGAATCCTTGAGATTCCAACGATTCAAACACTCCGCACCTGCACCGCGTCATCATGTGCCCACATTTTGCCCACATCCCGCGAAGCGACCTGCACGGCGGCGTCGATGGTGCGCGCCACATCATCCAGATCCGAGTCGAACAGATCGGCGTACACATCCAAAGTCATGGCCGCGCTCTTATGGCCAAGCATGCGCTGCAGCGCCTTGATGTTCGCGCCGGCATGCACCGCGATGGATGCGGCGGTATGCCGAAGGTCATGCGGCGGCAGAGGCTCCACGCCCGCCCTCCTGCACGCGCTGACGAACCACGTACGGTTCGATTTCGCCCCCGCAGCCGACTGATTGCGCGGAGGACGGCCAAGATGGTCACGGAAAACCCAATCGGACGGCCCCTTGCCAGCCAGCACGGGAAGCAGCGCCTCGCCGACTATGGATGGCATGGGCACATCACGCATCTCATGCGACTTCGGCGAGGTCTCCGACCATTCGCTGCCGATGCGCGTAACATTCCGCCTGACGTGTATTCGGCGGCGTCCATAGTCCACGTCCTCCACCTTCAGGCCGCACATCTCGCCCCAACGCAGGCCGCACAGGCCAAGCACCAGCACGAGCGCCTTGCGGTCGGTCGGCTGGATACGCGCCCTGCCGGCCTCGTCCGCGACGGCCAGCAGTTGCTCGATGGTCAGATACCGGTGCAGTCGCCTGCCCTCACGCCTGGGCAATGCCAGTTCGTCGGTCGGAGCCTTGGCGGTGAGCCTGTTTTTGACGGCGAGATCGCAGACGCCCTTGAGCACGCCGACGATCTTGAGCACCGTGCTCGGAGCCAATGTCTCGGCCTTGCCGCTGATAAAGGCCTGCAATTCCCTATGTGTGATGGAGCCGATTTGTCGGTCGGCGTATTCCGGCTCCACATGCGTCTTCCAAGTGATTTCGTCGGTGCGGATGGTGTTTGGCTTGAGGATCGGACGGCGTGAATCCATCCATTCGGCGTAGACGTCGGACACCAGGGTGCGTCCGGCCGACTGGTCCACGAAGCTGCCGTCCCTTTTGGCGGCGTTGACATGCCGGTCTCCCCACGCCTCGGCGTCCATCTTGCGCCGGAATCCTCTTTTGCCGGTCGGCGCTCCGTTCGGCTTACGGTAGCGCACCTCGTAGCGTTTGCCGCTTTTCGTCGTGTATTGGCGGATCGTGTAGGCCATGCTTGCCCCTTCGTTTGCGTGGCATCAAGTCTATCAATCCGTTGATTTTTTTTCTCTGTTTTTTGCGTTTCGGCTTGCATTACTTTCATTGCTATGCTATGATAGTTATATCAAGGAAAGGAGGTGAACATGGAACCCAAGGATTGGCTGCAGCTGATCACCAGCTGGGTATCGATTGCGGTGACCATCTGGCTCGGCCTGCGCGATGACCCTCCTCCGGAAGGAAGGCACCGCAAGCGCAAGTAAAAAGGTTCCGGCTATCCCAAGTAGCCGGAACCCTCATCCAATCCTACCAAAGGGAACCGTGAGCATCATGACAAAGCAAAGGAAACTGGCCGTCACATGCATGCTGTTCGCCGTCATATCGGCCACGAGCACATTCGGCGGCATGCACATCATGGCGGCAGGATTCGCCATCGCAGCCGGCATCGCCGGCCTCTTCGCCGGATGGAGCGGACGATGACAGTCGAATACATGAGCTTCACAGAGGTCGCCGACCAGCTCGGCGTCAAGACCGGCGCCCTCGCTACCTACAAGCTCCCAGAGCCCGACGCGATCATCGGCCGCACTCGCGGATGGCTCCCCGACACCATCGACCGATGGAACGCCAGTCGTCCCGGTCGCGGCGTCGGCGGAGGACGCCCACGCAAGAACAAGACCGAATAACAAGAAAAGCCCCTCCCCCAGCAATGCTGAGAGAGGGGCGATGTTTAACCGAGTTTTCCGATGATCTGTTTTTCTTTGTCGCTGAGCGGCCATATGGTCACGTCCTCCGCGGCCTTCAGTTCCGCGGCCTTCAGTTCCGCGGCCTTCAGTTCCGCGGCCTTGGCTTCGCTCATCAGATAGCCGCCGCCGAAGATGGCCTTCTTCACGGCCTTTTGCGAAGCGAGCCTAGGCGTGAATGCCACGTCCGAAGCCTTGACACGGAACTCGACCTGCTTGCCAATCTTATTGAGCCTGCTCACGGTAAGCAGTTCACGTGGATACGAGTATTTCGGCGGATGCCTGCGCCGCTCTTTCCTGACGCGCTTCACGGTCTCGTCTATCGAGTTGGCCAGATCCGGCGCGGTGCGGATCAGGTCATCGCCGAAACTCGTCACGAAGCTGGTGTTGACCTGCGCGCCGTTCGCGTATTCGATGGCCGAATTCGTGACGATCATGTGCGTTCCGTTGCGTGACGTGCTGGAGAAGATCGTGAGACACGGCGCGAACAGGAAGAAAGGAATATGGTTGTCACGGTAGAACTTGCATATCTTTGACAGAATCGAGAAAGGTGGGTTGTCCACCACCACCTTGCCATCGGAATAGTCGAACCGTTCGTAGTCGCCGCCCGGATAGAAGGGCCGCACCACTTTGCTGGGGTCGATGCCATACTCACGGCATGCCCAGTCCTTTATGGTCTCATACACTGCGGGGGGGGTATAGCAGTCATCCGTGGTCTTCTTCGGTTTGAATTTGTCCACGAACGCGTCGTAATCGTCAATCGTCTGCTGTCTGATGCCCATTTTGAAAGTCCTAAAAATAAAGCCCCTCCTCCATGATGGAGAAGGGGCAGATTTAAAAAACGGGTGTAAAAAATTCCACGGACACTACAGTGCCGCAAATTTTTCCACACCCGAGTTTGAGTTTCCGGCGCGAGTTTGAGTTTCGCGCCAGAAAATTAATCACGGCGCAGCGGATTGTAGGCCACTCCGAGACCGCTGGCGATGAAGCCGGCCACAGTGCTGATGTACCCGCCGATGGCCGCGTCACCAAAGGTCATGAAACCCAAGCCGACGCAAGAAGCGATCAGCCCGAGCACGTACACGACAGTGCGCACCTGCTTAGAAAAGACCGGAGTGTATGCGTCCGGCGGCTGGTTGTCCTGACCATCCTCACGCTCGTTGGTGAGATTGGCGATGGTCGTCTCCAGAGTGTTCTCTTTTGCATGCTCAGCCATTAATACCTCCTTCCTTTCAGGCTTTGACGAGATACCAGGTTGACTTGTCCTCGGGAGCCAGCGCGATGTAGCGCACTGCTCCGCTGTAAGCCACGTAGCGGCCCCAGATGTAGCCGTCCGCGACCGTGCCCCAATGATCCAGATTGACGGTCTGGCCGTTGGAATAGGTGGCGACCACATTGCCGGAAACGCTCGGACGGTCGCGCACGTTGAGCCCGTCCACGGCCACACGGTACGTGCCCTGCAGCACGTTTACGGCGGACGATGCCGTGGCGGACTGCGTCGGCTGGACGGTTGGCGTCGGTGCCGTCGCGCCGGTCATCCTGTCATACCATGTCTGGGCGCGAGCCATGTAGGCGGCGTTCTGGGCTCCGGCGATGGATGCAGGGCAGGCGGTGGATGTGAAGTCGGAGTGCGGGAAAACGTTGACGCGCCACTGTGGTCTGCCGAGGCCGTAATGCTTGCAGAGCGCGGCCACGAGGTGCGCGCCGTTGTCCAACGTCGCTTCGCTCAACATCCACGGGTCGGCCGAGATGTCGGCATGTTCCACGCCGATGGACGTGAGGTTCGCATTCCAGTCGCCCGAATGCCATGCCGTGTCCGTATCCCACACGAGCTGCGTGATCCTGCCGTCCGCAGCCGCCTGATAGTGTGCGGAAGCCTCGCGGGTCTGCCAGACGTTCCAGCAGTCCTTGCCGGTCAGGTTGCCGCCATTATGATGCACGACGATCTTGTCGACCTTGCATCCCTGGCGTCCTTTGGTCATGTGCGTGGCGAGGATGAGATTCTCGTCAGCCTCCAGATTCTCCCATGATTTCATATGTTTCCTCCTTTTGATGGTTTTTTACGCCACTGCGAGCGTCCATATCATGACGGCCATCTCCAGCAGTCGCAGGAGCGGCAGCATGAGCAGGACGACGCAGACGAGCGTGAACGCGGCTAGAAGCAGCGTCACGACACAGGTGAGCCAGACCGGCACGTCACGGCCATGCCACAGCAGCCACGCCACTGCGAGCAGCAGCACGACGAATATGACGGCCATGGACGTCAAAGCGAGCATGCCCAAATTCCTCTCCTTCCCGCCCCGAATCAAGGGGCAAATGGAAAAGCCATCCCGAAATGGGATGGCTTTGAAGTGTGAAAATCAATGCCTGTGCGCGCCAAAGTTGAACACGAGAACTAGCGCGAGCAGCGGCAGGTATATGCCAGCGGTCAATTCCTGTCCTCCTGTATGTGCGCGTCGAGGATGTCGTTGCGCATTTCGGTGCCGACGCCATTGCCTCCCAGACCGTGGTAGGCGAGATATATGCGTTCGGCGGTCTGTTTCGTCTCGACGGTGCATACGCCGCCGTTGTCCACCATCTGCCGATGCAACAGTTCGAGCTTGCAGAACAGCAGCTCCTTCACGCCCTCGTGCAGCGGGTCGCGCCTGTTGTCGATCCTGTCGAGCACCCATGGGACGAGCGCTCCGAAACCACCGGAACCGATGATGGCGACGATGATGGTGATTGCTTCCTGATTCACCTATGCCTTCTTACGTCAGAACCACGGGTCGAGAAGGTTCTGCTGCACCTCCGCGCGGTATTCCTCCGGTACTTCGTCCAACGTCTTGCGTCCGGCCTTGACCAGACGGGTGTACATGCGGACCGCTGCGGCATGATTGAATCTAACCATTGTCTTCACTCCTTATCCTTGTTGTCGGCGGAATCGTCGGCGGTGTTCTTACCGTCGTCGTTGACATCGCCGCCATCGGTCTTGCCGGTGTCGGAATCGGCGGAATCCGTCGTATCCCCGTCCTCGCCCGCCATCAGGTCGGCCAGCAATTGCGCGTTGTCCAGGCTTGCCTGTTCCAATGCGCTCACCCTGTCGAGCACCGGCTTGGAACTGGTGGCGTCGCCCTCGAACAGGACATCCGCCTGTTCGAGAGCCTCCTGTTCCATGAGCGGCAAAATCTGATAGGATTCGACTGCCGTGTACTCCACGTATTCCGGCTGATTGTCGGTCGCGTCATGGGTGACGGTCCTGATGCTGCGGCGGATGCGGATGTCGGCCAGTCCGTCATCGCGGAGATGGTAGTCCACCTTTTCCAACGGGGTTGCGGAAGAGACGTTCTGAATCATCTGTTATCCTTTCTTTCGGCTTGCCGCGACGGTGTTTCTGGCGCGGCGGACGATTTGATCGACGTTGCTTCGACGTCGGTATTGGATGGAATCGCTGTTTTTGAGCCAGCCGTAGTAGCTGGCGCAACGGTATGCGAGCCGAAGACTCGTAGGGTTCCGCGCGTATCGGCGGAATGAGCGGCGTGCGCGCAGGAAGATGCCCGCCCTGACGCCGGTATGGTCCGGGTAGAAGGTGAAGCCCACCATGTCGATTGGCTCCACGCCGACGTGCTTGACGTTCCATGTCGGATGGATTTCGAGACGGAGCGTGTCATGCAGGTAGTCGCGTATGCGTTTGACGGCGATGGTCAGGTCACGCTTCGATCTGCCGATCAGGAGAATGTCGTCCATGTAGAACAGCAGGTGCGTGACGAGCCGTCTGGTGGCGGTTTCGCCTGTCCTGCGGTTCACGCGCTCCTTGCTTAGATGCTGTTCGCAGAAATGGTAGGCGTATGAGAGGTAATAGTTCGCGAGCCACTGGCTCAGATAGGAGCCGATGTTCAATCCGTCATCGCCCGCGTATTGGTCGATGAGGTGGAACGTCAAATCCAGCAGCCGCCCGTCTCCCACGTCACGCGAGAGCAAACGTTTCAACACTTCACGGCTGATGCTTGGATAGCATTTGCGCACGTCCAGTTTCACGAACGCTTTGCTGGATGGTACGCGCACCCATTGTTTGATCGCGCGACGCGCGTCGGCTATGCCCCTGCCGGGGATGCTCGCCGTCTGCCATCTGCCGACCTTCGCGCGGAACAATGGCATCAACGCGGTTCCGCAGACGTAATCGTAGATCTGATGGCGGATGCTTTCGCGTCCGATGATGCGTATCTTGCCTGAGATCGGTTCCACACGGCGGAAGTAGCGGATGGGCGCGAACCCGTATTGGCCGTGTCCTATCTCGTCCGCTATCTGCCGTGAAAGCGAATCCAAGTCGGGATGGCGGCTGAGGAAGTCGTTCACGTCCCTGCGGGAGCGTTTGCCTTTGAGGAACTTTTCGATGCAGTCGCGCACGAACGCTGGTTCGGTGATGCGACTGTGTTTGCAATATGTTTTCATGAAAGCTATAGGGGGAATGTTGGCGGCGTTCGGCCTTATGGCCTACCGGTCGCGTGCTTGATTTGATTTTCGGCATGGCCGAGGCTTGCCCTCTCGCATATCCCCGAAAGCGGAGGGTAGTCGTGACGGAAAATGGTTAACCCTTATGTGCGACCGCCGTAGTTCCACCACGCGTTCGAGAGGTCGTTCCTGCCGTTCGCGTTGAACAACCCGCAGTGCGAGCCGTCCCTGAGATTGCCACCGCGCTGCAAGAGCAGGAGGAACCCGGCGAAACCGTCACGAATCCCTGAAATATTATCAAGAGTCATACGAGGGTGATAAGGGGGCTTTCGCCCCCTCGCTGGCGCTCACCCCCAACCGCCCGCACTAGGCGTGCGTGCGGCCAAGAACGGATAGGCGACCGCCGCAGTACCACCACGCGTACGAGAGGCCGTACCAGCCGTCCGCGTAGAACAACCCGCAGCGCGAGCCGCCCCAGAGATCGCCACCGCGCAGCAATTCGTGCAGTCCCGGAGCGCTGATCGGGTTGACGATAAGCGCGTCGGTCAGGCCGCTGGTGCTTGTCGCGCCGACGCCGGTGGGCAGCAGGAATCCGTGCTTTTCGGTGAAGTCGGTCTGCCACTGCCACTGGTTGTCGGTCTTGTCGTTGACGGCTGGATAGTCGCCCACATGCACGTAGTCGGCGGTGATGGCGGTGCCGCTCGCCTTGGTGGTGTCGAACACCTTCCACACTTCGGTATGGCCGGAAGTGTCCGAATCCTTCACGTTCTTCAGGATGATGTCGCCCTCGGTCTCGTAGAGTCCGGCGAACAGTTCGATGCCCTGGAGCTTGATCGGCTGATGGGTTTTGGACACGTCCTCGCGGGGGATGCCGTCGTTGCCGAGCACGCCGTCCGTCGAACCGGTCAGGTACGGCATTTGGGTGACATGCATGGCCGTCGTGGTCGTGAAGGCCGCGCCGGACACGTTGATCGCGGTGGTTGCCGCGTCCACGACGGTCTTGGAAATGACCTTGCGGTATGCCGCCGCCGCGCCGGTCTTATTGTCTCCACGGTCGGTGCCGGTGCCGACGCTCACGTAGGAGCCGAGGTCGATGCTTGCCGCGTCAGTGGCCTTGACCAGCGCGCGGGTGACGTTGGTTTCGGCCTTGCTGACGTTGACCTGAGCGGAACCGTTGAAGTCGCCGCCCAAGTAGCGTTCGATGTCCTTGGCCGCGTATTTGAGCATGTGCATGAACTGCATGTAGAACGTGTCGGCTGAAGTCTTTCCGCTGTAGCCCTTGCCTTTGCTGGTGGGTACGGCCACGGAGCCTTGTTCGCTCATGGAGGCCGGAATCTGACCCGAGACGGACGCGGCCTTGCCGCCGTAATTGGACAGCGGGTATTTCGCGTACGCCATGCACGGGCGGAGCGAACCGTCCGGCAGCAGCGCGCCCGGCATCGGCGAATAGCCGTCGTACTGGGTGTCCGAATACCAGATGGTGCAATGGTTCGTGTCGAACTCGAACCGGTAGAAGCCGGGAGTGGTGATGACGAACACGTCGCCGTTGGACCCGTCCTTCGCGTAATTGCCAGCCAAGCCCTTGATGGCCTTCACGATCGGCGTGCCATCATCGGACACGGCCACGTTAGCGTCGAACACGCGGAACGCGCTCAATCCTGCGTAATCGTCACGTCCGGCACGATAATTCGAGCTTGGCACGACGGTCAGACCGGCATTGTCGCCGACCTTCACGCCGTCCGGCGAATTGGAAAACGAGTAGAGCGGGAAACGCACGCCATACGTGCGCCCGTCGCGATGCGCGTCGAAATACTCGCGGACGTTCGACACGACGTGTTTCGCACTGTCGTAGGCGAACTTGGTGCCGTCCACGGCACCATTCTTCTGCGCACGCTCCAAACGGGCGTAGTCACGCAGGCGCAAAAACTTATCAGGGTTAGCCAAAACAAACCTCCTCTAAAAACTCAGGCATTGATCGCGGACACAGCCCAATCCACATCGGACTGATCGATGTCGGCCAACGGATTGCCGGTCTGGCTGGGGGTCAACGTGTCAGAATCCACTTCGACCAAATCAGCGAAGTCCAACACATTGGCCGAATCAGGCACCTGCACGACGCGAATGAACCGCCAGGAATCGGCGCTGTCGCCGACGGTCACCTCGTAGGCGAACGTGTTATCGGTCGGCGGCACCGTAACGGTCGCTGTGCCATGCTCGTCCAGTCTCACCTCGAACGAGTCGCGCACCACGATGCGCTTGCCGCTGTTGAAACGGCTCGTCGGAACGACATGAACCGTCTCACCCGCCAAGTCAGCGATACCATCCGCACTCGGATGGCCGAAATCAAACTTGATCTGAGTCAAAACAACCTCCTAAAACAGGGATACAAAAACAATGAGAAAACCCACACACGCCACCAACCAACGACAACACGCCAACGTGTGGGATTAAATCAGGAAAACAGGAAGGAACCAATGCTGTTCGACACGTTCGCAGACACCGTTTGGAGACCATCATGCGTAAAACTCCGCGAATGCACCAAGGTCGGTTACGAAAGCGCCCTCGCATGTCACATACTCCCGCGATGGAGAGGAAAGGACATCGACTCAATCACGGTGGCGGACATCGAATCATGGTTGGACTCCTTCGACAAGCCTGGAGCGGCACGCAAAGCCTACGCGGTGTTCCGCGCGATACTGCGACTCGCATTCAAACGCGGTTTGGCCGACAATGACGTGACCAGACGCGAGATACGCCTGCCACACCTACGCCACTACGAGCCGCAAGTACTGTCCGCGCCGGAAGTACGACGACTATTGAAAGGCTTCTACGGGCACCCGCTCGAAGCATGGCTATTGGTGTCCGTATGCGCGGGATTGCGCCGCTGCGAGTCGGTCGGCTTGGAATGGGCCGACTTGGATCTGCGTCGCGGCACCGTCACGGTGAAAAGGTCGGTGCAGTGGGTGGCGGGCCATGAGACCGTCACCGAACCGAAGACCGATCTGAGCCGACGAACCGTCGCATTGCCACGGTTCGCGATAAAACGATTGGCGGAACTACGCCACGGCACGAAGACCGGCCGACTTGTCGGCAACCTGAACGCGAACCAAGTGGCAAACCACTACCGCAGTTGGTGCAAGCGTATGAAACTGCCATGCGTGCCTCCACGCAACCTGCGCCACACGTTCGGCACGTTGGCTATCAAGGCCGGAACCGACATCAGCGTGGTCGCACGGCAGCTCGGACACAGCGACATCCAAACCACCGCACGGTATTACCTCAAGCCTGATCTGAGCGTCCTCAAGGACATGCAGAAAGCATGGCAGAAACTCATATTGACCTGCTGAATAGCTTTCCGTAACCCAGCAATGGAAGCCGCCATATACGAACGACAGCCTCACTCTGTGTCGAGTCGGACGCGTCGTCACGGTCAACGGCAACGTCAAGTTCACCGGCAGTGGACAGCAGAACTACTCGACGGCGAATGAGACCATCCCTGAAGCGTTCCGTCCGCTCGCCGACATGAGCATCATCGCGTTCCCGTCCTGCGGTTTCAGCCTGCTTGTCGAGCGTGGCGGGAAGGTGCAGATGCTTGGCGACCCGAAATCCGCCTACTCCACGGCGCACGGCTGTTGGATGGCGAAATAGTTTTCCGTAACCCAGTCGGGTGAATGGGTCGTAGTCGCGCGCCCAGAGGCTATGACGCCTACTGCGTCGCGTCCATGATCTTCAAGCCGAACACGAACACGTCAATAGACATCAAGCTGCCGATCGAAGCGGCAAACTGGAATTCATACTCCGTCGAATTGCAGTTGATGAACGACGCTAAAAACAAAGTGCCGTCGTTCAACAACATCTCGATGATCACGAACAGTCATTCGGCAAAAGGATTTCAGCTTGTCGCATGGAACGCCAGCGGCACGTCGCTGAGCTATCGCATCGCCGTGACTGTCCACGTCTTCGACGCGAAGCAATAGTTTTCCGTAACCCTGTATAATGCGAAGGGCTTCGCGGTCATCCGCACCGGCATGATGATGCTCGTCAGATATTCCGGCAATATCGGTAATGGCAGTTGGGATTCGGTGCAATGCGAATACGTGCTGCCCGCCGAACTGCGCCCGCCTATCGAGGTTAATGCGATGGTGTGCGTGTCGAACGGGCAGACGGCGAGAATGCTCATCGTCAATCCGAACGGAACCATCCGATGCGCGAACATGGGAGCCGCTGGCAGCAATCAGGGTTGCGTCGGCTCGCTCTGCTATCCGATCCCATGAGGATAGTTTTCCGTAACCCCGATCCATTTCACGAAACTGACCTCCGACCCGGAATTCACAGTCAGTGGATGCGTTGTCAATGGCTTGGCGACCGTCTACTGCCGGTGGGTCAACAAAGGCCAATTCGTGAAGAAGGCGTGGGATGGTGTGCCTTTGGCAAGCATGGACGTGAATGCCAAGCTGGAGGGCTTCAGCATTTTCATGGACAGTTTTCAGGGCAGTCAGATGCAGAATCGTTTTCTGTACATTGCGGGAAGCACGGTTTCCTTCCGCACATCGTATGATGTGACCGTTCCTGCAAACACATGGCATGCCGGCAGCGTATCGTTTCCAGTTGCGACCGTCTAGACAACGATATAGGTCATCGTTGTGGCAAAAAGCCGCCGTTCTGGCTACCGCCGTAAGGTGATAAGCGTCTGTGGTTACGGAATCCCAATTATGCATATTCCACATCGCATGGTTGCTGGCTGGCGGCCTAGACGAATTCCACACCATCGGGCACCGGAATGGTCTTCGAGAAGCATTGGACGATATCGGACGAACCCACGCCACCGATAAGCGTCACCGACCCGTCAGCGTTCCACCTCGCCTGTTTGCCATACGCGGTGCCGTGCACGTTCGCGACGCACCCAAGACCGACCGTTTTGGAGGGCTTCACGCCCTCTTTGAACAGCCAGACAGGGTAATCGCCGACTTTCACGGTGCTTCGGAACGAAGACAGGTCCACGAAAATCAGACCGTCTTTGACTGTGATGGTGTTCGAAGCGCCATAAGAAGCCGGAACGAACGATCCAGTGTCCTGCCATTCCAGTCGGCATAGCTGGGGTACGGAAAGCTATTTCACCGGCCAGCAGCCGCAGACGCGGAAATAGTATCCGCTGTTCATGCTGCCGCTGATCGTGACCTTGCCGTCGGAGTCGAATGACAAGGCTCCATGCTGCCCGTTCACACCTTCCAGCAGTATCGTGCCTTCACCTTCCGGCAGGAAACCGGCGTCCATCGTCTCATTCACGGTCTGGCCGTTGGTATTGATGTCGTATGTGAAGGACGTGTTGCCAAAAGCGAACGCCATCATGCCGACTTTGGCGAGATGTACCGTCATGCCGTAAGGCCCATGCCAGATCTGCCGTTCAAGGGTTACGGAATCCCACAAAGCACCCCTCGGCGTGAACATGCGTACCGGCGTGCCGACCGTGATGCCGTCAAGCGGGATGCGCCACAACGGCTGGTACGCGTCAACCGCGCCGGACAATATCTTCCCTGACGGAACCTTCGGGTCAGCGGCGGCAGTCGCATTCGGCGTGCCCTTCAACACGGTCAATTCCACATTCTCATTACCGTTGGAAGCGTTGCGGTGGTAGTGCGCGCAAATGATGTCGTTGCGTTTCATGCCCTGCGATCCGTTGGAGATCGTCACGGATTCCGCCGCCGTGATATGCCAGTCCAGACCCTGGATCGACGCGCAACCGGTGCCGATCGTCGCCCTGTTGGACGAACTCATCGAGCATTTGAACGAGTCGCCCCAGTCGAACACCACATCGGACTTCGAGAACTTGGCCTGATGGATGATCGCCTTGTCCTCACTTGAGATGTGTGCAACTCCGGCCTTGCCGTCAACCAGTTCGATGGTCACTGTCCAACCTCCTTCAACCATGCCTCAAACGAAGCGTCATCCTTCTGCATGAACGCCATGAAAGACGCATTGCATTGGGAACACAATTCGTAAATGTCGGGCGGCACATCATCCGCGATGCGGGTCGCCTTGCCAGCCGAATACCGGCGCACGGTGAACCATTCACGCGCCTCAGTATCGCCAGCGGCGACATAAGCGGTCTTGCCGCACTTGTCGCACACGTACTTCGCGTAACCGTCAGATTTCACTAGCCAATCCTTTCAAACGTAAAACAACCAAGCGAAGGCAACTGCCTCCACGTGCCGCCGAAATCAACGGACGGGTCAACACCAGTCGTGTTCTGGACCACATATCCGATCGGGAACACGACCTTCCCGGAAGCGCCGTCGCCGACATGCGCGCTGATGACACCATCCACGCTCACGATCGAGGAACCGTCCACCCTCACGCCACCCAACACGTCCGTGGACGCCTTCGGCAGCGTGTAGGCGTTCGCGCCCCGTTCGACCGAAGCGAGCTTCGACCGCTCGTCATCGGTCATCATGCCCGACTTGGCACTGTCGGCCACGGTCTTGGCCGCATCGGCGACGTTCTTCGCATCCTCGGCGGTCTGATTCGCCTTGCCGGTCTGCGCCGCGAAACCGGAAGCCGTCTTGTTCGCTGACTCGGCGACCTGCCTGACGGCATCCAAATCTTCGGAAGCGACCTCCGCGTTGATCGTGCCGCCTGAAATTGATAGGCCACGGCCAGCCGTCAAAGACACGCCACCGCCAGTCGAACCCGAAGACGAAGAGGAAGAGGAAGAACCGGAATAGTTCGCGTTCGCCGACTGCACCGGCAGTCCGACCTCGAACGTCGAAGTCAAAATCCCGGAATCGATTTTCACGATCCGCTTCGTCACCACGGCGGTGACGTTGACGCCGGAAGCCTGATCCGTCGCAACAATCTTGTCATCCACACGCAGACCGTCGCCGACCTCATCGGACAACGTCACCTCGACCGACCCACCGGTCTGCAATTCCTGCAGATGCTTCTTCGTCTCGGATTGCAGCGTTGACAAATCCGCGTTGGAATAGTCGTATGTGGCGCATACCTCATCTGCGCCAACGAGAGTCTGCGTCTGACTCACCACGCCGGTTGCATCGGCGAAATAATTGACCACCAGCCGATTCTTAAGCTCCTGCGAGCCAAGGCCGATAAGATGATTCACCGCGCGACGGTTGGTTTCGGCCTTGAAATCCACAAGGTCGGAATCGATCGTGTTCGCGATGGTCTGCACCGGCACGATACCAAGCAGGATCTTGTTGCCGGACGCTTTGAAATCAAGCCTGCGGCCACATGATGCAAGCAATGTGCGCAAGCCGGTGTAGGCGTCCACATAACGTGGGTTTTGAAACATCCAATTCGACAAAGTGGAAGCATCGGAGGAATCGACAGTAAACACCGAATCCAAACCGATGCGCTTCAAGAGGCTTTTGAGGATGTCAGGCAGCTTGCCGGAGACGGTCAGGTAATCCTGATTCGCGTCCGGCTGCAATATCTTCGCCGCCAACATGCCAGTCCACGATTGGCCGATCCACGTGGCCGTGGACACGCCACCGGAAACAGCCACACGACGGTCGACGATCCGGCCGCCCACGTCACTGCCGTCAATCCAGAAATACCAGCCACGTTCAATTTCCGGCGCAGACGGATCTTCGATGGTCAGCTCGAAGTCGTTTTCGTCCGTGCCGCAAGCCCAATCCAACGTCACCTGCGATACGCTCGCATGTGGCGTCAGCTTGCCGTCTGCGATGATAACGTCCGCCATGGCACACCTCCAGAAACGTCAAACATGGTCAAATCGATGCCATAATTGCCGGAAACCGTCAGCAGTGAATCTCCGGCCGGTATCGGCTCGAAAACATATGAGCCGCTTCCACTGCCGTTGCCGCGAACGCCCTTGTCGAAAACATCCGAAACGTCGCCGTTTTCGGCTGTCACCGTTATCGTCTTCCGCAATCCAGTGGCCGACAGTGACATATGACCGCCTTCCGGCACTGTCACGTCAACCGCGTAAGTGTTGCCGCCAATCCGGAAAGACGGGTTGACGCAAGGGCCGAAAATGACCGCAGTGAACTCAGCGGCCTTGCCGGTCGGATTATGCACCGTCAAGGCGATTTTCGACGGAGCCAAATCGGTCGGCAGGTCCAGTGGAAGGTCAATCTGCGCACCGGTGCCTGCCGTCATCGGAAAGAAATGCTGCACCGGCAGCGCGCGACGCCAGATGCCATCGCAAAGGACAATCGTGTAATCGACTTGCGCGTATTCCGGCCATGGCACGAGACCGAGCGAAGAACCGACGACATAAGCTTGTTGCGTCCATTCGCCATCAACCGTCAACGTGCCAGGCCGGACTGCCTGCACGTCAGCATCGAAGGCTGTCTGAGCGGCATCCAATACGGCTGGCGTTTTGGTGCGGACGGTCATTTTCGCCGTCGAAGCGTTTCTGCTCACCGATTTGATGCCGCGTGTGGCCAGCGTGTACGTCCATGCGTATCCGCGCATTTCCTGCAGGTCAGCCACCCACAGGTCATCGGCGTTGAGGTCGATGATCGTGCCATCATGCGCCGTGTATTTAAGCTCGCGCATATTTGCGGATCAACCTCCCCAAGTCACGGTCGCCGACCGTCGAATCATCGGACGCGGCGCTGATAATCGCGCCAAGATCGTTGTGCAGGCTGGTTATCGCCGCCACTACGGAAGCGGTATCAACCTGTACGCTGACCTGATTGCCTGTCATCTGATTGGCTGTGGCAAACACTTCGCGCGGAATCTTCCGCTCGTTCAGCAGGCGCATGTTCTCCAGGCCGTAATAGGCCGTGGCCGCAGCATTGTGCGTGTACTCGCCCGCGGTGAGACGAGCGTTGAGCAGATACACGCTGTCGCTCAACCCGTTGCCGGGCGCCCACGCCGGATCCACGTAGCCGGAAAACATGCCGCCGCCTGCGAATTTCTGGAAGTGGCCATCGGTGAACATTCCACCGGTGTAGCCACCCTCCTTCTTCGTCTTCTCCGTGACGGTGAAGCTCTTGTCCGCGATCTTGAAGTTGTTGATGGAGCGGAGCACCGGAGTCGCCTGGTCGTTGACCGATGCGGTGCTCTTCTTGTCGTTCAGCTTCTTGCGGTTGACGGCGTCTACCTTCGGTCCGGCCTTGTCGGTCGAATTGAGGGTGTTCTTCTTGTTGTTGAGCCTCTTCGCGTTCGCGGCGTTCGTCTTCGGCGTTGCCCTGTCGGTGGAGTCCAAGGTGTTGCGCTTGTTTGACAGTTTCTTCGCATTGGCCTTGTCTACCTTCGGCGAGGCGTTGTCCTTCGCGTCGAGTCTGGCTGTGGCTTTCTTGCCGTTGAGCTTTCCGATGTTCTTGGAAGCGGTGTTCGCCTTCTTGGATGCCTTGTCGGTCGCGTCGATGGTGGCGTTGACGTGCTTCCTGTTGAAGTCGTCCATCATCTTCTGCGCCTTCTTGGCGCTGGCCGTGGCCTTCTTGGCGTCGGCGTCGAGCTTGGCCTTCGCTATCTTCTTGCTGAATTTGTCAAGGTTGGTTTCCGCGCCTTTGGTCTTCGACTTGGCCTTGGAATCGTCAACGTCAAGCTTCGCCTTGTTGTTGTCGGCGGTCATCCTGATATTGTCGATGGAAGCCTTGATGCTATCGGAACTCAGACCCCAACGGTCGGCCAAGGCGTTAGCGGCCTGTTCGCTCATGCCCGAGGCTTCGGCCTGCCGAATGATCGCGTCACGCGCGTCCTGCAGCACGCCGTTCGCACGCTCGATCTCGCCGCTGCTGAAACCGGTGCTCTCGCCCTGCTTGAGAATCTTTTCCGCAGCGTTCTGGGCGCTGCTGGCGATGTCCTCCAAAGCCTGCTTGGTCTTGGTGCCCTTCTCGGAAAATCGGTCGAGCAGATTCCCGCTCTGGTCGAACACCACGCCATTATCCTTGCAGGTGTCGGACAGTTCACCGATCTTCTGGTTCAGTTGGTCGACCGCCTGGTCTGCAGTCAGATTGCCCGACTCCAAACCAAACAACGCCTGGACAAGATCATCGATTTGGCTTGACGCATCCGAAGCGGAAGAGCCAAGCTCTTTGTTCGCGCTGGCAGCTTCCTTCGCTGCCGATGCGGACTTGCCGTCAGCATCGACCGCGTTCTTGGCGGCCTTGCTTTTCTCATTGGCCTTCTTAGCGGCATCATCGTAGGCCTTTGATTCCTCTTCCAAAGCTTTCCTGATGGCGGCTGCCGCAGTTCCGCCAATGCCGGGCTTGTCGATTTCCTTGATCTGCTTGTTGACGCGCTTCAACGCAGCCTCGTTGCCCATGGCCGCACTGGTCATATCGGTCAGGCTGATACCCGCATCGTCAAGCCATGTGGTCAACTTGACGCCGCCACTGCTCATATCCTGATAGGCTCCGGCGATTTCGGACGCGACATCCGAACCGGACTCCAGAGCGCTTTCCAGCTGCTCGGATGCCGCCTTAGCCTTCTGCTGCTGAGAAATGAAAGCCGATAACGCCGCTCCGGCCACCGTCAGCGCGATGCCCCACGGGCCACCAAGCAGACTCATTATGCTGCTGCCGACCGCCTTGAAACCGGCGGTCTTCAACTGCGCCTTGCTGGCGGACGTGCCGAACGCCTCCATCTGCTCGGAAGCGCTCATCGAAGACGCCTTGAACATCTGGAATGCGGTCTGCGCGGATCCGAGCGCCGTCTTGACACGTTGAATCGGGTCAATGGCCAGACCGATGTTGTTGGCCATCCTGCTGGTGCTGCCGTTGAGATTGCCCGCGGCCTTGTGCACCGCACCAAACACGCCGGCCAATGATGCCATGACCACGAGGGTCTGCTGCGCTCCGGACGGCAAACCGGCGAACGCGTCAACCAACGTATCCAAGCCCTGCACCATCTTGCGCAAAGGCCCCTGAGCGCCCTCACCGACGGAAATCATCAAGGATTCCATGGAGCCACTCAGATTCTCCAGATCACCCTTGAGATTGTTGTTCTTCGCAGCAGCCTGCTCGGCGGCGTACCCGCTTTCGGAGACGGCCTTCGTCCACTTGTTGACACCGGACTCGCCCGCCTCGTAAAGATAATTCGCGGCCTTGATCGCGTAGCTGCCGAAAATTGTCGCGTTCGCCTGATTGCGCTGCTCGTCAGTCAGGTTCTTTTCGGCCTTCTGCAGTTGCCCTGCGAAGTTCGCCATGCCGACGAAATGATGTTGAGCGTCATATGCGCTGATGCCCAATTCCCTCATCGTATTGGACGCTTCGGCGGACGGCGCGGCCAGCTTCATCAGCATACTGTTCAGCTGGGTGCCGGCCTCGGCTCCGATGGTGCCGTTCTGCGCGAACAACGCCAGAACGCCGGTGGTCTCCTGCACGTTCATTCCAAAACTGTTCGCCTGGGCGCCGCAATTGTTCAACGCCTCGCCGAAATCGGAGACATTGCCGACGGCCTTGCCGGCGCCAGCCGCCAAAGTATCGGCCACCTGGGAAGCCTGAGACCCCTTCAAATGGAACATGCTCAACGCGTTGGCCATGTATTCGGCGGCATCACCAACGGCCATTCCATCGGACGCGGCCAGATTCAAAGCGCCAGACAAGCCACCGGTGAGAATATCCGTGACGCTCATGCCGGCCTTGCCTAGATCATTGATCGCGTCGGCGGAATCCGAAGCGGAATAAACCGTGGAAGCTCCGGCTTCGATGGCGGCGGCACGCAGCTGGTCCATTTGGGCGCTGGTCGCGCCAGTGTTCGCCTGCACGGTGCTCATCTGCTGGTCGAAGTCTGCGGCCATCTTGACCGCAGCCACGCCGAACGCGGCCACTGCCAGCCCTGCGGCGGTCATGCCACTGGCAATAAGCGCGGACTTGCGGCCGGTGTTCTCCATGCCCGAAGCAACCGTTTTCGCAGTGCTTCCGGCGCGGGTCATCGCCGCCTCATAGGAGGCTGTATCAGCCATCAACCGGATGACGATGTTCTTGTTCTCCGCCAAAGCATCCTCCAAAATGTCAGGTCAAATGCGCCACCAAGGCGTTCGCGGCCGGATTGTCCCTGCCATTCGCATCAGTCCACCGTTTCATGGCCTGCTGCATGTGCGCAGTGGCCCAGCAGACGCTGGTTTCGGCATGCAATGTAAGTTCCCCCTTCGGGTCTTGGCAGATCGAGCGAGGCAAACCGCACAAGGGGCATAACGACCGTTCGTATTCAGCCAACGAACGCATCCAATTACGTTCCGTCTCATCCCATTCGACCTCATCGCCCTCACTCGGACGCCAACCCATGAAACGCTTATAAGAGATGCCGAGCTGGCGGCAAATCTTAAGATCCTCGACTAGTTGCGGAGAACCTGCGAGGCGAGGTCGAATGCCGCTTTTGGGTCCGCGGCGGTACCGTTCAGTTCGGCGATGGCCTGCCAGATCGGCGTGAACTGACCATCGGTGAGTTCATCGAACAGATTGCGCCACGCCTGCTCGGTCTTGTCCTCGTCGGCCACCGGCTTGCCGCCGATGGTCGCGGAATCAAGCATGAGCGGCAATGCCGCAGCGGCGGTGCCGAACATGTCGTTCGTGCCGTTCTCGTTGCGGTGCGCGGCCAATGCCTGCGCCCACTGGCTTACCGGCAATGCCCGCAACGTGAGCTTCAACGTCTCCGCATCCACCTGTTCGCGCAGCTCTTCGATGCGCCGCGCGGTGGCCTTCGCCTGCCGGTTCGTCCCAGCCTCCGTGATTTGTTCGCGCGTGGTCTCCTCGGCCAGCGCATCACCCAATCTGGCGATGTCCTCGGCGGTCTGCTGGTTGAGGATGACATCGACCTCGCGCGTGCGCCTGGTGACTTTAAGCATTGTTGTTCCTTCGCTCTAATATTCATGTTCCTTTGCCGGAAAAGAGAAAAAAGAGGGTCCCGCACCGGCGAAAGGGAACGAAAGTCCGGTGCGGGAAGAATCAATCAGGCGACCTTCACGTTCTCCGCCCAGCCGGGAGCGCGAACGGAGAAATTGACCTTGCTGCGCAGCACGCTGTTCGCAGCGATCGCCATCTTGGCGCTCATGCCGATGCGGACCGCGTACACGTTCACAACGTCGCCGGCGACAAAAGTCTTATCCGTCTGCTTGCCGTAGCGACGCACGAAATAGCCTTCCACGCCCTCGGCAAGCGTCTCCATGGCCGCGTTCTGCGTGGAATGAGAAGTGTTGGTGTTATCGATGACCTCGATGCTTGGACCACTGATCTTCTTGCGTCCGGGATTCTCGTAATCCTGCGCGCTGTTCTCACGCTGATCGGAGATGGACTCCTGCGACGGAGTGCAGCTCCACCCGCCTAAGGTGACGTAGTTGGACAGGTCGGTTCCAGCGTTGATCTCGGCGGCGGTCGGCTTCTGGATGTCTTTGATGGACGGCACCCAGATCGTGTTGACCAGACCGTCCGCCGGTGTGGAAGGAACTTCGGTTCCCAGAGTCAAAACCATGACTCCTCCTTAAATATTTGGGTCACATGCGTGACCAGTTGAATTTGAAAGTCAGAAGACGGCACTGGTAAAGCAGCGCCGTGTCCTCTGAGGTAAGTCCGGCCGCATAGGCGCCGGAATCGGAAAACAGCGTCAGACAGCCGGTGTCGAACCCCTGCGCGACGAACCGTTTGCCAGCAAGCCCTGGAATCATGAGGTCATCGGCCAGCACATTGACGGAATCGGCCGTAGTGCTCACGATGCGCACCAGCAAAGTGCCGATGCCGCAATGCACGTGCTGCGTTTCGCCGACGATGTGACCGTTGGTCGTGACCGTTTCGATCACCCACGGCGGCTTCTCCGTAGGCTTAGGCGCTGTCTGCCGGTACACGGCCCAGCCAGTCGCCGGCTTCGGGATATGGTCGAGGATCGTGTCGGTCAACGTCATGATCGACTTCATTCAGACCACCTCCACGGCGGCACGCGCCACGTATTCCGCAAGCTTCGGCAATTCTTCCTCGCCATGCTCGTAGAACCGGTGCGTTCCACCGCCCCTCGCGGTTCCGAAGAACGCGATGTTGGCGAGCGAACCCGCTCCGCCCTTCGTCGGGCCGATCTCGGCGGTGATACGCCCAGCACCCTCCGAAACGGTGTAGGTAATCGGGATACGCCTGAATGCGGCATTGCCGGAACCGTTCAGGTCGTCGCGAATCGAGTTCTTGACGTTCTGCGCGCCCTTCTTCACAGAAGCGGAGATCAAGGCGCGGCGAGCCACGCCCTTGGCGAGCAGCGCATCACCGAAGGCCGTCAACTGCGAAGCGTCGAACAGTCCACGCATGAGTCCTCCTTCACATTCCAACGGCAAGCGGTGGCGTGCGTCTTCTCGCTTTGAGGCGAGACGAGCCTGAACCGCCTGCCGACGAGCAGCGGATTAGCGGATTCCGTGACTCCCACCACGTCACCGGCGCGAAGGCCTGGAGTGCCATATGGAAAATGCACGTACAAAGACCAGACCAACGAGACGGCGCCCATGGCTTGGGCCGCGCTGCCTTCGGTCTGCTCGCTGGCGAGGCCGCCGCTGGTCTGCACCTTGCAACACCCCTCGTACACATGTTCGGTGCCTGTTGTCGGCAGTCCGGTGTCCGGATCCGTCACGGATTCGCCCGGGCGCGTGACGGTGCATCGGTCGGTCATCAGGCATTCCGCGTTGGCTCTGGCCTTTGCGAGAAAGGATGCACTGATTCTCATCGGAACACTCCAATCGAACTGACGTTCGCACCGAAGCGATTGCGCAGGCTGCGTCTGGTCGCTTCCGGCAATTCGGTCGCGTCGATCTGGGTGCCATCATGCGTATATCCGACCTGCGCGTCATCAAGCCTCTCGTAGGCGATGCCGGAGTGGGCGCCGGGGCCACCATCCGCGAGCTGATGTAATCCGGCGGCGACATACGAGCAGACCAGTCTGACGATGTCGGCCGGTATCGGATCCCAGCCGCCGCGGAAGGTGACCGTCACGGTCGACGGTATGCCGCCGAAGGTGCTCCATGGCTCCTCCCGATAGAGAGAGGAGCCGAAGAGTTTCCAATCATCGATGGACTGCCCGTCCACGAGTACCTTGGACACGTCGCGCACCGCTCGGCATGGCAGATCGAGTTTCCTGGACTGTTCGCCTGGCAGGTCCACTGTCCATTCGCCGAGCGTGATCGGACACCCGGCAGCCGAGCGGACGGCTTCGGAGACCGAGTCGAGCAGACTGAATGCCGTCTGCTCGTCGGTCACTTCGATGCCGTTACGCTTCAGGTCGTCCAGGGTGGCCAGTGCGGTCATTTCAGCCTCCAATCATCGGACTCGACTACTTGCCACTCTTCTTGCCTGCAGCAGCCTCTTCACCATCGCTGTTTTCGGTAGTATCGCTCACGACGGAGGCCGTCGCAGCCTGCATGGAACGACCGGTGGAGGTGGAGAGGTTCAGTGTGATCTTGGTCAGGCACTCTGGACGGATGACCTTGGCGCCGTACAGGTCGAGGCCGCGCACCATGTCGGCGAAGTCGGTCTGCATGCGCATCGCCTCCACCTTGCTGACCTGCTGCGCGAAGGTCACGGCCGCGTTCGTGCCGGCGAGAATGGACTGGGTGTCCGGACTGGCGGACTTGCGCGGCACATTGTTGGACTTCACTACGGTGAAGCCGCGCACCTGTCCGACCACGCCGTTAAGCAGAGTATTATGGCCCGCTTCGGTGCCTTCGATGAAGCGGGAGTCCTGCAGCAGCAAGGCGTAGAAGTCTGGGCTGACGACAAGCCAGCGGCCCTCGTCGGGCACGTTCTGCACATCGAGCTTGCGTCCGGCTTCCACGACGGCGAGATACGCGTCTGCAGGGGTGCCGACGGCCACGGTCTTCGCCGGAGTGCTGACGGCCGCGTCCATGAGATTGGAGATGTAGTTCTCCACGTTCTTCATCATGTTGTAGGCGGCGGAATTTGTGAACTTTCCGGTCAGATCGGCCTTGGCCTGAGTCTTGTCGAGGTCATTGACCTTGAAAGCGAAATAGTCGGACTTGTCGATCTTGAGCACGGCGGCTTCCTTATCCGTGACGTCATCGACGGTAATCGCTTTGCCGCGCACGTACTCGTGCACTGTCACGTCGTTGTATCCGGTGATGTGCACGGTGTCACCGGCCTCACGGATGTCGCCCTCGTAATCGCGGTTGCACAGGCTCGGGAAGACGAGCTTCGCGCGCAGGGCTTCGAGGATGGCGGCGGACCATACCTCGGGGATGAAATTGGTGATTGCCATTGCTGGCCTCCTTACTTACTGCGGCCTGCGAGCAGATCATTCAAACGGCCCTTGCGGCGCGCCTCGTCAATCTGCTTCGGGGTCATGTTCTTCAGATCGTCCCTGGTAAGCTGTCCCGTCTGATGATCGCCATCGCGGACGCCCGACGGTGGGATGATTCCCGCCAGGCCAGCATTGTTCCCGCCTTGCGCGAGATACGGGTGTGCCGTGACCAGGGCGTCGATCTTCTCGCCGATCGCCTGCTGGTCGTATCCTCCCTGATCGTCCGCGGTCAGGTCGGAGAAGTCGATGAGCTTCAATGCGTCGCTTGGATTGATGAGCTTGCCGGTCGCCGCGGCGGTGACGTTCGCCTGGAGCACCCGCTTCTGCAGACCGGCGATGGTAGCCTGCGCGGAGTCGAATTCCTTGCCGCGCTGCTCCCAGTCGGCCACCTGCTTCTCAAGGTCGTCCACTCGGTCGGCCTTCTCACGGGCGGCCTTGAGCTTCGCTTCGAGGTCGGTGTTGACCTTCTTCTGGCCGAGGAACTTGTCGTGCCAGTCGATTGGCGGCTCCTGTGCGCCCTGGGCATTGGTGTTCGGATCCTGCTGCTGTCCATCTGACATGGTGTTTCCTTTCATTCGGTGTATTTTTCGCCGTTGCTGGAGAGCCACCGGCGATACGAGTTCTCGGCCTTTGCCAACACGTCCGGCGTGACCGGCTTGCCAGACTGGTAGGGATTGCGGCCGTCCAAAGCTGCCTCATAGCGGAGCCGCGCATTGAGCAGACGCTTCTGCGCCGCGGTCAGCTCCTCATGCCGCCCTTGGCGGTAGTCGTTGTTGTGAAGCCATTGGCTGCGGCGAAGCTCCGGCACCCGCTCTCGCCATTTGTCCGGCAGGATGTAGCCCTCGCGTTTCAGCAGCTCGATGGTCTGCTCGCGCGGGAGGTTGAAGCTGTAGATGCCTTCCGGCGTGAGCCTGCGCCGTTGCTTCTGGCCATATTCGTATTTTCGGATCATGCGGCTCCAGCCGTATCGACTGGTGCCTTCGGATGTGGTCATACTGATGTTGCCGCGTCCGACCGGCCTCATGCCTCGGTGCGCGTTGACGACCTGGTAGATGTCGGCGCCGTCCCTGATGGCCTGCGCGTCGGAGTGGCCGAAGACCCTGTCCTGCTCCGCCTCGCTCATGCGGTTGAAGCGGTCCATCGGATCAGTGATCCAGCCTTGCTTCTCGGCCTTGTCCCTGCCCTTGCAGGGGATGGTCGTTCCATGGCATTTCGGATGCCGCAGGAAGTTCTGGCTATGCCGGAAGTATTTTCCGGCGAGGATGGCGCATCGTGGGCAGCAGTCGGGTGATTCGACGCGCACGTAGCCGACACCGGAACGCTGGGTGATGCTGACGCCCATCGCGCTGATGGATGTGTCCTCGATGGCCTGCATGGCCATCTGGCGGAGCGTCCGGCGTCCGGACCGCATGGCGTCTATCGGGTCAAGTCCTGATTTGATGGCCGACAATGTATGCGTGACCGGAATGTCGAAATATGATTCAAGGTCGATGCCGCTCGGCGCGAAACCTGCCCCGAAGGCGAGTGGATTCGCGATGCCGCCATCGGGACGCACGTAATCGCCCTGTTCTGCGAGCATCAACGTGGACGAGTCCATCGCATCGCTCGCCGCACGCGTCTGCAGGGCTGCGAAGAGCGTGATGAAATCGACGTTTGTCCGATTCCAACTGTCACGCACCCGCAGCGGATCCACGCCCTTCCATGCCTTGTCCGCCGCCCTCACGGCCAGCAGGCATAGTCTGGCCAAAGTGTTCCGGCTGTCCGACAGGCTCTCCAGCGTCACCGTCATCAGATGCACCTCCGACCTTTAGGCTGCGTGCTATCTCGGCCATCTCAGGGTCATGGCTCTCGTCGTCCACCATGCGCATGATGCGTTTGATGTCCTCCGGGCTCTGGCCCATCTGCTCGGCTATCCACTGCAATGGATAGCCGAGCTGCTTGTATTTGAGCATCGCGTCGGCCATCAATGCCTCGCTGCGGTATTGCGGTGTGGCGAACACGACCTTCGAATCATCGAGGATCCGGGCGGATTCCTCGTCGTCCTCGAGCATCATGGCCATTTCGCACAGTTCGCGCACCGGCTGGCGCATGAAGCTGATGCGCTCCAGCGTCTTGCTCACCAATCCAGCTTCGGCGACCTCGTAGCCGGTGGCCGGCACCTCGGCGTTCGTCAGCAGGTAATGCCCGGGCGTACGGGTTTCGGCCGCGATGTGCTCGACGGCCTTCTGGATGATCGGCAGAAAAGCCTGCAGGTTGCTGGCGGTCCACTCGCCAATCGACACATTATCGCCGGTGATCTGCATGATGCGCTCCATGACCTGCTTGTCCAGGTTCGCTGGGCGTTCGCCTACCTGCTCGCCGGTAACCTTATCGAAGACCGGCTCGGACAGCGAATCACCGCCGAGGATCACCCTCGCGGGCATGGACGCGAAATCCAAGGCGTTGAGCGTATACGCCCAGCAGACGTTGACGGCGTCCTGCATCGATTCGACCTGCTCCACATCGCTGATCGGCAGATCGTCCAAAAGCATCTGATTGCGAAATTCAACCAACGGGACTCGACCGAGAGGATTCACGCGCGCGGAGTCCGGCACGAACCGCCAGCCATCCACGCCGGGCGGCAGACGATTCCTCTCATCGTCGCCGCCCGCACGAACCCGCACCACATCGAAGACCATGTCCGGCAGCAGCAAAGTGCCGAACTCGTGCTCCTCGTCGTATCGGACCAGCAGCCCCGCATCGACCTCGCCAGTGAGCGGGTCGTAGTGCACTGCCGCGCTGTCCGGATGCTCGAAGCTGATGCGCGCCCTGTTGTCCGGCATCGACGTGACCAGGCCGAACGCACGTCCGGTCGTGGTCATCATCAGCGCCGTCTCCTGCAGTTTGCGGTCGCAGTCGTTCCGTTCCCACACCCGCATCACATGCGAATCCAATTCGCGATCATCATACGGAATGAATCCCCTGAAATGAATGCGCTCGACCGGTGCCTGCGCGACCGGCAGACACCAGTTGTCGGCGAAGCCGCTGAACCGGTCGGCCATATAGCGTTTGAACTCGTCGGACGCGAACTTCAAGGTGCCGCGTTTGCCGCGAACATAATCCGTATGCTTCCTGATGTCCGGCCGACGGTTCTCGATCTTCAGAGCGAGCAGATTCGCCATGCGATTCACGTCATCGGCGGTACGAATCATCTCTAGAACCCCCTCGTGGTGGAGCCTGTAAGCAGGTACGCCTTGCGTTTCCTGCCCCAGCCAGCGGCACGCGCGTCGCAAGCCGCCTCATGGGCGAGCACGCTTGTCACGGCCGCATCGATTTTCCTTGTCTGCTTCGGCTTGCCCAAACCGTAACGCTCGCCCGATTTGGCGAATCTGCGCGCATTGCGCATGTGTGTGATAGTGATCGGACACCCGTCATGCGCGATCGCATGATGCTGCAGGTCGGATTCGAAGCGTTTCAACGCCTCCCAAACCGCGGTGATGCGGCTCGACCCGCTCATCGCCCAGGGAATGAATTTCTTCGGACCGTACCTCGTGTCCCACGCCTCGATCTGCGATTCCCACGACACCTCGTCGCGGAAACCCGGATCGCAATAGGCGCGAATAACCTTGTATCGTTCGTTGAGCTCGTCCATGGCGGCATTGACCTCGCTGCGAGGAATGCGCCCTCCCCACGTTTTAGGATTCCAAATCGTCGGACGGCGATCCTCGCCGTACCGTGGCGTGAAGATAAAACCCTCGCGCGTCTCGGCCTTGATGCACGTCCAATCGTCGTTCTCAGATCCGTCGAATCCAAGACACACCTCGGTGCCTTTCGGCGGGTTCTCAAGCCAAAGCTCATGTTCCTGCATAGCAGCTCTCCCAGAGTCCATCATCGAGCCATGCTCCACCGCCCTGCACCATTCGGTTGCCGAAGAAGCGTTCCGCCTGCGCGGGATCCTTCTCCATCAGCGCCTCAGCCTCCGCCTCGACGGAATCCAAAGGCACCCACGGGCTTCCGGCGTAGACCCATTCGAGGATCCGGCGACGTTCGCGCCGGTTGTTGAAGCTGTATGGCGTGCCGTCCTTGTGCCGCAGGTCCGGGTTCAAATCGGGGTTGCGGTAGAAGATCCAAACATCTGATGCCGATGTCTCGAACTGCTGTTGCGCGTAGGAGTTCTCGCCGGGATCGTATGCGTTTGTCCAGAAGTGCGTGCGCCCACCCATACCAGCCGCGCCACGGCGTTGCGTGTCGGCAACGTCGAGCATGCCATTCGACTTGGTGTACAGGCCGGCCTCGTCCTGCTCGGCATCCGAAATTGGATTGCCCAGGCGTGAAGTCGCCGAGGCCGTCACCACATCGATGCGGTCTAGGTCAAGATCGTCATCGTCCAGATTGATTCCAGGACGCAGGATGCGGATGAACCCCTCGCGCACCTTGAGCAGCTGCTTCAATGGTCCAAGCCGGATCATCGCGACCAACGGCCGGTAGGCGTTGCGCACCTGGTCCTCGGAGTTCGCGGTCAGCTGTATCAGCGGCGATGGATGGCGCATGCCCTTCGGCTCGCCCGGATTGTAATGGTAGACCCATCCGCAAGGGCAGCCGTTGTCGGAGCAGCGGTACACGTCGCCGGGCTTCGCCCAACCGGCGAACACGACCGGACCGCAGGCTTCGAGGATGGCGCATGAGGCTTCGGTCGGCCCCTTGCCTGTCTTCTGCGGGCCAATGCAGCCGGTCAGACGGTATTGGAAGGCTTGGTTGAGAACCAGTGGATTGTCCACCGTGACCTCTTCGGGCGGGATGAATTCCGCGTCCTCGCGCACCCTCCAGCGGTGTGCGGCGTACCAGAACTGCCAATCTGACCAGCAGAAGGGCTTGCCGCGGAGAATACCGTCCGGCTGGCGCACGTGACGCCGAACCCACGCATCCTGCAGGTCTGCGAGCGTCGGGAAGTCGATGATCCAATCGTCGGCCATGTCACGCCCTCAAACGGCGCGGGAACTGCACGATCTTGGTGTCCATGCCGCTCTCGGATGCCTCCGCGTCCGTGGCCGGCACCTCGTGGGCGGCCATGTCAACGTTGTCCTCGGAGATCTTCCAGCCGAGCGCCTGCAATCCGGCCTCGGACAGGCCTATCCGGTCCTCGAGCCTGATCTTCACAGCCACGTCAGCCGCCTTGGCCGACGGGCTCTCGCACACCACGCATTCGCGGACATACGAGGCGATCTGGTAATGCAGATACTTCAGCTGTGGCTGTTTCCACGCGCGCGCCTGCGGCAGCCGCCACAACTGCCCCCACAGCTCAGACTCACGCTCGTTCCACGATTCCGAACCGGCCCTATCCTCGACCCATTCCTGCGAGTCCTTGTCGAAATCACGGAGCACATACGGCGGAAGTGGGAACTTCGGCGGACGGCCCTTGTATTCGGTGTTCGGCAGGCTGCGCAGGGTGTATCCCCTGCGTTCGCTGGCACCGCTCGACGGATCTGGCATCGGGCCAGACCTGACGCGTTTTCCTCCTCTTGGCATGGCTCCTCCATCGTCGGACGGCCTTGCGCCGTTCCTTCGCTGTGGGATGCAGGGCCTTTCGCCCGCCCCCTCTGAAACTTTTGAACTCTCCGCACCTCGGAGACAGCTCTCCGGCGGTTCCGCTACCCAAACTGTTAGGGGGTATCCCCGTGGGTGTTTTGACGTTTTGCTTCCGTTTGTTTTGCAACGGTTTTTTGTTTGACTCGCTTGATGCTGCGATGAGTCGCGAATCGAATCGAAAAGACTTGGTCGTTTTCGTCTTTCGTGCCGTTCGACGTGAGCGGCTGGCGTCGTTGGCTTGGCTTCGATGGAATGTTTTGTTTTGGTGCCGAAGCCTGTGTGTGTCAGCTGAGGTTTTGTCTGTTGTTGAAGCCTGAAGGTTTCGTCCTTGCGGTCTTGCTGTCGTGGCAGCGCTTGCACAGGCCGCGCATGCGTTGCGGGTCGTTGGGGTCCAAGCCTGCTTCGACGAGCTCGATGCGTTCGATCGGCCAATGGTCGGCTACGGTGCTGGGGGCGCCGCATAGGCCATGGTGCCTTCCGCATCCGTCCGGCCCGTCGCCGGGACAGACGCACCGCGGATCCCTTGCCAGCACGCGGGCGCGTGCGAGGCGATGCGCTTTCGACGTGTATGGATTGCGGCCTCGTGTCCGGCGCTTGTCTTTGGCTTTCCTACATTCGTCGCACAGCGAGCCGGAGGAGACCAGGTGTGGGCAACCGGAGGTGGAGCATACCTTGTACATCAATCCCCCACATCGGTAAGAAGTGTCCGGCATGTCTGGGGTACGTCTCCCGCGAAGGTCCCCCAGCTGGCCACCCCCGATTCATGGGCTACCGACACAACGGGTGTCGCCGCCATGGTCGACGTCCTTCGGTGCGACGGCTCCAAGGGTTGCTAGTGGCTCCATGCCGGACAGAGATGATTATAGCGACTGCAGCTGAATATGAAGAATGGTCCAAACCACTTTCTGGCTGGACCATTTCATTTTACAAACATACGACAGTATAGCATTTTAATTGTGACAGTCAAGCATGGCTGTGAGTTCGCCGAGGTTGAACACATACTCTCCTTTGTGTTTTGTCGGCGTGGCGTGCAGTTTGCCTCTGGTGAGCCATTGGCGGATCTGGCTGCTGGTGCAGTGGATGTCCATTTTGGCGAGGTAGCGTGCGACTTCGACTGGTTTTCCGGTGTATTCGAGTTGCCAGAGTTTGTTGTCGCGTTCGGCTTTGATGGCTTGGACTCCGCCTTGCCATTTGCAGTCTGGGCATGTCCATGTTTCGGCTTGTGGCGTGCTGGTGGCTTGGTGGCCGCATTTTGGACAGGTGCCGATGATGACCATGGCTTCTTCCGGGGTCAGGGCTTGTTCGTTGCGTCTGGTGATGTGTTCCAGGGCGGCGTAGTCGTCTGCTGCGGTGCTCATCGTCAAGATGGCGTGTTTGTTGCTGAGGATGGCATACCATGCTTTACGCCAATCGTATGCGGCGTATGCGGCGCGTATTTTGCCTACCTGTTCAGCCAACCACGCTTCCGATTCTGCGATGAGGTCTTGCGCGTGGGTGTCGATGGGCAGTGGCGCGTTGCCTTTGTTTGGCGTGTGCGCCGGGGTGCCGATGTGCGCCTGACGGAGCATGATGCTTCGCAGGGCTGGCAGTTGGACGTGTCCGAGCTGGTGGACCAGCTGCCAGTAGGTTTCACGGCAGGTTTGGCAGAGCAGATTGTCCGCCGCCGGTTTCATCGGCTTGTGGCAGTGCTGGCAGTCGGTCAAAGTCGTGTCTCCTTGTCGTGCTGGCGGATGAGTGCGGCGATTGCGGCTTTCGGGACTTGCGGCACGAGCGGCGCGATCTCGTCAAGCGCGTAACCGGCCTGATGCCACTTGATGATCATGTCTTCGAGTATTTTCTTCATTTGACTACTCCTTGTATGGGTTTTCTGTGGTGTGTGGCGGGAAATCGCATTCCTGGTCCTTCCATCCGGCCGCGTAGCCTTCGCTCCATGCCTTGCGGCGTTCGTGTCTCAACCATTCCAGGCTGTACATTGTTTCCGATTCCAAGCTGCACATGGTTACCTGTTCGTCGTGTTTCATGATTTCTCCTTGTTGAGTCTGTCGGCTAATTCGCAGGCCTTTTCGTCTGCCTGTGCTGTTTCTTCGTCGCGTCCTAGCGCTTCGAGCACGTGAGAGCATTTCCACGTGTGCTTGTGTGGTTTCGAGGGTGGTATGCCGCTCATGTTGGCTCTGCGTTGGCACCAGCCTTTCCATTGGCGGCACCAGTCGTTGACGGTGCGTGTCTCGCCGTAGTGGCGAGCGGCGAAGGCATTCCACGCGTCCGACAGGTCGAGATTCGGGTAATCGCGGATTATGGCGGCATTGGCGTGGGCTTTCTCCCTGACCAGCTCGAAGTCGTTCAGCCCGATTTCTTTGGATGAAGAAGAAGAATATTCTTCTTCATCTTTCTTTTGGGTTCTGGTGTTCTGGTGTTCTGGTGTTTGTCCCGATTCTGTTTCGATTCTGCCGGCAGTCTGCGCACTTTCTGCCGGCAGACTGCCAGCAGAATACCGGTCATGCTCACGCTTGCGCTTGGCCATCACCTGCTGACGGCTCCGATTATGCTCAAGGTAATCGTGGATGACATAGCCGCCATCCACGGCCTCGATCAATCCGACCTGCTGCAAAGCGTCAAGCTCCTGTGTGGTGATGTCGAGCACGAATTCCGCCGTGTCCGAGTCCACATAACCGTCCGTGAGGTTGTCGCCGCAGTAGGAAAGCATGATGACGAAGGCGCTGATGGCCGATGGCATGGTACGGCGTAAACGGCGTACCTTCCGGTTGAAATAGAAGCCATTGGCCAATTGCACGTATCCGCGCCTTGCCATCAATCCTCCCCTCTTGTGATTCCGTTGTATGCCATCCAGATGGCCTCCTGCCGTGGCGTGGTGCAGGGCAGGTCGGTGTAGTTGGTGTTCGCCCAGCCGCTTCCCACGTGTGGTTTCGCCATCGCATCCAAGGCTTCGGCGATCTCCACCAAGTCCGGTGGCGGGTCAAGCGTCACCATGACAAACCCATCATTACGGCTTGCTTCGCGTCCACCAGCCGATACCCGCAGTAAGGGCAGGTGACGTAATAGCTGCCCACCGTCTCGCCGCAGTGGGCGCACTCGACATATCGGATCGTCTTGCTCATTCGTTTACCGCCTTCCGTGCGATTTCGAGCATTTCCTCGGCCTGTCTGATATATTCCGCATGGAAGCCGGGAATCTCACCGGCATAATTCCATGCGTCATCCTCGTCTTTCGCCGCGTAGCTATCGACGCCATCCCATTTGCAGCTGTCCCAGCAGAGCCGTTTCGCCACGGCCTCAATCTCAACGGCAGTTGGTGGAGCAGAACGTCCGGCCATGTACGCTGTACCGGCAAGCTCCCGAACCGTCTGGAAAGTCAAATCATCATCCATGCCACGCTCGTAGGCGTTGGCTTCGTCAAGCATGATGCTCAATTAGTCCTCTTTCCGTTCGCCTTGACCATGGCCCACAGGATTTCGCTTGCGGGACGCCGCCTGTATGACAGGTCGTTGTATGACTGCACATGGCCGAGAATCAGTTTCGAGCCGGTCGAATCGGGGGTAAGAATCGCGTTCACTCGCGGCGGCACCATCTTCTGCCATACGATCTCGTCGCACAGTTCCTTCGTGCAGACCAGGTAATTCTGGTCGCCGTAGAACGTCAGGCCGTTGCCGCTCGTGAAGTCAGCCATGCATGACTTCACTTCGTAGAATCCGAAGCAGCCTTTCTCCACGCTTGCGGGCACCGGTTCGCCGTTGATATTCCACGGTTTGAAGCCCACGTAATCCACTCGCCGCTCGTCAGGCGTGTTCCGGTCGAAGTTGACCTCACTCGCCCAAAAAGCGGTCTGATTCTTCAGACGTTTCTCCACTAGCTCGGACAGCATGGAGGTGGTTTCAGCCCTGCTCATTTCGTGTCCTCCTTGCTGTAGACGGCTTCCAGAAAGTCTTTTATGAGCCGTTTCGATGGTTTCTTTCCTTTGGCGCTCATGTCGATGAGGCAGGCGGGTGTTTTCAGGCCGAGCGTGCCGGCGGCGATGAGCCGGTGGTAGCCGTCCACTATCTCGAATTTCCTTACGCGGTCTGTCTTGGTGCCATCGATGATGATTGGCTTCATGACGCCGTGGAGGTTGACGCTGTCCATCAAAGAGGTGTTCAAAACGGTCTCGAAGAAGAGCCGCTGGAAATTCATCCGGCATGTTTCGGACCACATCGGGCCAAGTGCCTTCGGCTCCACAAGCCATGCGCCAGCAGCGTTCTGCGGCATGACGAACCCCTCCGTGCCAAAATCATGGCCGAAATTATCCTTGAGCCATGAGCGCACGTCAGTATCATCGATCATTTCGCGTCCTCGCTTTGATTAGGCACCTCGGATGGCATGGAGCCGGAATGGCCGAGCATGGACTCGCAACATGCAGCGCATTCATCAAAGGCCTGAATCTTCCCTCGCAGGAACATGATTCTTTCTCCGTACGTGACGTCAGCCGAATCATGCCAGTCCTCCGAGTGCGTCAGTATGAAATCGTTGAGGAATTGACGGTAATGGACGCGCTTCTCCACACACAGGTCGATGATCTCGTTGAGCGTCTTGTCTTTTTCGGTTACGTTCGTGGCCATGGTTAGTGTTCTTCCTCTTCGATTCGGATTGTGATTCGGTACCAGCCTTTTCGGATGCTTGGTTCTCCACCTCGGTAGTCGGGGCCGATGATGTGTTTTAAGTCATCGTCGGGCCAAAAGCCGGTATCGGTGAGCGCGTCAAGGATGGCTTTGACCATGGGCGCCGCGTTCTCCGGGTCGAAGCGCCCGTGGGTCAATGGGTGGATGATCGCGGTGACGTGCACGGGGAAGTGTTGTGGCCTGTGGTGGCCGTTTTGGAGCCAGAATCTGGCGAATGCCATGGCACGCTGTTTGACTGCGCTTGTGTGCGCGAATTTCACTCGCCAGTGGCCGCGACGGTTTTGCGTCCACCATTCGTCCCGTGGAATGTCCACGACGAATTCCTGCATCATTCCTCCTCTTCCTCGGCTTCGATTTCGCATTCGGGGCATGGGATGGTGCGCGCCGGATACAGCGCGCACCCATGCTTCGGACATACCGGTTCCACATCCGGTGGTTCCAACCATTCGCGCATCAGAAGTCAGGCTCTCCGGCTGGCGCGCCCCACGGATCATCGGCTGGAGCCTGCGGCTGCTGTTGTGCCTGCTGCGGCTGCTGATAGCCATTCCCGCCGAAACCGCCATTGGTGTTGCCGCCCTGGTATCCGCCTGACTGCATCTTCTGCACCTGAGCGGTCGCATACCGCAGGGACGGGCCGATTTCATCCACCTGAAGTTCGATGACCGTACGGTTGGAACCGTCCTGCGCCTGATAGGAACGCTGCTGCAAACGGCCCTGCGCGATCACACGCATACCCTTCGCAAGGCTCTGCGCGCAATGAGTGGCGAGGTCACGCCACGCACTGCAGCGCATGAACAAAGCCTGACCGTCTTCGAACTGGTTCGTGTTACGGTTCCAAGTGCGCGGGGTGGAGGCAATCGTGAAGCTGGCAACGGATGCGCCGCTGCCAGTGGTACGAATCTCCGGATCGGCGGTCAGGTTCCCGACGATCGTGATAATGGTTTCGCCTGCCATCACTCGGCCTCCTTCACGTCGGCTTCGGTTTCGGTGTCCGGCATGTCCGCTTCCATGACTTCGGCGGTCACGTCATCGGCTTCGTCCGCATTATCGTCATCGAGCACCGGTTGGAACACGTCGCCGTAGTCAGGCGTGATGTCATCGGCGGCGACGGCGGTCTGCGCCTGCACGGTCAAAGGCAGGTACGGGGCGGCGCGACGGATGGCGGTCTTCTTCGCCATGGCCTCGTAATCGGTCTTCCACGGGCCGAAATTGCCGCTCTTGCTGCGTGCCCTCGCCTGCTCGATCTCCTGACGGTTAAGGACGAGGAAGTAGTGTCCGCCGTCCTTGAAATGCGCGACCATGTACACGTGGGTCAGTTCGCCGGGGTTGGCGCATGGCACGTGGTGCAGCTCCTCGTTCAGACCATACGAGTATGAGAATTCGTCTCCCTGGTGTACGGCGCGGGCGCTGATGTCCACGAGCTGGCCGCTGCGTCGCGCCAAGTCGATCATGCCACGGTAGCCCATGATGAACGTGGCTTCCATTCCGCCGGATTTCTTGTTGTAGAAGGGAAGCACGTAGGCTCGTCCCAATCCGTCCACGTTGGACGGTTCCAATCCGAGCGCGCTGCAGGTCATGAAGCATGAGAGCACGCTTTGCGGCGAGCATTCCGCGAGTTTCGGCGTCTTGTTGATCGCGGATACGCACATCTGGTAGAGGCGGTCTGGGCTGATGTTGTTGCCGACGACGCTGGCGATGCGCGGCCAGCTTTTCCGCATCAGCATCTGGAGGTTCTTCTTCGGTGTCATTTCGACCATCTGCCGGCCTTGCGCCTGCTGTGCGATCTGTCCCATGATTATTGCTCCTTTTCTTCGGTGGCTTTGAATGCGAATTTGCGGTATGTGGTGGCTTTGACGACGTATTCCTTGCGGGTCGTCGGCTTGTAGGTGGCTTGGAGGTTGCCGCAGCGGACGCCAGTGTGCGAGCCGATGCGCAGGATGATCTGCTCCTGCAATTCCTTCTGAGCGGCTTTCATGTCGTTAAGCATTCCGGTGGCGCTCTCGTATCTTGCGAGCAGGTCGTAGAGGTCATCGTCGTCGCTTTCGTCCACGATGTCCGGTGTGGGTTCCGGGAACGCCTTCTGCACGTCGCCGCCGGTCAACTGCGGTGGAGTGCCGGAAGTGACGAAATGCCAGAAGTCGGCTGCGGCTTCGTCGATCGCGCCCATATCCTCCACGTCGGCCTCGAACGGTATCTCCACCGGCTCGTCGTCTCCGATGGCCGCGTACACGTAGCCCCACGTCCATCCCGTTACAAGCGCGTAGAATTCGACTTGGGCGAGATAGTAGGGTGGAATTCGGAGGTTGCCTTCCTCGTCATGCCAGTCCCCCGCTCGACGGTTGCTCGCCGTTTTGATTTCGAGGATTCCAAAGCTTCCGTCCTCCCCTTGCAGGATGCCGTCAAGGGAAGCCCTCAGATAGGGCTTTTCGCGGCTGATGAATTGCTTGTCGGTGCCGTCCGTGACGAGCATTTCCGGATGATTCGAGCGGAAACGCTTCCTGAGCTCGTTTTCCAAGGCATTGCCCTTGACGATTGCCCACTTGTCGGAGATGTCCTCCGGTTCCACACGGCCTGTCTTCTCAAGCCACAAATCGTAAGGCGTTTTGAAAGCGTTAAGGCCGAGAATCGTGCTCATATCGCTTCCGCCGACACCCTTCTTACGGCTTTCCAACCATGCGGCCTCGCGATCAGCCCGCGTGAGCTGCTGGAACCGTTCCAACGTGTAGCGTTCCGTGTCCTTGAGTGGGATGCGCTTCATTCCTTCGCCACCTTCATTTCCTGGACTTCAGCATCGAAAAAATCGATGATAAGATCGCAGATGGCGGGCACCGACGTTTTGAGCCGGGTTTTTTCCTCTTCGTTTTCGGCTTTGATGGCGAAAACGCCATCCTTGCTGTTGAAATTGAGTCTCATTTCGCGTCCTTGCTGTAGTTGGCTTTCAGGTCCATGAGTTCGCCGTTGAGGAGTTTCGTGGCGAATCCGTAGACCACCTTGTCGTTGGTTTGGAACGCGGTTTTCTGCAGAGCGCTGATGGCGTCGAAAATGCCGGTCAATGCGTTGGAGATGATGGCGCGTGGGTCGGCTGTGGCTTGTGGCTTGACGTTGATGGTTCCGGTGGTGACGTCGTTTGCCGTGATTTTCGATTCGGTGACGTTGGCCGCTGCGATTTTCGATGCGGTGGTCATGGTTTCTTCCTTCTTTCCGGTTGTGGAGTTTTTCCGTGTCTTGCGTGGTGAATGCTGGTCGAAGGCCGGTAACAGTCCTTCCTTGCGGAGTTGGCCGAGAATGTTGCCGACCGTTTTCGGGCTCAGGTTGAGCGCTTCGGCGGTTTCCTTGCCGTCGAACGGCCGGCCTTGGTCGATGCGGTTTTTGCAGTGCGCGAGAATGAGATCGCGTTTCGACGGTTCCGCCGGTTTCTCCGGCAGGCCCTGCGTGAGGAGTCCGGCCATGCGCAACGCCCGCATTTCGTCGAGTTCGAGACCGGCTTCGCCTGACTCGTCGTAGATTTTTCTCAGTTCGGCGAGTTCTTCGAACGTGTATTCGTGTTTCACTGTGTTCCCTTTCTGAGTCTTTCGATGAGCACGTGGTTGTCGTGGATGAAAGCGTCCACGTCGATTCCCTGCTGTGTGAGGGTCGGCTTGCCGGTGTCGACGCGTGCCTTACCGTCGCTTGTGACGTTTGGGTGGCTTTTAATCCGCGTGCCGGGATGAGCATGCCGTTTTTTTCATCTCGCCACCGTCCTTCGGTACCTGTGCGCCAAGGCCCACTGTTCGGCCACGGCGCGTTGGTATCGGACTTTGCGCCTGTCCTGATGGCCTTCCGGCGGTTCCACGCCGATTTTCACGTATGGCGGGCCTTTGCCTGTGCTCCGCCAGTTGGCGAGGGTGCGCACGCTCATGCCGAGCATGACGGCCAGTTCAGATGGCGTGAGCAGGTCGGTCATGACCTGCCGTCCCGAATGTCGCCCATCGGGTCGATGTGGAGGCCGGTGAGCATTTCCGCGGTGTCGCTGCCGCCGCCGCGTTCGATATGCCTTTTGAGCGCAATGTCGATGGCCTGACATGCGATTCGTGCGGCAAGCGCGGTGAGTTCGCCGAGTCCGTCGCCGGGCAGGTTGACGCTGTACATCTGGTCTTCGGATGCGCCTAGCGGCATGATGAATGTGCCGATGGTCGAGCGGGTGTCGTTCTCATTTCCGATGCATTCGGCCGAGAGTGTGAATCTCAGCGTCCTGCTTTTCTTGCTGCTCATTGCTGTTTCCTTTGCTTGTTGACGTTGTGGTGCCCCACCATGACGAGTGGATGGGGCTGAGTGGCTGGCGTCGGAGTCGAACCGATGCCGTCCTTGGATTCCTAACGCCCCTTTGACTGTTGGAACAACGACCTGAACGTGTTCGCGATCGGTGGCGTGGCCGACGGCGATGGAAGCCGTCAGGCGAACTTGAAAGGGTCTGCAAGCACCGAAATGCCTGCTTCTTGATAGTTAGAGAGAAGAAGATTGGAATCCGTGGACGGGCGAACCGTCGCCCAGCCGAAGCCACGACAGAGTGATGTGCATGTAAACGCCGTGGCGGATTTGTTGTTGTTTGTCGATATTCAGTTATGTGTTCCCGCCAGCCGACATGAGTGAACGTGGATGTCCGCGAAAACATCCCAATGGTTTGTTTTGTTGGACTGTCGGCTGGTGGGAAGTCTTTAGTCGCGTGGCGCGAACCGTACGGTCAGCCATAGGCCGGTCAGAATGTAGATGACGCTCACTAGGACGGTGGCCGTCTGCGAGTCGGCTGTACGCCATGTGAAGAGGAGTGTGGCGCTGGCGGTGCATGCGATGATGGCGAGCAGGGTCTTGATACGGCGGAGCGTGTAGTTCGGCTTCGTTTCCCCTGCCGGTTCGTTTTCGGGCTGGCGGTCATGGTTGGTCATTTGTCTGCCTCCATTTCCTTGAGGATTCGATTGCATTCGCGGCGGACGCGCTGCACCTCTGTCTTGGTGAAGTTGAAGTAGTATTGGCCGGTCGATGTGCGGAAGCTCATTCGGGCCATCGGCCTGCCGTCCTGGGCGGTGAATGCCTGCATATCGAATCCGCCGTCGTCCATCCAGCTCATCTTGTTGCTCCGATCTTGTTGGAGAGGTTGTAGGCGATGTCTTCGATTTCCGCCGAGGTGAAGTCCGCGAGGGTGATGTCTTGGATGCCGTCCACGAGGCTGGCGTTCCCGTCATCGTGAAGGCGGATATAAAATCCGCTTGACGCGAGCAGCAGGCATCCGGATTCGTGGAGCGTCGGCGGTTTCGGCGGGTTCAACAGTTGCTGGCTCATGTTCGGTTTCCTTAGACCTTGAATTGTTTGATGCTGTCGATTGGCTGGATGAGGAGCATGGCGAGGGTTTCCGATTCCATGTCGAGCATGGATGCCGCTTTTTCGATTTCGTCCGTCGAGAGTGGTGTGTGGCCTTTGAGCCTGTTGTTTACTGCTCTGATTTCGAGGCCCCATGCTTTTGCTAGGTCTTTCGGCGTCTTGTCGTGTCTTGCGAGTTCCGCTTTAAGGTTTCTGCTGGCTGTTTCCGTCAGACCGGCCATTCATCCTCCTCGACTCCCTGTTTGGTGAGGCAGGCTCTCCAGTCGTGCCAGCCGGGGCCGTGCATGTGGCCGCACGGGTAGTGGTCGGGGGTCTTGGTCTTTTTGGTGCTCAACATCTCGTTTTTCCTTTCGACGTTTTTAATCTATGCAAATTCATAGATTTATACTACGAATTTGCATAGTTCTTTACAATTTGCACACAATGACTACGTAATTGGCTATACTGGAGGCATGGGTATGAAAGCAAACGAAGTGACCACATTCGCAAAACAGGTCATGCGAGAGTGCGTCAGACTCCAAAAGCAAAGCGGCATGACCATCAAGGAATTCACCAAGGCCTGCGGCTTCGGCGAGGACTACTGGTACAAACGGCAGAACTTCACGCGCCCGCTCAACCTGAGTGACCTGGAACGCATCAGCGAAGTGACCGGCGTACCCATCGGAGACATCGTGATGGACTCCAAACGTCATGCGATTGAGGAAGCGGAGGCGAAAGCACGTTCCGGCGGTTATGGTCTTGCCGCCTATAACGCCGCGGGCAAGCAGGAGGCCATCAATGGAGAGGCTGGGCCGGATTACGACGAGCCTGCCTGACCTGCCGATCGACCGGCGCATGACATACGGCGCCATGCGCCGCGCCATCATCGGCCTGCCCGTCACCGTGTCCAGCGCCATCCTGCCGGACGGACTATGGGGCTGCTACGACGCATCCAACAGCGTGATACTCATTGACAGGCGCCTTACCTACACGGCGAAAAGATGCGTGCTCACGCATGAGCTGCTGCACTGGAAGCATGGTGACGATGGTTGTGCGAACGATCGTTCGAAGCAGGAACGCCGATGCCGCACGCAGACAGCGCTCCTATTGGTCAACCCTGCCGAGCTCGCACTACTAGAACGAATGTACGAGTACGAATCGCAGATCGCGGACGAACTCGACATAACGACACAAGTCCTCGAAGACTACCGGAGCACGCTCGCATCGGCGTAGAATCGGCTGCATCCCCCTTGTTCGGCGGAAAGAGAGAAGGAACCAATGAGAATCAGACAGAACAATGCGATGCTGGTCAAGCTCAAGGCATGGCTCGCCAAGGACGTGAAAGTGAAGTCGGCGGTCTGCTCCGGCATCGCTGCCGTATGCGCAGTGGCGTTGGCTGTCGGAGCGGCCACCTATGCCGCCAGCGTCCATTCCGCCGCGGTCAAGGAAGCCGCCGAGACCATCGAAGCCGACAATGCCGACTATGCGAAGCTGATAGACGAATACAACAAGCTTGTGGACGAATACAACTCACTGTCGGATGATTACGATACCGCCTCGGAGACGATAGACAAGGCTGACGGCATGAAGGCCGACATAAAGAAGATGGAGGCTACGCGGGACAATTTGCAGGCGCAAATCGAATCGTTGACCGGTCAAGTTGATAACGCCAAGAGGACCAGCGCTTCCGATGGCGTGTGGCAGGTCGGCAAGGACATCGACGCCGGAACGTATCGCGCGAACGATTCCGTGACGGACCGCTGTTACTGGGAGGTCTCCGCCGGTGACGACATCGTGCAGAACGACATGCCAGGCGGTGGATATCCGCAGGTGACGGTGAGCGATGGGCAGCAGCTCAAGCTCCAGAATTGCGGCACGTTCACCAAGCAGTGACGCTCTCTTCCATTTGCCCCACATTTGTGGGGCTTTTCTTATATGCGCTTATATTTAAGCCGGTGAGCATGGAATGTGGGTAAGCGTTGATTTTCCAGCACTCTTTTATTCAATCCAGCACACTGCACTGTATGAAAGAATGAAAATAATGTTACATATGCATGTATGTATATTTCATGTTTGCAAGTTAGTATTTTCCACTTGCAAGGTTAATATGCACCCTTGTTTACAACACGCCATACACACATGTGTGCAAGTTAGCATATAATGTGTTTCAGAACAAAAAACCTCCGCAGTGTTAACGGCACCACGGAGGTAAAACATGAAGCCTCACTCAAAGACTTCCGAAACCATTGTAACGCATGGCTTGGAGGTCGGAAATGGACCGTGAAATGGGATACCGCAACATGCTGGCAGTCGAAGAACTTGCAAGCCAAGGTAAACTCACCGTCACCCATAAGGGCGCACGCAGCTTCGACTTCGCTCAATACGCCCTGCTCAGCCGCATGGCATGGCTCACCGCTGACTGGCCGCTGGACAAAGCCGCCAAGGAAAAGCACATGCTTCCGCGCACCTACGCTTCCGGCTGGCTCAAAATCGCCATCGATTGGGGCATGACACTTCCCCAGTCAATGGACGAGCTCGTGGCGATCGGCAATGAGCCGCGCAATCCGAAGCGCGAGCAGCTGGCCTACAACCGCATCGGCAAGATCGCCAAGAAACTCGAATCCGCAGGGCTCATCAAATGCCTTCGCAAGGGCAATGTTCAGCGCAAGAACAATGCCGTGTGGCTGCTGACGATCGGATCGCCGGAGGAAAACGCCGAGGTCGAAGCCTACGTGCGACAGCACATGTACCTCTGATTTCGTGCCCACATTTTGCCCACACTTTTCCGGTAATTGCAGTGATTTGCAGTGAATTGGAGTGAATTGCGAACCATGCGGGAACCGTTGGAAACACTGGGAAAACGACGGAATGACAACGATATGAAAAACCGAGCGCAAAGGGTTCGAGTCCCT
>ERZ1106941.828-NODE-828-length-40004-cov-52.418108_pt1 | contig 40004 bp, 34 predicted proteins | sample MGYA00403670_ERZ1106941 | MGnify/ENA primary metagenome ERZ1106941 (study PRJEB35170, sample SAMEA104062400) | human gut metagenome | biome: human gut; feature: human-associated habitat; material: faeces | place: Denmark | collected 2012-06-04 ...
CAGATTTAATTCTTTAAAAAGCTGCAAGGAAACTTTTTCAGTGCCCTCGTATTTGCCTCTTCCTCTTTTCCCAATAGTGCATTTTTCACGCTTTCGGGTGTAACATAACTATCCCGCATTAATTGATTGTGGAAGTGGGAACGTATATTTGCTTTGATGTCGTCCAGCATGGAGTTAAGCCTTTGTATCTCCATAGATTTACCTATGGCTCTGCCGGATTTCCAGTTAGTTTCAAAGACTTCTAACTTGGTATTGAATTGGGTTTGTTTGCCGTTGATTGTGATACGGGCATGAATGGGTACTAAACCATTCTTTTTCATCTTGTCTTTTTTCAGGTAAAACAATACGCTGAATGTACTCTTTTCATTTTTCATAATCTCACTTTTTTTAGATTGCAAAACTAATTTTAATCACTGTAAATGAGATAAATAGAGTATAGACAAATCACGTCAAAAGTAAGCCATTTTCCGACAATCGTACCCCCTAATCGTTTTTTGGGGAAGGGGGTACGATTTGGATACTAAAGTGTGTCTTTTCGTGCCCCTTTTTTGTCTTTCAGGCAAGACGGAAACATAAAAAAAAGTCCTACAATACGTTGATATTGTAGGACTTGTCTCTTTTTTGTCGCCGTTTGGCTTTGTTCTTATGTGATCCGCCTGGGTTTTCACCGTAGCGGTCTATATCTTTGATTTATAAGCTCTTGTAAACCTTGAAAAATTGTACCGTAACGAATTAGTAACGATTTATAGGAACGCTTGTTGTCAGTGAGAGGCATTCGTTTGTCAGCCGTTCTCTGATGCCGCAAAGATAGGGCATTACTTTTTATTTTCCAAACATTTGATTATTAAATCTTTAAAAAAGATCCCCAGTGCAAGGGGCGAACCTATATATATGGATAGGTTTGCCCCTTGCACCAGGCGGATGCTGCATCAGTCCTACAACCTTGCCGTCCGCCTCGATACCGCCGTTTATGTGAAGCGGTTCCCCCTCCTTTTTCGCTGAACCGAAAAAATCATGGTGTAGTACACGTATAGTATCCCATGCGCAGCCTTTTATTGTTATTCTTTTGCAGCAAACATTAAAAATTAAGTTTGTTATGGAAGTTATTACATTTGAAAGTGAAGCGTATAAAGCGCTTGTAGGGAAGATTGAAAAAATCGCCGGGTATGTAGCCGAAGCGCAGCTGCCTTCGGAAGAAAAAAAGGAGGCTTGGCTGGACAGCAACCAACTGGCGGAAGCGTTGGGGATCAGTACACGTACATTGCAACGCCTGAGGGATGAAAACCTGATCAGCTACTCCATGCTGCGTGGACGGTGTATGTACAAGCTGTCGGAGGTCGAACGCTGTCTGGAAGAGCGTACCATTCGGTGCAAGCCTCAAACATTGGAGGATTTTCGCAAGAACTACCTAACGAGAACCGGCAATGATAAGAAAGGATGATATACTGAAAATGACGGAAAAGGGCATTTCCGTATTCCGCTATTACCTGCCGGTGGACTTCAAGGTGGGAAAGAACTTCCTGAACCCTTTTTATAAGGACACGAAGGCTTCGTGCAATATTTATTACGGACGTAAGGCCGGTGTGTTTAAAATGAAGGATTTCGGGAACGAGGATTATTCGGGGGACTGCTTTGAACTGGTGGGCAGGCTGAACGGCCTTAGCTGCAAGGAGCCTAAAGAGTTTGTCGAGATCATGGAAATGATAAACCGTGATCTGCATTTGGGGCTGTCCGCACATGAGGAATATCATGTGAGCCATAGCAAAGTACCCCAAAAGAGTGAAGTGGTATCGGAAGAACCGAAAGCGAAAAGCGTCCGGCCTTATACTGTCGTGCAAAAGCCCTTTACGGCTGCGGAACTTGCCTTTTGGAGCAAATCGGGAATCGGGGAAAATGTTCTGAAAGCGTACCGGACGGTATCGCTGAAGAAGTTCAGCAGCGAGAACCAGGAAAGGAAGCCTTTTTCCTGCATGACAAGCGTCGATGAACCGATGTTCGGATATATGGGGAAACAGCATATCAAGGTTTACCGTCCGTGTTCACAAATGCGGTTCCTGTATGCCGGTGATTTTGGCGACAACTACTGTTTCGGGCTGGAGCAGCTGCCGGCAAAGGGTGATCTGCTCTTTATCACAGGCGGGGAAAAGGATGTAATGAGTCTGGCGGCATACGGCTTCCATGCGATCTGTTTCAATTCGGAAACGGCTTTTATCCCTGCGGCTGTCATACACCGACTTTCGTTCCGGTTCAAACATATCATCCTCCTCTATGATGTGGACAGTACCGGGCTGAAAAGCTCGGCGAAGCGTGAAGAGGAGCTGAAGGAATACGGGGTTAAACGATTGTTGCTCCCGCTTGCCGGTACAAAGATGGAAAAGGATGTATCGGACTACTTCATGCTGGGGAACAGCCGTGAGGATTTGATAAAACTTTTTCTGGACTATCTGGAAACCTTATACAGCGAAACCATGTCGGCTTTGAAATCCTGCGAGGTGGATTTCAACAACCCGCCTCCCATTGCACAGATGATCGTATCGGTAAATGACGTGCCTCTCGGAACTCAAGGCAACCTGCTTTGTATCACCGGCGGAGAAGGCACGGGAAAAAGTAACTATGTGGCGGCGCTGATTGCTGGTGCTATTCGTCCCACCGGAACGGATGTGGATGCGCTGGGCGTTACGCTCCACGAAAACGGCAGGAACAAGGCGGTACTGTTCTATGACACGGAACAGAGCGAAGTACAGCTGTATAAGAATATCAGCAACCTGCTGCGGCGATGCGGACGTGAGGCGATGCCGGAATGGTTCAAGGCGTATTGCCTTACGGGAATGAGCCGGAAAGAACGCCTGCTTTCCATTATCCAGAGCTTGGACAAGTACCATTATCAATATGGCGGCGTTCATCTGGTGGTGATAGACGGGATTGCGGATTTGATAAAATGCGCCAACGATGAAGCGGAGAGCATAGCCGTCGTGGAAGAACTGTACCGGCTGGCCGGTATCTACAAGACGTGTATCGTAACGGTACTGCATTTTATCCCCAACGGGCTGAAGCTGAGGGGACACTTGGGAAGCGAGTTGCAGCGGAAGGCTGCGGCAATCCTTTCCATAGAGAAGGACAGCGATCTGGCCATATCGGTGGTGAAGGCTCTGAAAGTAAGGGATGGAAGTCCGCTGGATGTGCCTATCATGCAGTTTGCGTGGGATAAGGAAAAGGCCATGCATGTCTATCTGGGCGAAAAGCCGAAAGAGGAAAAGGACAAGCGCAAAGAGGATGAGCTTGTAGCGGTGGCCAAAGAGGTATTCAGCCGGAGGCGCTTTGTTACTTACGTGGAGCTTGCGGAAGAAATCCAGTCGATACTGGAGGTGAAGGAGCGCACGGCGAAAAGCTACATCAAGTTCATGCGTGAGAAAGAAATCATTCTGAAATCATCCGATAACCAGAGCTATTATGTTATCGGGAACTTTTAAGGAGGAAAGCGTATGTTAGTAGATAAAACGGAATTTGAAGCATGGATGGAACGTATCATGGGTGAGCTGTACCGCATCTCACGGAAGCTGGACAAGGCGGAAACGAGGGAAAAGCACCTGAACTATCTGAACGGAGAGCGTCTGTACGACAATCAGGAAGTATGCCTGTTGCTGCGCATCAGTAAACGCACGCTGCAACGATACCGGAATAACGGGGTGCTGAAGTTCTATTCGATATATCACAAGACGTATTACAAGGAGTCGGACTTGCACGAGTTCATCCGCAACAACTTCGACGAGAACGAGATAAAACGGCAGGCACGTGAGGACAAGCTGTCCGAGAGCTATCCGCTGCCGAAAGAATAAGTCCATGTTTTTGCTTTGTACCGGTGAAACTACTGCCGTGAGGCAGGAAATCCCAAACTGCGTATTGATGTTTGTCATGGCAATGACTTCATACAGTTGTGAAACAGGATGAAGTTTCTTTTCTTGTTCGAATGGTGATACTCCAAAGGACAGCGGTCTGGAGGGGTATCATTTTTTATGTGTGCACCTAAAAATATTCCAGTTTCGTGGCGTAAAAACCGGAATATGAAAAGTTAATTCCCTCAATACTCAAGTATCTATCATGATTCTGCAAAAAAAGAAAAATACATTCATAAGAAGAATCCAAAGGTTTTTTCCTAATTTTGCAATTATGAATATAAGTTGGTCTGAAATAAAGCCTTATGAGAACGAGCTGCCTACTAACTACGCAGATAGAATAGGCAGGTTATATACTGATACTGTTACTGCTGCTTTCAAGAAAAGTAACGGTCAGTTTTTCACACCGGTATCTATCGCCTATTTTATGGGTAAACAAATAAGTGTGAATAAGGATTCTGTCTCCGTATTAGATCCGGGATGTGGAACCGCCATATTATCATGTGCCATGATTGAGAATCTGGTTTTGCAGTCAAAAGTAAAACAGATAGAGTTGGTTACATACGAAACCGATGAAAATCTTATACCGGGATTACAAAAGGTTCTGGAATATATAACAATATGGGGGATGCGCCATAATGTCCGGATTGATTGCCGTTCATATTGTGAGGACTTTATTTTATCCAATTATTCAGTATTATATTCTGATACGATTTACGAAAGGGCTGAGAATTTGCAGAAATATGATTTGATCATATCCAATCCTCCCTATTTCAAGCTTTCCAAAGAGGACAAACGGGTGAAAGCGGCTCAATGCATTATAGACGGACAGCCCAATATATACTCTATATTTATGGCCATATCAGCTTTATTGCTTGCGGAACAAGGTCAGATGATTTATATAACCCCAAGAAGTTTTACTTCGGGAAGATATTTCCGTTTGTTCCGTAATTTCCTGTTTAAGCATATACAGATAGATTTTGTCCACCTTTTCAATACCCGGAAAGATACGTTTTCCAAAGATAATGTGCTTCAGGAAACAATTATAATGAAATGTTCCCCTAAAAAGGGGGCAGATTATAATGTCGTTTTATCATACAGTGAGGGGCTTTCCGACTTGGTCACTCCTGCAATCAAAGAAGTACAGCGGAAAGAAATCATTGACCTTACCTCAAAAGAATTGATATTGCATTTGCCGGTCAGTCTTGAAGACGAGAAAATTATCAGGCTGTTCAAATCATGGGATGGCAACCTGAATAAATATCATATCCAGATTTCCACCGGCCCGGTTGTGGCTTTTCGCTCAAAGGAACAATTATGTGAAACCTCCGGAGAAGGAACTACAGCACTATATTGGTTGCATAACGTAGTAAAGATGCTGGCTGATCATCCTGTCGTAAAGGAAGGAAAACCTCAATTCATCCGTATAAATGAAATGTCTGTATCCACCTTGTTACCCAACAAGAACTATGTCCTGTTACGACGTTTCAGCTCCAAAGACGATAATAGCCGGTTAATTGCCGCACCTTATTTTGGAAACATGACTTCCTGCGCACATGTAGGAATCGAAAACAAACTGAACTATATCTATCGTCCCAAAGGACACTTGAACCGTATGGAGGTAATGGGGATAGCCGCCTTATTGAATAGTGATTTGTTCGATAATTATTTCAGAACATTCAATGGAAATGTAAATGTCAGTGCTACGGAACTGAGGGAGATGCCCATGCCTCCCCTTGAAGTCATTGAAAGTATCGGAAAAGACCTGATTGCCATGAATGATTATTCTATGGTGAACGTAAATAAGATTGTAAACAAATATTTTATGTAATATGAGCAAAATAAGTGATGCACAAGATATATTGTCAGTGTTGGGTTTGCCTCCGGCGCAGCAGAATGAAATATCCGCTTTGACTTTACTTGCATTATGCGGATTAAAGGAGGAAGACAACTGGGCGGATGCCACTCGCAAGAGCTTAAAAATAAGCAAGGATATTATGGCATTTGTCAATGAGAACTATAAAAAAGAGCAGCCGTATGCCCCAAATACACGGGAAACTTTCAGACGGCAGGTACTTCATCAGTTCTTGCAGGCACGTATCGTAGATTATAACCCGGATAATCCGGCTTTACCGGTGAACAGTCCAAACGCCCATTACAAACTGACAGAAGAAGCCTATGAAACAATAAAATCATACAATACCCAAGAATGGGAAATAAAAGCCCAAAACTTTAATGATGCGGTAGGGCGATTGATTGAAGAGTATGAGAAAAGCCGTGAGATGGAAATGATACCGGTTACTATTGAAGGTATGGAGTTTAAACTGTCTCCGGGCAAGCATAATGAAGTACAGGCGGCGGTCATTAATGAGTTTGCACCCCGTTTTGCGGCAGGCGCAAAAGTCCTTTATATCGGTGATACTGCCAATAAAGACCTTTATTGTAACAAGGAGCTTTTAAAAGAAATTGGCATTCCAATCACAGAACACAGCAAACTGCCGGATATTGTCATTTATGACGGTAATAAAGAGTGGCTATTCCTAATCGAAGTGGTTACTTCGCATGGACCGGTATCTCCCAAACGTGTAATCGAGCTGGAAGATTTCACGAAAGAATGCAAAGCGGGGAAAGTATATGTTACCGCTTTTCCTGACAGAACCGAGTTCAAGAAACATGTGGCTGATATTGCATGGGAAACCGAAGTTTGGATAGCGGAAAATCCAGATCACATGATTCATTTTAATGGAGACAGATTTATAGGGCCGAGATAGTAGTTATTTATGTGGATAATGTAAAAAGTCTTATTGAGTAATATAGATAAATTGTTTGTAATGAATAATGCTGTTGTTATAATAGATTTTGATAACTATTTTCAAAAAGATATAAATGAATATAGCAAAGAGCAAATTGAATCTTTGTTTCTTAAAATAATAGACTATATTAGTATACATAATGATGTGATGCAAATAAACTTTCGATTATATGGAGGATGGTATCAAGATGATGATTTAACAAATCGAGCTTCGGTAGTATTTCAGAAAATTTCTAATATTGATATATTCCCTCATATTATAAATCAGAACAAAAGAATTTTTGGAGATATTCAAATTGTATACAATTTGTATGGCATAGATTATATATGGCATAATACTTATAGAGAAAAAAAAGGAATACCACGTTTACGGATAAATTATACAGCAAAGGGCGATAAATGTGATTCTCGGAAAAACATATGTCCTGTTCATATTTTATCAAAATTCACAAGAAATAAAGATAAAATTTGCCTAAATGAAGGCTGTATGACAAAACATTCTGATATATTTTTTCAAAAAGAACAGAAAATGGTTGACACAATGATTGCTTGTGACTTGCTTTCATATTGTGAGGAAAGTTCAACAAATTGTTTATATCTAATTTCTGATGATATGGATCATTTCCCTGCATTAGCATTATGCCATAAAAAAAAGGAGGAGCTTCCTATATTTGTAGGAATAAAAAATGCACAAAACATAGTAAATTATAGTTCTATATTAGAAAATTTTAATATTAAAATCTTTCAACTATCATGAAGACTTTTGAATTAATAATAAAAGAAATATCATCATTTGCAGATGATGAAAATGATGTTATCTTTGAACGAGATGGTAGTGTGGCCTTTGAACGACAAGGTCAAATGATGGAATTTAAGCTCTCGCAAAATGAAGATGACGCAATTTGGGTAGAATACAATAATAATCGATTACCGTATAAAAAATTTTTAGCAAAAGAATTGGCCAGGTTGGATATTTTGGCAAATAAAATATTGCAAAGAAAAAGCAAGGAAAAAGAGTATGTTGATCCTATAGCTACACTTATAACAACAAATAAAAAAAGTGAAGGAAAAGCTTTGGAAATTCTAACAAAAGAATGCACAGATAGACTCTTTGCTGGAACTAAAATTAGTTTTGTAACAGCAGATGCAGGGCATGGAAAAACGGCATTACTTAGAGAATTTCAATATGAGCAAGCCCAAAAATATGTAGAAGGAAAGTCTAATTTTTTATTTTGGCATATAAATTTACATGGAAGAGATTTAGTTCGGTTAAATGAAGCAATAATGTACGAATTAGGAGAGCTGAGATTTTCTGGACTTTATTACTCTTCTATCATTACATTAATGAGAAGGAATCTTATCATTTTAGGAATTGATGGTTTTGATGAATTAGCTGCGGAGGTTGGTGGAGAAACAGCATTAGGCTCTTTAAAAGACCTTGTAACTAAGATGAATGGTACTGGAACTCTTATTGCAGCTTCTAGACGTACCTTTTTCAATACCCAAGACTATTTGAAAAGAACAGGGATCTTAAAGAAAAGTGTTGCTCTTGATTGTGAATTTGATGAAATTAAGATACATAATTGGAGAAGAAGTCAATGCGAGGAATATTTAACAAAATATGTATATAATAGCACACAAGAATTTAACAGTTTGGTGGATATATTAAAATCGGAAAATCATCCCCTTTTAGAAAGACCCTATCTGTTTACAAAAGTAGTTAATTACTCATTTGAAGATGAAAAAACGCCTTCTGAATTTGTTGCTCGAGGTGGAAATTCATTAACAGGTATTAATGATGTTATAGAGGCATTTGTTAGAAGAGAAGTTATAAAATGGAAAGATACTGATAAAGAAACAGGAAGACCATATCTTACATTTAATCAGCATATAAGGCTATTATCTGAAATAGCTTATGAAATGTGGAGTAACCAAAAAGATATTATTTCAATCGAATCCATGCAATTTATATTGACGATTTTGTTTGAAGATTGGAAAATAGAGTCTAGAATACAACCTTTAATTATTAGGATGATAGAGTCTTATGCTCTATTAGTTCCTGTTGAAAATAAAGATTGGTACAGAAAATTTGACCATGAAGAATTTAAACACTTCTTTGTAGCAAGATCATTTGAACAAATTTTACATGATGCGGTAGCCGATAATAATTTTTCAAAAGCAAGTAATTTCCTGTATTTAGCACAACTTCCTGACTCTGTAGCACAATATTTATCTAAACGAATAAATAAAGAAAGTGTATTGCCTATTGTAAAGGGATTAATTTCTGTAAAAAAGAAGGAATGGAAGCCAACCTATTTGCAACCTAATATTGGAACATTGCTTCCATATATTCTAGACGATTACAAACCAGAAGGCTTATTAGAAATCGGAGAAAAAATTACATTCTCTAGCTTAATCTTTGAAAATAAATTTTTATGTAATATTACGTTTAAAAATTGCATGTTCATTAATATAAGTTTTCGCAAGACGATATTAAAAAATGTCACATTTGATTCGTGCTCTTTTACTGATATTCGTTTTTACGAAAATTCAGAAAATATGTTTACAGATGTCAGGATAAAACCTAACTGTACCATTAACATGGTAACTTCTATAACTGAAGACGAAGAGTATTTTTCCGAATATTCTCCATATAATATTATTCAGCAATTAAAGAATAAGCAAATAATATATGAAGAAGATAAAACAACTGTAGTTAATGAAGTTGTAGTTCATAATTCAGAATTTAGAAAATGTGTAAAACGTTTTTTAAATAAATATATAAAATCAACTTATCAATATGAGTCAAATATAAAAGAAGATCCTATTTATAATTCCAAAAATTTTGATCTTATAATAAATGAAATCATTCCATTATTGATAAAGTATGATATAATAGAAGAGAAGAGTACTAAAAATACACTACAAGCATCTACTAAGGCGTGGGTATTAAAAAAATATGATTTAGCAGAAATATTTAAAGCTGAAGAAGATACAAAAGCTGAATTATATAAATTTTGGAAAGAAGTTAATTGTTATAAAAAATGAAAATATTTTTTTCGAAGCATATTGTTTGATATAATGTCATTTCACAGTTCTTGTGAGAAATATGATGGTTCGACTAATTAAAGAAGCTCCGATTATAATAGATAACGGTGCTAAATATTTTGTAGAGAAGAAAGCAAATCTTAAACTTGAAGGCAAGAAAGATTTATGAAGAGTTTAAATCCATTACTGCATTTACAATGTAATAATGATATCTATGATTTTGTACTATTGAATCTCTTAATCATATTATATTCTTGAATTTATTAGAACTTTGCCATTAGCTCTAAATTTTAGCTATACAAAAACTTAAACCCCACTCCGCTGTTTCATGGGAAGCCGGCGGAGTGGGGCTGTTTTTATGGCTTCGGTTACAGGAACTATAACTTCAGCTTGGGTTTGGGCTTTTCGGGCCGGTCAGGATCGGGATCGTCCTTGTTGCCGGACTTGGGGACGCCTCCGATGACGAGCTTGCCGCTGAGCGCTCCCATTGCCTCTTTGATGCTGATGCTTTTGGGTATTCCGCTTAGTTTGGGCGGAGTGCGCTGCCTGTCGGTGAGGAAGTCGGGCATCCGGTGGACATAAGGCTCGGCAGGGGGCGTGTCCTGTGTGGGGACACTGCCCGGTGAGGGACTGCCGGGCGGAGCATCGGCGACGGGTATGTCGGCGGCGGGGGCGTTATCCTGTCCGTCGGGCGTTACCGGTTGGGAAGGCACGACTTCAATCACTCCGTCGGTGCTTTTTTCCTGCGCATCCACTGATTTGAGGGAGAGCAGGATCTTGCGGTCGAGAGCGGCAAGGTCGGCCTTGAGCTGCTTCAGCTCGTCCTCCTTTTTCCAGACTTCCCCGACGACCTGTTCCAGGACGGGGAGTTCCTTCTCAATGGCTTCGTTGTCCCTCGTATATTTCTCTATCAGGCGGGGGATGTTGTCGAAGGCGTTGATGAAGTTCTGGCAGGCGGTTTTCGGATCGACCGCCAAGCGGCCGTTGTTATAGTTGTAGAGGAAGTTGCCTTCGCCACGCACGAAGAAACGGTTCTCGCAGAAGTCCAGACCGTCCTTGACGGTGGTGTCGGTCTTGACAACGATGTCGAAGCCATAGAGCGAGCCGATGACCTTCGGCTGGCCGTGCGTGCGTTCCCTGTCCTCTATCTCGTGGAGCTTGGCGGCAATCACTTTCGGATCATCGCCTGCCACGCCGTCAATCTTCAAGGGGTTGAGCCTGTTGCCCTCCTTGTCGTACTGCATACGGCTCTCGATGGCGGCCTTGTCCTTCCTGACACGGGCGATGATGTCATCGTTGCTTGCCCGGTTCGCCAGGAAAGTTTCCAGTTTGATGCGTGACTCCCCCTTGCCACGCTGGAAGGCCTTGCGCTCCCCTTCCATGCCGGCAATCCGTTTCTCCAACCGTGCCTTGTCGAGCAGGTCGGTATTTCCGGAAAGCACCGCCACGTACTCGGAGAAGGGTATGCCTCCCTTCTCGTCCATGCCTCCCTCGTCGATGGTACGGCAGCCCATGTTGTTCTGCTTGAGCTGGGTGATGAAAAGCTGCTTGTTGTAGAGCAGGTTGAACTTGTAGCTGTCAAGCGACTTCTCCACGGCGTAGATTATCACGTCCACCTTGTTGTCCGCATAGAGCTTGGCCACCTCGTTGCCCTTGCGGATGCCCCGGCCGTCCCGCTGCTGCAAGTCCGAAGGCCGCCACGGTGCGTCGAGATGATGGATGGCGACACACCGCTTCTGGGCGTTGACTCCCGTGCCCAGCATTTCAGTAGAGCCGAAGAGAACACGTATCTTTCCCTCGTTCATCGCCTCGATCATCGCCTTGCGTTTCTTCTCGGTCTTGGCTTCCTGAATGAAACGTATCTGGTCTTCGGGGATGCTGTGATCCTCCACCAGCTTGCGCTTGATCTCGCTGTACGGGTTCCACTGGTCGGGCTTGTAGGTTCCCAAGTCCGAGAAAACGAACTGAGTGCCTTTATGCCCGGCGTATTTATTGTAATACTTCGCAATCATATCGGCGCAATGGGTGGCCTTGTTGTCCTTGTCGTCGCCGTAGGAGAGCGGATCGATGAGCCGCATGTCGAGCGACATCTTCCGGGCGTAGTCGGTGGCGATGAGCATCTTCGCCTTCTCCTCCCTCTCGTTCAGTGGCGGGCGGCCCAGTACGGTGGCATTGCCGGTCTTGGCGAACTCGATGAGCTTCTGTATGAACTCCCTCTGGTCGGGCGTCGGGGGGATGTTGTGCAGTATCTCGTTCTTCTCCGGACGGTCGATGCCGATGTCGGCTGCGGTACGGAAGTCGGTGATCTCGGAATAGAACGAGGCGAGTTCCGGAACCTTGATGAAGTAGCGGAAACGCTCTTTCTGCACCACCTCGTTGGTGACGGAGAACTCGTAATCGACGGACTTCCGGGCAAACACCGCCGCCCATGCATCAAAGGAGTTGATCCCCTGACGCTCCAATTCCCGGGGGCGCAGGTACTTGAAGAGCAGGTACAGCTCGGTCAGCGAGTTGGAAATGGTGGTTCCCGACAGGAAGGTGGCTCCCAAGTCCTTGCCGGTGCGCTGCTGGATGGTGCGCAGGGCGAAGAGCATGTTGAGCGCACGCTGGCTGCCCTCGCTGTTGCCCAGACCTGCCACACGGTCGTGCCGGGTGGTGAACATCAGGTTCTTGAACCGGTGCGATTCATCGACAAAGAGGTGGTCGATGCCCATGCGCTTGAAGTCCGCCACGTCGTCCTTGCGGGTTTCGATCTCGTGGAGCAGCTCTTTCAGCCTGACCTCAAGGTTCATCTTGCGTTTCTCCATGCCCTTGATCTGTGCGTTGCTCACTTCCGCACCCTGCTGGTAGAGGACTTCGAGGTTCTCTTCCACACTGTCCAGCTCCTGTTGCAGGATGTCACGCTGGATTTCGGGGGACTGCGGTATCATGCCGAACTGCTCGTGCGAGAGGATGATGGCGTCCCAGTCGTTGTTCTTCATCCGGTGGAAAATCTCGACACGGCGTTCCGGCGTGAAGTCCTCCTTGCCGGGATAGAGGACTTTGGCGTTGGGGTAGGCGGTGGCGAAGGTCTGTGCGATCTCGTGGATGTTCGCCTTCAGGCCGGTGATAAGGGGCTTGTTCGCCAGTCCCAGACGCTTCATCTCGTAGGCGGCACAGCACATGATGAGCGTCTTGCCGCCACCACAGGCTAAGCGCAAAGCGCCTTGCCGTCCTTTCGGACGGTAGGTTTCTAAACGCTCGCCACCGAACCGTACGTACACGTCTCCATGTATACGGCTCTCCATGGTTATTTTCAGTCTATTTCTTTTCATGAATCTTACGATAACAATTTTCACATACTGCTATTGTTTTTCTCTGTCTGGCAATCATGAAGCGTTCCCACTCCTGTTTGCCTTTCAGGTCTTTTAGCTTGCGGACATGCACCATTCTAAGGTTGTCCTCCGCTCCGCAATATTCACATTCACGGGCTTTCAACCGAGCCATAAGGCTGGTACTTTCAGTCCCGCGATAACTGGGCATGATATGCGCATTGTCAATACGCGCGTCTTTTCTCTGCTTGAACCCTCCATGATAAATAGTACGTTCCAACATTTCGCCCTTGTTGTTTTCATACCTTACTGTAAAGACTTTATTCCGGCAATATTTACGGATTATTTTCCTTACGGTTGATTCATACTTGGATGATAATGTTTTATACATACTCTCTTTCATGTAGTAATAGAAACTATTGAGAATGTTGACATTGTTTGCAATACAGTAGTAGTTATAGATTCCCCGAATTTCCGAATTGTATCGGTTGAGTATTTCAAGGTCATCATTACTACGGAGATACGGGCGTGAGGTCGATTCCCATGCTTCCTTGCCATTCTTGATTATTATGCGCATCGCATTATAGTCAAGCAGTTTCTTTCTCATAACCTCATAAGGCAGGAGAAGAACCACTTTATGGTCAAGTGAGCGTATGGGGATTCCTCTGAAATCCTTTCTCGTCTTGTCCGTACTGCGGACTGTAACATCAAAGCCGAGAAATTTGGCTGCGTCGTGTGAGTTGGTGATTAACGTCTTTTCATCCGAAAGTTCGAGTTTCAACGTATCTTGCAGAAAGGTCTTAATGTCCCCCTTTGCTTTTACACAGTCCTCTTTACTTCCGATTACGCAAATCAGAAAATCATCGGCATAGCGTACATACCTCATGCGTTTGAAGTTTTCGTCCATGTCAAGAGTTGCAGGAAGTTGTTGCATCTCACGGTGGAGAATGGCTATCTCCCTGCGCAATGCTTCTTTCTTCTGCTCGTCTGTTTCATTCTTCAGTTTCTTTACACGTTTGTCCTTACGATTTGCAACCCTTTTATATTCGGGGTTGCGTACACGTGCTTTACCTTTATTGAAGACGTTTATGTAGTTCCGCATAAATTTATCGAGTTTGTCAAGATAAATATTCGCCAAAATCGGACTTATTATGCCTCCCTGCGGTGTTCCGATATAGGAATTTTTGTACTCCCATTGTTCCATGTAGCCTGCTTTGAGGAATTTACGTATCAGTCGCAGGAAACGCTCGTCATTGATTCTTTCAGCAAGGATTCCGATTAAAACATCATGGTTGATGTTGTCAAAGAAACCCTTGATGTCTCCCTCGATGAACCAACGTGCTCCCGTACCTCCCTTTTGTAAGGAAGCCATAGCCGTATGACAGCCACGGTGTGGTCTGAATCCATGCGAGCAGTCTTCAAAATGACCTTCGTAGATGGATTCAAGAATCATCCTTACAACTTCCTGTACAAGTTTGTCCTTAAAGGCTGGTATGCCTAAAGGACGTTGCTTGCCATTCTTTTTGGGAATGTAAATTCTCCGTGCAGGGCACGGACGGTAACTTTCGTCTTTCAACTGTCCAATGATAGAGTGAATGTGCTTTATGCTCATTCCGTCTATGGTCTGCCCGTCTGTGCCTTTCGTATAGTTGCCCGCATTCTGCGACAACTTTTGATAGGCAAGTGCGTACAGATTTTCATTGAACAGCAGTCGGTAAAGCCGTTCAAACTTGTAATTAGGGTCTTGGCTGTGCCCAGCCAGACTGTTTAATACATTTGCTGAATCTCTCATAATGTCTCACACATCATTCGTTAAACATATTAAATAATAACTCACTGTCTCCCTTCGCCATGTACAAGGCTTTCCCTTGCTCGGACTACTACGGAGACTCTGTTGTCATATAGGATATTCAGGGGGCAAACCCCATAGCCTTTCGGCATTCCTACTTAGACAATCCCCATTTAGACATATAGTAACATAGCTCAATAGATTGTCGGATGCGATTTTCGTCCTTTTCCGCTTATTGCGGCTGTTCTGCAATCGGTTTTCGGCTCTCGTACTTGAGGTAGGAAAGTAGAAGTATTGCAGCCCGACGTTTGTAACTATCTTCCGTCGGGGTTTACCAACTAACAACTCGGACTGTCGTTCAAACAGTATAGTCTTCATCCTCATATCTATCATTTCATTTAGACATTCAGTAGCAGCATGATAGTTAGCTGACTTATGCCGTTTCCAACATGCGACACTCCCCACCGCCTTTCGGCTAAGTGGATAAGTTGGCTAATGACCGGCGTTGAAAACCCTTGCCGGGTAGGTTGCTAAGCCTACATTTACTATATGCCCTTATGGGCGCAGCACCTCGTGATCGGCGATCCCCCCTCCGTTCTGCTTGAGCATCCAGATGCAGTCCTTCTGGCTGGGATACAGGTCGGGAATGCCCAGCCCCTTGAGGTCGAGGCCGGGAAAGCTCTGGTGCGAGCCGTCGTACTTGGGACGGACGAAGCAGTTGAACTTGCGGTTGTACATGTCCGCCATTTTCCGCTTGAACTCCGGCGACTGCTCCATGAGCCAGTCGGAGAAGCCGTTACGGATCTCGTCAATCTTGCTGTTGGCGAGCAGGGTGACCTCCGGATCACGTATCTTCATTTCCTTGCCCGTCTTGTCCAATACGGTCTTGGTGATGTTGGGCGTGGTGTTGTGGATGGCATGGCGCATGAGGGCGATGCCGTTGAAGATGCGGCTTTCCGAACGCACCGAATACTGGTTCATGATGCGTGGGGAGGTCATGTCGGCCCTGATGCTGTACTCGTCACTGCTGGCGGTATAGCGGACGGACACGTCCGTGTCGAACAGCCATGAGGCGTAGCGGCTGTACACTCCCGCCGGTATCCAACGCTCGCCGAAATTGAAATCCAGATCCTCGAAAGGTATGGGCGTGGGAAGCGACTGCCGCAGGGCTTCGAGGGAAATACGTGCCTCGCCGTTGTCGGGATGCGACTGCAAATATTCCTCGATGTGTTCGGCCTTGGCCATGACGTTGCCGGAAATGAAACGGTCGGCAATCTCGTAGTTCTTCGAGAGGGGATTGTAAAATATCCGTCCACGCAGTTCCTCCAACAGGGCGGACTGCGACTTGTCGGTCAGGGACTCCATGTACGCCATGTCCACGTTGCCGTACTTGTTGAGCGAGGCGGTGAGCGCCTCGTGCACGTCATCGGTATGGGTGATCTCGTTGATGTTGTACGAGACGGGATGGTCGAAGATGTCGGCCTTGACCGCCCGGCCGTCGATGTAACGTTCCAGCGACAATATCTCACGGTTGCCCGCATCCATGCGGAACAGGTCGATGTTCTTCCTGTCGTTCAGATTGCCGAACTGACGGATGAAATCATCGTAAAGGGTGTTGAGCATGGTGCGCAACGCCGGATTTGCGGCATGGGCGGCCGCCTCGTTCTCGTACAGGTGATGGTAGGTGTCACGTATCTCGATGTAGAGCGACGCACGGCGTCGCTGGCGTTCGGGCAGATCCAGCGGGTTGAATACCGGTGCGGCCCCGCCAATGGCGGAGAGGTAGCCTATCTGCCCGTCATCGTCCACAAGGGAGCCGTTGCGGTGGTGTCCCTGCAGGCCGGCCGGATAAGGACGGGGCTTCATGCGTTCCTGCCGTGCGGCCTCTTCCTCCTGCCGACGGCGTTCCTGTTCCTGCCGTTCCCGCTCCTGCCGCTCTTTCTCTTGGGGAGTCGGTTCGGCCGGGGCGGGATGTTGCTCCAACGGTGGCATATCGAAAAGGGACAACTGCCCGGAGTCCTTCTTCGTGCTCCTTGTTTTCCTTTTCCTGACCTGTGAACGCTCCTCTTGGGTGAAGCCGAAAAGGTCGTACAGGGACATGACCGGCTCCGGCATGGTCTTTGCGGCGGTTGGCCGGGCATCCGTTGAAGGCTGCTCCGGCGTGGGAGTCCGACGCTCCACCTGTACCGTCTGTCGATCCGTAGAAGTGGAATGTCCGTTCACGTCACCGGACCGGTTGATTTCCCGCACCTGTGCGATGCGTTGCTGCATGGTTTCCGCCGGACGGCTCACCAGGTTGCGGAACTCCTGCACGGGTGAATGGCGGAGATACAAGTCCAGGTCGAGCTGTTCCGAGAGGTTGCGGTCAAGGAAATACTTCATGTCGGCGGCGATGGCTTCCATACCTCCGTCATGCAGATAGATGCGTGCCGGCTTGCCGTAGGGATCGGTACCGACATGGCCACGTGTATGCACGATGGCGGCGGTATGCTCGAAATACTCGTTCTGCGTCGTCCCGTCGGCCTGCGTGCCGACTTCGACAAAAGACCGTTCGAGTGACGTATATTCTCTTTGGGAAAGCATGTCCTTCTGCAAGATAATCAGGTCGCTGCCCACCTCCGTACCGGCATAGTCGGTAAAGAGGTTGTTGGGCAGGCGGACAGCCGATAACAGCCGGGAGCGGTTCATCAGGTATTGCCTTACGGGATAGGCCATAGCGGAGTTCATCACCCCCTGCGAGGTGATGAAGGCGAGGACGCCTCCCTCACGGACGGCGTCCAGCCCTTTGGCGAAGAAATAGTTGTGCAGGCTGTTCAGCGCAAAACGCCTGGCCGTGCCGTTGTCGAAGGAGGGATCGAAAACACGTATGTCGCCGAAGGGGATGTTGCTGCTCACCACATCGAAATAGCCGTTGCGGTGCGGTGGCAGCTCCTCGAAGCCCTTGATATTGACCTGCGCTTCGGGATGGAGCCGGGCAAGGATGCGGCCGGTAAGCAAATCCTTTTCATAGGCAACAATTTCGGGAGTGTTGCCGGATGCGGAGTGGCATTGCGGTCGGAAGGCCGAGACAAAATTGCCGGTTCCCGATGAAGGATCGAGAAAACGGCCGGGCGACACTCCGTGTTCGCCCAAAGAAGAGGCAATGGCATTGACAATCGCCGGCGGCGTGTAGAAAGCGGTAAAGGTGGATGCCTTCACGCTTTCCACCAACCTCCTGTACTCACGCTCGTCAGCGGCCCCGTCACGCAGGACGTTGTGAAGTTCCGTAATCAGGGGGAACAGTTCACGGTCAGCCTGTGTCCAGCGGAGTATGTCGGTGAGTTTCCCGAAAGGGGAAAGAACCGCCTTGATACCTCCGAACCCGGAGTAGGCGGCGAGTATGCCGGCTTCCTCCGGTGTGGCGGCGCGCTGTTCCTTCTCCAAACGGAACATCAGCCGGATTGCCTCTATATTGTCCCTGAGATGCGCCTTTTTATTATAAGCCATTCTCTTCCAGCCAGATTACAACCGTACCTGCCAGCTCGTCATAGAGCTGCCCGAACTCCGGGCTGAACATGAAATCATCCGAGAGCGTATAGCCGGAGAAGACCTTCCGGCATTCGGGAAGCAACTGCAAGGCCACGCTGCGTGCGCTGCCTTCGGGGACTTCGGCGGCGAACTCGTTCCAGAGGACGGTAACCAGCGTGTCCAGAGGAGAGAAATGCAACCCCTGAAAAAGCAGGGCGTTCGCCTGTTGTGCCGCATCGTCGTAGGTCAGGCCGGAACGGACGGCTGCGCTGAAGGCTTCGGCAGCCCGCTCGCTACGGGCGGTGACGAAAGACTCGTCATCCGCCAAATCGGGATGCGACTCACGCAGGAAGGACAACAGGGTAAGACGGTAGTAGGACAATTCATCCGGTTCTTCCGCTACGGATACCGGCACGTTGGATTTATTCTGATTCATATAATTATCGGATTATTAAGTGATACAATTCCGGACGGGTTATCTCTTCCTGCCGCTTTTTTCTCCCTGCGGTTTCCTGTTCGGGAAGGAATAGCCTACGGTAAAGTCGGGATTAAGCACCAGTGCGGCATCGAAGCTCCTGCCCTCACGGTTCCTGAAGCCTTTGACAAGAGGGGTGCGGCCTGTGGTCACCAGCCCGACAATCTGTTTGTCGGTCAACACCTTGCCTCCCTTGTTGCGGAACAGGGTGAATCCGCAATCGACATCGGCGCATTTGGCGACCTTGTCGAAGAACAGGATGCGGCTCTTCTTGCATTTGGGACAGGCGCATTGCTCCCCCGAAGGAGCGACATCGAGGGTGGCGGCCAGCAGTTCGGCGACGATCTGTGCGGTATAGACCTCTATGTCCCGGCGGAAAGAGGGCGCATCGGCCTCTCCGGTTTCTATTTTGGCGAGGGTATCCTCCCACGCCGCTGTCATTTCAACATCGGCAATCTTCTTGTCCTTTACCGTATCGTAAACCGCCAGTCCTTTTTCGGTGGGCACAAGGTTCTTCTTGTCCCGGCGTATATAGTTACGGGCGAACAATGTCTCGATAACGGCCGCACGGGTGGCCGGAGTTCCGATACCGGCCTCCCGGATTGCGGTACGCAGCTGCCCGTCGCCGATCTCCCTGCCGCAATGCTCCATAGCGGAGAGCAGCGAACTCTCGGTATGCAGCGGTTTGGGCTTGGTCTGCTTCTCCACCGTTTCGGAAGCGAGCAGCGGCAGGGTTTCATCCGTCTGCAATTCCGGCAATGTGGTTTCATCCACTTCCTCTTCCGGTTCGCCACGCACGGCACGCCAACCGGCGGATTTGACGACCGCCCCCTTGAGGGTGAATATCTCACCGCCTGCGGACAAGGCAACTTCGGTCATTTCCTTGACGCAATGCGGGGAGAAGGCTTCGAGCAGGCGTGCGGCAACCATTTCGTAGATAGCCCGCTCGTCCTGCGACAGCCCTTCGGGCAGGTTCTCGGTAACAAGCAGCGCATGGTGGTCGGTGACTTTGGTGTCATCGACCGGACGGCGGTTGAGCGGCGTGTCCCGCAAAGCGGATGCGGTGGCGGCGAAGCGTGGATATTGTTGCAAGAGCGTTATGCGTGAGGGGATCTCGTCGAAAACATCTTCGGATATATAACGGCTGCCGGTACGCGGATAGCTTAGCACCTTCTTCTCGTACAGGCTTTGTGCAAGCGTGAGCGTCTTGTCGGCGGAGAAGTCCAGTTTGCTGTTGGCCTCTTTCTGCAAGGCGGTCAGGTCGTAAGGCAATGGCGGCTCTTGAACGACCTCCCTACGTTCCACGGAAGTGACGGCAAGCGTGCCGCCGTCCTCTACCTCACGTAGTTCGGCTGTGGCCGATTCAAGGTCATCGAAGCGGTTCCGTGACAGTGCGGAGAAGGCGATGCCGTCCTTGGCAGCCGAAACCTTTATCTGGAAATATTTCCGGGGTACGAACTGTTTGTTCTCCCGATAGCGTGAGCAGATCATCGCCAATGTAGGTGTCTGCACCCGTCCCAAAGAGAACACGCCCTGTCCGGCGGCAAGGCTGAGCGCCTGAGAGCTGTTGATGCCCACGAGCCAGTCCGCCTCGCTGCGAGCTTTGGCGGAGAGGTAAAGATTGTCGTAAAGGCTTCCCTCCCTGAGATTCCGCAACCCCTCACGGATGGCCCTGTCGGTGAGCGAGGAGATCCACAGACGGGCAAAGGGCTTGGTACAGCCGAGATAGTTGTACACGTAACGGAAAATCAACTCTCCCTCACGACCTGCGTCGGTGGCGACGATGATGGACTCGCACCTGTCGAACAGCTCCCGGATCACTCCGAGCTGCCTGACCACTCCGGGATCGTCCTTGTACACCTTGCCCTCCCGCACCTGACGGGGAACAAGCCTGAATTCCTGCGGCAATATGGGCAGGTGTTCCCGGCGGAAGCCGGAGAAGCCGTAGCTTTCGGGCATGGCAAGACCGACCAGATGCCCGAATGCCCATGTCACGGCATATCCGTCCCCCGTTAGATACCCGTCTTTCCGTTGGCGTGCGCCCACTACGGACGCTATGCCCTGTGCCACGCTGGGCTTTTCTGCAATGATAACTTTCATATAATTATTGTATTATTCATGTGAATGATCAAATGGATACCCCTTTCTTATCGGCTTTCTGTACCGGGCGGTTCCGGCTGACGGCGTTTGCCGGCTTCGTTCCGTCCTGACGGACGGCCGCCTGCTGCGACTGTTCCCGCTTCTTGCTCTTGTCCGGGTTCCATTTGAAGAAATCGAACTTCGCCCGCTCGTGGTTGACACGGACGAAAGCACTGAACAGGTTCCCCTCGTTGTCGGTCATGTCCTTGATGTAGGTCGCCTTGCCCTGTGCCAGTGATGCCTGCTGTTCTTCGGTAAGGTCTTTCCCCTTCAGCCGTGCGGGGATTACCAGCCCACGCTCCTGCTGCCGGTTCTGCTCCTGGGCGACGGTCTGCTCCTGCCTGCGGGCGATTCCCTTGAAGTCGTAGTCGAATCCTCCCTTGCACGCATTGAACTGCAAGCGTGCATCGTAATGACGCTGCTTTTTCTCCGACCACATGTTCTCGACAAGGACGGGCTCGCCGCTTGCAATGCGTTTTCTCTGGTCATCGGTCAACGCCGTGCCGTTCACCTCTGCGGGAATGGTTATCCCGCTGACCGGCATGTGGTGGAGCCGGTTGGTCTTGGGATTGAGCGATACCAGACACGGCTCACGCACGCCTCCGGCCAGTTCGAGTTCCACCACGCAACCCGCATTGCCTTTTTCCAGCAGGTTCTGTTTCACTTCGGGAGTGAACTCCACGTTGAAATACGGCGTGTCCAGTTCCGGATAACGCTTGCAACACTCGATCTCGTTCCGGAGCGTGCCGTCGGGATTCTCCGCCAGACGGATGCAGGCGGGAGTTTCAAACTCTATCCCCTCGATAACGGTTTTCAGGGTGAGTACGGCGGATTCGTTGCCGTTGAGCAACCGTCTGAGCCCCGGTTCGCCTAACGTTTCGGGTGTTACCCCCATGCGCTCAAGCTGCTGCCAGTCCACCTGTTCCATGCTCCAGCGGGTGGATTGCTCCGTTCCGTCCCCGCCGGACTGCTGTTGTGCCTGCTGCCGGCTCTGTACGTACTGTTCCGTGTCAAGACGGTATTCGTCCAGCAAGGCAGAATTACTTTCGGGCTGCTTGAACAGGCCGACAAGCTCCTTGGCGGAGGCAAGCAAGTCCGCCGGAAGGTGATAGAAGCGGAAGTCGGACGGCCGCTCGAACTGTCGTTTCATGTTGAGGAAGAACGTTTCGAGTATAGACACGTTGCGGTCTATCCGCATGAACTGATCCGAAGGCTTTGCCCCTGCCAACGGTCTGGTCTTGAGTCCCCCCTCGGATTCGATGTCCTCCACCACGTGCGGGGTGTTGCCTTCGGCGGCGTTGGTCACCACCAATACCTCGTCTTTCAGATCTTTCAGTTTTTTGTCCATAAAGTGAATGAATTTAATTGTGATACAATCAGGTTAATTGCGGCACGAAAGTAGAGGTAAGAGGCTATGGCGCAAAGGGAAAGGAGGGGATGGGGAACGAGTGGCTACGGGATGGCATGAAGTGGCCTGCCGGCAAGAAAGAATGGCGTCCCGATACAAAAACTTCAAAATAAAAAGCGTACCTTCGCAAAAAGAAACATAAAAGAGGACAATCCGATATGATTACCAACCGAGAAGAAGTGATAGACAAGGCATTCAAGGTGTTTTTGAGGATGAACTACGAGAAAGCGAGTATCAGCACGCTGGCGAAAGCTTGCGGGGTGGTAAAGACAGGGGTGGTGTATTATTTTCCCCACAAACTCGACCTGTTCATGGCGGTAGCGGACAAGTATGCCATACAGATGCAGACACCTGCCAACAAGTTCGCAGAACCGGCGGAAACGCTTGCGGAATTTATTGACCAGTATGTGTCGGGAGTGAGAGCGGCCATGAACCGTATTGTCAGACTGGTGGAATGTAGCGTGGACAACAATGACTGCTGTCCCAACTTCTACTACTTCCATTTCCTTTCCCAAGTGAGGATGTACTATCCCGGAGTCCGTGAGAAAATGGAGGATACGTTCCAAAAGGAGCATGAGTTATGGAGAAAGGTAATACAGAGAGCCAAGGAGAGCGGTGAAATAAAGCAAGATGCGGACGTAAAAAAGACCGCCTCGCTGTTCCGTCAAGTGTTCCTGGGCATGTCCTACGAGCAATCGTTCCTGAACGGTCTGGATGCAGAAGAATTGAAGGACAAGTTCGATTGTCTGTACTCGCTCCTGAAAGCCTGACTCCTTTTAGCAATATTTAAAAGACTCCGATAAAAATATTTTCTGAACAACCGTTCAGATTTCAATACTTTGCTTTATCTTTGAGGCATGAAGCAACAGCCAGAGATATGGACAAGGTACAGAAGCAACGGTCAAACATCGTCCTGTACAGGGAAAGAAGGGACGGTGAACACTACATACGGATAGAGTATGCAGGCGATCCGGCGATAGCCCTACTGCTCTCCCAAGATACGGACGTGGAAAAGGCGGACAACGGTTCCGCCTACATGACGGCTGCCGCCTTTAAACTGCCGGATTTCTACGACCGCTATTCGCCCCACGCCTACATAGATTACAGCCGGGTGTACGTGCGGCATCCCAAACCACAGCGGACATACGTATTGCCGGAAGGCTATCTGGAACTGCTGGAACAGAAGCGGTACAGTCCCTCGACCGTGAAAACCTACCGTGCCTATTTCAGTGATTTCATGGAATACCACAAGGGACGGAACATCGACCGCCTGAAAGTGGCGGACATCAACAAGTATATCCTCTATCTCGTGAACGAGAAGAAAATCTCCGTTTCGCAGCAGAACATGCGCATCAATGCAATCAAGTTCTATTACGAGCAGGTGAAAGGCGGCAAACGGCAATATTACGGCGGTATCACACGGGCCAAAGAGTACAAGACGTTACCCGAAGTGCTGAGCCGGGACGAGGTAAAACGCATCCTCTCCTGCCTGACGAACCGGAAACATCACTGCATGATTTCCCTGATCTATTCCGCCGGCCTGAGAAGGAGCGAACTGCTGAACCTCACCCCACAGGACATTGTCAGTGAACGGATGCTGGTACGCATCATGGGCAAGGGTAAGAAATGCCGTTACTCGCTGTTGTCGGAAAAGGTGCTGCACGAACTTCGGGAATATTTCAAGGAATACCGTCCGAAGAAATGGCTGTTCGAGGGCGATACTCCCGGCGAGCAATACTCGGCGAGTGCACTGGTGAAAGTGCTGAAAGAAGCCGCACAGCGTGCCGGCATCAAGCACCGTGTACACGTACATGTGCTACGTCATTCCTTTGCCACGCATCTGCTGGAACAAGGGACAGACCTTAGAACCATACAGGAATTGCTGGGACACAACGATATAAAGACGACGAGCATTTACCTTCATGTAACGAGTGCCCACAAGTCGAGCATACCCAATCCGCTTGATTCTCTGGATGATTCGTAGGGTGCAGCTATTAGAGATTAGGAAATGCACCCATGAGGTGTTATTTACCGAAACAAAGTGCACCTAACAGGTGCTATTATAAATACATTCAAGGCAATTAAAACAACTATAAATCAGTAACTTACAAGGGTTTAGCAAAGATAAAGGAAATAACGACACGAGCATGACGGATTTGTTAAACGACATATACACAGACGGTTGCAAAGCGAAAAAGTACCGTTTATCCGACTTCTTCAATCGGTGGTGGGACGAGTACGCACAGCACCCGGCGGAGTACATCACCCCCGAACAGTACAAGGCGGTGAACGCTATCCGTGTGTGCCGTACAACCGCTTTGGGAATAGACACATATGCCTGCCCCGATTGTGGCGAAGTACGGGAAATCAGTCATAGCTGCAAGAACCGTTTCTGCCCGTCATGCGGCTGGCGTGACACGCTGAAATGGGCGGCACGCATGAAAGACAAGATGCTGCGAGTGCCACACCGCCATGTGGTGATGACCTTGCCACATATCCTGCTGGATTTGGTGAAGCGCAACAAGAAAGAACTGCTGAATATCCTGATGCGCACTTCGGCAGATACACTGAAAGACTGGATGATGCACAAGTTCGGCTTGAAAACCGGGGTGATTGCCGTGCTGCATACCTATGGGGAAACAAAGCAGCTTCATATACACACGCACATGATTATGTCATGGGGCGGCATCGACAACGGCGGTAAGATTGCCGTTCCCGAACATGATTACGTGCATATCCCCTCTATCCGCAAGGTGTTCCGCTACAAGTTTGAAAATGCTCTGATAGAACTGTTCGATACGGGCAGGCTGGAGCATGATTTCCATGACCGCATGGAGTTTATGGGCTTCATCAAAAAGGTAGCGAACAAAAAGGACTGGATTGTACATTTGGAGCAACCCATACAGATGCCGGAGCAGGTGATACAATATGTGGGCAGGTATTCCAAGCGGGCGTGCCTGAGTGAATACAAGATTACGGCAATGGACGGTGAGAACATTTCATTCCGTTACCGTGATTACAGGAACTCGCCCGACAGGAGAAACCCGGTTGAAAAGGAACTGACACTGCATTACCGAGAGTTCTTCCCCCGGTTGCTGCAACACGTTCCACTGCGCTATTTCCGCATCGTGAGGTACTACGGCTTCTATTCCAACAAAGGCAACCTGCCGGAAGAATACTTCGGACGGGATGAAAGCGAAATGAAGGAAGCCGAGTTGCAACAGGCAGAAAGTGAATACGAAAATCCGTATTTCTGTGAGCATTGTGGACGGATGAGAGTTTACAGCCACACTACGGTAACGGGTGGCGGCATAACATATACGGTTGTACTGGAGCATTGCGACATACACCGGAAAAAAGCGGCATGACAGCAATATGGGATAGCTATGCCTTGCCGTGAACAAAAACAGAAAAATCCCATAAAAACGAAAGAAATAAGAACTGAAAATGAGTGAAATACGGATAAGAGCAGTAATAAAATGAACGGGGTGCGAGCATGAACTTCACACCTCTTTCTGCCGGAAACAGCAGTCAAAAATTGAAGTTCTATATAATATGTAATAGTGTATGGTGGGTAAAACTGCCTTGAACAAGGAAATGAAGCACCTAAACGGTGCATATTTCCGAACCATTACCGATAATAACAAATAAAATTAAATTCATTATGGGACTATTTTTAAGAATTACATATCAATCGCAAGGAGGAAGAACAGCCGAAAAAGCATTTATAAATCGTAAGGTTTTAGGCTATATTATAGATGGTTTAAACGATGGAGATTGGCAAGATTCAATTTCAATTAAACTAACGACTCATGATCCCCAATATAGTCATATTGCAATTGGCGCAATTCTTAGATTTTTCCTTTCAGAAAATATAGAAGGTGGCAACTTAAAATCATTTTACAGATACCTTAAAAAAGATGATAAACTTATAATAGACCAAATGCTCACAATAGATAAATACGAGGATTTATCTACAGATGATACAAGAAAAGCTCTTTGCGATGATATATTTCTATATTTCAAAGAGGTTATCTTAAAATATAAAGACCGCTTTCTCGATTTTGATGCTGTTGCTTTTATCCCATTGCTTGAAGAAAGGTTTGAGGAAATAAAAAACGGTAAACTAGTAAGTAGAAGAAAATATGAACAATGGTAATTATAGTTTATCAGAGAAAGCGGGTAAATAGCTTTATCTTATTTCTTCATCGAAATTTTATAATATCAAAATAAGTAAAAAATATCGGTAACGAAGCGTGATAACGCTTAACAGCGTTCCCCGCTTAGCCATTATGAACAATTAAAGCGCAAAAATATGAGTATAAAAGAACTAAATAGCATTTATGCTTTCGGTTATGGGTTATTTATATATTCACCCAGCACATTCAATGAATGGATGCAAGAGAAGAAATGTCGGGCAAAGAAAATGTTGTCGTATCTCGATAAGCATAAAGATATGTTTTTTGAAATGATTGCCAAAGGGATAGCATTGCCTATCTATCAAATACCAACGTATCAGTATCCAATTTTTATCATAACAGAAGAAGATGTGAGTATCCCGGAAGAATGGGAACAAGTTTTCTACTATAAAGATTGGTTCATAAAAATTGGAATTGACGAAAAACTTTGTTTGTCTAATTTTGATTTTTTTCAATATCATAGGGATTTAATAGCCAAAGGGCAATGTGTGCATACAGGTAAAGTATTTGATATAAATGATAATCCACATCTGTTTTATCAATCTGATGAAACGTTAATCCCCAAAGGTAATTATCGCTTTGACATTTACGGGTTAAAACGAAAGCACCCTTACTCGGAAACAGACAGAGAAAACTGCAATAAAAATTATGCTTATCTATTTGCTTTCCGAAAAGTCGATAACGACAGCAACGAGAATTTAGAGCGGTGTGATAATGATACTCACATTTTTAGCATAGAAGAATATTTGGAAGAAGTTCATAACAAGGAAAGATAACCCCTGAACGGAGTTCCTTTCCAACCCATTACCAACAAATAGCGTACATAATATGAATGATGTAACAAAAGTAAGAATAGTATATGAATGTAGCATAATAGGCATTGTTTTGCTGACATTCTTAAAAGGTATGTTCCCTTACATGGGAGCATGGTGGCGAGTAGCCCTTATTGCTTCACTTGTAGGACTTTGGTTTTCATTGTCTTACCTGAAACGGCATAATTATAAATGGGGGTTCAATTACATAGGAAACCATTTATATATTAACCTCTTATTGAAAGTACAGAAGTGGTTTCAGAACGCTACAATCATAGCCTTATTGATACCTGTATTCTTAAAAGACCTCTTGTATAATCAATATTGCTTTGTAGCATATATATTGCTTGTAGGCATGTTCTTAGGCGTGAAGCTGGCTACTTACACAGTAGAGTACGCTATATACAAAAGTAAATTCATTGGTAACAAGGAAAGATAACCCCTGAACGGTGTTCCTTTCCAAACCATTAACGATAATAAATTCAGCAATTATGAATACGGAAGAGCTTTATATTTGGCGATATGGGATAGATAAACTGCCTAAAGGATTATTGGAGTATGGCAAATCTGATGTTTGTGATATCTATGATGAAAGTAAAAGGCAGAAGTTTCAGAATCTCGGGCAATGGATGTGGCAAAATAATGACGGATGGCGCGAGAATTTACCTCCCGTCTTATACCTTGTATGCAACAAGAAACCGGGAATCCTGCAATTTGATTTTCTTGATAAAAGAAGTATAGAACTCAAAATCGTATCGGAAGAGTTTTTGTCTTTACTTCAAGAAAATGGGTTCGTTGATAAATATGATATTGCTACCGTCAAGGTAGTAAACAAGAAAAACGAACCTCTAACGGATAAAAAATACTATGCCCTACGTACAAATCATTTTGACAATGATTCTTTTCATTTCGGGAAAGGCATAACATATCAGAGTGACTTACAGAAAGAACGAGGTACTTGTTTTACAGTATATCCTAATATGAAACTGAAAGACAATTCAATCAAACAGAATTTCTTTGTTTTGGATAGCATAGAATATGGAGATGGTGTAATATTCCGAGAAAGAGTTTTGGATAAGGTGTTGAACCTGTATAAACCTGAAATTTACAAATTATCAGACTACTCCAAACTATGGAGAAACAAAGGCTTTTATCCATATGGGAATGAATTTATGATTGTGAAATAAAATCGTTAACAAGGTCGAGATAACAGCTTAACGCTGTTCCTCACCAAACCATTAGGCGCAAATAGTGAAACAAAAAATATTATGTTATGGATTTCTTAAAGTGCATGAACAATTTTCCGTGGAATAGATTTGCCACAGTATATGAAACTAATTCAATCGGCTTAAAAGGCATCTTTATAAAGATGTTCAACAATACAGCTGAAATGTCGGATTATCAATATGTGATTGATAGGCTTGAATGTCAGGACACACTATATAGAATTACCCCTTGGGGACTTAAATTCTATATCTGTTTACTTATGGAAAACAAATCGAATCAAGACATATTATTACAAAACATAAATGTGCTTTTTGAAGCTGCAAATTATAATATACAGGTCGATATTGCAACCAATTATAATCCGACCAAAGGTAATCTGATGAAATATGAGAAAATTAAATCAAAACTCTTTGATAGAGATTTTGACGGAACAATGGATGCCGATTACATAAAAACATTCAAATCCATAGACCGAAATTTCATGCAGAGAAGTACAATAGATTTAATTCAACAGAATATTTCTTTGTTTGAAGATTTAGTAAAGTCAACGAATAGCAATATTGCCCAAAGTGCTTCTTTGCTTGTTAATTCAATTCATAATCCTAAAAAGTATGACTTTGGTAAATCGTGATTAAATAATCGCCTAACAAGCACCTGTTCCGCCTAAACGGCGGCAAGCTGCATCCCATTAGCGAAAACATGTCAAAATGAAACGGATAGAATTGTTTATGAATATGCTATACTATTGTAATTATATGATTTTTTATAAGGTACAAAAAGGTTTTGATTGGCTTTTCTTCTCTATACTGGACAATACATGTACACGAAAGTTCTGTAAAAGCAATGGTTACTGGGAATATGTAAACAGGGTTAAACAGAAGTATAATGAAATGGTGTGGAGTTCTGAGAATAAAAAGAAGCCGCCTTTTCGCATTCTTAGTATGGCAGACACAGGAATTATTTTCTTCATTGGCATTAACTTACTTACAATGCTAAATGTCATAGAGATAATAACAGATATAGGAGCATATGACTTGTTCAATAATGAAATAGTGTTAGGATTATTATTAATTGTTTATTGTTTAATGATATATTTTATTTATAATGCTTTTATAGATAGAAACGATAAATATGTTTCCTATTTCAAGAAATTCAGAAAACAGGGATTTTGGAAACTATTTATTTGTTATGTAATATCTTATAGTGTGACTATAGCCTGTTGTTGTTTAAGTTTAAGTTTCATTTTGACAAAGTAAATAACAGAAAGAATATTTCGCTAACAACGTAGGATAACGGCAAGCCGTTCCCTGCTGAACCATTAACATCAAGACAGTGTACCATTATGGAAGCAAGAGATAAGTTTAGTACAAAAGAAAATTTTGCAACTCTTATTAGGTTGCAAACGGAATTTATTGATGATTGTAAAAAGGATATACAGGATTTGAAAGACAGTGAGGATAAAGGCATTCAACTATACAGCCTACCAAACAAAGAAGTTATTCAGAATAAACATGAAACAATTTTAATGTATAAATATGATAATCTACTTGCAACTTATTCTATGGGAGAGAGTATAGATAAGATATTGCCGCTATACAAAAAAATCGTTTCGTTGATGCCTATTGCATGGAATAAAGACAATGGGTATATCCTTATGGTAAATATGCTTTCTATCGGTATATTGTTAGGTGTAGAAGATGCTATATTCTGTCAATTAGCAATGGTTTCCCAAAAGGAGAAACTGAACGATTTCTTAATAAATTATTTTTTTCACTACACATGTAAAATAGATGTTTCAGTGAATAGCGTTAATTTTTTATTTCCTCGCCCTTATGCGGCGACAAAGGAAGTTATCTCGTTTGCAGATAAAGATAAGGCTTTAAGTGTAAATAGGTTAAAGAAATATCTTTCACAAGAATGGTATAGAGGTCATTCCGGTTGTGGTTGGCACAACATGCACAAGATAAATATATCTGTACACTTCGGCTATTGGAGCTTTGAAAGTGGTGCATTGGTCAAGGTTTTGAAGCTGGATGATAGCAGCTTGAAAGGATTACCCTACTATCCATACGACATGGTACACTGGAATGAAATTAAATATGATGTTAACGAAGCGTGATAACGCCTTACAGCGTTCCCCGCTGAACCATTAAAGGCATGAGGAATTTATTGGAGAAATATTACAATATCAATTTTTACTGCTCTTATAAGTTGCAGTTTTTCATTTTTAGGAGGATGCTAAATCCTTTCTATTGGCTAAGTTTCTCGAAATGGAAAAACGGCTATATAAATCGGTGCATTTCGATTGATAAGAGACAAGAGGCTGCCGGAATGGATAAAGGTGTCGATGTCTATATCAGTGATTTGGCACTTAGCACCCCATGTATCATCAGCCTTTGGGCATTCTGCCTTGGCTGCTTTGCTTGCATCAAGATTTTCAGGATAAGCCTATTAAGTATTTTGAGAAACGACATCATTTTTATTTCATGGCTCGTAGTCATCGGGATATGCGGATATTATGTCAATGAAATATTTCTGTTCAAGAATGACAAATACAAGAAGTATTTCGCCGAGTTTGACAAAAAGAAAAGGTATCTGCTCTACTACGGCATCTATGTCGTTTCCCTGATTATACGGTTAGCGACATTCTATTTATTGCTCGCCAGCGCATGAGGGAATACAAATTGAAAAGTAAAAATAATTATGAGCTATATTACAGCAGAAAGATTGGGAAGAGTTCTTATATGGGCATGGAACAAGTATGTGAAGAAAACTGCCATTCCTTACAAGGAAATAGACTTTCATTATTCGGATTGGGTCTTTCTCCTGACAGGTCTTGTCTTTTTGGGAATTGTGCTGGGTATGACCCTGTTTTATTTTGCATTTTGGAGAACATAATTCATCGACTATATATGAATAAAGGAATAAAAAAGACAGATAACTATTTTGAACGAGTGAAGCAACGTGCCAACCAGACGAATTACAGATATTATTTTTTTGATTACCTGTATTTCAAGGGAGAGGTTTGGGGCAAGAAGATAGGACGGATGTCAGGTTTTATACTGCTGTTTTGGTATTGGTGGTGGATAGTAGTTCTGCCCGGCAACTTTCTCCTGATTAACAGTGTACCGCAATGGTCGTCCTTACATCTTGGCTATTTAGGTGCAATGTTTTTGCTTATTTTTGTATTTATTCTTGCACGATACAGGAAAGCTCGTGTACAGGCATTGTTGAACCACTACCGCCGCTCTAAGCATGTCAGCACAATACAGGCATGTTTGCTGTACCTACTGCCCTTTGTACTTTTCTTCTTAGAAACATGGCTGTTCGATGAATGGGGTTGGACGGATTGCGTGAGGTGGAACGAATGATATGTCATTCATATATAAAACATCAAATATGGAACAACGGATTATATCATTTTCATTGTATCAATGACTGTCGGGAATATAATCCTATATATAAGGTATATTGTTTATTTATAAAGAAGTAGAGAATGAAAGCAAAGTTAAAATACCCGATATTCAGTTTTGTCCCCAAAGGCAACATGATATACGTGTTTCGCAAGGAAAAATTAGACCTATGAAAATAAAAGATTACGATACGGACGAGCTACTGATGATAGCCAACAATGTAACCGGTGAATATACCGACAAGCAGGTGCGGCAGGCAAAGCTGGAACTGTACAACCGAGGCGTGGACGACAAGGTGATCGCCGACATCATGGAAGAGAAAGAGGAAGCCTTCATGCGAAGGCTGGATGCCGCCGTACGTGCGGAGAAAGCCCGCATGGACAAACAGAACGAGAAGAACAGGAATGTCAGTTACCAATGGTGGGAAATGCTCGTCATATTTATGTTTGCACCGTTCTATCTGTGCAGGCGGTACTATCTGCCCGGCGACTTCTTCCCCAAACTGAAACAGCTGAAAGCGGAAAAGTATGATTTGAAATTCAGGCAACGGATCATCTGTCTGCTTGCCGGAGATATGGTCTGGATTTTCATCTACTGGGTGTATTATTCCTTTGTAAAGAGTTAAAGGATGAGATGAAGTCCCTAATTTCATTTCCAGACACGGAAGCATTTCCGGCGAAAAACGGAAGCGGTTACCGGTCTATGGCGGTTATCTTTGCAGGATTTCATACATTACCGATTTATCCATTAAAAACGCATTATCATGGAAACGAAGTTTATCGAACAGCTGGTGATGACCGTACCGGAGTCACTGAGAGAAACAACCCTTGCCCTCCAAGCGGAAGTGGAGGAACTGCTGAAGGCGAAAAGCACGAAAAAATTCCTTGTGCTGGAACCCTATTCCCGGAACACGGAACTGTGCCGCCATGTCCTGCGGCGTATGGAAGAGCTGCCGGAACTGCCTTCCGTGTCGTGCAAAGAGTACCGGGCATTGCTGATGCTGCTCTCCCTCTCCAAAGAGGTGGAGATACAGAACGACCTGCTGCACCATTTCGTCGAGCCTTACCGGAAAGCGTACCGCACGCCGGAGATGCTCTATCTGTGCGAGGTGCTGTACCATACCGGCACTCCACAACCCCTGTACAACATGTGTAATGAGGTATGCGACTATTTCTTTGTGGAACGGCGCAAACAGATCAGCCGTCAGTACACACCGCTTACCGAGCTGGACTTCCAGTTTGCCGAGAAACGGCTGAAGCCCCTGTATGCCGCCGTGTTCCGGATGAAGGTGAACCGCTACAGCTACCGGACGCACAGCGTGGAGGAACTCGCCGGAATGTTCTGCATGAGCGTTTCGACCTTCCGTGACAAGTTCCGCAAGATCTACCACCGCCCGGCCAACAGATGGCTCCAGGAACAACGCATCGGACAGATACGGCGGGACTTGAAATATTACTATGACCGTCCGCTAATGGAAATAGCCGAGAAGAACGGATTCGCATCGGCCAACCGTTTCTGGGAGTTCTGTACGGAACAGATGAAGCAATGTCCGAGCGAGCTGCACAAGGATCTGTACGATGAGCTGTGCAAGGAACGCCGTAAGTTCTATCTGGGTGAATAGACACCGGCACTTTCGGCGAAAAGCGGAACAGGCATGTCGGGCAAAGCGCTTACATTGAAGCCATTTTCATACTTAAACGAAAAAACATTATGAAACTATTCAATGTTACCCCTTATCTCCTGTTGCTGGGACAAGAGAACAGCAACGAGGAAACACTGTCGAAAGCCAATGCCGAGTTCGTAAAGGAAGTGTACGAGCTGCAACGCGCGGAGAGCGACATCACCATTGTCCTTTTCCAACTGCAATACCTGAGTTGCAGGCTGGTCATCCTGCGCGAGCATTACCGCACGGCACAGAAGGAACATCTGATCTGCTACTCCTATATCATCGGCACTCTGACCTATCTGGAAGGGATGCAAGCCCACTGCAAGTTCGCCTATGAGATACATCCGGCGGGTGCGGATGTTTCCACCGTACCGGCCGGAACCCCTCCGGTCATCTGGACATCGGAAGTGATAAACCTGATAGAGTTGCTGTACGCCTGCCACGAGCTGAAGCTGTTCAACAGCGGTGATGTCACGCTGAAACGTGTGGTGGAATACGTGTGCGGGCTGCTGGGACTGGACGTGAAAAGCGCATCGAGCTACTACGCACGGATACGCAGGCGAAAGGCGGACGAACGTACCTATTTCATTGACCGCCTGCGTGAAGTGCTGCTCAAACGGATGGAAGAAGATGACGAGAAACATTACCATAGAAGGTAATCCGATTCCCGGAACGGATAGAATCCCCTGCAAGCCGTAGCCGTTTACAGGGGATTTTCCGTTCGGCGCATCGTCATTTGTTCAGTTCCAGGAGGTGCTTGAGGGCGGGATCGCTGGCGATGCGCTCCAGCTCGTCGGCCACGATCCGTTTGACATCCTCCTTGATCCGGTTGTAGTTCTCCTGTACCATTTCCTTCATGTGATCCACTCCGTCATCGTCCACGAAGCCGGTGATAACGGGTATCTTCTGATATGCCTTCTCCTCTTCGGCTATTTTCCCGGCATCGACGACAATCTCGCAGTGGAAGATTTTCTGCTCAATCCTCTCCCCGAAATTGTCGGCTACGGAGCCGACGAACATCCCCTGTGTCAGCCCGCTGATCTTGCTGGGTGGAATGAGGCTGTCCATTTGGGTGGATATGGAGGTGGAAACGTCCTGCCGGTTGATGGAGATGGAGTGGCGTTTCTGAAGTATCTTGCCGAACCTCTCGCTGAGGGTTTTGGCCGTTTCCCCCGTAACCTGCCCGGAGAAGATATTGCCGACAGTGTTGATGATCACCTTCGCCTCCTTGTCGGTATAGTCACGGATAAGCTGGCTGAAATCCTGAAAGCCGAGCAGTACGGCGACCTTGTTGCTGCGTGCGGTTGCTATCAGGTTGTCCAGTCCCTTGATGAAAATGGTGGGCAGCTCGTCGATGATGATGGAGCTTTTCAGCCTGCCCTTCTTATTGACAATCTTTACAATGCGGCTGTTGTACAGTCCGAGCGCAGCACCGTATATCGCCTGCCGGTCGGGATTGTTGCCTATGCAGAGGATTTTCGGCTCGTCGGGATTGTTGATGTCCAAAGAGAACTCGTCGGCGGACATCACCCAATAGAGTGCCGGCGAGATCATACGGGACAGGGGTATCTTCGCACTGGCGATCTGCCCCATGAGCTGGTCGGCGGCTCCCGCCAGCCACGCATCGAGGAAAGGACTGAGGTAGTTCTCCAGTTCGGGATAGGAGGACATGATGGGAAAGATCTGCTCGTAAGGCTTATTGAGGAACTCGACGGCATGGGGGAAGGTGCAATACCTGCCGTCCTTGTACACCCGCAGAAACCAGATGATGGCGGCAAATAGAATGGTGGGCGACTCAACGAAGAAATCACCCTGCTTCGCCGCCCACGACCGGTTGAGATTGAGCATGATGCTGTACGAACTCTCGTAAGCATCGGAAATGTCGGTCATGAACTTCGGGTTGAGGGGATTGCAGCGGTGGCTGCGTGAGGGATCGTCGAAGTTTATGACATAGAACTTCGGCGGCACTTTGTACCCCTCCAAATGGTTGAGCAGGTGATTGTAAGCAATGGTGGAGAGGTCGGGAAACTTGAAATCGTAGATATAGGCGGCATAGCCTTTCTCTATCTGCTGCTTGATGTAGGAGTTCACCACCGCAAAGGACTTTCCCGAACCGGGCGTTCCCAGTACGATGGAGGCACGGAAGGGGTTCACGACATTGATCCAGCCGTCGTTCCACTTCTTGCCATAATAGAACCGTGTCGGCAGATTTACAGAATATTCGTTTTCGATAAGCCTTGTTTCCTGCATGAAACTCTCGTTCTCGTTGTTGAACACATCGTCCATGAGGTTCTGTCTGAGCAGACGGGAGATCCATACACCGGCGGCGAGCAGGCAGAGGTAGCCGACGGCAAGAGTGAATATATAAAAGGCGGTGCGTGCCATTAACGGTACGGGCAGGCTGAGCAGCCACCAGTTGAAAAAGAAGAGGACGACACCTGTGAAAAGGGCTGTCCATATATGCACCCATTTGATTTTTTCCTCCTTTACACCCTTCGTGCCCAGACACGAGAGGGCAAGGAAGGTAACGGAGAAAAGCTTTGTCCAAAGGATGGAGCCGAACAACCCGGTCGTGCGCTGGAAGTTCAGCAGAATCCTGTCCACCACTCCGATACTGACATTCCACTCCCGGATGGCCGGATAGCAGAACCAATAGATATTGACAACTACGAACAACACGCTGAGGGCACGCATAAAGTCCATAGTTTAACACACAAAAATGGTAGTAATATGTAATATGATGATAACCAGCGATATAATATCTATACTAATCTATGAAATTTTGGACTTTAAGAACTAATCTGTTATAAAGAGTTGGGGAAGTGTGGTTTCTTTTTACTTTATCTTAAAATTTAATTCTATCTTCTTACCAATGGTATTGGTAATTTAATTACTATACTTCCTAAATCATTTAATGGCGGTAGATAGATATTCCCAAACATGACGTTGCTTATCTGTCAACATCTCATAAGAAATAAAGGTTTCACATCTTGCAATACTATTACTTATCATAGTAACTGGTATTATACCAAATTCACACCAGTATAAGGGTTGATTGTAATTACTAAGTATATTATCATTTGGATCACTAGGGTCTGGAATAGCAAAATATAGATTAAGGTTTAACAATGTTTCTATGACTTCTGTAATTCTATCTTCCTTAGAACATCTAATGTTGCGTTCTGGAGTTAATGAGTGTCTAGTTAAGAATCTTTTTCTGTATCGGTTAAAAAAATGGAATGGAATTACACAAGCCTTAGTAGAATTGATAGATACCCAATTATCACCTACATTTATAATTGCAAGTTGTTTGTTGTTTAACTTGAATAATATAAGTTGACCGTCTATGATTCTACCTGATCCATTTTCGAACGTATCAAATAACTTTTGACCTTCTTGGCTTAGAATAATAGACTGAAAATAATTAATCGTATCTATTAATTTGTCTTCCATACACATCAATACAAAAAAGGCTACCACCGAAGTGGTAGCCTCAACATTGTTCAATTTTCAACAGTAGCATTTTTATAGTCTTCAATAAGTTTTGCCCTTACTACTGGATCTTTAATTCCTTTGAAGAGTTTTTCTATCTTTAAGTCATTAATAACAGAATCAATGTCTTCTTCTGTTAAAACTTCTAGATATTGCTGCATTAAAAAGTAATGCTGCTTTACCTTATCGAATCTAATCTTCAAATCTTCTATCAGTTGCTTACCACTTTGCTTATCCGTACTGGAAAACCAAGTACCAAACTTTTCTGATTGAATCATTCTTCCACTGTTTACTAACTCAACAAATGTTTTCGCATTTACTTCTTCTGTATTATTCATAATTAATTAAATTATAATATTACGGCAATATCACCGATAAAGTGAGTGCCTCGTAAATGCGAGTGCAAAAATAGTAATTAGTAAATTACGCTCTTCTATCTTTAACTATATTAACTATATATTAACAAATAAGTAAAAGAGTTACTATTAGTACTTTTACTAGTATCTACCTTAGTATTACTGATCATACTAAAGTAAAACCATTTAAAGGAAGAATCACCAAATTAAATTGGCAGTTTCTCTTTTAAATGTTCTACCTCTCCTTCACAATTGAAAAATAATATTCCAATATCCCTTATTTACTTGTAAAGGAATGCGTTCAAAGAAAATCAGAGTTAAGATGTATTTCCAGTTTAAATTTTTAACTTTCGGGATTTTTTGGTGACTGGGTATATAAAAGAGAAATTTTCGAAAAAATCCCGGATCTACCAGTTTTCAATCTTAAGGTAACGTTTAACTCAGATTTTTTCTATCATGCAGACAGAGGAAATAAAAATACATAATGGAGAATGGCTTACAGACGCTTTGAAAAGACAAGGATATGAAAATATCCCCTCAAACGTAATTCTGGACAAGACACTTACAGGACTTGGAGCTACCCATACGGAATTGCACTCAAACCGTAATTCTATTATCATAGAACCAAATGTTCCCGTTATCATTGAAAAAACAAAAGATAATCCAGACTGGTTGGCAGTTTGGGAGAAGTGTACACCTTCTAAAGTTGAAAAATACTTGCAATCAACAAATAAAAGAAAGAAACTGATTTGTACACCTGAGAGTTTTTCAAAAATCAGGAAAGCAGCCAATAAATTGAACCTGAATATTTACACTGATTATTTCTGTTTGATGGATGAATGCGAAAAATTCATTCAAGACGTGGATTATAGGAAGCGAATCACTCAACCAATATATGAGTTCTTCCAATTTCAACAGAAAGCGTTGGTTTCTGCAACACCGTTGGAAATGAGACATAAAGAACTTGTAAATCAAAATTTCAGGATATTAAAGATTGTCCCTGAATATGATTACAGAAAGAATCTGGAAGTTATCGTTACTAACAGCTATGACAAGACAGTCAAAAGCAAATTAGATGATTTACAGGATAGCCCTTGTGTTTGTATCTTCATTAATTCCACCAATGGGATAAATAAGATTATCAATACTTTGAAACTGACTGATTACAAAGTGTTTTGTTCCAATCAGAGTGTGAAGAAGTTGAAAGAAAGAGAGTTTGATAATGTATATGAAATGCTTGAACCTTTGGCTAAATATAATTTCTTTACTTGCCGTTTCTTTTCCGCTTTGGATATAAAGTTAAAACAAAAGCCTGATATTTTAATACTTACAGACTTGAATGAAGCGGTTTACACAATGATTGATCCTTTTACGGAAGCGATTCAGATACAAGGTCGTTTCCGCAATGGATTCAACTCATTAACTCATATCTCAAATGTCAAGATTGATTTGGATATAATGAGTAAAGAAGCCATTGACGGCATAATTGAAGAGTCTAAGATTACATATTATGATTTGAAAAACAGACATAAACAAGCTACTGACAAATATAGAAAACAAGCTATATCCAAAGATATGGGAACTGTAGAATATGCGGATTTGTTGGACGAACAAGGAAATATCAATTATTTCTCTGTTGATAACCTGTATAATGAAGAGAGGATAAAGGGATATTATAAAACAAAGGAATCTCTTTTTAACGCTTATGATGCCACCAACCATTTTAATGTAACGGATGCTTCCGTAATCGAACTTTTGGGAGAAGATGATTTGTTGACATTGAGAAAAGCCAAAACGGATATAGAAAAACGTCGGCTGTTGACTGAACAACTAAGCAAACTTTATTCAAATCAGGATAAAGTTGATATTTCCTTTTACTTGGATATTTTGAGGAAAGAAGATCAAGGTACATACACTATTGACGCATTCCTGAAAATAGGAAAAGAAGGATTGAAAAAAGCCGGATATAAAAAAGGTACAATAGACAAAGCCGTAAAAGAGTATGACAAAAACATTCATCGTTTCCTTCCAGAGGTCATAAAAGACATACAGAGCGAGTTCGATCTTAATGTATGGATTGAAAAAGAAGAAATAAGGGATCGTCTGGCAATGATCTATAAGAGACATAATATTTTATACACTGTGAAGCTGAATACAATAAAGGACTATTTTTTAGTTGACGAAACTAAAGATAAAAAGCCTTATAAGTATATCTTAAAGGTGTTAATAAAGGACTTCGGGATTTTTTGAGACTTGGGTATATAAAAGAAAAATTTTCAAAAAAATCCCGAATGTCTTATTTCGTATGTCTAGGCTTAGACCATGTAAAGAAAGATATGTCGACCAAATCCGGAGTGTTCTTCTTAAATGGTCTGACTTTCCATAAACACAAAATGGATGCTTTGATTTCTCAAAGCACCCATTACACACAATTTATATATGAGCCGAATTTAATCG
>ERZ1106941.832-NODE-832-length-39857-cov-50.214361_pt1 | contig 39857 bp, 24 predicted proteins | sample MGYA00403670_ERZ1106941 | MGnify/ENA primary metagenome ERZ1106941 (study PRJEB35170, sample SAMEA104062400) | human gut metagenome | biome: human gut; feature: human-associated habitat; material: faeces | place: Denmark | collected 2012-06-04 ...
GAATGATCGACCTTGTATTTGTGTACAATAGTCTATGGTCGAATAGTAAAAGTACCCTTATTTTTGCAGGAGAATATTACTATAAAATTAAAGGATCATTGATCATGAGAACACTCTTTTTTATCTTGTTTTTTGTATTAGGCTTTTGTCATATTCAGGCGAGAGGGCAGAAGCCTGCACATGTTATAATAACAGCTGGTCAGTCAAACACGGATGGACGAGTACCTAACAATCGTTTACCGGATTATATAAAGGCAATGGCTGTGGATAGTACGTATACTGCGGGAGCCTACAAATATTGCCATATTGCCCATAATCGTACAGATGGTATGTTTGTTCCATTTTGGCCATTGAGTCATCCTAAAAGTAAGCCTTATACGTGGGGATATGATGCGATTGCTTATTATTGGTTGGAACAGTTGTTTCAGGAAGATTTTTATGTTATCAAGTGGGCTATCGGTGGCACTGCCATAGCTGCTCCTGTTACTACTCCTTTTCGGGGAACTTACTGGTCTGCCGACCCGAAATGGTTGGCAGAGAATACAGCTACCAGTGAGAAAGGAAAATCTTTATTACTTTCTTTGATTGCCAATATTGATGCGAGTATTGATCAGACACTTTCCAAACTAAAGCAAGGTTATCAGATTGATGCTTTCGTTTGGCATCAGGGAGAAAGTGATTATGAGCACGGAAAAGAATATTATCAGAATCTGAAAGGAGTAGTTTCCTATGTGCGTAACCACCTGACAGAGAAAACCGGAAAAGATTACTCTGAACTTCCATTTATATTTGGTACCGTATCCAGGAAAAACAAACGGTATAATAGTGATGTTGAGGAAGGAATGCGTCGCTATGCAAAAGAAGATAAGAACGCTTATCTGATTGATATGTCGGAAGCGGAACTAATGGGAGATAAACTTCATTTTAATCAGGTTTCTGCCGAGTATATGGGTAAACAGGTATATGAACAAATTAAAAAGACTCTTTCGGATGATCCTCATGTATATGTCGCCAAATATAAAGGAGACAGAGTTTGTGCTATCAGTTATACATTTGATGATGGGTTGGCGGAACATTCAACTGTAGCTGCCCCTGAGTTGGAGAAACGTGGTTTTAGAGGTACTTTCTGGGTATGCGGCTATTATACGGAACAAGGTGCATCTGCAAAGGTACCTCGAATGACTTGGGATGAGTTGCGTGAAATGTCAAAGAAAGGACATGAGGTTTCCAGCCATAGCTGGGCACATAAGAATGCCAAACGATTGACTATAGAGCAAGTTAAATCGGAGATAGAAAAGAATGATAGTGCTATTTATGTTAATATTGGCATTGTACCTCGTACCTATTGTTACCCATATAATTATAAGACAGAAGAAATAGTCAGTATGGCTTCTAAAGGCAGGGTCGCTACACGTACTAAACAAATTTCAATCGGAGGAAAGTCAACTCCCGAACGGTTTGACAAATGGTTGAAGGATTTGATGAAAGCGGAAGATTGGGGAGTAGGTATGACGCACGGCATTAATTATGGATATGATGCTTTCAAATCGCCTTCTTTATTTTGGAAACATTTGGATAAAGTGAAAAGTATGGAAGATCAGATTTGGGTAGGTACCTTCTGTGAAGTGGCATCTTATATCAAAGAAAGGGAGGAGATACAATTGAAAGTCTCTAATAAAAAGAATGGTATGACAATTACTCCCAAGTTGAAATTAGATAGAAAACTGTTTGCTGAGCCATTGACGATGGTGATTCAAGGGGAAACTATGAATGGAATTCTGGTGAAGCAAGGCAGGAAAGAATTACCTGTGTATATAAATGGGAATAAAGTTATGTTTGACTTTAATCCTTATGGAGGAACTATTAAAATTCATTTCAATTAGGGGTGTGTACGAATAAAGTTTAACCTGATAATAAAATCAATAAAATAATGAAAACAAATTATCTATGTGGCCTCTTCCTTTTATGTGTGCTAGTATGGGGAAGATCGGAAGCACACGCTGAGAAACCGCTGAAGACTCTGGATCTGTATCTTTGCATTGGACAGTCGAATATGGCAGGGAGAGGGAAATTATCACCGGAAGTGATGGATACTCTACAAAATGTATACCTGCTGAATGCAGATGATCAGTTCGAACCCGCAGTGAATCCCTTGAACCGCTATTCTACGATAGGAAAAGGACTTAGCTGGCAACAAGTAGGACCTGCATATGGATTTGCCAAGACGATGGCTACTAAAAAACATCCGGTAGGCTTAATCGTCAATGCACGGGGAGGATCTTCGATTCGTTCATGGGTTAAGAATGCCAAACAGTCCGGCGGATATTATGATGAAGCAATACGACGTGCAAAAGAAGCAATGAAGTATGGTACATTGAAAGCAATTATCTGGCATCAGGGAGAAGCCGATTGTCATCATCCGGAAGCATATAAAGAGAAGATTATTCAGTTGATGACAGACTTACGTAATGACCTGGGAATGCCTGATTTACCAGTTGTCGTAGGACAAATAGCACAATGGAACTGGACAAAGAAACCTCATATTCCCGAAGGTACAAAACCCTTTAATGACATGATAAAAGAGATCTCCACTTTTTTGCCCCATAGTGCTTGTGTGTCTTCCGAAGGACTTACTCCGTTGAAGGATGAAACGGATCCTCATTTTGATGCAGCAAGCCAGATTACTTTAGGCAAACGCTATGCTAAAGAAGTTAAGAAACTAATAAAGAAATAGCTGGTAGTTTCAAACTACACTCATTTCTGTTTAAACATATACATAGGAAATATTTATCCATTGTTATTGTCACTTGTCACTTTTCTGATTTAAGTGTTTTATAATAAAGAAGATAGGGGTGACAATAGAGGGTGATAATAAGGTGACAATAGAATGTATCTTTCATTCTTATTGTCACCTCTCCTTGATGAATCTTTTATTTAAAGTCTTGATTATCAGTTGATAGATAGTCAGCTTGAGGATTTTGCCTGCATGTGTTAAAAACATCATTTTGGGCGTAAATGTACGCTGTTTACACCTTAATGTTTCCAAGGTATGCTGCTTACATTAAGAACAAAGCCCGGTAACCTTAATATGCAAGCAAGGTTTGATTAATCTGTTAAGTCGGTTTTATGTCTTCGTTCCATGTTCATGAACCGTTCGGCTCACGTACGTAAACCCAATGGCTCATGTACGTAGACTGATGGGACCACGTACATGAAACAATCTATTGTTACTGACCGGATACATTAATCTAGCCTGCATAATAGCTTACTGAACGGTTCATTGACGGTTGTTTCTCCGTACTAATCTTTTGTTCCTATGGGGCAATATGGTTTTTGTGACACCTTCTTTTACATATCTCCTTTATGGTGGGAGAAAATGTTTTATTCTATTTGATTGCTTCCAGAAACTCTATTTCAATAATTCTCAGATTAGCATTATTCTTATTCGCTTTTGCTTCGAGTTCCATATCATTTGCTGCTTTTGCCGCAACTTCAGTGATCTGTCCGAAAGCATCCTGATCGCTGGTATTACCTTTCAGACGGATGGTAATTTGTTTGGAACGTACCGGCTTTTCCACATTAAGATGAACATACCCCAGGCTTTTATTCGTATCTCCACTCCAGATCATAGTATTGCCGGCAAATACTTCCAAAGGATAACTACGTGAACGCCATCCATTCAATTTGATACAGATATCGTCTATTGCAGCTTCTTTTTCGAGCGTATATGTAATCCATGCGGTGCTGAGTTTTCCGTCATTCATCCATTCGCTTCTTTCATTATCGTCGAAGCTTTGGTTTACAGTCTCATTGTTGGCTCCGGCTTTGGCGGATACAATTCGTATATCCCGTTTCGTATCCTTGTAAGATGGGGTAAGGGGAGTCTTACCTTTATCCAGATTACCTTTCAGAGTCATCTGAGGCAAATAAGTACTCAATCCGTTGCTAACTTTGACGGGAAGGGTTTCTAATGTAATTGTAGCGCTGGGGAGCCCTTCTGCTTTAGCGGTCAGAGTGATCTTGCCGGCTTGGGTAGTGCTGCGGATAAGAGCACGGTTAATACCACATTCCACAGGGAGATTGGTATTAAGAATATAATTGTCTTTTCCTTGTGCGATGCCTCCGCGCCATTCGGCATTCCCTTTTAGGTCGAATTGAATGGTACGGTTGTCAAGCGGACAGCGTTTTCCATCTTTATCTACTACTTCTACCTGTATTAATGCCAGGTCGGCTCCGTCCGCGTGGAATCCTTCCGGATTTTGTATCGTTGTCAGTTTCAGTCCGGCAGGTTCACCAACCGTGCTTACAGCATAGCGGCTTATTTCCTTACCGGCCTTGTTGTAGCTGACTGCTTCCAGTTTACCGGCTTTAAAAGCAACATTGTCAAAGGTGAACAGGAAATTGTATTCGCGTTTGCCTTTTCCTAGTGACTGACCGTTCAGGAACAGTTCTACTTCTTCACCTGTAGAAACGACATAGACCGGTTTTACTGTATTTGCGGGATAGTTCCAATGACCGATGATATAGGTATTGTCTTCTTCTGTATCTACCCATCCGTTCCACATGACCTGATGTGCAAAGAAAGCATCTTTTTCGATGCGCATAGGGTCCGTTACTCCACTTCTGCGATAGTTTTCTTCACCACGGTGGTGTGTGTTGGTATCCGAGAAAATGATTTTGGCCCCTCCGGAACTGACTCTGCGACCTGTCCCTGGACGCTCACGCCAATAATCATACCAACAGCGGATCATTGCTATCGCCAGCATGTCCTGATTGTGATTGTAGTCTGTTGCAGGTTGGTTACGATGTAACGGTCCGTCTCCTTCTTTGTGGAAAGGATAGCTGTATTCATCCCAATATTTTCTCAAACCTTCATCACGACAATATTCTGTAGCCCACATCGGGTGATGTTCACTCTTGTTGATATAAAGCATTTCTCCGCCATATTCGGCTTCACGGATGTCCAGCATCTCACGAGAGCCGATAGCACGTCCGCCAAAAGGATCGTATTGATCACGGATAGCTTTCATTTCTATCATGTGCTCTCTGCTGATACCTTTGTTTCCACATTCATAAAATAAGATACTTGGATTATTACGATTGTAGATAATCGCATCGCGCATTAGTTCTGTACGCTGATCCCATTGGCGTCCTGTACGGTCTTTCTCGGAATCTCCTGCCGGCATCGCCTGAATCAGGCCTACACGGTCGCAGGACTCTACGTCTTGTTTCCATGGGGTAACATGCATCCAGCGTACCAGATTACCATTGCCTTTTACTACCAGGCCATTGGAGTAGTCACTAAGCCATGCCGGAACGGACAGGCCTACCGCCGGCCATTCATTACTGGTGCGCTGTGCATATCCTTTCATCTGGATCACACGATCATTCAACCATATTTTGCCTTCTGCAAATCGTGTCTTGCGAAAACCTGTACGAGTACTTACTTCATCAAAGACTTGATTCTTATTGTCTTTTAGAATCGTCTGGACAGTATAAAGATACCCATATCCCCAACTCCAGAAATGGAGATTATTTACTTTGGAAGCAGCTTTCACTACCCTTGTTTCGCCACCTTGTAAGGTTACTTTCTCACCTTCGAAGCTTTTCACCTGTTTGCCGTCAGCATCCAGCAAGACCACCTGGTAGCTAAATTGGCGTGGTTCACGACTGTCGTTTTTTACTTCCGATTCTGCATGGATGGTGGCAGTGCGTCCTTTTACGTCGATGTCTTTAGCATAAATATAAACTCCGGTAGTTTTCAGATTACTGTATAAAGGAAGAGTCTGATACACTTCATCTGTAACGTACAAGAATACATTCTTGGGCAGACCACCGTAGTTTGCGTTGAAGTTACGGTCGTTCCACTGGAACTTGGAGTTAGTACTTTTTTCGCGATACATCCAGTCATTGTCCGTACGTACTGCCAGTACATTGTCACCTTCTTTAATATAAGGTGTCAGGTCGAAGCCTGCCGCCATTACTCCGTTTTCGTGTTTTCCCAGATATTGTCCGTTCAAATAGAAGTCACCGGCTTGGCGCACTCCTTCAAATTCGATGAATACTTTTTGTTTTTTACCGGAAGCCGGAATCCGAAAGTGTTTCCGATACCATACCACTGTGTCCGTCAACTGTTCGATGGACACTTTGAAGGCTTCATCTTCATTAAAGGCATGCGGTAAAGTGACCGCTTTCCACCGGCTATCGTCGAATTGAGATTGTTTAGCTTCGGGAAAGTCTCCGATTTGCAGACGCCATTCACTGTTGAAATTGTATTTTTTGCGTTCGAAAGCGTGACTATCAACAATAGCCAGCACTGCAAACAGAAATACAAATAGAAAGAGTTTGTTTCTCATGATTTCTTAATGATTAATTTTTCATTGGCAAAGAAAGTACATCAATGAAAGAAACACCCCTTAAATTAGTACGGAAAACCTGTAAGATCATACGTCGGCATCATTTATGGGTTCATTTTCATCTTCAGACAGCTTTTTCCGATAGGCAGATGGAGATACCCCGAATTGGTTCTTGAAACATTTACTGAAGTAGAACGGATCGTTGATACCTACGCTATAGGCGACTTCGGCTATGGTGAGATCTTCTGTCAATAACATTTCAGCAGCCTTTTTCATCCGCATGACACGTAAATATTCGTAAGGAGAATAACCGGTCACTCCCCGTACTTTTTTATAGAATACAGTACGTCCTAGTCCCATTATTCCGGCAAAGTCATTGACCGAAAAATCGGTATCGGTCATGTGCTCATTCAATACTTCATTCAGCTTTACCGAGAACTTCTGATCCTTGTCATTGGTACAGATAATGGAATGAGCCAATCCCGGTTCGTTAGAATATTTTTGGCGCAGTTTATCCCGTAGCTCGATTAACTTGAAGATTCTTGCCAGTAGTAAAGAGACATTGAATGGCTTCGTGATATACGCATCAGCTCCGGATTCAATTCCTTCCTGATATTTCTCTTCTATATTGAGGGCAGTCAGTAATATGATGGGGATATGGCTGGTGGTAAATTCATTTTTAAGTTTGCGTGTCACTTCAAATCCATTCATTCCCGGCATCAGAACGTCACAAACAATTAAATCAGCATCATACGTACTTGCTTTTTCAAAACCGGATGTTCCGTCAGCAGCTACTTCAACTTCAAAGTAAACTCCTATTTCTTCTCTTAGGAATTCACGGATATCAGTATCATCTTCTATAATCAAAACTTTGCGTTTGTTCAAAGGATCGACAGGAGGCTGGAAAGTATCCTCTGACGTTTCATTTCTGAGAAAATCTTTGGAGTGCTGTTCCTCTTCTTCGGTTAATAACTGATTGGGAATCAGGAAATCTTTCTCCTGATAGATATCAGAATTAGTCGGCAATAGGACGGTAAAGACAGAACCGCCTCCCTCATTTTCATCATAACTGATATTACCTTTATGTACCTGTACCAGTTCGTGTGTCAAGTGGAGACCTACTCCGACACTGCTATGAGAGAAGCTGCTTTGCATGAAACGCTTGAACAGTTCAGAACGTTTTTCTTTGGGTATGCCGATCCCGTTATCTATGACTTGTATACGAAGCTGTTGCTTGTCTTCCTGAATATCTATTTTGAATATAATCTTTCCGTTAGAAGGAGTATACTTGAAAGCATTGGATAGGAGGTTGTAGGTAACCTTGTCTAAATTGCCTTTATCAATAAACATTTTATAAGCAGGTTGTGACGGCTCAAAACAGAAATCGATGTTTTTGGACTCGCTTGTATTCTTGAAACTCAGGAAGATTTCATAAAGGAAAGCAATGACGTCCGTCTCTTCCAAAGATAAGGCCAGTTTGTTTTTCTGCATCTTTCTGAATTCAAGTAGCTGATTGATGAGGCGTAACATTCTCTGAGTACTTTTATCCATGGTTTTTAAAGGACGTTGCATCTCTTTGGGAGGATTCTCTATATTGATTAGCTTGTTGAGAGCACCTTGAATCAGAGTAAGCGGTGTACGGAATTCGTGGGATATATTGGTGAAGAATTCCAGCTTATATTCGGTCAATTGCTTCTCAACAGCGATGCGATTGCGTAATCTGTTGAATTTTCGTATGATATGGAAACTGAAATAACAGACGATTCCAATGAATACCAGATAAATCAGATAGGCCCAGGTCGTCTGCCAGAAAGGAGGAGCTATGACAATCTCCATAGTACTTTCTTCCCCCCATACGCCGGCTACATTGCAGGCTTTCACTTGCAACTGGTATTTACCGGGAGGAAGATTACGGTACGTTGCCAAATTTTGTGCTGAAGGGATGCTCCATTCCGAATCATATGGAGGCATCCGATAAGAATATTTGGATGCTCCGCTTAAAAAGTTGAATGTTGAAAAGGCAATGACAAATGAATTTTGATAATGTTTCAAGTTTAACTGCCCTGTATAGGACATGGTTTCGTTGAGAGGGGAATCATCCATACCGGGCAACATATGCGCTCCATTGATGTGAAGCCCTGTGAATACGGTCGATGCAAGTTTTTCCATGTTTTCCACTTTATTGGCATCGAGAACTACCAGGCCGTAGTTCGTACCGAAAAGTAATCTTCCGTCAGCATTTATGCAAGCGGTATTTTCAGAGTATACATTCCCCAGTGTATGTGAAGAAAAATAATAATTCTCTATTTGCTTGGTGGCGAGGGTGAAGCGGGAAATGCCATATTCGGTCGCAATCCACATTTTGTTGTCCTGATCTTCAACAATCGACTGTATGACTCCGTTGGGCAATCCGTCTTTAATACTATAACAATCGAAAGTCAGATGTTGGTAGTCATTTCCCGGATAGCAGATGGCAAAGCCTGCTCCCGTTGTTCCAATCCACATATTTCCTTCATGATCATTCACCAGACAGCGGATTTCATTGCTGGGGAATGTTTCATTGACATGATTGTAAAGTACGTAATTCTTGGGGGAGTTGATCAGTGAGTCCGGATGGAAGATATAAATACCGTTGTTGGTACCCACCCACATCATACCGTTGCGGTCTTCCTGTATGACGCGTACCCGTTTTTCTCCATAACTGCCTTGAAAGAAATGCTTGAATTGATAACTGTTGCCTGTTTTGACAGCCAGATTCAATCCTCCGCCAAATGTTCCTATCCACATCCGCCCTTTGCGGTCACGGTAGATTAAGTAGACATTGTCGTTTGATAAGGAGTTATTATCCTTACTGTTATATCGGTACCATTGATCAGCCCCGATACGTAATCCTATACCACGCATACCCAACCATAACTGTCCTTCATTATCTTCGCACATACTGTATACGTTATGTGTAAACTTCTCTCTACGAAGTATATTTTTCAGGTCGGCATCATATTCATATAGGGTACCCATGCGGTTTGCCATATATACATTACCGTTTTTGCCACGTAAAAGCATACGTATCGTGTTGGAGCGGTCAGAAGCATCTTCGCCATTCGGATAGATACGTAACGTTCCTTTATTCAGAATCTCCAGATGAGATAATCCGGAGAATTCGGAACTCACCCAGATGCCCCCGGAACGGTCTTCAATGATATATTGCAGATAATTGGAATTGATATGGCTGGAGTGACTGACTTCAAAAGTGAAGTGCTGCAGATCGCCGGTATTCAGATCGTAGGCAAAGAGTCCGTTTCCGTAAGTCGTAATCCAGATGATATCCCGTGAATCATGAATGATAGAGTAACGTTCTACATCGATATATCCCAAATGCTCGGATGAAAGAAACTGAAAATGTTTGATGTCGCCAGTGCTGGTATTGACATACCATACGTTGCCGGTATAGTTGTGTACCCATGCATTCCCTTTATTGTCTCTGGTGACGTTACCGTTTTTAATATTCAGGCGGGAGAACCGGCGCAGCTTTCCCGTTACGGGATCTAGGATGTAACTGCCAGTGGCGGTAAACATCACCCATTGATGTTGCAGGCGGAGGCTTCCGGTGATTACACCTGTATCTCCGAGTTCGGTTAATGAAGCGATTTTCTCCAGTCGGTTATTGGAAAGAGAGTGGCGGTAGATTTCTTTTTTTCCGGTAATAATGCAGGTATATTGGTCATAAGAAAAGATATGTTCCCAGCTTTCTCCCTGTGTATCCATTGCTTCCAGTTTGCCGTCATGGTATTTCCATAATCCTTGCTTGGTTCCTATCCATACATGTCCGGGGCTGTCATTGCTTTCGTAGACAAACAGTACCTCGTCAGAAGATAGGTTGCCTAATTCTTTTTTGTATGCCTGCGACGAGAACTGGCCATCCTGATAGACGACACGACGGCATCCGTTATTGTTATCCCACAACCAGATAGACTGGTCGGATGCAATGATTTTTTTCGAATAGCTCTGTTTGTATTCTCCGCAACCGGTGAAATCGACGAAGCGCCCATGTTTTAAATCGTAACAGCTATATAAAGAAGAGAGGGTGGCGATCCATAAAAAACCGTTAGAGTCTTCTTCCATATTCCGGATGCGTGGGTCGGCCAATGAAATCGGCAGATTAGGGTCCGGGTAGATACTGACAAAAGAGTTGCCGTCATAATAGCTTAATCCGTTGACGGTTCCCATCCACATAAATCCCTTGCTGTCCTGAAACATATATCGGATGGAATTATTCGCCAGTCCGTCACCGGTGGTCAGTTTGTTCGAACGTATCTCGACAGATGCATGTACTGAACTGAGATAGAAAGATAAGAATGCGAATATCAGCAGTGCATTTTTCATATTTGATTTCTACGATTCTACATTATTATTAATGGTTACAAAGTTAATTTTCTTTTTAGAATAGAGGATGTAATAGCGTACGGAAAAACAAAGAAACGATGTATTATCGTTCATTCTTGATGTAAATCTCAGGTGAAATACGATTTTCTAGGCTTTGTGTACGCATGTACATTCTAAACTATAAAGAAAGCTGTAATTTAGCGGCATGAAAACGGTAACTGGAAAAAACTTCCGGTTACAGAATATTTGTTTAGAGGTAGAAGATAAGAGTCAGGTAATAAAGAAGCACATTAACAACAGTAAAATGGAAATCAGTTTTCAATAGGTTTTTAAATATAAGCATAATGAAAAAGCATATAGGTATTAGTCTTTTTTTTATGGGGTGTTTCCTGTCTCTTTCGGCTACGAATTATTTTGTAGCTACCAATGGTGATGATTCAAATGCGGGCACGCTTGACAAACCTTTCGCTACTTTACAAAAAGCGCAGTCAAAAGTCGTTCCTGGAGATACGGTATATATTCGCGGAGGCGAGTATCGGATACGGGAAGAGCAGATGATGGGAGGAGATCATTTGCGCGCTTATGTTTTTGAAATGAATAAAAGTGGCACTCAGGCCAAGAGAATCTGCTATACAGGTTATCAGGATGAACGTCCGATATTCAATCTGGCTGAAGTAAAGCCGGAGGGTAAACGGGTATCTGTCTTTTATGTATCAGGCTCTTACCTCCATTTCCGCAATTTTGAGATTATCAAAACACAGGTTACTATCCGGGAGCATACTCAGTCGGAGTGTATATACAATCAAGGTGGAAATCATAATATTTACGAGAATCTGGCGATGCACGATGGCATGGCTATTGGTTTTTATTTGGTGCGGGGAAGTCATAATTTCGTACTGAACTGTGATGCTTATAATAATTTTGACCCTGTATCTGAGAATGGTACCGGTGGAAATGTGGATGGCTTCGGTGGGCATCCGGCTTCTGCCTCCTATACGGGAAATGTGTTTAAAGGATGTCGGGCCTGGTACAATAGTGATGACGGTTTTGATTTGATAAAGGCACAAGCAGCTTATACGATTGAAGATTGCTGGGCGTTTTATAATGGATATAAGCCCGGAGGATTTGTGGGTGCGGGAGATGGTACAGGGTTTAAAGCGGGTGGCTATGGTATGCGCTCAAAAGTGAAGATGCCAAATGAGATTCCACACCATGTAGTGAAGAATTGTCTGGCATATAAAAACAAGAACAAAGGATTTTATGCCAATCACCATTTGGGAGGAATTTCCTGGTTCAATAATACCGGTTATCAGAATCCGTCTAATTTCTGTATGCTGAATCGTAAGTCTGCCGGAGAAATAGTGGACGTGGACGGATATGATCATATTATTCGGAATAATTTGTCATATAAGCCGAGGGCTGCAGGAAAACATATTGTCGATGTGAATCGGGAGGAATGTACGATTATCAATAATTCTTTTCTTCCTGTAGATATGACCGTAGGTGAGGATGATTTTGTAAGTTTGGATCCTGCTCAGTTAACATTGCCTCGCAAAGCGGATGGAAGTCTGCCGGATATTGATTTTCTGAAGTTAAAAAGAAATAGTAAATTATATGATGCGGGAATCGGTTTTCAATTCTCTGCGCAGAATCTTTAAAATATTGTTCTGTTATTGAAGAAAAATAGCTGCATGATAGATCTATGTTGATATAATCCGCATAGATCTATCGTACAGCTTGAAGAATGAGATCTTTCTGTAGATTCAGATATTAGAGAATAAGACGTTTGATCTCCTCAGCGGTATCTACAATATATTGAGGACTGAATTCTTCCAGTTCGGCACGTGGGCGGAATCCCCATGTTACTCCACAAACTGTCACTCTTGCATTGGCAGCCGTTTGCATATCCACGCCGGAATCACCCACGTACAGCACTTCTTCTTTGGTTACTTTGGCAACTTCCAGAATATCGAATACAACGGTTGGATCGGGTTTAACCTTTATCCCTTCACGTTGCCCGAACACAGCGGTAAAATGGATTTCCGGAAAATAATGGTCAATCAACTTTTGGGTGGCTGCCTGATATTTGTTGGAAGCCACAGCAATTTGAATACCTGCATCCTGTAAGTATGAGAGCAATTCCGGAATACCGGGATAAGGGCGGCTGTCATCGGCATTATGAATGTCATAGTAAGGGACGAATTCCTTGCGTACGCGCAGTACATTCTCTTTGGACTTTTCTCCTTCCGGCAAGGCACGCTCAAAAAGTTTGTCGATGCCGTTTCCTACCATGAAGTTATATTTCTCGATCTCATGTGTGGGATATCCTAACTTATTCAAGGCATAATTTGTACTGTGTGCAAGGTCGGCAATGGTATTCAGTAATGTACCATCCAAATCGAAAATGACTAGTTTCTTCATTGAACTTCTTGTTTTTTTATGTTAATCCTGTTTTCCTTTCTTTCTGCTTACAAAGATAGGAATAAAAAACGAATCATTTCCTTGTAATTCGGAACCAGTCTACATCTGTCCATCCTCCATCATTGGTAACAATAGCCGGACGGGTACAGAACATGCCGACTTTGGCGCCAATCCATTGTCCCTCCCTTGCCTGAAAAGGGTTGCCTAATGGCAAGAACTTCTTTCCGTCAAGGCTATAACTGAAGTTGCACATCACAATGAGGTCGTTACCTCCTTCACTGGCTTTAATTTTCTTGCCGTCGCAACTGAAACGTACCTTTAGGTATACCGTGTTTTGGGTAAGACCGACAGAAGAGTTTACCTGTTCCGCTTCTCCTTTATCTGCTTTTTTACATTCAATTTGAGACAGCACAAGACCTTTGTCCGTATTTTCCAGAATCAATCCTGCATAATCCCTGCCCATTACTACCAAACCTGTACGTTCACCTTTCAGTTTGGGATTAGGCATGAAGGTCAGTTTCATTGTGGCGGTGAAATTGTCCGAAGGAGTTTTTTGCAACAACAGATTAGCTACATCCCACAAATTCTTATAATCCGCTACTACCGGATAAGAGTATAGTCTGACATAACTTTTGTCTCCGGCATAATATGCCCATTTCTCATTGATATTAGCGTGCCACTGCCATTGCGGAGAGAGTATATATCCGTCGAATTCGTCGCTTTCTTGCGGTGTACAGATGGGATATATCTTTCCTACATTCGGCTTTTTGTAGGTCATTACCGGTTCACCGCAACCGTCACCATCTTTGTCGATACCGATTACAGGCCAGTCATTCACCCACTTCATCGGTTGCAAGTGAACAAGGCGACCATAAGCGCCTACATCCTGAAAGTGGAAGAACCAGTCTTCTCCGGAAGGAGTGTCTACCCAAGCTCCCTGGTGAGGTCCATTGACGGGAGAATCACCCTGCGCCAGTACAGTTCTCCATTCATAAGGACCATACACATTTTTAGAACGGAGTACTACCTGCCAACCGGTTGGCACACCGCCTGCCGGATGGAAGATATAATAATAGCCGTTCCTTTTATAAAACTTCGGGCCTTCACACGTCTGGTGTGCTTCGTGACCGTCGAAGATAATGCGTGAGGGGGTGATGGCTTTGGTCGCTTCCTTATTCAATTCACAGATGGTGATTACACTTTTCAGTCCGGCGCGGCTTCCTGCATAGGCGTGTACCAGATATACTTTTCCGTCTTCATCCCAAAGCGGGCAGGTATCGATGATTCCTTTTCCCGGTTTAACCAGAACAGGTTCCGTCCACGGACCTTGCGGGTCTTTGGCTTTTACCATGAAAGCGCCTTGATCCGGGTCTCCCCAGAAGATATAAAACTCTCCGTTATGGTGGCGGATACTGGGTGCCCAGACACGGTTGCCGTGTTCCGGACGTTCCGGTGTTTCAATAGGGGTGAGGGCATAGGGAACAGCAGCTCCGATAATCGTCCAGTTCACTAAATCCTTGGAATGTAGAATCTGCAATCCCGGCAGACAGTTGAAACTGGAAGAAGTCATATAGAAATCATCTCCTACGCGGCAAGCGTCCGGATCGGAATAATCGGCATAGAGCACCGGATTCTTGTATTTACCATTTCCGAGATCGGAAACCCATACTTCGGATACATAGTTTTTCTGTGCTACCGCAGTGAAAACAGTTAGCAGGCAAAAAGCTAAAGTCTGTGTCAATCGTTTCATGATATAGGTATAATAGTTTGATATTAAAGATTCAGTTGAAGTCTCTCAATGGGGCAAAGGTAAAAAAAAGACTCCGCACAAAGGAGTAATAATTGTGCAGAGTCGGTATAAAAACTGGTAAATACTCCAGTATTTGATTGTTTAACTGTATTTGTATGCTTTGTTTAATGAATATCTTTTATTTTGACCGTTACCGGATGTGCCAGTTCTTCTTTCCATTCACGGAGGTAAGCAAACCATGCTTCCGGTGTCTTATAGCCGAAAGTTTCTTTCATGGAAGTGAAAGTGGTGTGATACTGTAAGTATTTGCTTCCCGGAGATGTGATGGTGTAGAGGTAGTTGTCTTTGTCTTTCTCTTCCGATTTCACATATCGTTGGGGAATGCAGGTCCCAAGACCTACTGTTTCTTTGGCATATTTCACGGTATCGTTTACCGGCCAGTCTGTTCCCCAACTGCCGACAAGCCCTTTGTGATCCGAGTAAGATTCTGCGGTACCGACAATATCCTGAACGCCTGTACAGAACACTTCGTTCTTAATAGGCTCGTCGAAGAATGCCTCGATACGAAGATCACGGTGTCCGGCATAGAGTGTGTAACGGGTCATCATGTCCAATTCCGCATTTTGATATTTCCAGCCTGTCACTTCGATTTCTGCGATGACACGCACCGGACCGTAAGAGATGATACGTTCCGTACGGGTAGCCACCGGAGTGATATGAGTTGCTTTCTTTCCGTCCCATCCTTTGAAAGCCCCCGGACCGCAACTGTCGAATACCCGGAGGACATCGTCACCGAATCCTCTTGCTAACTGTTCGTCAGTAGGGTAGAACTGAGATTCTTTGATTTCCAGTCCTTTATTGAACTTACCGTAGATATCCGGTGTCTGTTTTTCGTTAAAGTAAAGACGATAGCCTACCAGTTCCGATTCCAGTACAGGACCATGAGGACGGACCATACTATATATATTACTTGTACCAGGGACAGTGATTGCCTGTACTGACTGATGCTTTCCTTTTCTCGGGTCAGCAATGAACATTTCCGCATAAACCCGTGTCGGATAGGTTTTCGTACTCTTTTCAGAAGACAGGGTTACCTGAAATGTTTTTCTTCCGTGAGCAGGGAGGCTGGTAACGAATGCCAGTTCATCCATCTTACGGTCTCTGTTCAGGTCGTCCAGCTGAGAAGGAATTTCAGTGCTTCCTTCCATTACTACGGCAGACTTTACTTTAAATCCGGTATGCAAGTCACGCAAGTTGATTACTACCGGTTCATCCGTCTTGGCACGGTTCCAGTTATTGTTTACTTCTACAGTAATGGTTTTCTCCTGTTTTTGAGCCCAGGCGGACAGAGAGCAGCACCCGACAAGGAGTGTGATGATAAAAATATTCTTCTTCATGATTTTAAGACATGATATTATACGTCGTATTTCTTTCTGCAAAAGTAATTGAAAAAATAGCAGACCGGCTTATCTTTGGAAGATAAATTAGTCTGCTATTTGAGCTTTTTACTCTATATAATGATTTTGTGGTTTTCTGTGGTGGAATCTCTTATTTGAAATTCAATATCTGTCCTTTGGCGTCAATCTCTTCATAAGTCTCTCCATCGACTTTCAGATTCTTGGCGCTTTTGACATTCAGTATATTCTTTCCTTTGGTTGATTCTACATAAATATTTTCGAGTGTGACACCGTCTACCTGACTGATAACGACTCCGTCAGTAGCTTCCGTCATCACAACATTCTTCACAGTTACGTTACGGATAGGCATTTCCGGAAGTCCGTTGAAGAACATCGCACGTCCCGAACCTCTGCAAATGACATTTGATATATGAATATCACGGAACGCAGGAGTCTCTTCGGTTACAGGAGGAATCGCCGTCTTCATACGGCTCAGCAGATCTTCTTCCGATTCTTCTCCGGCTCCTTTGCCACCATAGAACAGGTCGAAAAGTAACGGTTCGTTCGGTATATTGATCATATTGATGTTATTGATATAGATGTTTTCTACAACACCGCCACGTCCGCGGGTACTTTTGAAGCGCAGACCTACATCTGTTCCCAGGAATGTACAATCTTCTACATAGATATTCTTCACACCACCGGACATTTCACTGCCTACTACAAATCCGCCATGCCCATGTAATACCGTATTATTCTTTACGATTACATTCTGGCAAGGTTCTCCGCGGCGGCGGCCGTTCTCATCTTTGCCCGATTTGATACAGATGGCATCGTCACCCGCATCGAATACACTATTCAGGATCAGTGCATTCTTGCAAGATTCCAGATCGAGTGCATCTCCGTTCTGTGAATACCAGGGATTGATTACCTGAATATTATTCACTGTAAAGTCTTCACATGACAACGGATGCAGACACCAGCTCGGTGAGTTCTTGAAAGTGACTCCTTCCAGCAAAATCCTCTTGCTTTTCACGAAATTCAGTAATACGGGGCGCAACCATGCACGGATTTCATTCCATTCTTCGTCCGTGTTGATGCCTTCGGGCACATTGAAGTCTTTGCAGGCCATTGCACCTTTCAGCGAACCGGCGGTAGGATACCATATTCTTTCCTGTTCATCGAGTACACCACCCGATTTTACCAGTTTATTCCATTGCGAAGCTGTTAGTTTTTCCTTTTTCACCGGACGCCAGCAGTCTCCGTTTCCGTCAAATATTCCATATCCTGTGATAGCGATATTCTCTGCATTACGAGCAGAAATCGGTGATTGACAGCGGCGTGTTTCCAATCCTTCGAAAGAAGTGGGGATGATAGGATATGCTTCAAAATCACCGGTGAAGAGTATCAGGGCATTGCGTTCTGTATAAAGATTCACGTTGCTGAGCAGTTCGATAGGTCCGGTCAGCCAAGTGCCTTCTGGGATGATAACTTTACCTCCGCCACGTTGGTTTACTTCTTTTATAGCATCGTTGATTGCTTTCGTATTCAGGGTCATCCCATCCCCCTTGGCTCCGAATTTAGAGATATTTACCTCATAAGCAGGAAAAACCGGCTGCTGTACTTTCGGCATTTCGAAAGGTAAATTCTGGTAAATGGTGTCATCTATTGCGTTTTCGCTTATTGCGCACTCACTTTGTTTGCATCCCGAGACAAACGGCAAACAACATACGACCATCCAGAGGAGTCTTCTTGTCATTGTGTTCATTTAGTAACTTTTCTATAGGGTTATACATTTATTGTTTTTCTGGTATTTTCTTTCGATTGCTAAGATGGCTTTTCATAACTCTTATCTCCCTCCGCAGGCGACCTCTCGCAGGCAGCCTGCCGGAAAGGAATAAGACAAATTCATGTTAACCTAATTCTAACCTTAAAATAAATATTATGAAAAAACCTCTTAATTATCATTGGCAAAGATAAGGGGGAAACTTCAGGCAGATGTGGAGTTATTGATAGAATACGTGTATTTTTTGTCATTTATGTCTAATATTTGCACACTTCTCGTGTTTTTATGCAGAAAGATACTATCTTTGCACAAAATTTAACTATTAGAAGATATGAGTAACAACTTGTTGAAAGGAAAAAGAGGAATTATCTTCGGTGCACTGAACGACCAGTCTATCGCCTGGAAAGTAGCAGAGCGCGCCGTGGAAGAAGGTGCAACTATTACATTATCAAATACTCCGATGGCTATCCGTATGGGTGAAGTCAATGCATTAGCTGAAAAACTAAACTGTCAGGTAGTGCCGGCAGATGCCACCAGTGTGGAAGATCTGACGAATGTATTCAAGACATCTATGGATATATTGGGCGGACAAATTGATTTTGTATTGCACTCTATCGGTATGTCTCCTAACGTGCGCAAGAAACGTACTTATGATGACCTTGACTATGGAATGTTGGACAAGACATTGGATATTTCGGCTGTATCGTTCCATAAAATGATTCAGTCCGCCAAGAAACTGAACGCTATTGCGGAATATGGTTCTATCGTAGCTTTGAGTTATGTCGCTGCTCAGCGTACTTTTTACGGCTACAATGACATGGCAGATGCTAAAGCCCTGCTGGAATCTATCGCACGCAGTTTCGGGTACATCTACGGTCGTGAGCATAGCGTACGTGTGAATACGATTTCACAGTCGCCTACCTTTACTACTGCCGGTTCGGGAGTGAAAGGTATGGATAAGCTGTATGATTTCGCTAACCGTATGTCTCCGCTTGGAAATGCAACAGCTGACGAATGTGCGGATTATTGTATCGTGATGTTCTCCGACCTTACCCGTAAAGTGACTATGCAGAACTTATTCCATGACGGTGGTTTCTCCAGCGTAGGTATGAGTCTTCGTGCAATGGCTACTTACGAAAAAGGACTGGATGAGTACATGGACGAAAATGGTAATATCATTTACGGATAAAAGGTTATGAAACTACGGATCTCTCTTCTTACTATATTAATAGGTATGCTTTTCGCCTCCTGCGGCTTAAGCACAGGAAAGGTTGCGGAGCAGAAGGAAGAAGGGATTTCTGTTCTGAGATACGATAAGCTGTTGAGCGAATATGTTCGCTCCAACAGCTTTTCCGCTATGCAGAAACTGACAATGGACTATCGTCAGCCGACAAAGATTCTGATAGAAGATGTACTGTCTATCGGTACGGTGAAGGACGACACCATTTCTCAGCGTTTGCAAAAATTCTACTCGGATAGCACCTTGCTTCGTTTGCTGAGCGATGTAGAAGCTAAATATCCCAATCTTGACGAAGTAGAAAAAGGACTCACCAAAGGATTCCGGAAGCTGAAGAAGGAAGTCCCCGATACGAAAATACCATTTATTTATTCGCAGATATCCGCATTCAATGAATCAATCATTCTGGTAGATACATTGCTGGGAATCAGCCTCGATAAGTATATGGGAGAAGACTATCCTCTCTACAAACGTTTCTACTATGACTATCAATGTACCTCGATGCGTCCGGAACGGATTGTGCCGGATTGTTTCGCATTCTATCTCCTTAGCCGTTACGAAATGAACTATCATGAAGGTACTTGTCTGGTCGATCTGATGATGCATTCCGGCAAAATCAATTATGTGGTGCAGCATCTGCTTGGTTATGACGATATTGGCCAGGCAATGGGATACTCGGATCAGGAGAACGAATGGTGCAGGAAGAATGAAAAGGATATCTGGGAGTATATCTGTGCAAACGATCATCTGCACGCACGTGACCCGATGGTGATCCGCTACTATATGAAACCGGCGCCGACTGTTGATATGCTGGGAGGACAAGCCCCTGCATTGATCGGTTCGTGGGTGGGAGCACGGATTATAGCATCCTACATGAAAAAGCATAAAGATCTTAAAATAAAGGATCTGCTGGAGCTTACCGATTATCAGAGTATGTTCGAAGAGTCCGGTTACCTGAAACTCTAGTCCATACCTATTACTTATTACTTATCACCTATTACCTAAAGTGGAAACTGCTCTTTACCTGTTGCCCGTTACATTGGGCGATACACCTCTTGAACAGGTGTTACCTTCTTATAATACGGAGATTATTCGTGCTATCCGGCATTTTATTGTCGAAGATGTTCGTTCTGCCCGTCGCTTTCTGAAGAAGGTTGACCGGGAAATTGATATTGATTCGCTGACTTTTTATCCTTTGAATAAGCATACTTCTCCCGAAGATATATCCGGTTATCTGAAACCTTTGGCGGGTGGAGCCTCAATGGGGGTGATTTCGGAGGCGGGCTGTCCTGCCGTTGCCGATCCGGGAGCAGATGTGGTTGCCATTGCTCAGCGCCAGAAACTGAAAGTGATTCCTCTGGTAGGTCCTTCCTCTATTATTCTTTCTGTGATGGCTTCGGGATTCAACGGACAGAGCTTTGCCTTTCATGGTTACCTGCCGATAGAACCGGGAGAACGGGCTAAGAAGTTGAAGGCACTGGAGCAGCGTGTCTACGCTGAAAGTCAGACACAGTTATTTATCGAAACTCCTTACCGGAATCATAAAATGATAGAAGATATCTTGCAGAATTGCCGGCCGCAGACAAAACTATGTATTGCTGCCAATATTACTTGCGAAGGCGAGTATATACAAACCCGCACGGTGAAAGACTGGAAAGGGCATATTCCCGAATTGTCTAAGATTCCTTGTATTTTTCTCTTATACAAATAACATCTTTCAGGTGTTCGTATTCATCTTCGAAGCAACTGCTGAAAAAGCCTTTGCCCATATTTTCTTCTATCTGTTTGAAACTCCATAGCTTACTGTTCTTGAAACGGGGAGTGCAAAGGATAGAATCATCTTTGATATCGACGATGAAAAGATAGATGAGCCGGTTGGTCGTTTCATTCTCGAAGTGATAGACAATGTTAAACTCCGGCTTGAAGTCTTCCGTTGCGTGTGGAAGCGCATTGTGCACCAGGCGGTTTACTCCTTCGGTGAGGGATTCACCATAGCGGAGATAGCATTCCATTGGTATGTCTGTTTTCCCTTTATCCAGGATGGCATTCATCGGTCTATCGCAAAGAAACAGCATCCCGTGAGTAGATACGGCTATTCTTATGACCGGATTGATATAGGCATTCTTATAGTTGAGGGCTTCTATGGCAAGGCTTCTTCCGATGACATCTCCTTTCGTGTTGACTATGGGCACGTATTCCGTGTGCGACATCAGATGGTTGAAATACCGGATAGCAATCTGATTGAACAGGATACTCATCACAAATACGACAGGGGGAAATACCTTATAAAGTATCACCATGCTTGTCTGGCTTAAAGGGTCCTGACTGGCAACGACAATACTGATAATAATAAAATGCAGGATACCGAAGATCAATGCAAAACGGGCCGAAACAACTGCCGCCTCTGCTCCTTGCGCATACAAGCGCTTATTGCAGGAGCCTATCTGTCTCAGAAAGTGGTTGATAAATCTCTTTTTATGCATATAGAGTATCAGCATCGGAATGAGGATACTGACTTCCAGGGTAAGAGGCAGAGCACCTGGCGGAACATAGTCACCGGGAATCAAGGCTGCAAGTGACAGCAGTGCCAGCATTCCGGTGGCAATATAAAGAATAAAATTAGGAATTAGCGCTCCTTTACGGTGTAGTAATAGGTATATCCCTACGATACCTATACCAGTACCGATGTAAATAGCCGTGTCTTGCGTTATAAATTCACACAATAAAATGGAAATAATAACGGGGATAAAACCCAATGACATGTTAAACGCGGAAGAAAGTGTTCCTTTATGATCCATCTTTATGTTTATTTGCCGGTTTTACCTATAAAACAAATAGGGAATGTGTTTTGTTTTCTATCGAATGTGTTTCTCTGCATGATAGGATGAACGAACGAGAGGAGCACTCTCTACAATGCTGAATCCTTTCTTTAAACCGATGGTTTTGTAAGTGGCGAATTGTTGTGGCGTCACATACTCGGCAACCGGATAATGCCGGTGTGTAGGCTGCAAATATTGTCCTATCGTAAGAATCTGGCAGCCGACTGCCAGCAGGTCGTCCATAATGGTTTCCACTTCCTGTGGAGTTTCTCCCAACCCCACCATAATACCGCTTTTTGATTTTGTTCCGCTTCGGGCGATGTGACCGATCACTTGCAGGCTGGTATCATAGTTGGCCGCACTGCGAACCAGGGGACTGATGCGTCTTACCGTCTCCATATTATGGGAAATAATATCGGGATTGGCTTCTATCACTAGGTCTACCAGTTCCATTCTACCCTGAAAATCGGGTATCAGTACTTCGATTGTGGTCTGCGGATTCAGTCGTTTGATCTCACGAATGGTATGTGCCCAATGTCCGGCTCCCAGATCGGGAAGGTCGTCACGGTCTACCGAAGTAACTACCGCATGATCTAGTTTCATAAGAGCGATAGACTCCGCTACGTGTGTCGGTTCGTTGGCATCCAGTGGATGCGGGCGTCCGGTTTGTGTGTTGCAGAATTTGCAGCTTCGGGTGCAGATGTCACCACCGATCATAAATGTGGCAGTTCCTTTTCCCCAGCATTCTCCCATGTTGGGACAACGCCCACTGCTGCATATCGTATGCAGGCAGTGGGAGTCGACAATTCTTTTAGTTTCGGTGTAACGGTCGTTGGCACCGATATTTATTTTCAGCCATTCAGGCTTGCGCACTCTGTCAGCCATTACAAATTGTTGAGGAAGAAGTTGGTCAATCGTGTATATAGATGCTGACGGGTGTTGCCGCCGTATATGCCATGATTACGATTGGTATATACTTGCATATCAAATTGTTTGCCCAACTGCACCAGATGCTCGGCGTATTCAGCACAGTTCTGGAAGTGAACATTATCGTCTGCCATACCATGTACCAGCAACAGATTGCCGTGCAGCTTGTCGGCCCGTGTGAAAGCGGATGATTCTTTGTATCCTTCTGCGTTTTCTTTCGGGGTGCGCATGAAACGTTCTGTATATATGGTGTCGTAGAAACGCCAGTCGGTAGGTGCGGCAACAGCTACACCGGCTTTGAACACCGGCGTTCCTTCGCTCATACTCATCAATGTCATGTATCCGCCATAGCTCCATCCCCAGATACCGATCCGGTCTTTATCCACATACGGCTGTTTGCCTAAATAAAGAGCTGTTTCGACCTGGTCTTTGGCTTCTTTCACACCGATTTTGAGATAAGTGCATTTCTCGAACGCTTCTCCGCGGCCTCCTGTGCCACGACCGTCTACACATACAACGATATAGCCGAGGCTGGCCATGTAAGTCTCCCAACTGATTCCCCAAGTATCCAGAACTTGTTGTGATCCCGGACCGCTATATTGGTACATCAGCACCGGATATTTCTTGGATGCGGAGAAGTTGACAGGCTTCATCATCCATCCATTCAAAGTTACCCCGTCCGTAGTCTGGAAGGTAAAGAACTCTTTTTGCGGGATGGCATAGCCGGCTAACGTTTGTTTCAACTGGTCGTTGGTGATAAGTGTTTTTAAGGTTTTGCCTGTATTGTCGTTCAGTGTAACCAGCATAGGAGTATCTAGATTCGAGAATTTGTTCATGTAATACTTCATCGATTTGCTGAATAACGGCGTATTGGTTCCTTCACGTTGAGACAACTTTGTCTTTTTACCTTTCTTATCGATCTTGTAAACTGCTTTACGCAAGGGGCTTTCCTCATTGCTGGTATAATAGAAAGAACCGTCTGCTTCGTCATAACCCAGAAAATCCTTCACTTCATATTTGCCATTGGTTACTTTCTTGATAAGGTTTCCCCCCATGCTGTACCAGTAAAGATGGCTGAAACCGTCACGTTCGCTAAGCAAACTGAAAGTTTCCGGATAGAACTTGATATTATCGAACACGTTCTCCTTAATATAATAAGGTGACTCATCACGCAACACTAACTTGCAGAGCGTTGAGCGCGGATCGGCAAAATAAAGGTCGAAACGATCCTGATGGCGGTTCAATGTCATGACGGCAAGTTTGCTGGCATCTTTCGTGAAGCGGATGCGGGGGATATATCCGTCTGCATCTATCGGAAGCTTCATGGTGCGGGTCACGTGCGATTTGATGTCGTACGTACGTACTTCTACTTTCGAGTTCGGGTATCCGGCTTTCGGATACTTGTAGGTATATTCGCCCGGATAGTCTTTCAAAGGAGTAATCTGCGGTGCTTCTCCCGCGAACATCGGAAAAGAATAAGAAGGAACTTCCGATTCGTCGAAGCGGATGAAAGCAATCATGGTATTATCGGCACTGAACTCCAGGGCACGGTTGAAACCGAACTCTTCTTCATATACCCAGTCGGGGATACCGTTGAGAACCATATTTTGCTTGCCATCTTCGGTCACCTGACTTTCGCTGTTACCGTAGAGCAGCTTTACGAGAAATATATTATTGTCACGCACGAAAGCGATCATCGTTCCGTCGGGAGAAAAGACGGGGACCTGTTGAGGTCCGCCGTCGGACAGCCGTTCAATAATGTTGTTTGTCGTAACTCCCTTATCATTTCGTTTCAAAGGGTATATATAATGCACAGCTGTGTATGAATGCCGGTATATCGGGGTCGTTTTGGTAGCAATCAGCAATTTGTCACCATCGGGTGAGAACTGATAGCTGTCGAAATTCTTGAAGTCACATTCACGTGCCTGGTTCACGTCAAAGATCACCTCTACCTTTTCTCCTGTGCGGAATGAGTATTTGATGATTTGCGTACCGTCAGCGTTCATTTGTGTGTAGTGCTCTCCATCTGGTGTGGGGATGACTCCCTGAATATTTTCCGGGCGGAAGCGTCCGGAGGTAATATCTTTTAAATCAAGTGCCTTTTGTCCTTGTGCCATTCCGGCGAGGCAGAGAAGGCAGAGGAGCAGGGCTAAACTTACTTTTCTCATTTTATAAATCGTTTTATATTTTACTTGTTTAAGGGGGTTAAGTTCATACCCTGCAAAAATAACAATAAACTTAAATACCTCAAAGTACATCCTGTTTTTGTTTGAATTAAACCCTTATTTTCTTACGCCTTTTAAATTTGTTTAGTATCGGATGACTGCTGTTTAGTTAAAAATGATGTATTGCGGAGAAAAAAGAGTCTTTCCCCTTGCATTATCAGAATGGAAAGTGATATATTTGTGATATCAAGATAATATCAAAATTTACTCCTATGAATGCAAAAGAATTTCAGTACAATGACGTGGTTATTAATGGGTTTGTAGCCTTGTTTGTTAATTTGGCGATACTGCCTCTTCTGATTGTGATGAGCTTTGTCCTTTTTAAAGGAAGTATTGTTTTGTTCCTGCTGCTGATCCTCTTTCTTGCGGCAGCTATTCTGATGATTCCCGGATATTTTTCTCAGGAACCGAACGAAGCCCGGGCTATGGTATTCTTCGGAAAGTACAAGGGTACCTTTACCGAAACCGGTTTCTTTTGGGTGAATCCTTTTATGAATAAGAAAAAGCTTTCTTTGCGTGCCCGTAATCTGGATATAGAGCCTATCAAGGTGAATGATAAGATTGGTAACCCTATTCTGATAGGACTGGTGCTTGTCTGGAAACTGAAGGATACGTATAAGGCCATGTTCGAAATCGATGCACAGACGATGGCGGATAATAAAGGAACCGGACAGATGAGCGTAACCGTTGCCGGACGAATGAATGCTTTTGAAGATTTTGTGCGTGTGCAGAGTGATGCTGCTCTCCGTCAGGTGGCAGGATTGTATGCTTATGATGATAACGAAGCGAATTCGGATGAATTGACATTGCGGAGCGGTGGCGATGAAATCAATGATCAGTTGGAACACCAGCTTAACGAACGTCTGGCGATGGCCGGAATGGAAATAGTGGAAGCCCGCATCAACTATCTGGCTTATGCTCCGGAGATTGCAGCCGTCATGTTGCGTCGCCAGCAGGCTTCGGCCATTATCAGTGCCCGTGAAAAGATTGTGGAGGGTGCCGTATCAATGGTACGTATGGCTTTGCATAAACTTTCTGAAGAAGAAATTGTTGAATTGGACGAGGACAAGAAGGCGGCGATGGTCAGTAATCTGCTTGTAGTTCTTTGTGCGGATGAGGCTGCACAGCCGGTAGTCAATACAGGTACGTTGAATCATTAATAAATAAAAACAGAAGGTAAGAAGGTAGTGGCTAAAAAAGAATCTTCAATAAAGAGTTTTGTTTTGCGTGTAGATGCCGAGACAATGGATGCCATTGAAAAATGGGCAGCCGATGAGTTTCGCAGTACAAACGGACAACTTCAGTGGATTATTGCCGAAGCGCTGAGAAAGAGCGGCCGGCTGAAAAAGAAATCCGCTAAGGCAGGGAATGCTCCGTCCGAATCTTCCGGTCAGACATAACCTTTTTTAGATGTAATTGATAAGGATTATTGGAAGATATTCGATATCTTTGTGAAAAGTACTTTAAATATTACCGCTATGAATTCGAAGAGAAAAGATTTGCAGTATGCTTCTGTCTTCCTGTTGGCCGTAGCATTGACATTCCTGATGGGAAAAGGTGATAACCTGTGGCTGATATCATGGGGTGACTTGATTCCGAGTCTGTTTGTGCTGTTCATTGCGGGCGATTGTCTGCATAGTTCCCTGCTTCGTATTAAACGTGGCGAGGAAGCAGGAGGTTCCCGCTGGAGTACCTGCTTCGCTTTTCTGATATTCAGCATTGTTTTCATGGGCGATTTATTCTTTATCGGCCATTTTATCATTGATAAATTACTGGGATAATAGGGGAGGTGTAGCCTTACTTTTCAGATAAACAACCCTATATTCTTGTGTTATCTATCGGATAAGGTCGTGTGATATAAGTTCAATTGTTATCGTGCCACTCGGGTGAACAGATCGTTTCACCCGGGTGGCACGATCTGTTCACTAGAGTGCGCAGGCCTGTGCACTCTAGTGGAACGATGAAGATGTCGGTAAGAAAACAGAGGTATGTAAGGGAGATAAGATAAGGATGTAGGTAAGAGATGCTAAGAATATAGGTAGTATCATCTGTAAAGAACAACCGGATGAAGGTAAGGTAACGGTATACTGTCCGAAAAATCATGAGAGATAAGTTGAAATAGAATGAGAGATAGGTTGAAGTGTGGTGAGAGATAGGTTGATTTTATGTGATTTGGCTGAAAAAAGAATGAGAGATACCGATGATGAAAGTATCTCTCATTTTGTATCTTGTTAGTTCTCTGATATTTATAAGAAAAGAATGAGAGTATGAGAGATAAAAACATAATTCTTTTTTGAGAGGCTGGGAGAATGGATGGATAAATCCCGATAGAATCTGAGTTTAATGCCAATATGTAAATAGGTATACCTTGTTACGGTTGTTGGAAAAGAAGATAAACTAAAGCATTTAGTTTACTTTAACTATGAAAATTAGTTTATGAACTAAAACTTCTCGTTATTTGCAGTAAACAATGTTGTAAATATGAAAGGATTAACAGTAAAAGAAGAGGAATTGATGGGGTATTTCTGGGAGAAAGGCCCTTTGTTTGTGAAAGAAATGTTGGCTTTCTATGAGGAACCGAAGCCTCATTTCAATACGTTATCTACAATTGTTCGCGGGCTTGAAGATAAGGGATTTCTGGCTCATCATACTTTTGGGAATACTTATCAGTACTATCCCGTTGTCAGTGAAGAAGATTTTCGTAAAGGGACATTGCGGAATGTAATCAGCAAGTATTTCAATAATTCATATTTGAGCGCTGTTTCGTCTCTGGTCAAAGAGGAGGATATTTCTTTGGATGACTTGAAAAGGCTTATAAACGAGGTGGAACAAGCTCATCAGAAATAATAAAGAATAACACGATCTAATACAAAACAATACTATGCACATTTTCTTCCTCATATATATGTTGAAAACAGCGCTTTGTCTGTCTGTTTTTTATTTATTCTACCGCTTGTGGCTAAGCAAGGAGACATTTCATCGATTCAACAGGATGGTGTTGATCGGACTTATATTGGTTGCATTTGTCATTCCTTCGCTAAAAGTTTCACAGAACTTCCATTTACCACAGATTGAACAAGTGTTTGACCACCTGAATAATCCGGAAGAAGAAATAAAACAGCAACTGAATCCGCAGGAAACGGAACAAGTCACAACAAATACGGTACAGACACAATTGGAAAAAGAAAAGTCTGACTTCACAATTTTGACCCCAGTCAATTTAGAATTGTTGTATTTGGGTGGAGCATTGCTGGTATTGTTGCGTTATATATTTTCTATAGCATGTATATACCGTTTGATTCGTAACAGTGAGAAGAAGTGTTGGAAAGGAAAAATCAGATTGGTGGTCCATCAGCAAAATGTGGCACCGTTTAGTTGGAGACACTATATTGTGCTATCCCGGCAGGACTTGGAGGAGTATGGCGAAGAAATTATAGCTCATGAGTATGCGCATATCCTGCACAAACATTTCCGGGACCTATTATTGGCGGAGATTTGCCTTTTGTTCCAGTGGTTTAATCCTGCAATGTGGCTATTCAGAAAAGAATTGAAAGCCATACATGAGTTTGAAGCAGATGAATCAGTTCTGAAAACAGAGATTGATGCGAAGAAATATCAGCTTTTATTGATTCAAAAAACAGTTGGAACAAGGTTATATTCTATGGTCAATAGCTTTGATCACAGTTCACTTAAAAAACGTATTACTATGATGTTGAAGAAAAAATCAAATCCTTGGAAGTTATCAAAATACTTGATAGTATTTCCGTTGGCAGCTATTGCAGCTATTCTTTTTGCCCGTCCGAATCTTCTGAATATGAATAATCAGGAGGGAAATGCATTCATACAGGATACACTGGATGTGAGACATTTCGAAGAGATTCTGGTTTCTAAGAGTTATGCAGAATCGGACACTGTACAAATTATAGAAATCGATACTCTAAAAATGCATATCCCTGTAGGATATGCAGGATGGTCAATTTCGGAATCAAGTTCTGATGATAATGTCATCAGTTATCGGAAAGGTGTTTACCAAAAGGAAAATGGAATACTGCGTTTATCTTCGACTACTCCGTGGACAGAAAATGACTTGGCGGATTTTGTTCATCGGGTAAAAAAAGGAATGCTTAAATCATTGAATGAACTCTATGGAGTTAAAAAGCAGCAGAACGCTCATCCTGCACTTGCTCATGAAGTGAAGACCTCTCATACTGTGAAGTGCATTTATTATGTGAAGGATTTCTTTAAGATTTATTGTACGGATGGAGGGGGAACCGGGCATGATGGACAGCTTATTCTTTTGGATGGAAAAGAAATTTCTTACCAGCAGTTGAAGAGCTTATCTCCGGATGATCTGCTGCATGATGTATGGGAAATTTTGCCGGAGTCGACGAATCTGGAATCTAAGTTTGGTAGTAAAGCCAAGAAAGGCATTTGGGTGTTGGCATCTAAAAAGAATCCTTCCTATTTGGAGGAGTTTGAGAAGAAATTGGCAGAGAACTAACTGGAATTAATCTATATATGGGATTCTTTTTCGTCTATATACTAAAATCGGGGGTGTGCCTGTCATTGTTTTATTTGTTTTACAGGCTGCTGTTGAGTAAAGAAACGTTCTACCGTTTTAACCGGATTGCGTTGTTGGGCATTCTCGTGTTTTCTTTGTTGCTTCCGCTGATTGAAGTGACCAAGGCGCCGCAGAATGAAATAAATCAGGCAGTATTGACAATTGAACAACTACTTGTTATGGCAGAGAATCATCAGCAAACCCAGGTGACAGCAGTAGTGGAAGGAGATGATTTGGTAGATACGTGGAGAAGCCCAGTGCATTGGATAGAAATAGTTCTTCTATTTTATATAGCGGGCATATTTTTCCTTGTTTGCCGGAATGTTTATTCTTTATTCCGTCTTGTTCGGTTAATGAATACGGCGCAACGGAGACAGATAGATAAACATACTGTTTTGTTGGTTCATGACCGGAAAGTGGCGCCCTTCAGTTGGATGAAGTTTGTTGTGATTTCACGAACTGATTTGGAGGAGAACGGACGTGAAATACTGATTCACGAATGTGCGCATATCAGAAAGCACCATTCTTGGGACTTGCTTATAGCAGATATCTGTATATTCTTTCAGTGGTTTAATCCTGGAGCGTGGTTATTGAAACAGGAATTGCAGAATATCCATGAATACGAAGCCGACGAAGCGGTCATTAATGAGGGTATAAACGCTAGAGATTATCAGTTATTATTAATAAAAAAAGCCGTTGGCACAAGGCTCTACTCTATGGCCAACAGCTTTAATCACAGTAAACTTAAAAAACGTATCACTATGATGTTAAAAGAAAAATCGAATCCTTGGGCGCGTTTGAAATACTTATATGTACTTCCGTTGGCTGCTATTGCAGTAACCGCTTTTGCCCGTCCCGAAATCTCTGAAAAGGCTGACGAGATTTCTGCCGTCAAAGTTAATGATTTGGCTGCAATTGTAGAAGCAAAAGTGGAAGAAATTACCAAAGATGTGCTGAAAGATTCCCTGAAAGCTAAGCCTTATGTAGTGCCTGAGAAATCAAAAATGTATGGAGGACGTTGGGTTTCTAAGGATTCATCGACTGTATATTCAGCAGATTCAGTTGTAATATTCAATGATTCCGTTACTTCCAAGCGAAGTTCGGTTGTTTTATATGGTGGTCGTTTTGAACGGATATCGGAATCAAATAAGCCTCTTATATTGGTAGATGGTAAGGAAGTATCTAAAGATACATTGTATTCGATAATGAATGATGAAGCTAACCCGAATCGAATAAAGACTGTGTCTATATTACGTAGTGATGCGGCCCTTTCTATCTATGGCGAGAAAGGAAAACATGGTGTTTATGATATTGAATTACTGCCGAATGCGGATAACCACTTTCGAATTACTAAAACTCAGGCTAAATTTAAGACTAAAACCGAATCATTTCCTAAACAGAACTCTGTCCCCGGCATTGGCGGACTTCCCATGCGTGGTGTATATGATGGTGAGGAACCATTAGTAGTGATTGACGGTAAAGAAGTTTTGGAACCTAATGCTTTGTCTAAGATTTCTCCGGATCGTATAAAAAGCTTTTCTGTCTTGAAATCAGAGGCTGCTTTGGAGGCTTATGGTAAGAAGGCGAAGAATGGAGTGATTTTGATAGACTTGCTTTCTGAGGAGGAATATGAAGCTCGCAATAAGAATCCGCAACGTCCCTATAACAATGCCTGGGAGGTAGCGATGAATATAAAAGGTGATAAAACCGTCCCTACAAGGAAGATGGTATTCTTTATTGATGGTAAGGAAGCCTCGGAAGAAGAATTGAAAAATATTCCGGCAAATGAAGTACGTGGAGTATCACGTATTGAGAGCGGGGAGGGCAAAACTACGATCCGTGTTGAAACGGAAAGAAATTCGGATAAGTGGGTATTAGCTTCGGGTATTGTAATGGATAAGGAAGGAAAGCTTATGGAAGGAATCACTATTACTATGTATGGAACTTCATCGTCTACAAAGACTGATGCAACTGGACACTTTGAGTTGAAAACTCCTAAAGACGCCTCTCTCCAGATTTCTCGGGGTGAGAAGGTTCTTTTCAGGACAAAAGCTGCAAAAGATATAAAAATCGTATTGGATAAATAACTTAGGAATCAATATACTTAATAAAATGGTCATTCAGCGTCCTTATTATTTATACTAATCCGGGTTAAAACTATATTTGTCTCCTTTAAATATCAATGACTATGGGAATCTTTCTTATCTATATTTTGAAATCGGCGGTTTGTCTGTCTTTATTTTATCTGTTTTACAGATTGTTGTTAAGTAAGGAAACATTCCATCGGTTCAACAGGATAGCCTTATTAGGGATATTATTTTTATCCCTGCTGATTCCCTTTATAGAGGTGACTACTGCTCATCAGACCGAATTGAGTCAGACCGTACTGACAGTTGAGCAACTATTGATGATGGCGGAAGCTATGGATCCCGCGGAGGTGACGGTTGCACAGCCGGAGGAACTTTCCATTTCCTGGGTACAAGTTCTGTTGCTGTTTTATCTAGTTGGTATTATATTCTTTGCATGCCGTAATCTTTACTCTTTATCCCGTTTACTATTACTGATTAAATCGGGTAAACGGGAAAGGCTTAAAGGAGGAGTCAGACTGATTGTTCTGGAACGGGAGGTCGCTCCTTTCAGTTGGATGAGATATATCGTTATTTCCCGGAAAGATTTGGAAGAGGATGGATGCGAGATTCTGATTCATGAAATGGCACATATTCAGAATCGTCATTCCATCGATTTGTTGGTAGCTGATATCTGTATCTTTTTTCAATGGTTCAACCCCGGTATATGGCTGCTGAAACAGGAATTACAGAATATCCATGAATATGAAGCCGATGAAACAGTTATTAATGAAGGTATTGATGCAAAAGATTATCAGTTATTATTAATAAAAAAAGCCGTTGGCACAAGGCTCTACTCTATGGCCAACAGCTTTAATCACAGTAAACTTAAAAAACGTATCACTATGATGTTAAAAGAAAAATCGAATCCTTGGGCGCGTTTGAAATACTTATATGTACTTCCGTTGGCTGCTATTGCAGTAACCGCTTTTGCCCGTCCCGAAATCTCTGAAAAGGCTGACGAGATTTCTGCCGTCAAAGTTAATGATTTGGCTGCAATTGTAGAAGCAAAAGTGGAAGAAATCACCAAAGATGTGTCGAATATTACTTCTGGAGATTCACTGAAAAAGTTGGTAGTCACGGGTGATTCAATATTGAAGGAGAAGGGAACAATATCTATTTATGGAGAAAAAGGAAAGAATGGGGTGTTGGCTACTAAACTACTGCCGGATGAAGATAATCATTTTAAAATAACCAAAACTCAAGCAAAAATAAAGCCGGGAATGAATACATCTGTAGATAAATCGAAACTTATGGGTACCCATATTTGGGGGATATCTACGGTGGATTTGCGAGATAAAGATGTATTGGTGATCATTGATGGTAAAGAATCTTCTCGTACTGTGGTAGATGCTTTAGATCCAAGTCGTATTGAAAGTATTTCTATATTAGATGGAAAAGAGGCTACAGATATTTATGGAGATAAAGCGAAAAACGGGGCTATGGTTATTCAGTTACATTCAACCGCAGAACAAATATTGCAGAATAAGTACAAGATTGATGCTATTTCAAAAACGAGATTAGATGCTCTCAATCGTGGAAGTAAGAATTGGGGTGTAACGTTTCATTCAGTAAGTGGTAAGAAGCCGTTAGTTTATATAGATGGCAAAGAAGCCGTTGGCGAAGAAGCTTTATCCAGTGTCTCTCCGGAACGTATTAAAAGTATATCTGTAATGAAAGACAAAGCAGCTGTAGAGGTTTATGGAGAGAGGGGGAAAGATGGAGTAGTTTTAGTTGATTTGTTGACGGAAGAAGAATATCAGAATAAACAAAAATTTCCAAAACCTGCAAAGGTAAGGACTGAGAGCGAATCACCTAAAAAATCACACTTTTATATGGGGGGATCTCATGATGAGGAATGGCATGTTGCTCAAGCTAAAAAAAAGCCTTTGGTTATTATTGACGGTAAAGAAGCATTGGAAGAAGATGCTATTTCCAAACTTGCTCCTGATCGTATTAAAAACTTTACTATATTGAAAGATAAATCAGCTACGGATATTTATGGGGAAAGAGGGAAAAATGGGGTGCTGATTATCACTTTGTTTACAGATGCGGAATATGAGTTTAATAAAGCTAATCCGAAAAAGCCTTATGCAGATGCTTTGGAATTGGCAGAAAGCATGGCAAAAGATGTAGAAGGAGAAATTATTTATTGTATAGACGATGAAAAGATTAAGAAGTCTAAATTGAAAGGTATGTCTACCAAAAATATAAGATCGGTGTCTGTAAATGAAATGGATGGAACAAAGATTGTAAGATTGGAAACCGATAAATATCGTTCTGATTGGATTTCTGTAACTGGAGTTGTGACTGATGAAGAAGGAAAAACGATTGCGGCTACTGTGTTAGTAAAGGGAACAAATGATTATACTGTAGCTGATGCAGATGGTCGTTTTAAATTGAAAGCGCCTAAAAATGGGATACTTCGGATTGCTGATGTCAATAAGTCTGTTGCTGAAGTGAAAGTAAAACCTATGCTTAAAGTAGTTTTGAAAGATAAATGAGAGGATACTTTATTTGATTAAAAATGGGCAGTTATATCCTGTTGAAATAAAAATATGGAATAAAAGCGATATACACTATTATTAACTATTTGTTAAACTTAAAATTTTATTATTATGAAAAGACAATTTTGTAAGATTTTACTAGCTGTTTCATTTCTTTTTCTTGTGCCTGCATTTTGTATGAGTCAAAACTTAAAAGGAATCTGGAAACTTGTTCAGAGTGAAGGCTCTTCGCAAGTGGTCAGATATAAGGTACTTGATAAAGAAGGCAATTATTTCAATGTGGATGCGTATATCAAAGATGCTGTAGACGTGAGTTCAGGCAGCCGCAGTTCGGACGATGTATTTTGCCCGTACAAAATTACCCGTTCGGGGGAGTACAGCATCATTGCAAAAGGCCTTTACTGCGAGAAACTGCGTAATGAACATGGCAGATCGGCAAATGCTATCGTTCCTATATCTTACCGGATTGACGGAAAGAAAATGACGCTTCTGTTCCGGTTGGGCAATAATGTCTATCGGGAAGTTTATCAGAAGGTATCCAAACTGGGCAAATGAGTCAGATTTTGTAGACGGAGGTACTCAAGTATCTCCGTTTCTTGTTCCGGATGAAACCAGCGTATTTCTTCATCCCTTTTGAACCATGTCATCTGTTTGCGTGAATAAATGCGTGAATTTTGCTTGATCTTTTCGATAGCGAAAGGGAGTTCCCATTCTCCGTCCAGATATTTGAACAGTTCTTTGTAACCTACGGTATTAAGAGAGTTTAGATGCCGGTAGGAGAGTACGGAACGTACTTCGTCCAGTAATCCTTCCTCCATCATTTGGTCTACACGACGATTAATGCGGTCATACAGTTCTTCTCTGTCACGGGTTAATCCGATCTTAAGAATGCGGAAAGGGCGTTCCTTTTTCTGTTGGGTGCGGAAAGAAGTATATGTCTTTCCGGTCATGTAACAGATTTCCAATGCATGAATCACCCGTTTTGGGTTTTTCAGGTCTACGATGCGATAGTAGTCCGGATCTAATAAACGGAGCTCTGCACAAAGTTGCTCCAATCCTTCTTCCTCATACTTTTGCAGCATCACCTGACGTGTTTCAGCATCAACGGTAGGGATGTCGTCAATCCCCTTGCAGATGGCATCTACATACATCATTGAACCACCTGTAAGTACTACTACCTCATGTTCTGTGAATAATTGATGGAGGATTTCCATCGCTTCCTGCTCATATTGAGCGGCGCTGTAATAATCGGTAAGATGAAGAGTACCTACCAAATAGTGAGGCACGCGTTTTAATTGATCCGGGGTAGGAGCCGCTGTTCCTATTTTTAATTCAGCATAAAGTTGTCTCGAATCAGCAGAGACAATGCAGGTGTGAAAGTTCTCTGCCAGTCGCAGGCTTAATTCTGTTTTTCCTACTCCTGTAGGTCCGATTAAAACAATGAGAGTGGGCATGGATTTTAAGTATTAAGTATTAGGTGTTAAGTATTAAAGTGCCAGGGGATAAAAATATTAGGTATTAACTGCTTGTCACTGCATAGCAATTAATACCTAATACTTGATACTTAATACTTAAAACTTCTCTTCTTCATAAGAGCCACCTGCGTTACCACCTATGTCGAAGCCTTCCTGATCAAAATCTTCCATATCAAAGTCCTGATCACCATAGAAATTTTCGTCCAGGTCGAGTGAACCGCTTGCAGCAGCCATTTCTTCAAAATCTACAGTTTGTGGCGGAGCATCACCCGATTTCTTGGTACATTTGGCACCATTCATATCTTTTCCGGTGATGATTTCAGACAATTCGATGAAGAAGCAACGCTCTGTCATGTAGTCGAATACATACAACAATTTTTGCTTTTCATCTTCTACCAGTTCGCTGATAGTAGTCTCTTTCATTATCCAACTATCCATTTCCGGATTGTCGTCCATTTCTTCCAAAGTGACTTCTTTTTCTTTTTCCCAATCATCATCGCAGATAAAGAAGGAGGTCATCTGGTCGTTTGTGTACCCTACTGATTTCAGTATTGCTTCATGGAAGTCAAGAAATGTAGCTTCCGGATCAATTTGTATTTCTCTGACAAAATCGTCAACTTCATCAGATATGATAGTAAATCTGTATATCATAATATGACTATTTTGAACTGTTTATTTAATAATACCACGTTCTGAATTACGGATGAAATTGATGATATAGTCAATCTCCGGACTCTTCTCAACTTCATCTTCAATTTTCTTCAATGCATCTGTTGTATTCAGACCGCTTTGGTAAATGATACGGTAAGCGTTATGAATACTTTCGATCACTTCATTGGCAAAACCACGGCGACGAAGGCCGATAATGTTGATACCGCTGAAAGCTATGGGCTCACGTCCTGCAATGATGTAAGGAGGGATATCTTTACTGAAACGGCATCCGCCCTGAATCATTACATGGCTGCCTACATGACAAAACTGATGCATCAATACATTGGCACTGATAATAGCATTGTCGTCAATAACGATTTCACCTGCCATCTTGGTAGAGTTGCCGATAATACATCCGTTACCGATCAGTGCATCGTGTGCTACATGCACCCCTTCCATTAATAAGTTGTTGCTTCCTACAATGGTACGCCCTTTAGCTGCCGTACCACGGTTGACTGTAACATTCTCACGAATCAGATTATTGTCTCCGATCTCAGCAGTTGATTCTTCTCCACGAAACTTGAGGTCCTGTGGAACTGCTCCGATAACAGCACCCGGAAAGATCGTATTTCCATTACCAATGCGTGAACCATACAAGATGTTCACATTAGCCATAATCTTGTTGTTATCGCCAATAACTACGTTTTTATCAATAAATACAAAAGGCGCAATTTCTACATTTTCTCCGATTTTAGCTTCGGGATGAATATACGCTAGAGGACTTACCATGTTTTTGGTTTTATTTATTTTTTACTATTTGTGCCATGAATTCTGCTTCGCAAACGACTTTTTCGCCAACGAATGCATAACCTTTCATTGTGGAGATGCCACGACGGATCGGGGCTAATAATTCTACACGGAAAAGCAGTGTATCTCCCGGTACTACTTTCTGGCGGAACTTTACGCCATCTATCTTCATGAAATAGGTAGAATAACGTTCCGGTTCGTCAACAGAATTAAGAACGAGCAAACCGCCTACCTGAGCCATTGCTTCTATTTGAAGTACGCCCGGCATCACTGGTTCCTGTGGGAAATGTCCCTGGAAGAAAGGTTCGTTTGCTGTGATATTTTTGATACCTACGATATAGCTGGCACCCATCTCAATTACCTTGTCTACCAATTGGAAAGGATAACGGTGGGGTAATAGCTCACGGATACGATTTACGTCCATCACCGGTTCGCGGTTACAGTCGTATGTCGGTGCCTGTATTTCATGCAGGCGAATTTCCTTCCGCATCTGACGCGCAAACTTATTGTTGATGGTGTGACCGGGGCGGGTAGCAATGATGCGACCTTTAATCGGTTTACCAATCAATGCAAGATCACCGATAACATCCAGCAGTTTGTGACGGGCACACTCGTTCGGCCAAACCAGTGGTTTGTGATTGATGTACCCCAACTGATCCGCATCCATGTGAGGAACACCCATTACATCAGCCAGTTTGTCATAACTTTCCTGTGACATTTTGCGTTCGTAAATAACGATTGCGTTGTCGAGGTCACCACCTTTGATGAGGCCAGCGGAGAGAAGCGGCTCTATTTCACGAACAAAGACGAAAGTACGGCTGGCAGCCACTTCGTCTTTGAAATTGTGCATATCCTCAAGTGTTGCAAACTGATTCGGGATAATGGTTGAATCGTAGGAAACGAGTACATTCAGACTAAAATTCTCGTCCGGTAGCACGATGATAGAAGAACCTGTTGATTCGTCCCGGAATTCAATTTTAGATTTGATGATATAAAAATCCTTGACAGCACTTTGTTCTTCTGTTCCTACACGTTCTATTTCTTGTACATAATATTGTGCACTACCGTCCAAAATCGGAAATTCCGGACCATTAACCTGGATAAGGCAGTTATCAATGCCCAATGCATAAAGGGCTGCCATACCATGCTCTACAGTACTTACTTTGACTCCATTCTTTGACAATACTGTGCCACGGGTTGTTTCCGTCACATTGTCGGCTACTGCATCGATAGTTGGTTGTCCTTCCAGGTCAATACGCTGGATTTTATATCCATGATTGTCCGGGGCAGGATTAAAAGTTACAGTGAGATCAAGTCCAGTGTGAAGACCTTTCCCGCTCAGTGAAAAGCTATCTTTCAGCGTTTTTTGTTTCAGCATTGGTTACTTATTTACTTATTTAATAGTTGTTTTAATTCTTCTACTTCTTTACGCAGATTGCGTATTTCTTTTTGCATATCCGGCAAATTCTTAGTCACAACGGCAGCCTTGAAGTAAGCTTTCGGTTCCATAGGAGGAGTCCCGATCAGTACGCTGTCTGCTTTGATGCTGCTTGGTATACCTGATTGTGCTCCCAGATTTACCCGGTCGCCGATTGTGATATGTCCGGCAATACCTACCTGACCGCCAAACATACACCATTCTCCGATTTTGGCAGAGCCTGCTATGCCGACTTGAGCCGCCATAACTGTGTGTGAGCCAATTTCATCGTTGTGCGCAATCTGCACAAGATTATCAATTTTAGCGCCACTATGTATGATGGTAGCTCCCATTGTAGCACGGTCTACACAGGTATTGGCACCTATATCTACTTTGTCTTCCAGGATCACAATTCCGATTTGTGGAATCTTATCGTATCCGTTCGGGGTGGGAGCGAAACCGAATCCATCGGCTCCGATCACTGCACCTGAGTGAAGGATACATTCATTACCGATACGGCAGTCATGATAAACATTTACATTTGAGTAAAGAAGACAACCGTTGCCTATCTTCACACCGTCTCCAACGAAAGTATGCGGGTAAATTTGAGTATTATCTCCGATAACGGCGTTTTCGCCGATATAGGCAAAGGCACCGATGTATACGTTCTCGCCAATTTTGGCGCTGGGGGCAATATAAGCCAGTGAATCGATACCTTGCTTCTTTGGTTTACTCATTTCATAGAGGTTAAGCAGCTTCGCCAGGCTTTCATAAGCATTGTCTACTTTGATCAGAGTAGCCCGAATCTCATGTTCAGGGACAAAATCTTTATTAACTAATACAATGCTTGATTGTGTCTCGTAGATATAAGGCGTATATTTAGGGTTCGACAGGAAAGAAATAGCTCCGGGCATTCCCTCTTCTATTTTAGCGAATGTGTGTACCGTTGCGTTTTCATCTCCAATGATTTCCCCTTGGATAAATGCTGCAATTTGCTTAGCCGAGAACTCCA
>ERZ1106941.844-NODE-844-length-39222-cov-9.554063_pt1 | contig 39222 bp, 36 predicted proteins | sample MGYA00403670_ERZ1106941 | MGnify/ENA primary metagenome ERZ1106941 (study PRJEB35170, sample SAMEA104062400) | human gut metagenome | biome: human gut; feature: human-associated habitat; material: faeces | place: Denmark | collected 2012-06-04 ...
TTGTGAAATCACAATTTATTCTTGTAGCCTGCCGCTGATACCGTCTGGATTGTGCTTTTCCTTTCTTTTTTGTTCCCTTTAATTAGCCATGAACTGGTTGATGGCCAGCGCGAGGTCCGCGTCGTTGTCTCCCGCCGCGATGACGTTGTGGCTGTCGTGCGCCACGCTGGTGGCAATGGCTCCGCCTGTGATGCCGTAGCCCTTCAGCGGGCAAACGGCAACGCCCCCGTTTTTGCCGTGGCGTTCCACCACGCATAGTTTGGTATAAACGGCGTTGGGCCGGAAAAAGCCGTTTTCCGAAGGAACCTCCTCCACTGCGTGCCGCGTGACGATCTGGTACGGCACCATCTCAATGACATGGGCCGGGCCCGCGACAGGCAGCGCAAGGTCGGCAGGAGCCACGTTCTCAAAGTGTACCGAATGCAGCAGCGCATCGGGTACGGGGGCGGCGGCAAGGCCTGCAAAGCGCTCCTCCACGGGCCGGCCGTCCTTGTAAACCGCGCGCACGGTCATCTGCTTGAGGCTGTCCAGCAGGACAAGGTCGGCCCGATAGCCCGCGGCCACGGCGCCCAGGTCCCGCAGGCCGTATTCGCGGGCTGCGTTCCAGGTGGCCATTTTGATGGCGGTGACAGGCTTCATGCCCAGGCTGATGGCCTGGCGGACATTCCATCGCAGATGGCCGTCCCGGGCAATGTCGTCCAGATGCTTGTCGTCGGTGCAGAACAGGAACCGGTCGGCAGGCAGGTCGCTGTCCAGCAGGCCGTTTACAAGCACCGAAAGGTTTTTCGCAGCGCTGCCCTCGCGAACCAGCACAGCCAGACCCGCGCGCAGCTTTTCGGCAGCCTCTGCAAAGGTGGTGCACTCATGCTCGGTGCGGATGCCCGCGGCTGCATAGGCCTGCAGCTCTCTGCCAGAAAGGCCGGGAGCGTGGCCGTCGGCCCGCTTTCCCGCATCCGCGGCCAGCGCCAGCTTTTCCAGTACGGTTTGCCGCGCGGCCAGCGCGTCGGGATAACACATCACCTCGCCCAGGCCCAGTACGCGGGGATGCGCCATAAACGGGGCCATGTCTGCGGCGGTGAAATCCGCGCCGTTTGTTTCAAAGGGGGTGGCGGGCACGCTGGAGGGCAGCATCAGGTACACGTTCAGCGGCAGGTTTTCCGTTGCATCCAGCAGATATTGTACGGCCTGTGCACCGCATACGTTGACGATCTCATGCGGGTCGGCCACAATGGTGGTGGTGCCGCTGCGGGTGGCGGCCCGGGCGAATTCAAAGGGCGCGGCAAGGCTGGATTCGATGTGGATGTGCGCGTCGATGAAACCCGGACACAGGAATTTGTCTGTGCAGTCCAGTTCTGTCCGTCCCCGGTAGCTTCCCACGCCCGCAATCACGCCGCCCGCCACCGCCACGTCTGCAGTGATGATCTCCTCGGAAAAAACATTGACCACGTTGACGTTTTTGAACACGAGGTCGGCGGGGGCGCGCCCCGCCGCCACGTCGATGCATGCTTTGTCCGCTTTCATTGTCCGGCCGCCTTTCCTGTTTTTGGTTTTTACCAGTATACTACATTATATAAAAAACGAAAAGGGCTCCGGCACATTCGCGCAGGCAGGACGCTCTGCGCTTCCCCGCCCAAAAACAAAAAGCCCGCTTTCAGCGGGCTTTCGGCTCTGCATCCTGTCAAATTTTTGTACGCAGTGGTATGGCCGCGTCAGAGCGCGGCCTTGAGCCGCCGGGCCAGCCGCATCAGCAGTGTGGGATTCCGGCGGTAATAATCCGCCCACCAGGCCTTTTCGGCGCGCTTGTCATAGGGAAGACGGCTGTACGGCTGGGTGCGGGGATATGCGCGTTCATACTCGCAGTTGAGACGAGGGTCCATTTGCATGAAAACAAGCCTCCTTTTTGAGGCCGCCCGGCACCGGGCGGCACAGTTGCGTGCAGAGCGTTTTGCGGGATGTGTTATTCTATTTTATGCCCCCGACGGGGACGGTGTGAGCTTCCGTTCCTTTCCGCTTTCAGTATATCATGTCCGCCAGTGAACGACAATATACCGTTTGCACGAAAGCGCGGCCATTGCTTACAGCAACCTGCCGGAACGGTTTTTCCGGCGAATACACCTGTGTGCCGCGTGCCCTCATGCTGCGGTTTTTGCCGCAGTTGTGACGAAATTGTAAAAGTTGAAAAAATTCGCGCATTTTGCCCCGCAGGGCTTGACATACTAAAAAAGTGTTGTAAAATAAATTTAGCACTCGAACAGATAGAGTGCTAAACAGCAAGAGAGGAAAGGTGGTGTGGGCGGTGCCGATGGACGATCGGAAACGGCGTGTGCTGCGGGCGATCGTAACCCTGTACGGCGCGGACGGAGAGCCGGTTGGCAGCGGTCTGCTGGCCGAACAGTTCGGACATGCGGTGTCCAGCGCCACGCTGCGCAACGAAATGGCCGCGCTGACAAAGCTGGGCCTTCTGGAGCAGCCCCACACCAGCGCCGGGCGCGTGCCCAGCGCCAAGGGCTACCGCTACTACATCGACAATCTTCTGGATACAGGCGCCCGCCTTCCCGCTGAGGAAAAACGGCAGATCGACCTTTTGTTCCGCGAGATGGACTACGACCCCGAACGTCTGGCCGAAAGCGCCGCAAGGGCTTTGGCGGACCTGACGGGCTACTGTGTCGTGGCTACAACGCCCAAAAGCGAGGACCTGTGCATCGCCCATTATGAGGTGATGCAGGTGGGCCGCTACACGGCGGCGGTGCTGGCCGTCACCAATGCGGGCGGTGTGCGCACGCGCACGGCAAAGCTGGATTTCGCGCTGCGGCCCGGCGACGCCCAGCGGCTGTCCCAGGCGCTGAACACCTACCTTACCTTCCGCAGCGCGGCCGACGTGCGCGAGGAACAGATGCGTACCGCAGCACAGAGCCTGGGCAGTGCGGTATATTACCCGGTGCTTTCGGCGGCGGTGACGCTGCTGCGGGAAGCGGGACGGCCCAATGTATATCTGGAGGGCCAGCAGAACCTGCTGAATTATGCCGAGCTTGCGGACAGCTTCCGCACGCTGATGGAATTCTTCAGCGACACAGAAGCCGTCAAGCGCTACGTCAGCCCCAAGAGCGAGCGCACCACGGTGCTGCTGGGCGACGAACTGCCCGAGTACCGCATGCCGGGCTTCTGCATCATGACGAAGCGCTATCTCGCGGGAGGCGGGCTGACGGGGGCCATCGGCATCGTAGGTCCAACGCGCATGCCCTACCGGGAAACGATCCCGCGGCTTGAATATTTCGCATTGCTGCTCGGCGAATGCATGTCGGGCAGGGTGCAGGAGGAGTAGCAACATGGCAGACACGGAAAAAGACGTGAACCGCGCGGCCGCCGCGCCGCAGGAGGAAGCGTCCGCCGCGCAGGCGGCGCCCGAGGCACCGCAGCCTGAAACGCAGGATGCAGAAAAGACGGAAAAAAAGGAAAAGCACGCAGAAGGCAAGGCGCATGCCGAGCTGGCCGCACTGAAAACCAAGCTGGAGCAGGCTGAAAAAAAGCTGGCTGAAACGAAAGACACGCTGCTGCGCACCGCCGCGGAATATGAAAACTTCCGCAAGCGCAGCGCCAGGGAGCACGATGCCGCGTTCGACAACGGCGTGAGCTTCGCGGTGAACACGCTGCTGCCCGTGCTGGACACGCTGGAGATCGCCGCCGACGCGCCCACCGCGGACGAGAGCTATAAAAAGGGCGTGACCATGACGCTGGACAAATGCCGCGAGGCGTTCGGCAAAATGGGTGTCAGCGAGATCGAGGCGCAGGGCAAGCCCTTCGACCCCGAGCTGCACGCAGCCGTGCTGCAGCAGCCCTCTACCGACGACATGCCCAGCGGCACCGTCACGCAGGTGATGCAGAAAGGTTATCTGCTCCACGACAAGGTCATCCGCCACGCGGCCGTGGCTGTGGCCGAATAGGCTGACATCTCAAAGCCGAAAGGCTTTTTGATATAAATTCAGAAATCACCACATATATTCACCGAGTTTTGATAAAAGAGGAGTCTGAGAGTTATGAGCAAGATTATTGGTATCGACCTTGGCACCACAAACAGCTGTGTTGCCGTCATCGAGGGCGGCGAGCCCGTCGTCATCGCCAACGCCGAGGGCGCGCGTACCACGCCGTCCGTCGTGGGCTTCACCAAAACAGGCGAGCGCCTGGTGGGCCAGGTGGCAAAGCGCCAGGCCATCACCAACCCCGACCGTACCATCGCTTCCATCAAGCGCCATATGGGCACGGACTATAAAGTGGACATCGACGGCAAGAAATACACCCCGCAGGAGATCAGCGCCATGATTTTGGCCAAGCTGAAAGCGGACGCCGAGAGCTATCTGGGCGAAAAGGTCACCGAGGCGGTCATCACCGTACCGGCGTACTTCAACGACAGCCAGCGCCAGGCCACCAAGGATGCCGGCGCCATCGCCGGCCTGGAGGTCAAGCGCATCATCAACGAGCCGACGGCCGCGGCTCTTGCCTACGGCGCGGACAAAGAAGACGACCAGAAGATCATGGTCTACGACCTTGGCGGCGGTACGTTCGACGTCTCCATCATCGAGATGGGCGACGGCGTCACCGAAGTGCTTGCCACTGCGGGCGATACGCATCTGGGCGGCGATGACTTTGACAAGCGTATCATCGACTGGCTGGCCGATGAGTTCCAGAAAGAGAACGGCGTGGACCTGCGCAAGGACAAAATGGCCGCGCAGCGCCTGAAGGAGGCCGCCGAAAAGGCCAAGATCGAGCTGTCCGGCGTGGCCAGCACGGCCATCAACCTGCCGTTCATCACGGCGGACGCCAACGGCCCGAAGCATCTTGATACCACGCTGACACGCGCCAAATTCAACGAGCTGACCGCGGACCTGGTGGAGCGTACGATGGGCCCGACGCGCCAGGCGCTGAAGGACGCGGGCCTGCAGCCCGGCGACCTGCATAAGGTGCTGCTGGTGGGCGGCTCCACCCGTATCCCGGCCGTGCAGGAGGCCGTGAAGAACTTCATGAAGACCGAGCCCAGCAAAGGCATCAACCCGGACGAGTGCGTCGCCATCGGCGCGGCCATCCAGGGCGGCGTGCTGGGCGGCGACGTCAAGGGCCTGCTGCTGCTGGACGTTACACCGCTTTCCCTGGGCATCGAGACCATGGGCGGCGTATGCACCCGCATCATCGAGCGCAACACCACCGTGCCCACGAAGAAGAGCCAGATCTTCTCCACCGCGGCCGACAACCAGCCCTCCGTTGAGGTCAACGTTCTGCAGGGCGAGCGCGAGTTCGCGCGGGACAACAAATCTTTAGGTACTTTCCATCTGGACGGTATCGCTCCGGCGCCCCGTGGCGTGCCGCAGATCGAAGTCACCTTTGACATTGACGCCAACGGTATTGTGAATGTTTCCGCCAAGGATCTGGGCACCGGCAAGGAGCAGCATATCACCATCACCTCCTCCACCAACATGAGCAAGGAGGATGTGGAAAAGGCCGTGAAGGAAGCCGAGCAGTATGCGGCCGAGGATAAGAAGAAGCGCGAGGAAGTGGATATCCGCAACGGCGCCGACCAGATGGTGTTCCAGACCGAAAAGGCCATGGGAGAATTCGGCGACAAGGTGTCTGAAAGCGAGAAAACCGAGGTGAACGCGAAGCTGGAGGCGCTGAAGGAAGCGCTGAAGGGCAGCGATATCGAGGCCATCAAGGCGAAGCAGGAGGACCTGCAGAAGGCGTTCTACGCCATCAGCGAGAAGGTCTATAAGGACGCGGCGGCGGCCGGGCAGGCCGCCGGCCCCGACATGGGCGGCCAGCCCGCGGGCGGCGGCAACGGCGGCGACGACAACGTCGTGGACGCCGAGTACAAGGAAGTGTAAGCACCCCCGGCGGGTGCGCGGAAGAGGGACAGCCGTGCAAAGCGGCTGTCCCAAACCGCTTTTGCGGGGGCGCGGCTTTACAATGCGCCGCGCCTCTGTTACAATATGGGAGCTGAACGGGAGGCCCCGCGTTCAGCCGCACACGGCGGACCAAGACGGACCGCCGCGTGCCCACTTCTGAAGAAATCAAGGTGAGAAAGTACAATGGCAGATAAACGCGATTATTACGAGGTACTCGGCGTGCCCAAAACGGCCTCGGACGACGAGATCAAGAGCGCCTACCGCAAACTCGCGAAAAAATATCACCCGGACCTGAACCCCGGCGACAAGGCCGCTGAGGAAAAGTTCAAAGAGGTGGGCGAGGCATACGAGATCCTCAGCGATAAAGATAAACGCGCCCGGTATGACCAATTTGGCCATGCAGGCGTAGACCCCAACTACGGCGCGGGCGCGGGCGGCGGGTTCGGCGGTGGCTTTGGCGGCGGCGTGGACTTGGGCGACCTGTTCGGCGACTTGTTCGGCGGCGGCTTCGGCGGCTTTGGCGGCGGGCGCCGCGCCAACCCAAATGCGCCGCGCAAGGGCGGCGATATTCGCGTCAGCCTGGTGCTCAGCTTTATGGAGGCCGTCCACGGCTGCACCAAAACCGTCAGCGTCAACCGGCAGGACACCTGCCCTGAATGCGGCGGCACGGGCGCGGCCAAGGGAACCAGCCCCGAGACATGCCCGGACTGCCACGGCTCCGGCTATGTGACGGTGCAGCAGCGCACGCCTTTTGGCGTAATGCAGAGCTCGCAGCCCTGCTCACGCTGCGGCGGCAAGGGAAAGATCATCAAATCCCCGTGCTCCAAGTGCCACGGCAGCGGCAAGACCTCCAGCACAAAGCGTGTTGAGGTAAAGGTGCCCGCGGGTATCGACGACGATCAAAGTATGCGCCTGACAGGTCTGGGCGACGCGGGCCTCAACGGCGGGCCCAGCGGCGACCTGATCGTGATCGTGACGGTGCGCCCGGACGCCATGTTCGAGCGCGACCGCTTCGACGTACATGTCACAGTGCCGGTCACGTACAGCCAGGCCGTTCTGGGCGCGGAGGTGGTGGTGCCCACCATCGACGGCAAGGTACAGTACACGGTGCCGGAAGGGACACAGAGCGGCACCACGTTCCGCCTGCGGGGCAAGGGCATCCAGTATGTCAACGGCCGCGGCCGGGGCGACCAATATGTTAAGGTCGTGGTGGAGATCCCCAAGAAGCTGACAAAGACCCAGCGCGATGCGCTGAAGAAATTTGAGGATACGCTCAAGGACGATAACTACGAACAGCGCAAGGGCTTTTTCAAAAGCCTGCGGGATAAATTTGAAAACGGCTGAGTCCGGTACGGGCGGCGCGGGATATTCCCGTGCCGCCTTTTTGTGTGAAATTTACGGCGGCATGCAAACTCTGCGCGGTTCGTGATATAATAACCTTAAGCCCACCGCTTGCGCGGCCGCGCGTGTGCGCAGCACACGCTGATGCGCCGGCGCGCATGGGCTTGAGAACATTGAAACACGCAAAACCGCAGCAGGCGCGGTTTTGTTGTGGCCGCTTCGCGCCGTCGTGTTATAATAACCTTAAGCCCGCCGCTTGCGCGGCCGCGCGTGTGCGCAGCACAAAAAAGGCAGGGAGCTGAAATAAATGAGCCTTAAGGATTACCGTTTTGACGGTGAAGAAAAGCTGGAACTGCGCGGTATGAATACCGGCGCGAAAAAAGACGGTGTGGACAAGGAGGATATCCTCCGGCGCACTGAAAAAAATCTGGGGCGCATCGAGGCGCTGCAGGACAAGCTGTATGCGGACGGACGGGAGTCCGTGCTCATCATTCTGCAGGCTATGGATGCCGCAGGCAAGGACAGCACTGTCAAGCATGTGATGGGCTGCGTGAATCCCCAGGGAATAGACGTGCACAGCTTTAAACAGCCAACCAGCGAGGAGTTGTCTCACGATTATCTTTGGCGTGCCATGAAGGCGCTGCCGGCCCGGGGCAAGATGGCGCTGTTCAACCGCTCGTATTACGAGGATGTGCTGGTGGTAAAGGTGCATGCGCTGCAAAAAAACTACAAAATGCCCGCACGCGTGCTGGAGGACCCGGACTTTTTCAAAAAACGCTACCGGCAGATCCGCCATTTTGAGGAATACCTGTATGAAAACGGATGCCGCGTGGTGAAGATATTCCTGAACCTTTCCAGAGAAAAACAGAAAGAGCGTTTTCTGGAGCGCATCCAGGTGGAGGCGAAGAACTGGAAATTTTCCCAGGCGGATATCCGGGAACGGGCCTACTGGAACGATTATGTGGACGCCTACGAGGCGGCCGTAAACGAGACGGCTACCCGCCACAGTCCGTGGTATGTGATCCCGGCTGACCAGAAATGGTACACGCGGTATCTGGTCTCCGAGGCGGTGTTGGGCGTGCTGGAGGATATCGACCCCCACTATCCTAAGCTTCCGCCCGAGCATGCGGCAGAGCTGCAGGAATGCCGTGAGGCGCTGGAAAACGAGTGACGCGGCCTTCCGCACAGAAAAAGAACAAAAAAGGGCGTTTCCCCGGCAGCATCGCTGCGGAGGAAACGCCCTTCGGCATCATTGGGAGGGGACGGGAGCAAAGACCGGCCCGGCCGGTCAGACGGCGGATTCGAGCACACGCTCTTCCATCAGCTCGCTGCCGCGCCATGCGCGGAACACCACGCGCAGGCGGCACCCCTCTGCGGGCGTGCCCGGCAGTCTGGCGTCCAGCCGCACGCCGCCCCGGAAGGATGCCTCGACCTCCCAGCCGCCGTCTGCACGCGGACGGCGCAGCTCGGCGACGACGGTGCCCGTACAGCCGCGCGCGGGACGCATGCCTGCCCTGACGTGCAGTGCATCTCTGCCGGGAGCGGGTGCTTCGCGGCGCGCGGCGCAGTCCGCCGCTTCGATCCATTCGCCCGAAGGCAGCTGCGCCCACAGCGCGCGTGCACGGGGTGCGGCCGCCGCCGCGCATAAAAGCAGCACGGCAAGGCCCAACAGGAAATACAGGCGTCGGGAGCGTGTCATGGGGCGGCCTCCTTTCAAAAACAGCGGGAAAGAACGGTTTACAGCTTTGTTTATAGCATACAGTTGTTTCTATCTTGTAAACGAATGCACGCAAAATCGCGGTTTCGAAATGAATGACCGGAGTTGACAGAGCCTTCGAATCCTCCTACAATCAAAACAACGGCGCGGTACCCGTGCGCCGGAATGAAAAAAGGCACGCGTGTGCAAGGAGGAAATATGCAGCTTCGATTGGAGCCCGTGACGCAGGAAAACCGGCTGGCTGTGCTGGGCCTGCGGGCAGGAACGGGGCAGGAGGGCTTTGTGGAGACAGTGTCCGCATGCCTGGACGAGGCCGCACAGCGCGCGGACTGGAGACCCATGGCCATTTACGACGGCACGGCGGTGGTCGGTTTCGCCATGTACGGTTATTTTTGGGAATACCCGCCTGCGGGCCGCGTGTGGCTGGACAGGCTGCTCATCGACGCCGCCAGGCAGGGCCGAGGCTACGGCAGAGCCGCCGTGGCATCTCTGCTGGCCCGCTTGGCGGAGGAATACGGCCCGCGGGATATTTATCTGAGCGTAGTGGACGGCAACACCGCTGCTGCGCGCCTGTATGAGGCGTTTGGGTTCGTCTTCACCGAAGAGAGGGATGTCCACGGCGAGCATGTGATGCTCCGCCCGGCTGCACCTGTACGCGGGTCGTAAAGGGCAAGCTGTAAAACAAAACAGGGCCGCCCCATTCCGCGCTGCGGGAACGGGGCGGCCCCTTTTCCGTTTGGGGAATGGCAAAGGCCTTGCTTTTCAGGCCGCCTCATCCTCTTTCGTCCGGGCAGCGTCCAGCGGTACGGCGGTTTCCTCCGGAGCAATGGTCCTGATGCCGAAGATAAAGTACAGGATATGACATACCCACACCACCGCCAATACGGCGCGTCCCGCAGGCACGCGTCCCATCATGACGAAGCCGAAGGCCATCGTCAGTGTGACAACGCCCATGATGCGCAGCTTGGCTGCACGGGTCATGCCTCGTCCGCGCACAAAGCTTTCCAGATTATTCTTGTACAGTCTGGTACTCAGGAACCAATCGTTCAGGCGCCGGGAGCTGCGTGCAAAGCAAAAAGCCGCCAGCATCAGGAAAGGAAACGCGGGCAGCAGCGGGACGGCGGCGCCCACCGCGCCCAGGCCCAGACCGATACAGCCAAGGATCACGTAAAAAAGCTTCATTCTGCAGCCTCCAATTTTTTCTTTTCGCGTTTTGTCTCAATCACATGCCGTGCTGCCGCAACAGGATGGTGCAGCAACATGCGGGGCCCGGCCCAACGCATCACAGCACGAATCTTTTCCCTCATATCAGGACGGTAGCAGTGTACGCGGCAGTTGGAGCAGAAGGTTTTTGTCTCCATGAACGGACATCGGTCGCTGCGCTGCCCCGCATATTCGGCCAACGCGGCGCATTCGGGGCACAGGCGTTTTTGCCCGCCGTGCTTTTTGCGGCAGTACAGCGCGACCATTTCTTGTACCATACGCTTTTCCCGCTGCCGCTTGGCCTCAACGCTCTGCAGGCGGACCATCAGCTCACCCGCCCTTCCTGCGCGGCGTATACCTCGTCGGCAACGGCCATTGTGGATGCCCGGTGTGAGACCAGCACCACGGTGCGGCCGCCGCGTTCGCTTTGCAGCGACCGGAGAATAACGCCCTCGTTCAGGCTATCCAGATTGCTGGTGGGCTCGTCCAGCAACAGAAACGGCGCGTCGTGCAGGAATGCCCGGGCAAGCCCCAGCCGTTGCCGCTCCCCGCCGGAGAGCGTATCTCCCAGCTCCCCCACAGGCGTGTCATACCCCTTGGGCAGGGACAGGATAAATTCGTGTACCGAAGCCTTTTTGCAGGCAGCCTCCAGCTCGGCCTGCGTCGCATCCCGCTTCCCAATGCGCAGGTTGCTTGCGATGCTGTCGCGGAAGAGGTGCGTTTCCTGCGTCACAAAGCCTTCCATACGCCGCAGATCTCCGGTGTTCACCTCCCGAACGTCCCGGCCGGAGACGCGCACCGCGCCGCCGTCCGCGTCCCAGAAGCGCATCAGCAGGCGCAGCAGCGTGGATTTGCCGCTGCCGCTGCGCCCCGTAATGCCCACCACGCGGCCCTGCGGGATGCGTAGGCTCACACGGGAGAGGACTGGCTCTTCGCCGTAAGAGAAGCTCACATCCTCACAGGCTGCGCCGGAAAAGGCGGTGGTCTGCCTGCCGGCGATCTCATGCACCAGCGGTTCCTCATCCAGGATATCCAGCACACGGTTGCCTGCGGCCAGCGTATTTTGCAGCGTACTGCCCAGATTTGCCAGCGCTACCACAGGCCCAAAGGAGCTCATCAGTGCGGTCAGAGGGATGAGCACGCCGTCGAATCTCACCGCGCCGGCAAAATACAGCCCCGCGGCTGCGGCCAGCATTCCAAGGCTGAACGTCAGAATGACGGTGTTCGTCAGAGCCATGCTCCATGCCGCGCGCCCCTTCATGCGTTCCTCGGTGTGCAGCAAGCCTTCTGTGCGCTCCTCCAACCCTGCCAGGCGGTTTTCGCCCTGATGGTATTGCAGCACTTCGCGCAGACCGCGCAGGCTGTCCAGTACATAGCCGCTCAACGCTCCGGCCTGTGCACGGAACTGTGCGCCCGTATTGCCGCCCAGCCGTGCGATGAGCACCGGCAGCGCCGCACCCACCGTCAGGTATGCCGCCGCGGCCAGCAGACCCAGCAGCGGATGGTAAGCACCGATGAACACACTCATGCCGACAGACATCACAAGCGCGATGGCCGCGGGAGAGATGGTATGGGCGTAAAACACCTCCAGAAGCTCGATATCCGCAGTGATGACGGCAATCAGATCCCCCTTGTCCCGGCCCTCCAGTTTGGCGGGGCACAAGCGGCGCAGGGCAGTGAACACCTTATCGCGGATGAGTGCCAGCAGCTTGAAGGCGATGAAATGGTTGCAGGCCTGTTCGCCGTAGCGCAGAACGCCGCGCAGCAGGGCGAAAGCCGCCGCGCAGGCGAACAGGCCGCCCAGCGCCAGGGGAGCGCCCAGCCCCAGAACCTCCAGTATGGCCCAGCCGCCCAGAATGGTGAGAAATATGGCGCACACAAAGCCCGCCACGCCCAGCAGGACAGCCAGCGCCATAAACGGAGCCAGAGGGCGCACCAGCACGATGAGGCGGCGCATCACAGAAAAGCCGCTTCGCTGCTGTTTCATGCGCTCACCTCCTCTGTCCCAAAGTGTTCCAGCTCCTGCTGTCTGTCCCAAAGCGTTTTGTAAAGGCCTCCCTGGGCCAGCAGTGCGGCGTGTGGACCGTGTCCCGCCACCGTGCCGGCCTCCAGCACATAGATGCTGTCCGCGTCCGTCACGTTGGCAAGGCGGTGCGTGATGACGATGACCGTCCGGCGCCTGGCCAGCGCGCGGATCTCAGCCATGATGTCGTTTTCGCTCTCCACGTCAATGTTGGATGTAGCTTCGTCGAACACATAGACCGGGCTGTCGTGCAGCAGCGCCCGGGCAAGCGCAAGGCGTTGGCGCTGCCCGCCGGAGAGGTTCGCGCCCTGAGCGTCCAGCGGGGTGTCCAGCCCTCGCTCACCGCGCAGGAAATCCGCCAGGCGCACGCGTTCCAGCACGTCCCACAGAGACGCGTCGTCTGCGTCCGGCCGGGCCATGCGAAGATTTTCGGCCACGGTGCCTCGGAACAGATAGCTGCTGAAGCCTACATAGGTCACGGTGCGCAGCAGGCTGTCGGCGGAAAGAGCGGAAATCTCGCCGCCGCTCAGCGCCGCGCTGCCCGTGTAGCCCCGGCAGCGCCCTGTCAGCACGGAGGCCACAGTGCTTTTGCCGCATCCGCTTTCACCCACGATGGCCGTGAACGCGCCATGGGGAAAGTCCATGGAAACGCCGTGCAGCACTTCGCGCCCTTCCTCGTAGGAGAAACGCAGGTCCCGGCAGGCCAGCGCGCCGCCCGCTGCCGTACCGCTGCCAGGGGCGTCCTCGGGCAGGTCCAGCAGGGTAAAGATCTTATCGCTGGCAGCCATGCCGTTCATCGCGATGTGGAAAAATGAGCCGAGCTGGCGCATGGGCAGGAAAAAATCTGCCGACAGAAAAATGACGGCGAAGCAGCCCCAGAACGGAATGCGCCCCGCGCGGAATTCAAGAACGGCCAGCACCATGCCCAGCGCCGCCCCGCCGTATGCCACGAGATCCATGATGGTGATGGAATTGAGCTGCATCGTCAGCACTTTCATGGTGATCCTGCGGAATTTTTCCGCCTCCCGGTTCATCTCCTCCTGCTTATAGCCGTCGGCCTGATAGATCTTCAGTGTGGTCAGCCCCTGCAGGTTTTCCAGAAAAGTGTCTCCCAATGCCGTATACTGGCCCCAGTAGCGGCCCAACAGCTTTTTGGCAAAGGTCTGCACCGCCGCGATGGCGGCAGGGATGAGCGGCACACACACCAGAAGCGCCAGCGCGGCCCGCAGGCTGACGGGCGCTAACAGCGCGAACAATGTCGCCGGAGCAAGCATGCTGTAAAAAAACTGTGGAAGGTATGCGCCGAAATAGGTTTCCAGTTGTTCCACGCCCTCGGCAGCCAGCTGCACGGCCTCGGAGGTCGCCACGTTCTGGCTGTATGCGGGGCCAAGGCGCAGAAGCTTTTCATAAATACTGCGGCGCAGCGTGCGCTTCACCGAGCGCGCGGCCAGAAAGCTCATCCGGCCCGCACCTGCGGTGCATATGCCCCGCACAAGGACAGCTGCCAGCCCCGCGGCCAGCGGCAGTGCAAGCGTGCGGGGGGCGGCGGCGCCCTCCAGCAGCTGCTGCAGAAACCACGCGCAGGAGAAGATCATCCCTGCATTGCTCAGCAAGGAAAGCCACTGAAGCGCCACGTTTCCGGCGATGTACGGTTTGCTGTCCGGCACGGTGCCGATCAGCCGTTTGTTGATCATCATGGACAAACTCCTTTTTGAAGGTTAGAAAAAGCTAACCCGTGCTGAAAACAAAAGTTAGTTTTTGCTAACTAACTGTTTTTATAGTTTATCCGTCCGGGCGGGATTTGTCAATCCCTCTATGGCATCGGGTGAAAAGGGAAGACCTTCCATAAAAGCGCTGCAGCGGCAGTGCAAAATATCAATTGTATGCCTTTCAGGAATATGTTATACTTTGATACAGTAACAAGGTGATGCAGAAAAGAAACATAAATGAAGAGGAGGAAGTGTTGTGATCGACCGGAAATGCAAAGTGACGCTGGGCGGCCTGCCGCAGAAGATCCATGTCAAAGGCGATGAAACGAAGCCGGTGCTGCTGTTTTTGCATGGCGGCCCGGGTGTGTGCAACCGCCACACAGTCATGACGGTGCACGCAGACCTGCAAAAGGAGTTTCTTGTTGTCGCATGGGACCAGCGGGGCAGCGGCGGTTCTTATCGCGGGGCGGCCGTGGAGACGCTGACGATCGACCGCCTTGTGGACGATGCCCACGAGCTTGTGCTTTGGCTGTGTCGGGAATACGGCAGGAAAAAGGTGTACCTGCTGGGCGGCAGCTGGGGCTCGGAGCTGGGCACATGGCTGGCGTACCGCTATCCGGAGCACATTGCGGCCTTTGTGGGCTTCGGGCAGGTCGTCAATGGGGCGAAAAACGAGGAACTGAGCTATCAATTTGCGCTGGATGAGGCCCAAAAGGCCGGGGACGAAAAATCCATCGCCGTCTTAAAGCGGGTGGGGCCCCCGGTCATGGGTGTTTATAAGGGCGGCTTCGACGGGATGATGGCCCAGCGCCGGGTGATGATGAAATACGGCGGCTATTCCCAAAGCAAAAAGAAACGCAGCTATTTCCGTTCCATGGTGATCCCCATGCTGTGCTCCGGCGAATACAGCATTCCGGACCTGATCGGCGTGGCCAAAGGGTACCGCTATGTGCTTACAGCCATGTGGCCCGCCGTGGGAGCAACGGACTTTCCCAGCACCTGTACAAAATTCCAGGTGCCTTATTTTATCTTTGACGGCGTGCTGGACCAGAACACTCCTGCGGCGCTGGTGCAGGATTATTTCGATTTGATCCAGGCACCGAAAAAGGAGCTGATCTGGTTCGAGCAGTCGGGCCACAACCCGATGACCGACGAGCCGGAGCGCTTCAAAAGCCTGCTGCGCGACCGTTTGCAGGCCCTTGAAAAGGAGGAACCCACCGTATGAAGCAGGATGTTCGGACAAATGTGATCCCGCCTTTGAAATTTGGGGAAAAGTTCGGCTTTTTGACCTTTTCCACCGCCAGCAACGTGGTGTACCAGTTCAAGAGCATTTATTATCTGTTTTTCCTCACCAATGTACTGAAGATCGACGTGCTCGTCGCGGGCATGATCCTGACCATCGGAACCGTCTGGGACGCGGTCAACGACCCGCTGATCGGCTTCTGGTCCGTGAACCACAAATTCAAAAACGGCGAGCGCTGCCGCCCCTTCGCGCTGTGGTTCGCGGTGCCCTGGGCGGTTTCGGTGGTACTGCTGTTCTGCGATTTCAAAACCTCGCAGACCGCTGCCGTCATTCTGGCGCTGGTGATCTATTTTATTTTTGAATCCTTCAATACCTTTGTTGCCATCCCTTACAACAGCATGGGCGGCCTGGCGACCAACCGCGACGCGGACCGGCGTTCCATCAACGTGTACCGCAATTTGGGCGGCTGCATCGGCTCGGGCATCGGCGCTGTGGCCTGCCTGCCGCTGCTCAAGCTGTTCGGCGCGCTGGACAACGGCGGCAACCTCATCGACGGCAGCAGCTCCCGCGGGTTCCTGCTCACCGCCATGGTCATGGGCGCTGTCTGCATCGTCGGCAGCCTCACACACTATTTCACCACAAAGGAGCGCGTCGTACAGATCTCGGACGACGAGGACCACGTAAGCGCCCGCAGCGCGGCCAAAATGCTGTTCCGCTGCAAATCGTGGGTACTCAATATGCTGTACATCATCTGCTATGGCGTAAACAACGTGCTCATCATGAGCTCCATCACCTATTATGCGACGTATGTGATGGGCAGCACCGGCGCGGCCACCATCATCCAGGCCGTGTACCTGGTGGTTTCCATCATCACGACGGTGCTGACCGGCCCGCTGGACCGGCTGCTCGGCCGCAAGCGGACGATGATCTTTGCGGCCGCTGTACTGATCCTGGGCAAAGTATGGTTCGTCATCGACCCCTTTGCGGTGGGGGCAATCTATCTGAACGCGGTGACGGTGGGCATCGGCCTTTCCATCACCTTCGTCATGTTCAATACCAATCGCAACAATATCGCGGACCTGATCGAATGGCAGAGCGGACGCCGCATCGACAGCCTTGTTTCAACAGGCGATAACCTGGCGGCAAAGCTGGCCCAGGCGGGCGCGACGCAGCTTCTGACGCTTTCTCTGCACATGGCGGGCTTCAACGAGGCGCTGCCGGCCCAGCCGGACGCGACCATCGCCACGATCAATGCGCTGCTGGGCTGGGTGCCGGCGGCGGTGACCTTTGTGATGCTGGCTGTTCTGTGCGCGATGAACATCGAAAAGGACATGGACAGCATGAACGCGGAAAAAGCCGCTCGGGGAATCTCTGTCTCAGGCTGACGGATGTGCAAAGTCAGGCTTCCGGTTAAGCTGAGATGGTCAATGGATAATAAACAGCAAAAATTAACAAAAGCCTTGTTCAAACATAAAATTGGACAGGGCTTTTGTAATGGACGTTTGAAAGAAGGGTGAAAGACGATTCTCATTTTCGCCTCATATAATAAAAGAACAGTAGACACGAGAGACTGTGTCTACTGTTTTTTACCGCTGTTTCCATTCTGTTATGGCGCCGCCTGTTTGTAGAAATACGCCGCGTTTGTGTGCTGCACTCCTTTTGCCTGAGTCTTGCCGGGTCTTTCAATGGAACCGGAAACGTGCTTTCGCTTCGGCACCTGTAAAAATACGGTACATCTGCAGAGAACCTTTTTGTACAGCCTTTCACTCCTCCGGCTGTCTCAACAATTTCTGTTCTTCATCCGCTTCAACAATTCCCTTGTAAAAATCGTTGTATCTGGCGGAAGCGTCGTCATCTTTTGCTTCCATGCAGACAGATATGCTGTTTGGATGAAGATCTGGGTGTCGAGCGCCTGCTGTACAGGGCACAAAACCGGTTCGTTTTTTGTGATTGCAGAAATGAAGTTGTTATTTTTACCATGCACAAAGGTTACCAGCCGGTTGAATCGCTGCTGGAGCTGCTGCGCAGTTCCGCGCCGGAATCTGCCGAGAGAGGAGGGAGACGAACTTACAACAATTCGGGCCGCGCTTGAACGCACATCCCGTGCCAACAGTGAAATGCGTCAAAGTCTGCAAAACAACATTCTGGCTCTGCGTGAGTATTTTACACTCAATGCGATACAGGGAATATTCAGGAGTAAGGAGATATTTGATGATGTATGCCGCGGCATCGGCCTGCTTTTTGAATATCCGTACTTTCTGGTATGCTGTGTGTATACAGGAAAAAGCATGGTGTTTGGAGAAGTTAGCCCGGTGCAGTTTTCGGAACTGATGTCGCAGGCGTCGCCATCGGATATGCAGAGCGTTTTTCATTCTGGAATCGAAGAAGGATATTCGTACGGCCCTGCTGTGTGTCCCCGCTGTGGAGGACAAATGGATGAAAAAGCATATTGGTATTTTTGCTGAAAACCTGAGCCGCACCGTGGACCGACGCATGCTAGTCTCCCTATGGGCCAGCATCCGGGACGCCGATAAGATCGGCCGCTCCTTCCTGCAGGCCCGGACGGCAATGCGCTACCGGTTCATCATAAGCGATCCGGCGATTATTTCCGTTGCGGATATCGACGCGCACATCGAAAAAAACAGTGCATACCCGTATGTGGAGCTCACACGGTTGGAACAGAGCATGAAGAAATGGGAAATCGGCGCTAATTTTGCAGCGCATGAAGACTTTGTAAAGTTGATTCGTGAAGGGAATTTTACATTGCATCAGGCAAAATGTATCTGTTATGATATCGTAAGCCTCTTTGTCAAAACCGTGGACAAAATGAACATAACCGAGGCTGTGGAGTAGAGCAGATGTTTTGACCTGTTTTCGATTGCAGAATTCTCCACACTGAACGAACCCATCGAAACACTCATGCTTTTGGGGAGCCACATCGCCGAATTCATTGCAGTAAATCTGACGAAGAAAAAATCAAATTTTCCAACAAATACATAGAATATCTTTACGAGAATATCGGGAATTACCCTTTCGGCGCAGAAAAGATGGCGGAACATTTTGGTATTACATCTCAATATCTGCGCAGGCAGTTTCGCAAAGAGACAGACAGCCCGTAGTGGAATATTTTAACGCAATCCAGCTGAAAAAAGTGCAGGAGCTTCTAATCTCCACAAATATGGATATTGCGGATTGGCTACGTGGACGTTCCCAGTTTTATCCGAAAATTTAAAGCGCGCTTTGGCGTCACGCCTAGAAAGTTCAGAGAACTACGCCAAAACAAATACGGTTGAGTTTGTCCGTTTTGCCAGGAAATGCGGCGTGGATAGAGTAATCACTGCGCCCGCTGACTGGGCGCAGAACAACAATGACGATTTGCTGTTTGCACACTATAAAGCAGTGGCTCAGGAACTGCCAATCATGCTGATGACGGCGCTGGGCAAGCGGCCGGTACCGCTCAACGTCATCGAAGAAACCGTAAATACAGTGCCGGAGCTGATTGCGATTAAGGATGATATCTGTAGACATTATGGCCAGCATGTGGCCACATTTGCCCGGAAAGGCGACGTGACGCTGCTTTCCGGCGGGCGTATGGAAAACCATTTGGAAGTTCTATCCCTATGGCTCCAATTCCTGGTTGTCCATTTTTATGCTCTTTATGCCGCGCATCGTCTGGGGTTACTGGGAGGCCGTGCAGGCGAGGAATATGTCGCTTGGAGCTAAATATGTAGGATGCTTCGAACGACCGTACTTTGAAGGCCTTACGAAGGAATTGAACCTTGAATTCGATGCGGTAATCCACACTTCAATGGAGATCAAAGGCATTTGCAAACGCTATCGCCGTGCTCCGTACCCGGTGCGTAGGGGCATCCGGCTGGGATTTGTCTGTCAAATTGGGCTTTACCTGACGGCAGGGCTCTATGCGTTGCTCGCTATGCCGGAAACAAGGCAACCTGAAAAGAAAACCGGCGGGCGCTGGCCGGTCAGGGAAGCCAATCCGTTTCTGTCTCTGGTACGTCTGCGCCATATAGAGCCATGGCAGACGGCTGTTTTTTGGAGCATCCTGATCGCCGCATGCGGAGGCTGGATGTTCGAAAGCGCATTCAATTACAGTATCAGCGCCTTCTTTTCATTCTCGCCGCTGTTCAACGGCGTGCTGAAATGTGGGGTGGGCATTTTAAATGCATTGGTCGGGGCTGGCGTTATAAGACGATTGGTTCGGCGGGGAACGATACGAGGCCCATTGCTCCTGGTAGGGGTGCTGTGTATGGCGGCGAGCTTGTTGAGTGCATGCAGTACAGATCGTGCAATTCTGTTTTTTCCCTTCAGTGTGTGTTTTCTATTGATAAACTCTTTAAATCTCCCGCTTCACCAGGCGCTGCTCACAACAAACAAAGCAAATTTGCCTGTAGGGGAATTGATGGGATTGTTTAACGCCTTTCGCTCTATTGGGCAGGTTGCCGGTTCCATGGTGAGCGGTTTTTCTTATACTGTGGGACACGCACTTCCTTTTTTCTGCGCATCGGCATTCTTCATGATGATGGTTTTTATTTTGAGATGGGGAACATCCGGCGAAAGGAAGCGGCACGCGAACGGCGGCATCAAACGGAGAAAAAAGAATGGTTAAACGAATTTTATGCTTTGGCGATTCCAACACATATGGCTATATCCCCGGCGGCAATGGAAGGCGCTACGGGCCCGATGTGCGATGGATAGGACTGTTGAGCGCATGGTTAAAGCCGGAGTGTCTGATAATTGAAGAGGGCAGCCACATATCTAAAGACACAGGCGGAACACTCCACGCGCTTGTCAGAGATTTCGTCCGTTATAAGGATGGTTTGATTTTTAGTACGGAAAAAGCACCACGCTGCAGTTGAAAAACAACTGTACAGCGTGGTGTTTTTTGTTTCAAACATGGCCGGCTCTATGCTTCAAGGCAAACCATGCAGGAAATCAGGTCGTGATGACAGCTCATGTTGGTACAGTGCTTCAAGAGGTATCGCCAATACGTCAATGGGAGGCATTGTGACGGAAGGCGGAAGAGAAGATTTGTATTGAAAGATATAGAAAGCGACCAAAATTTACCAGATGTGAAAGCGGCACATAAATTGATCGCGTTATCTATCCTGGCGGCTTAAGTGGGTATAATAAAGAGTCGAACCTGTTCCATGGCGGACAATTAAATCTGGGAGGCAGTATTATGAAGCGTATGGTGTTGTCACAGGACGTTATTTCAGCATTCATTACACAGCAGCGGCAAGATGAAAAATCGAAAGCGACCCTTGAAAAATACAACAGGGATATTCTTGCTTTCTATTCATTTTTGCCGGAAGACAAGCGTGTAGATAAAGAAAAGGTGATTGACTATAAGACGCATCTGATTGAGGCGGATTATGCGGTGGCCAGTATCAATTCCATGCTGGTTGCTGTGAACAGTATATTGGCATATATGGGAGCCTACGAGTGCCGTGTGCGTTTGATAAAGCAACAAAGGCAAAGCTTTTGTGACAAGAAAAAGGAATTGACTCGTGAAGAATATTTTAATCTTGTAGAAACCGCCCAAAAAAGAGGAAATATGCAGCTTGCTTTAATTTTGCAAACGATTTGTGCTACTGGCATCCGTGTGAGTGAGCTGCAGTATATCACCGTGCAAGCTTTGAGACGTCAGGAAGCGCAAGTAAGCTGCAAGGGGAAAATCCGAAGAATACTGATTCCAAAAGCGTTGTGTATCCGTCTGAGCAAATATTGCAAAGAGCGCTCAATCTGTAAAGGCAGTGTGTTTGTTTCACGGAACGGATGCCCAACCAACCGTTCCAGCATCTGGGCAGCAATGAAAAGGTTGTGCGTATATGCCAAAGTAGCAGCGGAGAAAGTATTCCCTCACAACCTTCGGCACCTTTTTGCCCGTATCTTCTACAAACAGCATAAAGATATCGTCCGGCTGGCTGATGTCTTGGGGCACAGCAACGTGAATACAACTCGTATTTATACTTTGACTTCCGGAAATGAGCAGTTAAGCCAGCTGGCGCGAATGCAGCTCTTGATTTGAAAAAATAAAACCGCCCGGGAAGAGCGGTCGGCAATCACATAATTTGCATTATGTCTTAGAAAAAAAGCCGTCGAGCGTTTCGACAGCTATGACATAATTTGCATTATGTCTTTATATCTGCGGCAATCAACGTGCGTCTACCGCTAACAACCAAAATAAAGGCACACTGAAAGAGACCTTGCACAAATTGTGGTCAACATTTTTCAGTGAGCCTGTTTGTAATACAAAAAATACAAAATGCCGTTGACCATATTGATAAAAAGGCCTATAATGGTTATCGATAATATGTAAGAAATTCTGGCTGCCAATGCAGAATGATTACATAATGCAAATTATGTAGTTGATGCCAGACAACGGAGGGAAACGCTTGAAGGAAGAGTACGAGACCATAGATCTGCTTGAAATACTGCGGCTATTAAAGAAAAATTTACTGGCCATTCTTGCTGTTACCATTTTGCTTGCCGTTGCGGGATATCTCGTCAGTACATTTGCAATGACACCGCAATATGAAGCCAGTGCTACGTTGATTGTTAACTCGAGAGAGGACCAGGCTGCTGCACAAGCGCCCATTACAAATGATCAGCTCACGTCGGCTACGAAGCTGGTAGATACATACGCTGTTATCCTTACCAGTGATACGGTGCTGGACAAAACGATTTCAAATCTGAACCTTAACATGTCGTACAACGATTTAGTAGAAAGAGTGCGCATTGAATCTGTGAATTCCACACAGGTAATGAAAATCACCGTAAAGGATACAGATCCCGAGAGGGCGCGAGCGATTGCAGCAGATATCGTTGAGCAAGCACCGGAAATTATTATCCAAACGGTGAAAGCCGGCAGCGTAGAGATAATATCGAAGGCCAAAGCAGAGACGGTGCCTGTTTCTCCCAGCAAAGCCAAAAACACAGTACTTGCTGGGATGCTTGGTTTGGTCATTTCAGTCGGCATCGTAATCTTGCGGTATCTTCTGAACAATAAGTTCATGACAGATGATGATATCACGAATAAATTAGGGCTTACTGTTCTTGGCATAATTCCGCAGATTGATATGAAGGGGGAGAGATGATGGCAAAAAAATCAAAACCAACAAGGCGAGAATTTGTTTTGATGAATAAGAATGCTCCTTTCCAGTATCAGGAAGCATACAAGAGCCTGCGAACAAACCTTAATTTCATGGCCATGGGTAAGGCTTGCAAAAAGCTTATCTTTACCAGCGCGATCCCAGGTGAAGGAAAGAGCAGTGTTGCGTTAAATTTGGCTGTGTCTCTGGCCGAGACGGGGAGCCGTGTCCTTGTGATCGATTGCGATTTACGCAAGCCGGTTATCCATCGGTATTTGAAAATAGATAATTCTGCCTACAAGGGGATAACCAGTGCTCTTGCGGATGGCTCTTTGGCCGAATCTATCATCAACATGAAGGGCCTCGGCCTGCATGTAATGGTCGCGGATGCGATTCCACCGAACCCGGTAGAATTGCTGGGGTCTCCTCGAATGAAGAACCTGATTGATGAACTCGATAAGCATTATGAATACATCATTTTCGATACACCGCCCGTTTCCGTGGTAACGGATGCAGCGGTTTTAAGTCAATATGCCGACGGTGTTATTTTGGTAGTGCGGCAAAACTATGCGACCTTTGATGAGGTCGGGCTTGCAAAAAAGAATCTCGATGCGGTAAATGCTAATATCCTGGGTGCGGTATTGAACGGGTTTGATACAAAATCGACCGAAAAGAAAAACGGTTACTATTACAGCTACAACTATTCATATGAGAACGCTGACCGATGACGGATTTACATTGCCACATTTTACCTGCAATAGACGATGGTGCTAAAAACGCCAAAGTTTCTATGGAACTATTACGAATGCAGAACGATGCCGGAGTCACTGACATTGTGTGTACGCCACATTTTAATCCCGACAGCCAGAATTTAGAGGATTTTATTGATAAAAGATACCGTTCTGCAAGATACCTAGCTGATTATGTATTTTGCTCTGAATTGCCTGTGCGTTTAAAGTTCGGTGCTGAAGTGAGAATTTCGCCAACAATTCTTGATTTGGATTTTCTGCCTTTATGCTTTCAGAAAACGAAAGTAATGCTTCTTGAGATGCCGAGGACGCTTCGACCCCAGTGGGATACAAATGTTATTTATCAGTTGACTCTTGGTGGCGTGATACCGCTGATTGCGCATATTGAGCGATATCCATATGTGCAGAAAAACCCGAATATTGCATTGGATTGGATCGAGGCGGGCGCCTATTTACAAGTAAATGCTGATTCCATTGTGGGAGATACAATGCAACGAAATTTCGTGTACAGGTTGATTAAGCATGGAGTGGTCCATGTGATCGCTTCAGATACGCATTCTCCTGATAAGCGCCCCCCTCAGCTAACGAAAGCAATGCGTTTGATCACAAGAAAGTTTGACAATGCAGTGGGCGGGAAGCTTGAATGCAATGCCCAATCTCTTTTTAACGGGGATGCTCCTGATGTAGAGCAGCCTGTCCCCATCTCAAAATGGTTCTAATGACAGGATGTGTATCTGTTGGGAACCATTTTTTATAATTATTAGATGGATATAATGCTTTTATTTTGTGTAAAACATTAATTTTTTTGTGAAAAGTGGAGTGAATGTTTTTATTTCCGGGGAAATGAAGTGAGATTGTGAGTGATTGGGAGCTCACCGCACAATCGAGTAAGCAGGGTTGATATTGGTGCACGAGAGGGATTCCGATGAATAAGTTTAAACACGATATTCTGCTCAGAATTGTAAAATCGATAAATATTATTTTAATAACAATACCATTTGCAGTTTGTTGGTTTTTTTATTATGCAGATCACGTGGTGTCACCCTTTTATTCGAAGGGGAATTGGCTTGTGATTTTGCTTTTCCTTGTTTTTTACATCACTTTTGGACGCATATATGACGCTTTTCTTATATCGATATACTCTGTCGCTGAAATCATGTATTCACAAATACTTTCGGCAATGCTGTCTGACGGAGTCATGTATGTCATCATTTGTTTGCTGTCCAAAGGCTTCCCCAATTTGCTCCCAGGCATTTTGGCAATTGCCGGGCAGCTTGTTCTTTCAGTGTTATGGGCACGCGGAGCAAGACGATGGTACTTTCGGACGTTCGAACCACAGCCTACGGCAATCATTTATGATGAGCGCAGAGGAATAAGCCGGTTAATTGAAGAGCATGGATTGAAAAATAAATACGATGTTCAGTATGCCGTGAGTGTAGACGAATGCCTGGAAAACATAGATATGTTAGCCAATATGAGCACGGTGTTTTTAAGTGGTATTCACAGCCATGAACGGAATATCATTATCAAGTACTGCGTTGCAAATGATATCAATGCCTTTGTAATCCCTCGTGTAGGCGACACACTTATGTCAGGCGCGCATCCTTTCCATATGTTTCATTTGCCGATGCTGCGTTTACAGCGATATGCTGCATCTCCGGAGTACTTGTTTATAAAGCGTGCGTTAGATATTGCCTTTTCAACGATTGCGCTTATTGTTTCTTCTCCTGTTTTTGTTATAACAGCAATTGCAATTAAAGCGGTTGATGGAGGCCCTGTGTTTTACAGGCAGCGCCGTCTCACGAAAGATGGAAAACTGTTTGACGTATTAAAGTTCCGAAGCATGCGTGTAGATGCGGAGAAGGATGGTGTGGCGCGCCTCTCCACCGGGGAGAATGATGACCGCATTACACCGATCGGGCGCATTATCCGAAAATGCCGCATTGATGAGCTGCCGCAGCTTATATGTATTTTATCTGGTGATATGTCCATTGTTGGCCCGCGTCCGGAACGGCCGGAAATCGCCATGGAGTATGAAAAGGAGTTACCGGAATTTGCATTGCGCCTGCAGGCCAAAGCGGGGTTAACGGGTTATGCACAGGTTTATGGAAAGTACAATACTACGCCGTATGACAAATTGCAGATGGATTTGATGTACATAGCTCATCCGAGTATCATTGAGGATTTTAAGATCGTATTTGCGACAGTTAAGATCCTGTTTATGCCGGAGTCCACCGAGGGCGTTGCCGATGGACAGACCACCGCGATGAGGTGAAAAAAGCCTGATATTGCGAGGTTTTTTGGAGATGACTTGGCGGATGAAAAGGGCTGTACGGTCAGGAATATATACATCTTTTTATAGCGTTTGGATGAGGTTAAAATCTGGTGGTTGTGGATTTGGACATGGTGATAAAGAGACCAATAAATTGGACTGTATGCTCTGGCATAAATACATTGGCCTTGATAGTGACGAAAACTGCGATAAATCGAGTTATAGCTGGGAAAAGACTCTGAAATATGGTCGGGCATGAACTTGGGTCATACACATACGTTCAACAGCCATAGTAGCAGCGATGAAGATGACTTCGATGATACTCTCGGGCAGAAATACTTCATCAAATGAGTGATTAGTTGGTCACGCAGATAAGAACTGCTGTGAGATCAAGCTGCCTTGTATGATAACACCATAAGAATACTGGCTTTTTGCGGCTCAGACTCCTAGCGATTATGAGTCTGGGCTGTTTTGGCGAGGAAGGTTTTCCAATTCCTTTTGAGATTCGTTCAATTTTTTGGAACACATAGTCTGCTGGCTAAAGGTTCTGAAGAAATAGTTTTACTTTGGGATGTGAAGAAATGATTTCAAATGATAGAAAAGCGGTAGTGGTTGGTGGAAGCAATGGCATTGGTCTGGCTATATGTAAGGCATTGGTTCAGCGTGGATATTACATAGAGATATGCGATTGCGCTCAGCCGGAAGAAGGTGTATTGGCTACTGATTCTTACAGCTATCACTACAGCAATCTCTTGGACTTCGATGAAGATGCTTTTGAGTCTCTTGCATCAGACCAGAGTGTTGAGTTGTTAATGGTCACTGCTGGGATTGGTCGAATTGCGGATTTCCAATTTCACCATACGGCAGAGATTGAGAAGATGCTTACGATAGACACTGTAAGCACGATGAAGATCTTTCGGATATTCTATGACCGCATTCTGTCTGATAAGCCCTTTTATACAGGTGTTATGGGGAGCATATCCGGGTGGATGTCAACGCCAAGTGCGTCTGTCTATGCCGCTGCAAAAGCTGCTGTTGTCCGCTTTGTAGAGTCAGTAAATATCGAGCTTGAAGCGTATGGCTCACCGAATCGAATTCTTGATATCTCCCCGGCTTCCTTTAAGGGAAGCAAATTCTATGGTGGTAAGAACGATTTGGCTATAACCGGAGCTTTGGCAGCAGAGATTTTGGAGCATCTATTTGTTCGTGAAACGCGGTTCATTCCTCAGTATAAGGAAACGTTTAAGGCGGTTCTGGAGAGGTATCACAACGATCCGCACGAGTATGGGCTCCATAGTTTCAAGTATAAGCATGAGTCTGGGCGCCTGGACAACAATAAGCGAGTAAAGATCGGTTATCTTTCAGGGACATTCGATCTCTTCCATGTTGGCCATTTGAACCTGCTGCGCAGAGCGAAAGCGCAATGTGATTACCTTATTGTTGGTGTTCATGGCAGCGGGGCATGGAAGGGCAAGGAAACCTTCATTCTGTTCGAGGAAAGGAAAGCCATTGTCGGAGCGTGCAAATACGTGGATAAGGTCGTGGATTCCTGCAGAGAAGACTCGGATGCCTGGGATCTTTGGCACTACGACAAGCTATTTGTCGGTTCCGATTACAAAGGAACTGAGCGCTTTATCCGCTATGAGGAGTACTTCAAGGATAAAGGCGTTGAAATCGTATACTTCCCTTATACGCAGAGTACAAGCAGTACCCAGTTAAGAAATGCAATTTTGTCGGGAAAGAAATCTGAATAAGCGGTTTTACCTAGATAAGGGTAACAATTGAAGGTGTTCACATGAGGGATAGACTGATCTACATCTTAAAGCACAACAAGTTCATTCAGAAACTATATGTTGTGATTATGGGCTTTGTTTTTAGAATTTGGGGCATGTTCCAGAAAACAGACGAAAAGCTCGTGCTCTTTGTTTCCTTTATGGGCAAGAATTTCAACGACAGCCCCAAGGTGATGTATGACTATATGCAGTCTCATCCAGGGTATAAAAAGTATCGTTGTGTATGGGCATTTGAGCACCCGGAAAGCTTCTCGGAGCTTGAAACTGTGAGAATTGATACTCCTGCGTATTTCAAAACGGCACTGAAGGCCAAGTACTGGATTACAAACACCAATATCGAACGTGGTTTAAAATTCAAGAAAATAGATCAGGTTTATTTGAATACATGGCATGGCATTGCCCTCAAGTACATCGGAAATGATTGCCCCGGTCGTAAGGATTACAACTTTGATACCTTGGACTACCTTGTTGTTTCTGGCGATCATGATGAGCGCGTTTTCAAAAGTGCCTTCAATGCAAAGTCGTCCAGTTACCTCCGCTGTGGTATGCCGCGCAATGAGGAGCTTTGGCTGGCAGACGATAATGCAAAGGCGCAGATGAGGAAGGAACTCGGTATCCCGGAAGATAAAAAAGTGATTCTCTATGCGCCTACTTGGCGAGAGAGTACCGATGGAGGCAAGACGTATGCAATCAAGCCGCCAATTCACTTTGATAAATGGAAGAAAGAACTGGGAGACGAGTACGTTGTTCTGTTCCGCGCCCATCATCAGACCACGAAAGTGTTGGGCGTTGAATATAACGACTTTATTCGTAATGCTTCTGACTATCTGGCAGTCAACGATCTGATGATCGCTGCGGATATCCTGATTACGGACTATTCTGCGATTGCGTTTGATTATTCCATCCTATGCAGGCCAATTTTCTGCTACGCATATGACTATGACAGCTATCTGGCAGAGCGTGGAACGTATTTTGCAGTGGATGAGAAGTATCCCAATAAGAGCTGCCGGACTGAAACTGAATTGTTGCAGCGAATCAAGGCTGTTGATTATCAGGCAGAGTGCTTGAACACAAAACGCTTCCGGGATGAGTTTGTTCAGTACGGTGTGGGTGCAACGGAGGCGTGTGTGAAGGCTGTGTTTGGAGAGTAGAAAATGACTGAGAGGAGAGCTTCGATTTGAGAGTATTGTTTTGGATGTTCATCGGATTTGATCGGCATGCAACGTCAGAGCACCTTCTCTCGGCAATCATTGAGCGGCTATGTGAGGCTGGTCATTCAGTACATATTATTCAAAAGGATACTGGTGGGGATCTCCCGATAATCCCGGAGAAGTTGTCAAGGTATGATGTTACAACAGATGTAATCCCATATCAGGCTGCAGATAAGGGGAACTTCATTGCACGGTATCTTGCAGAGCTAAAGTATATCAATAACTGTAAGAAATTTATTGCTTCCAACTACGATGCGGTCTTTATTCAGTCGAATAATCTGGCTGGGTTTGCAGTGAAAGCCATCAGAAACAAGTTGCCAAAGGCCATTGTTACCTTTAATGTTCAGGATATATTTCCCTATAACGTGGTCTTTAGCGGAACCATTAGGAAGAACAGCGTGATGTTTTGTGTCCTTGCGGGTATTCAACGGTATGGCTATAAGCACTCGGATCATGTGATTACGATATCAGAGGATATGAAGGATACGTTGGTTGCAGATGAAACAGAAGTGGACAAGGTTGAGGTTATCTACAACTGGTCGTATCAGGATGAACCATATGAGAATGTAGATTTGGCACCAGTTGCCCACGTGTTTAAAAAGGATTATTTCAATGTGGTGTATGCCGGGAATATCGGTGTTATGCAGAATGTAGATATCATTATTGAAGCAGCAAAGCTGATGAAAGATGATAATGATGTCTGGTTCCACATCATTGGAAATGGCGTGTATAGGGAAAAGCTGGAATTGAGAGCGAGTGAGTATGGAATAAAGAACATTTCCTTCTGGCCAATGCAGCCTCCTGAACTGGCACCGGTTATTTACAGTGCGGCAGATGTGAATGTCATTCCTCTTATAAAGGATGTTTACAAAACAGCGCTTCCTTCAAAGACAGCCACCTGCCTCGCATGCCAGAAGCCGATTATCTTTGCAATCGGAATGGATAGCAAGTTTGGGCAGAAATGCATGAAAGAGGCAGGATGTTCAGTGGTGGAATCTGACCATCCTGATGAGCTGGTCGAAGCAATTCAGAAGATTCTGAATGGAGAGAAGGACGAAAAGGCAGGCAAGTTTTTCCGAAAATATTGTGGGATCACTGAAAACAGTGGTAAATATGCGGAAATCATTACAAGTTAGATTGCGCACCAACAGATCCATTAGCACGGAGGGGAGCAAGGTGTATAAAACAAATCTTTTGTTAATAGGGACAGTTACTTCTTCATCCCTCAGTAAAACTTTTGTGGACGCAAGTATTAATCCTGGTCCAGCTGAAATAGTTCAGAAGTACCTAATAAAAGGGCTTTGCAGTGTTGGGCTAAAGAGTATTGAGGTTATAAGTGCACCCCGTATCCCAGCATACCCCAAGACTACAGTCAAAAGAGTTCAAGCTGATGAATGGTCTATTGGGCAAGCGAAGATCCATTCTGTAGGATTCAATAATCTTGATGGCTTTGGTTTTATAGACAGAGCAAAGAAAATCAAGAAAGCTGCACTACAATGGGCAAAGCGATATGAAAAAGAAGCAAAGACGGTGCTTATTTATTCAATGCATTCACCTTTTTTAGAGGCTGCACAAGAAATAAAAAGAATACATCCAAAAACTGTTGTCGCTATTGTTATTCCTGATCTTCCCCAGTACATGTCGGTTCAGAAGGGACTCAAAAAGTTCTTGAAAGAATGGGATATGGAAAAGATTAAAAGGTTGATGGCTTGTGTGGATAAATATGTTTTATACACGAAATATATGGCTGATTATTTTCATCTAAGTACAGATAAATGGACTGTGCTCGAAGGATTGATGGATGTTAGTAAAATAGTTCCTAATGATCTGCCAAAGGATAGAGAAAGACCAATCTGCATGTATGCTGGAAGACTGGATGTTAGATATGCAATTGATAAACTAATAGAAGCATTTGGAATGATCCCAGAAGTAGATTTGCAACTATATGGTAGCCCATCTGACGCTGCAAAACTCCGAGGATTAATAGACGATTCTGAGAATGTTTCTTATATGGGTACACTCTCACAAGATGACGTTTTTGAAAGAATGAGAGAAGTGGATTTGCTCATAAATCCTCGTCCAACCGATATAGATCTTTCAAAGTATTCTTGCCCCTCGAAGACTTTTGAGTATATGGCATCAGGGACACCTGTTCTTATGACAAAATTACCAGGGCTTCCAGAAGAGTATTATCCATATCTGTATTTTTTCGAAGAGGAGTCAGTAAATGGATTTAGTAAAGGAATAAAAGAAGTAATCGGGTATTCAAAAGAGCAACGCCATGAGAAAGGTAGAAAAGCACAGGAGTTTCTACAAGCAGAGAAAAATGCTTATTCGCAAGTAAAGCGTATTATAGAGTTTGTTTGCCAATGAAGTATTGTGTATAATCGAAAGGAATTATTGGCTTGATTAAGAAAAGAAAACTAGCCCTCAGAAAGAGCGATTTAAAAAATGCTGAAATTTTGCTTTTGATATTAATATCTGTTGCGCCATATATAAGCGTGACAATCAAACTTGTATTGCAAGTATTGATTGTAATAATTAATATCCAACAGATCAAGAATATTTCAAAATCGTTTTATTTAGCGATTGTGATGATGCTTATACCCTCGCTCCTTGATGTGTTTAATGCATCTGGATCGAATCAATACAGCGGAAATAACTTGCTTTATCCCCTTACTTTCTTAGTGGGTGCTTTAATTGCATGTAAATATGATGAAGAGCTTTTTTTAGTCAGACTAGAAAAAATACTTTATGTTCTCGGGATCCTATCTTTGGTGGGCATGTCATTCTATTATATAGCACCTGAGATGATAAATAGATTCCCTACATATACATTCTATACTCTTACACATAGAACAATATACTTCTTCAATTATATTTATGCACAAGGCTTTTTGATGGTAAGGAATAGTGGTATAGCATGGGAGCCAGGTGTTTTCCAAATACTTATGAATCTTGGCCTTTCGATATCTGTAGCATGTAAGGAAAGACTTGATTATAAAAGAATCATTGTATACTCACTTGCAGTTATATTAACTCGCTCTACGACGGGACTGTTAATCCTCATGATAAATCTTGTATTGGTTATTAAAAGGAAAAAAGGATTTATCCTATTACTTATTTTGGCGCTAGGAGTCTTCTCAACGGAAATATATGAAACTGTATCTTATCAATTGACAAATAAATGGGTGGGTTCTTTAGCATTTAGCAATAGATATATACCGACGATCAATGCATTTAAAGCTGGGATAACACATCCCTTTGGAATTGGTTCTACAGGATATAATGCAATATATAAACAAGAGATGTTAGGTTCATTTGACTCATATACACAGATATTGATGAGATATGGATATGGTTTATTGTGCTTTGTTATATATACGCTTGCAAAAATTGTTAAGAAACGCTGGTATATCGGGGTTATTTTGGCGGTTTCCATGCTGTCTGAATCTGTGTGGAATTGCGTATTATTCACTACTATATACTTTATATATCTAAAGGATAATAACGGGGTTAGAGGATGAATGATTGATTTCAGTGTCAAAGGAATCTGAATTTCAGAGGAGACCAATATGATAGATAACAGGAGAACTGCAAATACAGCCCGAATTACGTTGTTTATTACCAGCATTGCTGTGTTCTCAAAAATTCTTGGATTTGCAAGAGATTCTATTTTAGCTCATTTCTATGGAAGCTCTTCAATTTCGGATGCTTTTATTACTACACTATCAATGCCGGATATTTTATTCGAGTTGATAGCTAACTCTATAACGATTGGATTTGTTCCGATTGCGACGGGTTTATTAGATGAAGGCAGAGGTGCTAGAGAGGTAAATAGATTTACTAGTAATGTTGTAAACATTTTTGAAGTTTTAGCATGCGTTTTTTCTTTGATATTCATTGTATTTGCGGAGGTAATTATATATGCTCTAGCTCCTGGATTTCAGGAAAAGAATATTGATATAGCCATCTATTTTTTGCGGATTATCTCTCTTGCTATGCTGTTTAAAACAGTTTCAAGTGTTCTAGGTGCATACATGCAAACAAACAGAAATTTCGTTCCTGTTTCGATGTATGGAGTGATAATGGATGTGATGATAATCCTGTTCATTGTTTTGAGTGTGAAGAAAGGATGTACTCTCCTACCTTATGGTGTTTTGCTTGGTGTTTTGGCTCAAATGATTTTTGCAGTTATATGTGCTGTAAAAACAGGGTATAGACATTCTTGGACTTTTAATTTAAGAGATCCACACCTAAAAGCAATGTTGTTAATGTTCTTGCCTGCAATTGCTGCAACTGGAGCAAATCAAATTGTACAGCTAGTAAACAAAGGGATGGCTACCACAGTTATGGAGGGAGGAGTAACTCTCATTAGCAATGCTAATAAGATGGGCTATGCAGCTGAGAATATCATTGTTCTATCGTTAGCGGCAGTTATATATCCGATTCTTTCCTCTTACTCTGTAAGAAAGAATATAAAGGGGTTTAAACATGAACTTGTCAAAGGTTTAAACTGTACTTTAATATTAATGATTCCCCTATCGATTGTATTAATAATTTTCTCTAAACCGATTATTAATCTGCTATTTGGACATGGTAAGTATATTGATTCAGTGTCATATACTTCTCAACTCATGAAAGTATACTGTATAGGCATAATTGGTTTATCAGCATATACTTTAATGGTGAGAGCTTTATATGCCCAGAAAATGGTAAAGCAATCGGCTGCATGTGCGATCATATCTCTATTGATTAATATAGTGTTATGCTTTCTGCTTGCAAAAACTGCGAAGATGGGCTTAATGGGAATTGCTTTGGCAACATCTTTGACATATACAATTTCATTCGTAATTACGTTTTTAATGATGTATTTCAAAATAGGAGACATAGGAGGTTCGCATATAGTAAACGTCATTCTCAAGATTGCAATTGCTTGCATTCCAATGGCTGCTTTTTCATATCTGACTTATCAGTTGGTCGAAAAATATAATAGTTTCTTGGCGCTGATATGTTGTGCAGTTGTTGGAGCTGTCACATATTTTTGCGGTATGTATGTTTTGAAAGTTGAAGAGATTTCGATGATACTTCAGCAAATCAAGAAAAAACTTTACACTAACGACGATAGGAGGAATAACCAATGAGCGTATTTAGCAACGCAACCCTAATGATCACTGGCGGCACCGGCTCTTTCGGCTCCACCGTCTTAAAGCATTTTCTGGACTCTGACCTGAAGGAGATTCGCATCTTCTCCCGCGATGAGAAGAAGCAGGATGATATGCGTCACGAGCTTCAGGCGAAGCATCCAGAGCATGCCAAAAAGGTCAAATTCTACATCGGCGACGTCCGCAACCCACAGTCCATCCGCGACGCCATGCCGGGTGTGGACTACATCTTCCACGCTGCTGCATTGAAACAGGTTCCGTCCTGCGAGTTCTTTCCCATGCAGGCGGTGCAGACCAATATCATCGGTACCGACAACGTGCTGCACGCAGCTATTGAAGCTGGTGTTAAGCGTGTAGTCTGCCTGTCTACCGACAAGGCGGCGTATCCCATCAACGCCATGGGTATTTCCAAGGCCATGATGGAGCACGTCATATACGCCAATGCCCGCGTGGCTGCCGAGCGCGGCGGTACCACCATCTGCTGCACCCGCTACGGCAACGTCATGTGCAGCCGCGGCAGCGTCATTCCGCTGTTCATCGACCAGATCAAGGCGGGAAACCACATCACCATCACCGATCCCAACATGACTCGCTTCCTCATGAACCTCGACGAGGCTGTGGATCTGGTCATGTTCGCCTTCCAGCATGCCAACCCCGGCGATCTCTTCATTCAGAAGGCGGATGCCTCCACCATCGGCGATCTGGCGAAGGCGGTGCAGCAGCTCTTCGACGATACCGGCACGAACATCATCGGCACCCGCCACGGCGAGAAGCTCTACGAAACGCTTATGACTAAGGAAGAGCGTCTGCGCAGCGAGGACATGGGCAATTATTATCGTGTGGCAGCGGACAACCGTGACCTGAACTACGACAAGTTTGTAGTCAAGGGCGAGGTACATACCATGGCGGACGAGTCCTACACCAGCCACAATGCCAACCGTTTGGATGTGGAAGGGACTGTCAAGAAGATCCTGACCACTGACTATGTGCGCGACGCACTGGCGGCGTGGGAGGCGGAGCGCAAGTGAACGTCCTGATTACCGGCGCAAAGGGCATGGTCGGAACTGCCCTCGTCAACAATCTGAAGAACATCCGGGACGGCAAGAACAGAACTCGCCCCGGCATCCACATCGACAATCTGTACTGCTACGACCTGGACAGTACGCCGGAGCAGCTGGACGCCTACTGCACGGACTGCGACTTCGTGTTCAATCTCGCAGGTGTGAACCGTCCGCAGAACAACGAGGAGTTCATGCAGGGCAACTTCGGCTTCGCTTCTACGCTGCTGGACACGCTGAAGAAGCACAAGAACAAATCGCCCATCATGCTGTCCTCCTCTATTCAGGCGACACTAATCGGACGCTATGGACAGTCGGACTACGGCAAATCCAAGCTGGCGGGGGAGGAGCTGTTCTTCCGCTATGGCGAGGAAAACGGCGTGAAGGTGGCGGTCTACCGCTTCCCGAACCTGATGGGTCACAGCCGCCCGAAGTACAATTCTGCCGTGTCCACCTTCTGCTGGGCGGTGGCGAACGACGAGCCCTTCACTGTGAACGACAGGGACACGGAGCTGGAGCTGCTCTACATTGACGATCTCACCGAGGGCATGTTCGACCTGCTGGAGGGCAGGGAGGCACACTGCGAGTACGACGGCGTGGAGCCTGTGGCCAGGGCGGACGGACGCTACTGCTATGTGCCCGTGACCCACAAGGTCACGCTGGGCGAGATTGTCGATCTGCTGCAGGAATTCAAGGCGCAGCCCGTGACGCTGCTCATGCCGAAAATGCCGGAGGGCTCCTTCGCCAAGAAGCTGTTCTCGCTGTATCTGAGCTATCTGCCTGCGGACAAGTTCAAGTATACGCTCAGAATGAACGTGGATGACCGCGGCAGCTTCACGGAGCTGGTGCATACGGTGGACTGTGGGCAGGTGTCCATTAACATCAGCAAGCCCAGCATCACCAAGGGTCAGCACTGGCACAACAGCAAGTGGGAGCAGTTCATCGTGGTGCAGGGGCATGGTCTGATTCAGGAACGCAACATTAGCACCGGCGAGACGGTGGAGTTCGAGGTCAGTGGAGACAAGATCGAGAGCGTGTACATGGTCCCTGGCTGGACGCACAACATCATCAACCTGTCGGAGACGGACGATCTGGTGACGGTGATGACCTGCAATGAAATCTTCGAACCGAACCGCCCAGACACGTTCTTTGAGAAGGTGTGAGCCATGCGACTGGTTATTCTCGGCGCGGGCGGCTATGGCAGGACGGTCGCGGACGTTGCGGCGCAGACGGGTCGGTATGCAGAAATCTGCTTTCTCGATGACCACGGCGACGCGCCGGATGTGATAGGTGCCTGCTGCAATTTTTCGCAGATGATTGATGACGAAACCATCTTTTATCTCGCCTTTGGCAACAACGAGGTCCGAATGGGCTGGCTGCACCGACTGATGGAAGCCGGCTGCAATGTCCCGGCGATCATCCACCCGACTGCGTATGTCAGCCCGACGGCACGGGTGATGCAGGGCACGGTGATTCTGCCCCATGCGATCGTGAACACGGGCTGCGAGATTAAGGCGGGCTGTATCGTCAACTGCGGCGCGATCATCGACCACGGCTGCGTGCTGGAGGAAGGCGTGCACGTCTGCCTCGGCGCGATCGTCAAGGCGGAGAACCGCATTCCGCGCTGCATGAAAATCGAGGCGGGCGAGGTCGTACAGAACCGAACCTACCCTTTGTGATGGAGGAGAACTATGGCTTCGTTCAAGAATAACGGCAAGCTGAAGCTGCTGATCATCGTGGGCACGCGCCCGGAGATCATCCGGCTGGCGGCGGTGATCACCAAGTGCCGCAAATACTTTGATACAATTCTGGCGCACACGGGCCAGAACTACGACTACAACCTGAACGGTGTCTTCTTCCACGATCTGGAGCTGGCTGACCCGGAGGTCTATATGGATGCGGTTGGCGAGACGCTGGGGCAGACCATGGGCAACATCATTGCCAAATCCTACGATTTGATGGTTGAGCTGAAGCCCGACGCGGCGCTGGTGCTGGGCGACACGAACAGTTGCCTGAGCGCCATCGGCGCGAAGCGTCTGCACATCCCGATCTTCCACATGGAAGCCGGCAACCGCTGCAAGGACGAGTGCCTGCCGGAGGAGACGAACCGCCGCATCGTGGACATCATCTCCGATGTGAACATGGCCTATTCCGAGCATGCGCGCCGGTATCTCGCGGACTGCGGACTGCCGAAGGAGCGCACCTATGTGACGGGCAGCCCGATGGCGGAGGTGCTGCATCAGAATCTTAAGAAGATTGAGGCGTCCAACATTCACGCCCGCCTAGGGCTGGAAAAGGGGAAGTATATCCTGCTGTCTGCGCATCGCGAGGAGAACATCGACACGGAGAAGAACTTTACCAGCCTGTTCACGGCAATCAATAAAATAGCGGAGAAGTACGATATGCCGATCCTGTACTCCTGCCACCCGCGTAGCCGCAAGCGTCTGGAACAGAGCGGCTTCCAACTCGACGAGCGTGTGATCCGGCACGAGCCGCTGGGCTTCCACGACTACAACTGCCTGCAGATGAACGCCTTTGCGGTGGTGTCCGACTCCGGCACACTGCCGGAGGAGAGCAGCTTCTTCACCAGCGTTGGTCATCCGTTCCCGGCGGTGTGCATCCGCACCAGCACTGAGCGCCCGGAGGCCCTGGATAAGGGTGATTTCATTCTTGCCGGCATTGATGGTGACCACCTGCTGCAGGCTGTGGATGTGGCAGTCGAGATGAACAAGAACCGTGATCTGGGCATTCCTGTGCCGGATTATGTGGATGAGAACGTGAGCGATAAGGTTGTGAAGATTATCCAGAGTTACACGGGTGCGGTCAATAAGATGGTGTGGAGGAAGTATTGATGTATCCACACAGCAGTCATGCTAACAGCATGGCTATGCTGCTCAAATATGCTACCTCTCCGTGGTGAGCAGCAGGCAACATGCGCTTGATATTCCGTTTATAACATAAGGGAGGCCGTACTTTGAAAAATAGAAAAAAGCCGATTGGTATTATCATTGTCATTTCAATAGTTTTACTTTTAACGATAGTGACTCTGTTGGGGTGGGCGTATTACAATTCAAAGCTTGATTTAATTCAATATGATGATGGCAGTAAAGAAATGGACACCAGCACAAGTTACGCCATAGATAATGATGAGTTGGACATTGCCGACCTTCCGGATGCACCGGAAAATGTGGATGCTTCGGGCGGAATAGAAGTTTTGGAAGGTGACATTTATCACGATAACAATGTTGTAAATATTCTGTTGCTCGGCACGGATGAACGAACCGATGAATTTAATGAGAACGCACGTGCGGATGCAATCATGGTGATGAGTCTGAATACCAAGGAGCATACGATCAAGCTCATCAGTATTGAACGGGGAATCGGCGTACCGGTGCCGGGACGTAATGATGATTGGATCACACACACCTTCCGATATGGCGGTGCTGCACTTACAATGCAGACGGTGCGTGATTGCTTCAAATTGGACGTAGAACGATATGTTCGTGTGAATTTCAATGTAGTAAGTAAAGCTATCGACAAAATCGGCGGCGTAGATATTGAGTTGACACAAGCAGAAGCTGAGCATCTAAACAGTGCCAAAAAAAATTATTATGAAAGCGGCTCTGACATCCAAACGGTACGTGCAGGTACCAATCATTTGAACGGTGATACGGCAATGGCGTATGCCCGTATTCGTAAAATCGATAGCGACTGGAAACGCATTGAACGTCAGCGCACGGTGATTCAGGCAGCAATTAATCAGGTGAAAAATTCAGATATTTTCACTCTAAATGCATTAGCTGATGCAATTTTACCCATGGTTCAAACGAATTTGACAAAAGCTGAAATTACACGTTTGATGCTTGAGGTACCTGCATTTCTGAGTGAAGGCTCTAAGATGGAACAAATGACGATTCCAACCTACGAAACATGCTGGAACAGCATAGGAGTGGACGGACGCAAAATGATCGGGGTCGATTTTGAGGCCAATGCGCAAATTTTGCGTGAATTTTTCTACGGTCCCCTTGACGATATTGCCGAATAGTCAATATTTTTATCCAGGTGATTTAAATGAGGAGATTTATACGGAGTGGGAATCTATTTGAAGATTTAAGACGCTCACTCGACTGCGAATTCATCTCTGATACCATTAGAGCTCCCTTTAGATATGAGGCATGTCGTATGCTCACTTCGGCTGTGCTCACAGGTTATCCGTTAGAACAATGAATAGATATGGTGAAATACTTTTCCTTTGGTAATGCAGCATTGATAAAAAGTGAGGAAGATGCCAAAAAGTTTTTTGGGAAGTATTTGAATGAGCTGTAATGGGGAGGAATAGGTGAATAGCTATAAAGCTTGAAATGTAAAATAAAGCGAAGTGAAAGATTTGATTATTCATCCTCTGGCTGGTATTTGAAATGCCAGGAGGCAGAGAAAAGATACAGTGCGATGAGTTGTAGTGGTAGAAAGTGTGCATACTTTTCTAAAGATTTATTCAGAAACACTTAACATTACTCAGCTGTGCGCTTTACCCAAAGTTCGTGAAGCTGCGCCATCACCTCCTCACCGGAAAGATCGGGATCGTTGAATATACGAATAACCTCCATCATGCTTTCCGGAATTTCCGGCAGGTTCTGGAAGTCAAGTTCATCTGTTTCCGAGCGGAGTTCAACGGATGGGATTTCAAAGATTTCCGCAAGCACGTCATACGTAGAGCGTTTCTTAGGATAGGATT
>ERZ1106941.852-NODE-852-length-38870-cov-30.900812_pt1 | contig 38870 bp, 54 predicted proteins | sample MGYA00403670_ERZ1106941 | MGnify/ENA primary metagenome ERZ1106941 (study PRJEB35170, sample SAMEA104062400) | human gut metagenome | biome: human gut; feature: human-associated habitat; material: faeces | place: Denmark | collected 2012-06-04 ...
TTGCCTTAGTTGTGCTATCCTTGTATGAAGTACCGCAAACAGAACACTTGTGGAGAGTGTAGCCGTTAGCAGTGCAAGTAGGTGCAACAACTGTGTCAGCATATTTGTGGGAAGTCTTTGGTATAGTTTCTGTAACTGTCGCATTGCACTTTGTGCAAGTCTTTGTTTTTGTACCCTCTGATGTGCAGGTCGGCTGTTTTGTTACAACAGAATTTCCGTAGCTGTGACCTGTTGCCTTAGTTGTGCTATCCTTGTATGAAGTACCGCAAACAGAACACTTGTGGAGTGTATAGCCGTCAGCAGTGCAAGTAGGTGCAACAACTGTGGTTGTGTAGCTGTGGGAAAGCTTTGCAATTGTTTCTGTAACTGTCGCATTGCACTTTGTGCAAGTCTTTGTTTTTGTGCCCTCTGATGTGCAGGTCGGCTGTTTTGTGATAACAGCACTGCCATATGTGTGGCTCGTGCATCCGCAGGTGAGTTTGTATGTCTTTGCTACAGACGGATTGTATGTAGGATAAATTTTTACAATGAGTGAACCGCCGTTTTTGAATGTGATACGTCTGATATCATTAGCATAGTTTTCAAGCTTATTTACACTTACCATGCTGCGATCAGAAAATTCAACTGTGTAGTCTGTATCGTCATAAAGCCAGAAATCAATGCTGTCGCCCACACTGAACTGAGTTTTGCTCAATACGCTTGAAAAGGACGTATTCGAAATGTCTGTACGCCAATAAACAGTGGTAGAGGTCGGAACTGTGAACTTATTCACATAACCGCAAGACTTGCAGGTCTGTGTTACAGTGCCGTCAGTTTTTGATGCGTACTTTGTTTCGTAGTCATGACCTGTTTTGACGTCAACCGTCTTTATATCGTCAAGATTTGAAAGGTTCAGGGAGTTGAAGGTCACGTTATTTTTATCGTAAACATACCAAACTGCTCTGCCGTTTTTGATAACAGGCTGGCAATCTGAAAGACTTCCCTCAAAGGTGTGTATACTGCCGTTTACTGTGCCGTCAGCGTTTAGCTTCACACAGCTTACCTTTGTATCTCTGGCCCACAATAGCAAAAAGCTGTTATTATTTATCTTCACAAGCTGTGGAGCAGAAGCTGAAGCTGTACCCTCTGCATAAGAAGTTATCTTATTGAGCTTGTTTGTGGAAAGGTCCTTTGAAACAGCGGAAACGTAGACGTTTCGTGTTTCTGACGTATTGATATAATCAAGGTCAACTGTACTCTGTGCCACGATATAGCTTGATGATGACACATCAAAGCCGCCTATAGCCGCACCTGTATAGTTATAGTGACCGGCGGTATATTCAGGGTATGTTACAACGTCGATATTGCTGACCTTATCAAAATAGCTTGGGAAGAATTTGCCTGTAGTAAAATCAGAATTATACTTCACCAGAACGGCAGAACGTGGATGAGCGTCACCATGGTCGAGGGCGACTATATGGTTGCCGTCGGTTTTTATAAACTGATTGAAGGAGTGGCTAACATAGCCATAATCAACGTTCATGACGCCGGTATATGAATCAGTGATAGTCATTGAAGGCATATCCACTTCAATGGTAACATTAGACTGATGATTATTGCCGTCGCTTGATTTATACATTTCGTGGCAGGTCCTCACAAGCAGGTGGTCACCGCTATGGGTCATTCTTGCCGAGCCTGCATCGAATGGAACTGTAGTGTTAGCTCCATACAGACCGCAGGACTTTATTTTGTTCCAATTCTTATCATACTTCGTGATACGGAAAACCTCGAGGGAGTCGTTTTGTTTCGGATTTTCCTGACCGCTAAGGACATAATAATTATTGCCGGAGTCATAGAAAGCACCAAAGATCGGCAGTTCATTGTCGATAAGCTTAGTGCTGAGCGGTTCAAAATCAGGGCTGTAATATTCCACAAGGAGCTTGCCCTCGATAGCGCCTGACTGGACACGCATATAATTGCCGTTGTCGCACACTGTCAGGTAAGATTTCACTGTGTCAGACCATTGCACATAGTCCTGAGCATTCACATTAGAGCCTGAATACGCAACACATTGCGCCACGGCAAAGGCACTGAACGATCCAGCAGACACAGCAGTAGAAACAGCCATTGCGCCAGACAGGACAATGCTCAACATTCTTTTCTTCATATTCATCAATTTCATCATCTCATACAAAAACTTTTAAACGAGAACACCTTTATATATATAATATCACAACGCAAGGCATATGTCAATGAAAATAAGTTACAATGAGAATGATTTCAATAAATTCGTCATACACCAAAGGTCAACGCAGTAAAAAAAGCAAAGAGGATACAAAACAGAAAAAAACGCCTTGACAAGGTTTGATGGGTGTGATACAATATTACAGTGGTATTTCGAGGTGTGGCTCAGTTTGGTAGAGCGCTGCGTTCGGGACGCAGAGGCCGTGGGTTCAAGTCCCGTCACCTCGACCAGCACAAAACCGCTTGTTTACGTCAAATGGCGTAGATAGGCGGTTTTCTTTATGCTCTAAAATGTTAAAATATGCGTAAAAATGATAAAATATCAGCTAAAATAATAAATATATGACACGAAATATGACACGGAATTTTGCACACACTGAAATTTTGCTCTGAAAATATGCACAAAAAGCAAGCCTATATTTGTGCAATCCTACAAAGTTCAATGTTATCTATATTTTTGTTATCTAACTACTTGACATTTGCTAGATAACATGGTATACTATAATCACAGGCAAGAGATGAGACCTGAAATCAAAAATTAATTTTCGGAGGTACAAAATCATGAAAATCACAGGCGTTAAGAAAGCAGTAGGAACTTACAAGAGAGCAAACAGCGGTGGATATTATCGTTCATCATATGGTGCTTTGATGGTTGATATGTCAAAAGGTTATGTATGGTGCGACGAATTTTCAGACAGATTTTCGTACATCGCCTATGACGATGAAAACATCGCACGCATAAATCTTGAGAGTGAGCCAGCAACCATGCAGAACGTAAAGGCAATTGCCGAAAGAATGTGCGCTGAACATATCGCATAAAAACAGCCCTGACGAGTATCTGAAAATTGATACGAAACGCCCCACAAAAAAAGGGGCGTCGGCTGGAAAGCATAATAAAATTTGAAAGGAACTGATAACATGAGTAATTTGAAAAACATGAGAGAAAAAAGAGGCATGACACAAGATGAGCTGGCAAAGAGAATAGGTTCTGTCAGAAGCTATATTTGCCGCCTGGAGAGCGGTGCGCAGGATATAAACTTTATCCAGGCAAGCACGCTGGGACGTCTATGCACGGCACTGGACTGCAAGCCCGAAGATTTGCTGGAAGCTGATAGTTTCGAGTTTGAGGAGATCAACGGCGAAAAGCGACTGATAGTTGACGGGCTGTATGCCCCTGAAGGAAATTATTTGCTTGTAAAAATCAAAAACAGAACGTATCAGCTGAGCATGATTGATTTTTCAAATGTTGATGATATATCCAAACATTTGATACCACGTGGCAACGCAAATATCCCACGAAGCGCAGCAGAGTTCGACAAGAAGGCATACTGGATATATAAAATGGCGCCACGTGACGGCGTGGAGGTCAAAGTCCTAGACCCTATCAGCCCCGAAGATTGGAAGGCGCTGATTGAAAAACTAGAGCTGACCGATGATGATATCTCGGACGAATTTGAAGTTGTCAAGGGTAAGAACTATGGTGAAAAGTGTGAGAAACACTACGTTTGCAGACAGATAAGACTTACCACCCCGAAAAATTCGGTTACGATTGAGCGAGAGTTGAAAAAACATGGCATTGAGGCAATGAACGTAAGTGTTGACCGCATAAACATCAGGGTAAAATGACATGGCAAAACAAAAATACGAATTGCTGCCAGACAAAGTAGTTGCAGCCAATGCAGAAACCATAAAAGCCATAGGGCATATCGCAACCGATACCGATATAGTGGATTATGTCAGCGGTCAGCTGATGCGTGACTATATCAAATTCGGTAAGAAAACCCTAGACGAAGCCGCCAAGTTGACCGAACAAACGATAATGTCAGATGATTTTTTAGACAAGCTGGGTGCTATAAAAAATATGACAAACTGGTACTATAGTGGACGGCAAGTGTATCTATTTGATGATTTTGCAGATTTGCTCAGCGGTCAAGGCACAGCAGATTTGAAAATCAGTGCAGACGTTTTCAAACAATTGCCATGCAACTGTTTTTACGTTCAGCGAAAATACAAAAATAGTGTGGGGTTCTTTTTCGACTTGCAGGGCGACCGAATGACAATGACAGAATATTTTTTTGACGATTCCAAAAAAGACTACTATTCGGAATCAATCGCTATAGAATTGCAGTATGATATATCAGTTGAAGACCTGATATATAAAATTCTAGGCAGCTATGCCAAAAAAGACAAGGCAGGCACTAAGGCAATGATATGCGACATAGCCGAAAAATTGCAGTTCATCGTCTATTTATCGGCTGTAAACGCAGAAATCGCACCAGTCACGAAACGCCAGGTGCAGAAGAAAACCGCCACACAACGTCCACAGAAGCCGTCTGCACAGCCACAGAAATCAGCCATAGCCAATGTAGGATACCGCATTGGCATTGCCGTGCGCAAGCATAGGCAGGCTGAAAGCAGTGCTAGTTATCAGCATAGCCCACAAGGTCACAGCGCACCGAAAGCACCGCACATCAGGCGTGCGCACTTTCACGGCTACCATACCAACAACGGCTATCAGGTGAAGTGGCTGAATACAATCTTCGTCAACGCTGAGCGTGATGATAATGATATCAGCACGATTCACAAGGTGCTGCAATAACTGTGTACCGCAATAAAAAAAGCCGCCAGGGCAAAGCGCTCTGACGGCTAAATTTATGCGAATTTTATGCGAATTTTATTCGACTATTTTTTGATTTTTTCACGCAGTTTCTTGATGAATTTCTTGCCTGCTATGCCGTTCGGCTTATAGCCCCATGTTTTCAGCCTTGCATTGATAGCACTGACAGTGCCCTTGCCGATGATTGCATTATCGTCCAGCTTCGCACCGTCAAGGATCAGCAACTGTTTCAGGGCATATGACCCGTCTGTGCTCGCACCTTTCTTATAACCCTTTGTCTCCAGTGTAGGCGGATTGATAACGCTCTGATTTTTCGGACGCAGAACGCCAAGAACATGGTTATAGTTGTGATAGACACGTGTGCATGGGTCATTCCTGCCCAGCCAGTTCTGATCGTAGCTGTAGAAATATTTTGTGTTGCCCTCGCCTGTGGCTATGGCAACGTGACCAATACCGCCGTTCAGACTACCGCCCCATACCACGATATCACCCTTTTTCGGAACGAATGACGGCGTGTTTTTAATTCTGGTAAAATAGCCCTTGACCGCCTGCTTGTCGAAATCTTCGTAAATCTGTTTCGCATACATACCTGTGAACATACCGCAGCCGACAACATCTCTGTTGTACTGATTAGCCAGGTCAAAACACTGTACACCGTACAACTTATCGAAATTAATGCCCTTGCCTTTATATTTCTTCACGAACTCATCAAATGTCATAGTTTAGTCCTCCTTATCTTTGAAAACACCAAATTTTGCCACGATTTTGTTTATCCAACTGGCTTGCGGATTGATTTCACCATAGTTTTCCAGTATGGAAACTATTTCCATAGCAAAAATATACCCGAAAACAGCTAGTGCGGTTATAGTGCCTGCAATGCCTGCCAGTTCGCTATGTCCATAGTAGTGACCTAGCTGTTCAAAACCTATCTCCGAACCGATAGCCACACCCATGACGACTATTTCGGCTAACTTGTTCAGACCGCCCTTGCGCATTTTCGATGACCGAACGTCGCCTTTGCAATAGGCTTTTATCCAGCCTGTGGCAAAATCAGCCAACGCAAGACCTATCACGATCATCAGCATGATTATGTATTTCACTTCACTACCTCGCTTTCATACTTTTCTCCTGTGATTTCCTCGTACTGCTCAGGGGTTATTTTCCCCCTGTCAGCAAAGTCCTTGACCTGTTCAGCGGTGTACAAACCTAAATCGTACAAACGTTTGACCTTTTTATACATTGTCGTCACCCTCCTCAATCAAAGTGTCGGTCATTAGCGCGGTATATAGCACCTGCGCTTCTAGCTCGTCCACCTTTGTGGCTTTCTTCGGCTGAAAATCTTCGGTGGATAGTCCTAGCTTTTCAGCCATTTTTCTCTGTAAATCTGTCATGTTGTACCTCCTAATTCACTCAGCTTCACGATATACTCTTCCTCGCTTGGAACTGGTATGCGATAGCTGTCGTTGCTGCTTTTGAATGTCACTGAACCACCTGCTTCGACCTCGATGTTCCGCAGGAAGTCATCATCAATCAGGTTTGAAATATCCGTGACGATAGGTGTATCTAACGCTTTGACCTCCGTTCCGTCAACAGCGTTATTCTGCGTATAGGTCTTAGCCTCGTAGTCTACCACGTTCCCCTCAACGCCATAGCCAGGCAGATTGCGGATTGCCTCTGGAATTTGGTAGGCGGTCTGATAGAATGGAGAATAATTGGTAGCGGTATCACCATTTTCTAGCTGAACGTCATAGATCATGCCCGCTATGGTGCACAGTGACACAAAATCAGTGTCGGCTACGAACGTAACTACTGCCTGATATTCTGTGTTTGCCGCATAACCTACTTCCGACTTTATCAGCGAACTATCATGTGCGTATGATGTGTTTTTCCCTTTTTGCAGTGACCACCGCAAACCGTCTTGATTAGCTGCATTTGACTTTACTTTGAATGACAGCGTATACTTATTTTCAGCAATAGTCGGAATATTTAGGGCAGTTGTCGTCAACCTCTCTGTGTAAATAACACCATTTTCAACCTTGTTTACATTCGCTCCATGATAGGTTTTGTCAGTATAGTCAAACAAATTCTTCCCCTGCTCCACGACCTCTTCCGTGCCTGCACTAACAATCTCACCAACATTGTAAGGATAGTAATTATTAGGGAATATAGCTTCGAACTCTTCAACAGTGCTAGGCTCATTTCCCGAGCCGAACATAGCGGTGAGGTCATAAATCTGTGGGTAGACTACCAAATTATTAACAGTTGCTCCTGACTTAACCATCAGCGGAACTATATATACACGGGTGTCTACATTAATGGGTGCTATTACGCCACTTCCGTAGTTGGTGTCCATCACAACGTTACTCCCCGTGATATATGAACGATATGTCTCTGCTGAACCACCTTTAGGACAGGATTTTTCCAGATATACATGACCTTTAATTGGAACAAAGCTATCTGAAAAATAGGCATCTCCACCAGTTGCAGTGCCGTTTGCTACAAACTTGTAACCATCAACCCTTGTAATTGTAACACCATTCACTGTATAGCTTGGACGAAAATTGTTAGGGTTAACAATCTGATTAAACACCAAGTTCCTACCACCTATCGACTTAACCGACATCAGCTTTGCCCCAGTCGGCACTGTCTTTGCATATGCCGTATCTGTGTCCGTTTCAAACCTATGTGTCACACCCTGACCTATATCATATAACGCATTTACCCTACGTTGCAGTTCTTTGTCCGTTAACTTTACAGCAGAAATTTCAACAGTATTCTCAGCGATTTTTCCGACAGCTGTCACATAATCTTCTGGCAGGCTGTCAGCTATGGATTGTGCTGTCTGTGCGGCAGTCTCTGCGGCTGTTCTGTCTTCTGCTACCTTAGCGGCATTGTCTGCCACTGTAGTTTTGTCGGCTGTCACCTGTTCTGCCAATGTCTGCACCGCCTGTCTATCTGCCGTAGTGCTGTCAGCGCAGGTCTTGGCAGTTTTAGCATAGCCTGCTGTTATGGTCTTATCAGCCTCAGTCTGCTGTGCTGACGTTGACGCCTGGGCTGCGGATACCTTAGCATTATTCTGTGCTGTGACCGCCTCAGCACGTGCGGTTTCGGCACCCTGCATGGCGGTGCCTGCCTGTGTTGCGGACATTTCAGCCGCTGTCTTTGCGGTTTCCGCACGGCTTGCCGCCTGCGTTGCCGTATCGGCTGATTTCTCTGCGGCTGTGGCAGATTTTTTTGCGTTTTCTGCCGCTGTAGTAGCCGTTTCTGCGGCGGTGACGGCTTTCTGCATATCTGCGTGCGCCTGTCTGCCTATGGCATCTATACGGTCTAGTGCGTCTATCGCCACATCAGGTGACGGTACTGCATTATCGCCGATAGCCGCACCTATTCTCAGGCGGAATATGCGTGATTTTTTCACCAATATGTATTCGTTACCTGACAGCTTCTTTGCACATATCTGACACGAAACTGTCTGCGCTGAACGCAGTATGTCTGCTGTAGGTGTCCATGTGCCGCCTGTGATATCGACCTCATACTGAACGCCATCACCATAGTCTATCTTCAGCACATAGCGGTCTGCACCGTCTACTGTCAGACCTTCGACAGACACGGGTCTGGCGTTTGTTTCACCGACGTAGCCCAAAAGGGCTGTTGACGTCATTGCGTTGTAATTTTCGTCCAATCTGATTACCATTTCTGCGCCCCCCTTTATACGATTGCTATGTAGTCAATGCTATACGTTCCTGCAGGCACGTTGACAGTCACTGCGCCATTGCTAGGACCCATGCAGATTACTGCGAAATATGCGCCCTTGTATACCTGCACATGGGTGCAATAGTTCTGAAATGGACTAGGCGTGCCGATATCCCTCAGTGACACGCATATCTGCTTTGGCGTAAAATCCAAATTCAGCGGTATTTGCACGCTTGAAGCTGCCTTTTTCAGTGTGTATTCAATCGTGCCGCTTTTTATTTTATTCTGGTTTAGGTCATTTACTGCCTGTTCTGTTGCCGTCAGTGCGTCCACCAACGCCTGACGGACATCACGCCCGTAAAATGCGTTTCGGACAGTTTCGATTGCTGCCGCCAAATCAATATTATTTGCCATTTTATCCCTCCTAGTCTAGTGTGTGGTTTTTTGTAGTGATACTGTTGCACATGATATCACCTGTTTTGCCGTAGCACTGCACTGCGGTTTTTTCATTTTCGTTGTATAGGTACATCGCCCTGTTATTGGTATCAACTGTAAATACCTTTTTGCCGCTGTCTGTATATGTTGATATGTTACCGCTGTTTGTGTCTAGTGAAAATTTTAATTCGTTATTCCAATAGCCTGACATAGCGCCAGCCTGCAGGACGATATGACCACCGATTGTGCTGTTGTCAATGCGTATCTCCAGCGGACTGACCTTCAATGTCCATTCGTTATAGGATAGCTGGATAACACTGGTATTTTGACTAGACGTTTTTATATTTATCGTTCCACCTGTGATAGTTGCTGATTTTGACGACAGCCTATTGGCAATAACTGTTCCGTCCTCAGATACCGAAAAGGTACCTGAGCCGTTATTTATTTTCAACCCTGTCAGGGTCAAAGCGGTTATAAAACTAGCCACCAGATTTCCGTCGATAGTCCACGCATTTGTGTACGGTCCGTCTTTTGCAGAACCGCCGTCCGATGATTTCCAAAAACCTAGTCCGTTTTTGTTTAGTTGGATGCAGGATTTGCAGGTATTTATATCAGCCGTATCCATAATCAAAATGCGTTCTGGCTTTTCGGAAGGGTCAAGAATGACATGACCGCCCTCAGCACCTGTTATCAACTTTGTGGCATTTTCGATTTTGCTGTCTATGACCTGACGATTTCTGAATTCACTATCATCAATCGCTGTCTGCAGACTCTTGGTTTTGGCTGTCATGAACCCTGTCATGGTTTCAAATTTGTCACCGAATGTCAATTCGGATTGTTCAGGGTTGTCAAGGTTTATAGTAATACCGATTATGCGTAAATCTTCGTCAATTTCCATAAGAGGGTTGACCACACGATACCAGCACCCCAGCTCAAACTGTTCAAAATTCATATCAATTGTTGACAAATCGACCGCAGTTATTTTATACTGCTTTTTGGCTTTGTTTGCGCTTTTCAGGTATGCTGTGGCTTTTGTCTTCAAAATTGATGCCTGTGTCACATCGTCCCACGTTTGTGTGCCACTGATTACGCCATACTTAGCAACCAACGCACTATCTTCAATATAGTCTTTGCCGCCGTTTACGCTGCCGATAGTCAACCGCTTTTCGCTGTCTGTAAGCTTTGTGCCGAGAGGATAAAGACGTGTTATGACCGCCGTTTCATCCACTTCTCGTGATATGGTTTTAAGGTTGACCGCAAGCTCTATGGTGGTGTCAGTGCCGTGTCCGATATGTTCCAGATAGTCTATATACACCTTTCCGTCTTTATCACGAAGTTGTATCTCACCACCGAATTTTCCTATAAGCTTGTCGGCGATAACGTCCATTGTCTTGTCCCAATTTGCAGTATATGTGTAGTTGTTGCTTGCCGTAACAGTGACCTGTCCCAGCTCTATACGCTTATCTGCACCCACCTGTGCATTGTGTTTGGAGAGGAACGAAGAAAGTACTGTTGATATACCTACCATTTTGTATTCAACATACGGCTGAACGCTGTCATATAGCCAGCCTAAACGCCCCTCGCAGGTAACAGATTTACAAATCAGCCCTTGTTCGTCCATGCTGTCAGGACATTTCAGCACACGACCGATAAAAATATCTTTGCCTGTGCTATCGTCTGTGACAGTGACCGATGTTGTCAGCGGTTTCAGTTTGTCATATCCTGCATTGTCTGGGTATATAGTAAACGTGAAACTGTCAACGGCATTGACAGCCTTGACGATTTTTCCGCCCGAAATGCGGTCAAGGTTATCACTATGTATCGTGGTTTTTTCAGTACCATTTGTGATAGTGACAGTGTGCATTTATAACACCTCCTCATGCAGATCCAGTGTGAGCGACCCGAAGCCATACGCTGACAAAGTGTTCACGCCAGGCTGTAAAATCAGTTCGTCCATATCGAATGGTTTTTCTGTCGGTCTGTATACCTTTTCGGATATATCAACGTTGTTATTTTGAAAATACGTGAATCCCACTTTGTCGGTATCATCAGCAGACCGCCTATATATCAGACGTGGTTTTATCGGCACGTCCGAATACAAAAAGATTTTTAAGGTTGCAGGAGGGGCGTATCGTGTCTGCTTAACCGCTGTCAATGTCATATCTGTCAAATTCAGATAGTCATTTTCAAAACTGAAATCGTCAAAGCCCTTGTCTGAAAAATCGTCAGATATCTTATACGGCTGTGCTTTGAACGTTGCCGTTACCTCAACATGATATCCCTTTTCACTTTCGGTGCAACTGATTGCTCTTGCCCTATAGTGGTAAATTTCAGCGTCATCATATAGGTCACATTCTCCAGCCGACAAAATCCAGTTTTCAAAATCTGCCACTGCTTTTCGCAGGGCGGTTTTCGGACAGTCCATAAATACAAATTTGTATGTCAGTGTTCGTGTATCATAGGTAGGTTTACCGCCATTCTGATATGTGAAACATATGTCGCCATTGCGGTATGGTATAGTAGCCGATATATCCCTGATACTTGGTGGCGGTGTACTGCGTGATGTCAGCAACGCCCCGAAATCGGTATAGGAATTTTTGCCATTTATCGTTATACTAGACATTGTCCGCCACCCTCCTAGCGTTCAGATTGATTTTTTCAGCCATAGCAACGTCCATGTATGGCGCTGTCACTGTGGCAAAACGTTTTCCGTCAATGTTCATAACTACTGTCAGATCACCGCTCTTGCCGTGCTGTGTGGTGCTGTCGGTTTCGGTTGATATTTTGTCAGCCGTTTTCCGAACGTTCTGCCTGCCTATCATGACAGGATCCATTTCAGCCGATACACCTGCAACGCTGTCAACGATAGCCTGTGCCTCGTTCACTGGTTCGTCTGCTGTATCTTCCATGCCGACCGCAATACCTGACGGCAGATACTGACCGACCTTTTTCGCCATAACCCTTGAAGGGGAATGAATGTCGAAGAAATCGCAAAATCCGTCTATAATGGCACTGCTCACGTCTTTCACTACGCTCCAAATTCCGCTGACAGCAGAAACCAAGCCGTTCAAAATGCCTTTGAGGATATTTGCGCCTAAATCTTTCCAATCAACATCTTTGAAGCCGTCTATAATAGCACTGATTATTTCAGGCAATGCGTCGATAAGGTCAGGCAGAGCCTGTGGCAAGCCCTGTGCTAATGCGACTATCAATTCCATACCTGCTTTGACCAGCGCAGGCAGATTTTCTGTCAACGAATCTGTTATAACAGGTATCAACGCTATTATTGCGTCGATTAAATCAGGTGTGCACTTGGTCAGACCTGTTATCAATCCTGTTAGTAATTGGAAACCGCCCTCAATGATTGCAGGCTGATTTTCAATCAGCATGTCGGTTATTTGTTTTATCAAACTAGGTAACATCGGCATCAACTGTTCGATAACATCATTTAGTCCGTCAATCAATCCCAAAAACAGTGTGATTGCACCCTGCACCAGTTCAGGCACTAGCGTCGGGATAGTTGAGACCAACGCATTTATCAATCCAAAAAAGCCGTTAAGCAATGACGGCAAAATCGAGTTGATTAGTGACGGCGCTGATTGTGCTAGTGATTGAATGATAGATGTTAAAACTGTAGTTGCCGCCGTGATTAGTGTAGGTGCGTTTTCGGCAAGCGTTTCTGACGCAGAACTGAACAGCCCAGATATAACAACAGGAATTTGTTCGGTCAAGCCGTCAAGGCCACCACTGTCATATGCGTCTAGCAAACTAGAAACGCCGTCAAACAGTTGGGTAAAACCGCCTGACAATTTCTGAACCGCTGGCAACGATTTTGTCAGAAAATCTGCCGCCATTCCCTTTGCACCTGCCATAACAGGTGTGAACGCAGTTCCCAAAGACGCAAGGGCGTCCTGCAATTCAAAACTAGCACGTTCATAGTCCAGCGTTGATTTATTGGCTGATTGGTATTCGTCATTGATTTCCGACAGACCCGAATTTGCCAGCCAATCAAGGGCATACTGCTGACGTTCTGCTTCTGACGTGCAATTCTGTAGACCCGCATTAAAATCATCAACGCTATCACCCATACGCCCGATAAGCTCTGAAAACTGACCTGTCGCAGCACCTGTGGCAAGGGTTTCCTGCAAACTGTCCGAAAGGCTCTCAATTTTCAAAGTGTCAGGAAATTTTTCAACCGCTCCGCTGAGTGCGTTTATAGCAGGCGTCATTTGTTCATCGCTGAAGCCGACAGCCATAAGGTTTGATAACGCTTCAATACTGGAATCGGATTCGCCTGTGATAGCCACCAAATCTTGCATTTTTGATTTCATAAAATCAAAATTGTTGCCGCTGGTTTCGGCGTTTGTTTTCAATTTGGTCATATCACTGTTCCATTCACGGCTAGTTTCGACGTTTGCCGCAAGTGCCGTTGTTACAGCTGCAAGACCAACACCTATGGTCTGTGTGTATTTCTTGAACCCGTCAGCCGCCTTGCCTATCATGGTCGTGTCTATCTTGCCCAGCGTTGCCGTGAACTTTACGGCTTTGCTTGTCGCACCACCTATGACAGAACCGACTTTTTCAACTTTCTTTATGACAGGTTCGACCTTGTCTTTGGCTTCTTTGAATGCCGTGCCGATGACGTGAATATTTTTCTTCTCGTCTTTCAGGCTCGACAGCTTCGACTTTGTCGTTTCCAACTCTCGCTGAAACGCACGATACTGTCCTGCGTCTATCTCGCCTTTTTTATACTGTGCCGTGACCTGCGATTGTGCTTCTTTCAGCACGTCCAGTTTTGATTTTGTCTCTTTGATACTGTCTTTCAGCAGGTCTTGCTTTTGCTTGACCAGTGTGACGTTATTTGGGTCTAGTTTCAGGGCTTTATCGACCGCTTTCAACTCGCTCTCCAGCTCACGGCTCTTTTTGTTTGTTTCTTTCAGTGCCTTGTCAAGGCCTGTGGTGTCGCCGCCTATCTTGATAGTAATGCCCTTTATGCTACTTTTTGCCACCTATCATTACCCCCTTTCCAAAATTTTCTCGCAAAGCCTGTCTGTCAGGCTTCGTTAAGGTCAGCCTATATGCGTTGTTAAGATATTCCTGACCGCTCTCACTCTGCCTGAGCCGTGCAATAAATGCGTCACGGCGTATCAGCAGATAGTCATAGTAGTCCATATCATCAACATCATATAGGGATATACCCATATAGTCCGCAACTAACTTTTCCCACGTTGAGGAAATTTCATATTTCTCCCCCTCCCTATCCTGCGGCGGATAGTAGGGGAGCGCTAGTTTTTTGAATTTTTGATTTCAAGCAGATAGTCGATATATGTGCGGTAGAACATCTGAATGTCATAGATATCCCAATCAGCCAGTGTTTCAGCCGTTATCGGTATCTTTGCGATGTTGTGTGACATCAGTTTTGCGCACATTTCGATTGCTTCGTCCAGCTTGTTGCCGCCTAGCTTTGCGGATATTTCTCCGAACGCTTCAATCTCGCCCTTCGTGGGTGGCATAACAAAAATCGTGGTATGCTTTTCATCAGCCAGTTCAATGCGCAGGCTAGGTTTTTGCATTTTGTTGAAATTCAACGTCTTTGGCATTTTTACACCTCCAAAAAAAACAGCCCACTGAAAATCTCAGCAGGCTGTGTATTTGTGTTGCTTATGTGGCACTTATCGACTTGTCTTCTTCGATGTAGGTAATCAGTGTTCCGTCACTGTCGCTTGGCAGTGCTTTGAACTCAGCGTCAATAACGCTTTCCTTGTCTTTTGCAAATGCCAGTTCAATGCCGCTCTGATTGTTGCCCACGATCATGACCCATATATCTCCGTCAACTGCGTCAACGTGGTGGAAGCAGAGAACATATCTCTTGCGACGCATATTCTTTAGACCGCCAATCTTGACAGTTCTGCGCTTCTTGCTGGTATCTTCTGTAACTCTTGCGGTATCGCAGAGAATGTCAAGGGTATTGCCGTTGAATACCATGATACCAGTTTTCAGCGTTGCCTCTTCTTCGGTGATGATTGTCTTCTGATGTGTGCCGTCATCATCACTTGCCGTATAGAATGTCGGCTTATAAGACAGGGTTGCACCACCCTGGATATAGCCCAGTACATTGGCTTCGGTGCAGATAGTATCAACATCAGGCACTGTTTCACCGTTGAAATCCTGATAGTAGATATAACCGCTTCCAAGAATGATGTTACTTGGGGCTTTCTTTGTTTCAGCCATTTCAATTCCTCCTTATTTCAAATAATTGGTAAATGAATATCTTATCTGATATTCCTTGCTGTCTTCAATCCAGCTTTCAGATTTTTCTAAATCAAAATCTGCAAACTGTTTTTCAACAGCCGTTTCTAATTCGATGTCGATCTTTCTAGTGTACAACTCAATAACTATCGTTTGTTCTCGCAGGCTTGCGGGGTGCATATCGTCTCCGCTGTCTATGGTGCTTTCACGATAAAACACGCAGTAGGGCGTTTTCATTTCATCACGTGATGAATAGTATGCGACCTTGTCTTTCAGTTCGTCGATAGCCGTTAATCGTGAACGTATGTCAGCCAATGTCAAATTCATTTCTTCAACCTCGTTTCTATCAACTCAGGTAGCGTCTTTTGTGCATATTCTTCAACAGGTTTGATATGCACAAATGCTTTTACTCTGCCCTTACCGCCTTTTTTTGCGTGACCATGCTCCAGCAGATGTGTCAGATAGTAGTATTTTTTGTTACGCACAACAACACGCTTGTTGCCCGATTTAGCGTATACTGTTTCAGCTTTCCAGCTTTCGGCATACTTGCCTGTCCGACGTGGTGATGTGGTTTTCAACTTTTCGACGCACTGGTCTGCGACCTCGTCAATACAGCCGTCAACTATCTTTGCAGTTTCTTCGCTGTACTCTTTCAGGTCATCAGCGACCTGTTTCGCCAGTTTACTGACATCAATTTCAACCGATTTCATCAGCTATCACCACCAAAACGTTCAGCCGTCAACTCAATGGCTGTCCCTGCGACATATGTGCGTATGATACGATATTCCCGACCGTTGTAGAATAACATATCCTCGTCATCATAGTCATAGTAATCTGCCATTTTGATTTTCAGCGTGGGTTGAAACCCTGCCTGTGCGGCACTATAAAATTCAGAACGTGAAATTGATGATACCTGGCAGAACACTTCTTTGGCATTCTCCCAGTCAACGACCTTTTCTTGATTTCCTATTTCGTCTGAAACTATCTTCGCTTTGGCAATTTTTACAACATCATTAAACATTGTTAAATCCCCTCCGTGTAGTCTTCGTTCAGGCTTAGTGCGTCTCGCAGACGCTCGTAGTTTTTGCGGAAATCCTCACCTTTGCCGTTGAAATCATACTGCCATTTGACATAGTTTTCGATAGCCTTTTTTAGAATCGCACTGCAATCGTCAGCGTCAAAGGGAAGGAACACGCCCACACGCTTCAAATCTTCCATGCAGGCGTCAACGTTTGACATAATGTCGCTATCTAGCTTGTTATGCGATATCCTCAACGAATTTTTCAAACTTTCTAGCATTCGTTATGCCCCCTTTATCATCATGATTACTTGCTCTTTTTGGTAAGTGTCACAAGGCTGTTCTTGTCGACGACCTTGCCGTCTACCAGCATGATACCCTTTATAACCTGATCCTCAGTGTCATTATCCTCATATCTCTTGACTGTCATCTGGAGATTTGTGTTGAGGATATAGTCCTCAGGACGGAAAAGGAAAGCGACGATTGTGTCAGCCGATACAGCGTCGGTATAAGCGTCGATATCATCAGAGAACACAACAGGTCTGCCAAGAACTGATGGCTGCATATCGCCGTTAAGACCATAGTTGACCCTTGCGATAGGCTGTCCCTGAGTATCTGTCATTGCCTGGATAGTGCAGAATGTTGACCAGTTCATAAACCACTTAACGCCTGCTCTATAACCTGACGGAATTTTTGACATCATATTCCACAGGGTATCGTATGTAATGCCGCTTGCCAGTGCAACGTTCACATTCTGACCACTGACAACAGTTTCCGTCAGAATGCCCTTTGGTCTGGTTGTGCCGTCGCCCTTGATGATTGCTGTCTCGATAGCAGCGATCATTGCATCTGCCACCTGATTAACGAACACAGTTTCAAAGAAATCAAGAGATACTACCGAAACTTCAAGCGACATTGAAATCGGACATCTGAGCTTGAAGTAGCTAAAAGTGATTGAGCCTGTAGCCTTCTTCTGTGTGTCAGAGCTTGCACCCTCAGCAACCCATGTTGCAACTGGCTTTGCGCTTGATGTAGGGATTGTCACGCCACCTTTGATATTTGTCTTTGTGACCAGTGCATAGATCTGGCCGTGTTCCTCCAGTTTTTCAACGATTCGCTGCATGGTTGTGGACGGAATGACAGCCGCAACGTCAGTGGTCTTTGTGGACTGTGCCTCGTTCGCAAACTTTGCAGGGATTGGTGTACCCTCGAGAACATTGTGCATAAACGCAGTTCTGTATTCGATGCTGTCATAGATGTTTGATGTGGGTGTGATCGCATTCTCGTTCATCTTGTTTTCATTCCTTTCAATGATATTTTTCATAGTATCTGACGCATGGTCTTTTGTCATAGCGTTCAGATTTGCCTGTGTCTTTGCCGCTTTTTCAGCGTCATTCATCAGCTTTTCAGCTTCCTCGAAATTGCCCTCGTCAATGAGAGCCTGAGCCTTGTCAAGCATTTCCTGTCTTGTCATTTTTATAACCCTCCTTTAGTTTGTCAAGCCTTGCCTGCGCCGTTATCTTTTTGTCAGCACGCTCAGCTTTCATCTTTTCGATTACGTTCTGTGGTATGATATCGCAGTAGGCCGCCACAAGCTGTGACTTGGCGTTCTTGTTTCCTGCGATTTCGTCTATCAATCCCAGTCCGACCGCTTCATCAGCCGTCAACCATGTTTCCTTGTCCATGATTTCTAACGCCTTTTCTTTTGCCATGCCCGATTTTGTTATGTAGGCATTTGCAATGGTTTCATTGGCTTTTTGCAGGATTTCTGACATTTTGTCCATGTCATGGTAATCACCTCTTGTCGCTGATGATACGTTGTGCACCATAATTTGTGCCGTCGGTGATATATCTGACTTGCCTGCACACGCTATCACGCTTGCCGCACTTGCCGCAAGACCGACAACGTGTATTTTGACGTCGCCTGAATATTCACGGATTGCCGAATAGATTTCGGACGCTGCAAAAATATCACCACCGCCAGAATTGATGTAAACTTCCAACGGCTCGCCTTTTTCAGCCGCAGCAGTTATATCTTTTAAGACCCTCGCAGGAGAAATGGCGTCAATGTCGAAAAGGTCATAGATCCACTGGTCATCATTCGGAATGATAGTACCTTTGACGTTAATTTTCATCATTTTCACCTCCCTCACCGCTGTCTATCTTTGCCGTGTCTAGTCTGACATAGTACTGATCGCCCGAAGGAATGTCAGCCAGATTGAACACGCTTCGGATTTCGTTTGCGTTCATAATGCCTCTGTCGAAAAACTGCACCAGATTCAGCTTGGTTGACATTGACGCAGTACTCAGATTGAACGCTTCAAAAACTATCTTATTGCCATACCCTCTTTCGATACGGCTGAATAGTTTTCGTGTGAATTCGCCAGCCAGTTCCATTACCACTGGTTCTATCTCCGATTCGTAGTAGGCGTTGTATTGGTTTTCGGTGTAGTTCGACTGCACGATATTTGCGTTTGTGTTAAACAGCGAATAAATTCTCTGTGTGGTTTTTTCCATGACCGATGAATTCGGTACATAGTCTTTTGCGTCAACTTGCTTTGCGTCTGCTTTGCTGTCGACCGCCGCAACACCTGTGCCGTTCTGAACGCTCATGAACTGCTCGCTGAACTCCTGCGCTTGCTTTTTCAAATCTTCAGGGCGCAGGGAACTGGTGAACTTCAACAGCCAGCGGATAATTGACGAATTCTTGATAGCCTTGACAATACCCTGATCTGTAGTTGTCACGATTTCCATTAACGGCGTCAGCGTTTCACTCAGCCGTTCTCCGAAGATATCGTCTTTGTAAAAATCGCTACGCAAATGAATGATATCTGCATACGGAAACGTATATCTTTGACCATTGAAAAACGTGAATTTTAAATACAAATCGTTGCCGATATATACGCACTCTGCGCTGTCTGCAGGGATAGGATATAGTTCAGTAGGATAGCCGTTGCCGTCGCGGATAATCAAAATAAACGCGTTATTGTTCAAACACAACTGCGTTGCGATTTTTTCTAATAGTTTCTGCATTGTCATGAACTCGTTTGGCTCTTCTAGCAGCATTCGCATATATGGTTCAGGGTTTATCTCGATACTGCCGTCACCATTTCGACTATATGATTTTCTGATATGCTTTGCGGTCAGTTTTCCGATAGCCTTGACCTTCGGGCGAATGCAGGCACGCACCAAATCCGACCGATAAACGTTGCCGTCCCAGCTATAGTAGCCGTTGCCGATTTCCGTCATCATCTTATATCGGGTCACTACCTGTGACCTGTTTTTAAAACGATTTATCAGACCCATTTTTTCACCCCTTTCATATCAAACTCTCAAATTCTTCCTGCCGATTATAATAGACCACATATGCGTCTAGCAGTGCCGCAAGTCCGTCTATTCTTTGCGTTCGGTCAGATTTCTTACACGGCTGAATGTTGCCGTTGACGTCCGTCTTTACAGCCGTATTTAGGAAACACCATTTGTCAATTGGATTGTTGTCGTAAACGATGTTGTGTCGCTGAAACTCAGCTTTCAAATTCTTCATCGGGTCAGACAGCGTTATAACGCCCTGGCGCACAGGTACTAAAACGCCCTTGCCGAACTCCTCTTCAAACGCCTTTATCAGCTCGTCCGAAACGTGCCAAGGGTCATAGCCGATAGCCAACGGATAAATATCTTCCTTATCTCTCAGTTCCAAAAACCAGTCTAGGATAACACGCTTGTTGACCTTGTTTCCCTCGCACGTCCTCAGCAGGCCTTGTGATTTCCACAATTCATACGGCACACTATCTCGTCCACGTCTGTCACCCTTTTCAGCGTCAGCGTCAAGGACGGCTTGCGGTATCCAGTACATAGATTTTACATACAACCTATCATCGTCAGGCTTTTTGCAGATAGCCTTTGCGGCATTAAGGTCTATATAATCAGCAGCGTCAAAACCACCGATGAAATATCTGAACGGATAATCCACGACAGTTTCTTCATTGTTCAGCTCGTCCCATCTCAGCCAGCCGCTTTCGGTATTCTGCGGTAGGTTGAAATCCTTGACCATAACTGTTGCCTTAAAGCTAGGATCGTCTTTGGCTTTCTGCACCATTTGGCGCAGATAGTCTGTTGATTTTATCGTGCCCAGTCCAGGGTTTGCTTTTAACCAGCATTCTTCCTTGTCCCATTCGTCAGGACTATCCAACTCATAGATAAACGGCAGAAACCTGTTATTGTTTTCCGTCAGCCGTCCATATAGCAGATTATTTGCATATTCGTATTGGGCGTCAAAGATACCGCCACGAACGAAGCCGTTTGTAGTAATGCAAAATAAAATGGGCTGCTGTCTAGCGCCCATTGCTTGCTTTATCAAATCATATAGGTCTCGATTTTTAATCGCCGCCAATTCGTCGATAACACCGCAGTGAACGTCCAAACCGTCAAGGCTGTTTGAGTTGCTCGCAAGGGCTTTTATAAATCCCATGTTCAACGGGAAGTACAAATCGGCTGCACGTTTGCGAATATGCTTGCTCAGCAATGGCGATTGTTTTATCATTTTATAGCAGGCGTTGAAACCTAGCTTTGCCTGGTCTAGCATTGTGGCGATGTTATATATCTGCGGTGAACCCTCTCCGTCATTGACCAGCATATCATTTTCGACCGCCGCAGTTTCCGTTGTCTTGCCGTTCTTTCGACCTTCGATTATCAGGCATTCGTTATACTGGCGTAGGTTGTTATCGTCAACAAAACCGAATAATGCTTGCAATCTCGCTTTTTGAAAAAGTTCTAACTTCAACGGCTGACCTAGTTTTCCAGACGGCTGCTTACAGAATTTTTCTATAAAATCCGTGTGTCGTGTTGCAATAGCTTCGTCAAAATGAAATTCATCAGGGCTTGCAAATCTGTTCAGCAGCATTTCCGAAACCTTTTTCATTTTTTCACACGCAACGATACTCCCGTCATAAATGCCAGTAAAATATTTTTCAAATTCCGTCAACGCTTTGCACCGCCTAGGAATTCCAACAACTCGTCGCCCTCGGACTTTTGCAGGCTGTCAAGGATAATATCCTCAACTGTCTTTGCCATTGCATTGTATTTTCCGATTAACGTTGCATACGCTTTACTTGCAGGGTGCTCTGTCTTGACAGTAAAACCATTGCCGTTTGTCGCTTCGATGATTGCGCCCTCTGCTTTTATCTTTTTCTGGTACTCGCTCAGCAGATTTTCCATATACTCCAGCTGATCTAACAGCTTTATGCCCAGTTCTCTTTTAGCTGGTTCACAGCTATCCACAGCTTTTCGCAACTCACTCAAATTCTTTTTGATTTTTGCCATTGTCAGATTACACCCCCCTTATGCGATTTTATCGTGCGTAAAAAATGACCTTTGCCCCCTCGGTATCTTAGGAAAAATTTCATTCCAAATTTGAGGGGGGCATGGGCATACCCGATGCGTCAAATTCACATTTTGTTAATTTTTTAGGTGATTTTTGGTAGAAGTGACCCTCGAAATTATCATGACATTTTTTGCATACAAATTCGAGATTGGCATGGTTTAATGATACCTCAGGGTCACGAATGTTCGCTGGTGTCAACAATGTTCGGTGATGAACAATATATCCAGCACGTTCATGACATTCTTCGCAAAGACCGCCGTCGATTAATATGCGTTTGTCGATGTAGGATTGGCGACACTTCTTCCATGCCGCTGAGCGGTAAAAAGAATATGCAAAGTCTTTCATGACACCGCCCCCATAAAATAAAAATGCCACACGTGGGACACATTGTTAAGAGGTGTGTGTGGCTGATTGGTATCGGCGTCAACATCATTGCAGTATCGACCGATATATCCGCCATAGCTAATGCCATAGCGGAAGTCAGGAGATCTAAAACAAAAGAAGTAAAAAACATGGAGCAGGTTAAGTGATGGTGCACCGCCCCTGCACATTGCCTGAGGGCTAGCCACTCAGGCGTAAAAAAATGGGGTTGGCTTTTATTGAGGAGATAACCAACTGACCTTTCCACCCTATCGGGCTATTATACAGTATAGCAGATTAATAACTGCATTTCACTGCATTTCACTGCATTCTTTTGGAACGATGATATGTTTCAGGGCTTCACCGTGAATTTTATAAATCGTGCGTTCTGAATAGTTCATATAATCAGTGATCCCCATTATGTATTCACCATTTTCTTTATTGAATTTTCCTACCCAGCGTTGATAAAAAAGATACCGTCGTTCAAGGACTTCTCGCTGGTCTGCGTCTGCTACTGCGTCAATAGATTGTTCAATTTGCAGACGTTTTTCAATCAGTATCAGTGCCAGTTCCTGCTGTCTGCGTTCGTATTCCGCTATGCGTTCTATGGTGCTTGACATCTTGTCGCCATTGCAACTACCATGACTAGCACCTGTATTTTCGTATGAAATACCAGCATATTCTAGCTGTGACCGCAGTTTCTTGACCTTGTTTTCGATGATTTTTACACGCCGTTCGATTTTATAGGCGTTTTGCAAATATTCTTTTGCTGTCATTTCAACCGCCTTTCTGCACCCTGTCAGTCATTTCCGTTGATATCAGTTCCGACAGGTCAATGCCGTATGTTTCTTTCAGATAGCTGGCGTTATTGTCGTTATCGAATTCAGCCGTGTCCATGATGTCAAACGTGCTATTTACTGCGTTGATAAATGCACGCAGGCGTTTGCCTTTCCAGCCGTACCACTTATCCAGCGTCCACAAAACAGTCGCCATTATCTGTTCTGTGATATCCTGCATTATCTCGCCTTGCAGTTCGCTATATCTTTTCTGCATTTCCTTTGCGACTTCTTTCTTGATGTCGCTTTGTCTGACGATGTTTGTTCGTGCTTTCATGGCATTTCACCAGCTTCCAGCAATTCAGGATTGTCATAAACGTTTCCGACAATCTCAAGTTCACGTCCGTACACATTATCAAAATCTATCGTAAACGTAGAAAATGTTATAATAAATTTTGCAATATCACTGTCCCATTGAATTACGCCACGCTCATCTTCGTAATCTATGTAATCGGATACAACAATATCACCCTCAAAAATCTTATTGCCGTTCGTGTCGGTAAGACCTGTGTACTGACCGACAGTTTCAGGGTCAATTTCGGCTGTATATAATGCACTTGCATAATCGGGAATGATATAGTCTTTTTCTTTTCCTATCCAACCATAGCGGCAGGGATAACCCTGAACCCATTCGCCATTGGCAATGCACTTTCCACGAAATAATATTTCACGCATTGTCTTCATCACTCCTTTTCTCCCACGCATAGCATTTGTTCTTTCTGTTCACTACGAGAAATTTAATCTTTGCGACATCACTTCGCTTTGCGCAAAAAGTATATAGTGCCTTGTCATGCTGAGGACCGAAGCCTATTGCGTGTTCGCAGTTTGAACAGGTTTTATCCATTGTTATCACCGTCCATTCTAGCGCCGCAAAGTGGACAATAAGTCGGGAACGTATCGCCGCATATTTCTTCTAAATTGCTTGCATAATATTCTGTTTTACATTCACTACATCTTGTACAGCCGTTTTCATACATTAATTCTGTGGCTTCCCACTTTCCGTGCCTTGCTTCCTGCACGTCTGCGGTAGGCTGTTCGTTGATTATATCAGCGATACTGCTGTTATCCCCCAGAATGCCTGTTATGCCCTTTTCGTATATCGGCATACACGCCGCCGATAGTTCGTTAATCAGATTGTCTGCATTGATATATTTTGTCATCTTTATACCTCCAAATCATCAAATGTCAGCTGGTTGAAATCTTCGCCCAACCACCAGCGAAAAACGTCTTGACCTGTTTGCCATGACATTTTAGCAACTCTTCCAAGTTGTTTTCTACGTTCTAGCATTCTATCAAATGCGTTTATAAAATTTTGTTTGTATTTCGGATATCGTTCAAATTCAACGTATCTATGTTTTCCTACCATAGGACAGCCAATGCACCCTATACGATTAAAACCGCATTCATACAGCGGATTTGATTTGCAACCATAGTAATGCAAAAAAGCCCACACATCATAATCAGACCAATCGACTATAGGGTTTACCATAGTTTTCGTAGTGCGATAGCAGTGTTCAACCAACCTACGATTTTTGTCGTTATCATCGTTAAGAATTATCCCATCCTGATACGTTTGCTGATACTCTATGCCTATTTCATCAGCAGCTTTCATTGTAGCTTTCGGTTTGCCGATAATTTTTATAACATCAGCCGTTTCTTTACGGCGTTGACTTTCAGACCACCTAACGCCCGTGACAACAACACGTCCTATGCCGCCACGTTCTTTTAATTCGCTGCAGCAGTATCTTGCAAGACGTGTCGGAGGCATTAGTTTTTTTACAATCAAATTCCACATAGTAACATGATTGCCGTTTTTGTCATACGCTTTATCTATTTTTACATCTGGCTGAGATTGAACATATCTAACAGTTTCGGGTGCATCAACAGTTGTCAGATTATGTACTGCTTCAAATTTAACGCCTGAAAGTTGTGCCAAAATTTTGATACAGTCACTATCTTTTCCACCGCTATACGCTAAATAATATCCGTCCGCAGGTTCAAACGCTTTCAGACGTTCGATAGCCTTTTGTTCTTTTGCACTATCCATATAGCCTCCTAAAACGTTACTGTCACATTCAGCACTGCCGCTGCTAACCAGTAGACAGCCTTTTTGTAATCTTTTTGTATTGCGTATACTACCGCTGCTCCCACGTCTAGCAGAATCAGCAACAGTGGGAAAATGTATTCGGGTTTGATTTTTGTCATGCCTTGCCACCTCCAAATGTAAACGGAGCATGTAGTCCGATTTTTGTTTCTTTCGCAACCGCTCTTGCTTTCTCAAGCCATTTGCATGATTCGTCATAGTGTTTCTGACATAGCTTGTGACCCTCGATTGCAGGTTTTCCACAGAGATAGCAACGATGTTCTTCTACCCATAGCCATCGTGGGTCCGTTGCATTTTCCAACTTTTTCAGACGTTTTTTCCGATTCTTCTTGTTTGCGCATTTCTGACAGAAAACTTTGCCCGGAACTGCGGGCTTGCCACAACTTACGCATAACCCCTGTTCTTTATAGCGATAATATCTCTCACGATTTTTCTGATATATCTCATCTCTGTTCCTGTCAATGCGTTTTTCCTGGTATTCACGATACTTCGCACGGCATTCGTGACAGTACACATGATTGCCGACAGGTTTATTTACCCTGCAAAATGGACATATATGATGTTCTTTGTACCAGCTGTAATATTCATTTTTCATCTGGCAGTACCTGTTCCAATTTGTCAAGACCACCATAAATATACAGCGTAAGAGCGTCAATAACTACGAAATTAATGTATGTCCCCAATTCGTCGAAATCAATGCAATCTTTGGCACCATCTTTTCGCTGACCTGCATTCTTCTGTGTCAACGCTATGCGGATATTTTCGCAGTGTTCACGCAATAGCTTCACGTCCTGCTTGGTGCATTCGCATTGCTTTCTCAACTTCAGAAAATTCCACATAGCGTCCAACTGACCGCCGTCAAGCTTGGCTAGCCTTTCTTTGTTTGCCACTTTTATCCCTCCTCAGTTCCCCATTGTTCAGCCATTGCTTGTGCTATGCCTGGAAATGTTTTGGATTTTGTCTTGCTGTCACGAAATGGCATTCCGCAGTTTGTGCGTGCAGTGCCGTCCGACTTTTTGCTACCGCCTGACACCCATGAACATATGGGCGTAACAATATTTGTCGGTGTCAATTTAGGCAGATTTTTCAGCCACAAACACGTTTTCTTGCTGTATGGGTGTCCATATTCATACGGTTGTATAGTCTGCGTATATTTCGGCAGCCGATATACTCCAGACGGGATTGGATTTTCAACAGCTATTCTTTCAACAGGGGCATGAAAAAATTTCAGGAAAAATTCTTTTGCGTCTTGCCCTTTATTGAATCTTTCAAGGTCAACATAACTTTTTCCATTCATTTTTTTGTACAGACGTGCTGCCCCTGCGTTGCTAAGATATGTACACGGCGGATGAGCTATCAGCAAATCCCATTTGTCTACTGTATGCGTCTGCCCGTCACAAGTAGTAAAATCTGCATTGCCGTTGATAACAGCCAGAGCGTCGCCTAAGATATGCCACTCAGGGTGACCACCTGAACACATCTGAATGTCGCAGCTATATGCTTCGTGCCCTTTCGCACGAAATGCCTTGCAGACCTCTTGCGACTCTTCGCACGCTATTAATACCTTCATGTTATCCCTCCTCAAATTCAGGACATTCCGTCACAGTCTACGAATGTATCATACCGCCCTTTTGCGCCTTGTAAATTCTGTGCTGATGTGTTTTCCAGCCGTCAACAGGCTGTCTGTCTATCGACCAACTGCACCCTGCTATCTGTTCACCTGTCAGCTTGTCCCTCTTTGGCACTGCGTGTTTGCAGTACCAACATAGTGTTGTAGCAGCACTGCATTTCACAGCTTCTATCTTGTCCTTGAATTCTTCGCAGACAGAGTGCTGATAACCGACTATCCTCGGGCGAAATCCCTGTCTCACGCCATACCTGCATAGCCCGTATTTTCCGTTCTTTCTGCCGCAGTTGTCAGGCGATTTCTCAAAATATTTACAGCTGGTGCAGAATTTGTTGTTACCCATGTCATTCGTCCTCCTCATACGGACCTAGCCCCGACAGCACATCGAACATATGCTTGATAAACTCTATCAGTTCTTCACGGCTCTTCTTTTCAAATTTCGCATAGGGTCTGATGAATTTTTCCATTTCACGCATAACACGCACGCTGTCATTGAATGCCGCTATCACGTTCTCGTTAGGTTCGCTCTGCTTTATCTGCTTGTCTAGTTTCTGTGTCAATGCACTTTTGGCTTTCGCTGCCTGCTCTGCAGGAATGTTGTTCAGCGTAGCGGTTTTGTATAGATAGTACATAGCCAGCCAGTATATTTCATCAAAGATGTTGCTATCGTTCGGCAACTCTTCACCACGATATGCCAACTTGTCGATTTCTGACCTTTCCATGTTTTTCACTCCTTTTTTTTGATTTTAAAATGGCGGTAAATCTTCGCCTTCGGCCGTGTCAACATCTTTGAAACACCCGTAGATTTTGCCCCATTCTGCATTGTTACAGCCGATACGTTTACAAATCTGGCTGTAGGCGACCTTGATGTTGTCTGCCACGTTGCCTGTCAATCGGTTTTTTACAATGGCGATTTTGCTTTGAAAATCGTCCTTGTCGTCGTCGTTATTTTTGCTATATGTTAAAACCAAATCAACCCTATTTGTGATATCACCCGAACCGCTGACACTATCTGCATTCAGTTCAATGCCGTCTGCGGTTTTGCGTGGGTGCGCTATCAGTATGATAGCTACGTTATATTTGACCGCTATGTATTTCACGGCGTTTACAAAATCGGACTGTGCCCGATACAGTTCTTTGCTGAGATCAACGTCCAGTGCCGTCATGAGATTGTCAATCAGTATCAGTTTGACGTTAAATCTGCGGATAGCCGTTTCAATCGTACCCAGCAATGATATCTTGCCGTCACGTTTCGCATTATCGCCGTCAAGCTTGATTTCAGCCGTCACAGCCGTGTTGTCAAAAATGTATGCCCTATCATCATACCAGCGGTTGATTTTATCGACCACATCATCAGGAATGTCATAGGTCTCGTCACCATATTCGTTGACCGAACGTATAACATTTTGTTTTCCTGCAATCTGCAAATCTAGCCAGCGTTTGAAATGATAGTCAGGCAATTCACCCGAATAAACGAAAATCGAATACGGATTGCCGTCTAGGTCTGATTGGTCTAGTGCATTTGCGATTATTTGTGACGCTAACGTTGATTTACCCTCGCCACGCTTGCCCGTGATAACCACTACCTGCCCCATATAGATACCGCCGATATATCGGTCAACATCGTATATGCCTGTTTTGATATGCTCCTGCTTATCCAGATTGACCGCTTTGACCTGCGACAGTTTTTTGACAGCCGTGACAGGTATTTCTTCGGCATTGTTCACGGCATCGCATATCGCTTTACAGCCGTATTTCTGCAGGATTGCGTTTGCGTCCTTTTCACCCAAATAATCTTGTGCCCTGACAACTTTCAATTTTTTGTGTGGAAATGATGTTGTAAATTGGTCAACCAGTGTTATGTGTCCGTGTTCATGATCTCCGAAAATTACAATTTCGTCGAAGCTGTCCACAAAATCATAACAGAACGGCACCCAGGTCTTGTTGCTCTGACCGCCTGGCACTGATACTGCATTATCTATCTGACAATCTGCCACCGACAGACTATCTATCTGCCCCTCCGTGACTATCAGCCTATCATGCTTTTCTGTACATCGGTTCATGCCGAACAGTATCGGTTTTGTGTTCTTTTCAAACCACTCTTTTTGATTGTCTCTGCCTTTGACAAAATCTGTCTTGCGATACTTGACTGACGTCAGCACGTTGTTTTCATCAAAAAACGGAAACATCAGCAGATTGTCACGCTTATTGCCAACAGTGATGTTGTATTTTCGTGTGGTGATTTCCGAAATTCCCCTTGACCGCAGGTATTCAACCGCCTTATCACGGGTGACTATCTTCACTGGTGGTAATGTGCGGTATTTCTTTTTCTGTTCATCGTCAAATTCCAATGGATAGTTGAAATCTCTTGCAAGCTGTACGAAATGACCTGTCATGCCACAACTGCTACGAAAACACTTGAATGCTCCCGTGTCAAGATTTACAGAAAATGTATCTTTGTCATGACCGCCCCCATTGCAGTACGGACAGTATTTGAAATACAGTTCACGCCCCTTGCGGTGCGTTTCTGCATTCAGTGCCACAGCCAGACCAACCACATCATCATCACGCATTGTATATCCCATGTTTTTTCACCTCGTTCAAAAATCTGTCCTGCCTGGATTGTCCGTCCGCCTGCCGTTTGTGTGCGCTGCGGGAGCAGCATATATTTCTTTATCTTTGTTATACTTTGTTGCTTTCTTTTCATTGGTGCCCTTAGCCTGCCCCTTGCCTGCCCTTAGCCTGCCCTTAGCCTGCCCGACACTCTGCCGCTTGTCTTGATACTTGTCATAGCAAACCACGGTATAAACGCTATATCGTGGATATTTTGAGACTGCCACTTCCCCTGTCTCAATTAGATGTTTTATTGCTGTCCTTACGCTTTTTACTGACAAACCCGTGTTTTTGGCAATGCTTGGATAACTTGTAGCTATCTGTCCACGCTGAATTGTGATGTTTTCAAAATCATGCGGTTCATAATTTGCCTGCAAAATCAGATATAAAAACACTACCAATGTGTTTGGTTCACGAAACCAACGCCATGTGCATATTTTTCGTTCTAGTGTTATAAAACCATTTTCCAGCATTTAATCACCGTCCAATTTCTGAAGATAATCTCGCAAGGCGTAGTATAGTATCGCCTTTATCAGTGTGCCACTCTCTTGCTTTCTGCACGCTATGATCGTGATGTTATATCGTGCCTGCCACGAACAGAACGTTGCCAGCAGTGCCTTTGGTGGCATTTTACTGCGGTAATTGTGTAGCAGGATATTTTCCCACAGTCTATCATCTTCGACCAGCAAAAAAACCTTTGCATGGTCTTCAACCGACCGCTTGAATTCACGGTCAAAACGCTCTCGCCCTTTCGTGAAATTACCCACGATTTCGTCCAAATTCGCCTTACGTTCAATGACAACGCTCTGAGCAAGGCTCACAGGCTCACTGTTAGGCTTCACGGCTTCGCACGTATAATCGCCATAGTTTAGCTTGTGTTGCGTATATGGCGTTTCTGTAGCTTTCAGAGCCTTTTCGATATGCCCCCACTTTTGTTCCCGGCTATCAACGATAACCGAGAACGTTTTTAGGGTAGCGTCAATGTCTATCGGGTGCATCAGAATGGCACTGTGTCATTGCCTGCATTGATTTCAACGAAATCTGACAGATTAGCGTTTGGGTCAAAACTGTCATTGCTGGCTGTTGACGGCTTGTTTTTCAGCTCTTCACGTTTCGGAATTGTGAAATTACCACTGCGGATATCGTTGACAGGTACGAAGCGCTTGCACTGTGTAAACCAGCCTGTATTGCCGTTCATTTCCCACTCCTTTTCGTTGAAAAGAGCGCCCACAAGCTTGCCTTTCAGGACGTTTTCATCCCAATCTCTTTCACAGTCGATATGTAGATTAGCATTTGAATTTTCAAACGCCTGTATCTGGGATTTGAAGTAGCCCAGCGACTTCTTGAACTTGGTCTCATCGCCTGTGTTATGCGGTATGCTCAGGCGCATTGAACCCTTCCACTTTTTGTTCTCCCACTCGTCAGGGGTTGCCTTATACAGCTTGTCAAAAAAGCCCTTGAATTCGCCCTCTGCGATGTCAAACTGGATTGCCAGCCTGCTTCCCCAGTCAGTGGGTTCAACCTTGACATTGAGAATTTTTACTACATATCCGCCTGGTTGGAGCTTTGGAAGCTCTGAAAAACTTGTTGCCTCTGCCTGCTTATATCCTGTAATTCCGATCATTTACTTTTCCTCGCTTTCTATATTGTTTGGAGTTAAATTCCAATACTCTCTGATTTTGGTGTCTACAAATTTCAAATCGTTTTCGATTTCATCATCGAACATGTCTTCAGGTGACTTCGCAGTAGAAATGCCTCTCGACTGCGTGATGAAATAGTGGTGGTTCTCATCGGCTGTGCAAAACAGCACGATTGAAAACAACCCTTCAACCGTCAACTGATTATCCAGCATCTTGCCGATAGTTTTTGCTTTGTATTTGCCGCCGTCGGTCAGTTCGACGTGGTGCAAGAAGTACACAATAACATCTGGCGGCAGGTCATTTATAACAAATTCTATCAGCCGTTCAAAACTGACCGCCATATCAGTGAATTTTCCGTACCCTAGTTCTTTTGCCTTGTCGAAACTATCGAACGCCATGAGATACTGACTATCATCAATAGCAAATGCCTTTGACTTTGATTGAAACATAGCCGCCTTGATAACATCATAACGGCTCTTGCCTTTGTTGGCTTTTACAAGTTTTGCCACCGAAAGTGTCGCAAGACCATTGTTCTTGAACGGCAACGGCTTGCCAGCGACGTTAAAAATGCTTATCTCGCCTGGCTTGAAATTCTTGAGGGAACGGCTCTTGCCGCTGCCACTTTCACCCTCGATTAGAACTGGTAGTCCCATGTTTCATTCCTCCTCTTTGATTTCTAGCGGGCACTGAGCGCCCACAAACGTGTCTGGTAAAAATACGATTTCGTCGGTCAGATTGCACCGTCCAGAACGGCGGCTGAAAAATCTGCAATACTTGCAGGCGGCGTATGTAACACCTTTGTTGTCAACAGGGAATGCGGTTTCAACTACCGCATAGCCCCTGACATATTTCTGAACGCCGTTGTCAAAACTAGCACTCATAGCAGGTTCAAATCCTCCTCTTCATATTCAGCCCCTGCCAGTTCGGCAAGGTCATAGATTGAAATATCGTCGTTCTGGTTGATTTCTTCAATCAGGATTTCACGGAAACAGTCCTTGCAGTAGTCCTTGCCCTGGTAGCAGAAAACATTTTCATTCGCAAGGTCTAACTGTTCTCTGCATTTGTCGCATTCGACCACAGTGTAGTTGCGGTCTCTGCCACAACATCTGCACCCGTCAGGGCAGCCGACGCAATCATTAGCCGTGTAACGCATTAAACCGCCCCCTTATAGCTGAAAAATGCGATATTTCTGTACATGAAATACGATTCAGTTCCGTTTTCCAACACCTCAGCACCGACCTCTTTCGCTACGGCATGAATGTCAGGCGGAAATATCTGAACACCCAATATTGCTCCGTCAAACGTCCACACGTCGCCTATTATCATAGGGTAAACGCCTTCGGTAACAGTACCATACTCTTGCGTTTTTTTCATTTTTAGTTCCATTAACGCCATGCCAACCATAGCGTCAAGCCTTTCTTTTACTGTCATGTTTTCGACCTCTCCTTTCCAATATCGCTGGTTCTGCTAGCTGAAAGTATCTGCATGGATAAAGCCTGCTACTTTCCCAGCAGCTTTTTAAGTGCTTGCAGTCAAGGCATGAGTAGTTAGTCACTTTGCTCACCTGCTAGCTTTGTGAGTTGTTTCAACGCCTGATAGCTCTTGCCGACGTTATACGCCTTGAGCTGGTCAGCTGTGAACATTTGGCTGATGTAGTAATCAAAATCGCTCAGAGTTTCTTGCTCACTGTTAAAATTTACGACACTAGCTATGTAGGTGGCGAAAAGTTTCGCACGACTTTCCTGCCCAGAGAGGCAGTCTGGTGGGCAATCGTCTATGCCTGTTCTAACTCCTGTGCAAAATTTTGCTACTCTTACGATTTCCTCGTCCGTGAATTTCTCATCCATTGTTGTCACCGCCGTTTCCTATCCTCGTAAGCTCCTCTTTCACCTCAAGCATTGCCCGATATGACTGTCCCATGTCAAAGGCTTTCTGTTCTTCATCTTCCATACGTTCGTAAATGTCCAGTATCAGCTCGCAAGCCTTGTAAGCCTTTTGAGCTTCTTGACAAATCTGCGTTTTTACGCTATCATCAATGTGTATGTTATCGGTATCTTTTGATACCTCCGAGCTTGTGCCTGTTGCCGCAGGTGCAGGCTCATTTTCTTTGAGGTAATGCATAACAGCTTTGTTGATCTCTGACTCTGCGCTGCATGCCCATTCCCCTTGCTCGTCAAATGGACATCCTTCACAGTTATGCGTCATGTAGCAGCATTCAAATGCCTTTATCGTTTCTCCTCTCGTCAGCATTCTTCTTCCTCCCATTCAAATCGACCTTTGCCGCTGTTACGCCACTGACCGATACCTCTCAGCCTGCCGTAGTCCAGCCATTCTCTTACGGCTGTTTCCATATCGTCTTTCAGAATCTGGATTGTGAATTCAACTGTTGCTCCTGCAGGTACTGTCTCAGAATGTGCCAATGCAACACGTTCGCCTTGCGGTGTGCTTGCTCTGAGTGGCCTCTGACACTCGCCCATGCCGCCCTTGAATTCGTATGGAATTTTTCGTTCCTCGACGAAGATAAGTCCGTCAATCTCTTTCTTGTACGCCTTGATTTTGGAACTTGCCGTGCCTGATACCTTTTTCAGAACGCCGCAAGCGTCCTTGAAGAAGCCCTTTACCTGGTAATCCCATAGAAATGGGGTACCGTCTTCCAGTGTCGGGAATACCGTCATAGATTTTTCGACCACTTCCGCTACACCAAGTGCGGCTATCTCTTCCTCACGGCTCTTTGCGTCAGGGGCTTTCGATGCGATGTACTCATCGTGGATTGTGGCTGTTGCGTTTGCCGTTCCCAAAATCTCTTCGGTGAACGTCAACTTTACTTTGATTTTTTTCATGCTCATGTCTTTTGACCTCCGTTAAACGTTAAATTTATTTTTTTCTTGCTTTTCGACGCCATACTGTGCCGAACTACGCCTTTGCTAGTCACTGCAGTTCCTTTGCTAATCGCTGCTATGCCCTTGCGTCTCTATGCTTCTCAATGCCTTAGCTAATCAATGCCATTTCTTTGCATGGCACCGCCAATCTGCACCCTGCTATGCCTTTGCCTCTCGTTGCGTGTCAAAACTTCGCCTCGCCTTTGCTTGTCGGAACTTAGCTTTGCCTTTGCTTATCTAAACGGTGCTGTGCATACCTAGCCCTAGCTATGCAAAACGTTGCCAGCCTTTGTATGGCCATGCCGTTGCTTAACAACCCTGAACCGTACTTTTTAGAAATCATCTGAAGAAAAACGTTCCAGAAGCTTTTGATGATTGACATTATACAAATCAGTCAAGCTAAGCATTGCAGACGTATAACGTTCGCGTAATTCATTCATATCATCAGTAACGCACATACGATTTATAGACCCTTCGAGCATATCAACGGAATTCATAGTTTCCTTATGCTTTTGTGCCGTGTAAAATTTATTTTGCATAATTATCCCCCTTTCTTTTTAGACAGAAAATATTTTTTTTCGCAGTCCTTGCGATTCATTGCTTATCAAAACTTTGCCGTTGCTTTGCCAGTCTTTGCTAGACCAATCCATGCCTCTGCCTTTCGTTGCTTATCGACGCTAGGCCGTTGCTTTGCTGTTCAAATCAACACCTTCGCACTTCGCAGTCGTTCACAGGTTCGCTTTGCCATAGCCATAGCCAATGCTATTCATAGCAAATCCGTTGCCTTGCAATCTACGAATTGCCATCGCTGTTTTCGTCGTGATTTTCATCGTCATAACTGTGTTCATGTTCCCATTTGTGCTGGTCTATGATGCATGCTATGAACAGTATCACGGCATAGAAAACCGCCAGAACCACGATCGTTGCGCCTATTATGCAGGCTATAAACATACCCTCTGACACTTTACCACTTTCCTTTCGTCTGTATCTCGACCTTGACAACAGGTTTTGAAGCTTCCTTGATCGCCTGCTCCAGCTCCTCACGGATTGCGGTTTCGGCTGTCTCTTTGATATTGCGGTATAACCCATAGACCGCCAGTGCGAACAGCGCCGTACATAACGCTATTGCAGCCACGAATCTGACGATCTCCAGCGTTGCTATCATGTTGTTCATCTTCTTATGCTCCTTTCTTTGCAATACTCTGCAAAGATTTCTTCGGGGTTCGCCCCGATTATCTTGCAGTACGCTACGATTTGTTCAGCATTCATGGTGCCGAACTGCCGTTCCCACCTGCTTACGGCTGTCTGTGCCATGTTCAGCCGTTTTGCGATTTTTGCCTGCGTAATATTGTTATTGGCTCGGATAGACCTCAGCCGTTTGGATATCACGTCATTGGCTGTCATTTTCTTTGCAGGCATTGTTTTCACCCCCACTATTCTGCATGAACATCACGTGTAAGATAGTCCAGCGTAACGTTCAGCCATTTGGCTATCTGCAGAAGTACTGACGCTGGCATATCGTTTTTATCCTGCCATTTAGACCATGTTCTGCGGTCTATTTCGATAGTCTTCGCAAGGTCCTGCTGGGTGAGATGTCTGCGTCTCAGTTCACCATTGATGTTGTCAAATATCGTTGTCTTTTCAGCCATTTGTTACACCTCCGTTTTCATTTTGAATTCTCGTACTCGTTTTGAGTACATTATCATTATATACTCATTTTGGGCATTTGTCAACCCCAAATTGGGTACAAATATGTACAAATTTGAGATTATATTTTTGTACAAAATACTCATTTTGAAAATAATGTGCCCTATTTTCATTGACAAATTCCCATAATTGGTATATAATATATATAGTAGGAGGTGATAAGAATGTTTGACAACCGCCTGAAAAAGCTGAGAATGGCGAAAAACCTCACACAAGAGGAAGTTGCAAAAGCCTTAGGCTTGCCGAAAACAACTTACTGCAACTACGAACGTGATGAGAGAGAGCCGTCAGCAATGACACTTTTGAAGATCTCAGCATACTTTGGCGTGTCCCTCGATTATCTTTGCGGAAACGAGGGCGAAAAAAATTCCCCGCCACCACAAAGTGACGAGGAAGCCAAGATTATCGACGCATTAAAGGTTCTTGAAGATAGCGAAATCAAAGACCTTGACAAATATGTCGATTTTCTCCTATTCAAGAGAGGGCTGCTTTAAGCAGCTCTTTTCTTTTTCTGCTCTTATTTTTTCCCACAATTCGGGGTGCTGTAGTATGTAAATCTTGTGGGCTAGTCTTTTTTCAAATTCTGTTCGTTCTTCTTTCGTCATTATTTTCTCCTCCTATGATTTATAGAACGTATGTTCGATAAGCCTATTATATATCATGTTATCACGGCTGTCAATACCCTTTTTATGTACTGTCCGAAAAATCGGACTGAAATAAAAAGACGTCAAAAAGTATTGCAAAATATGCGTTAAAATGCTATAATATACATGAAACACACATATATAGGCTATGTGTAAATCATAGCATTTTTATGACATAAAATGCAAGCGTGTTTATAATATCGAACATTATTTGTTGAAACTGAACAAATCATCAAGCCCACATTTTAGCGATTTAGCCAATAAGACAACTGTTGAAATGCGTGGGTCAACGTTATAGCGTTCTATCTGGTCTATTTCAGAAAAACTAACGCCTGACAGTTCAGATAGCTGGCGCAGTGTCAGACGCTGTGTGCGACGTATATCACGCAGATGTGTTTCGTATATCACATATATCACCTCTGTGGCTAGTGTGCCCACAGGAGCCGTGATTATCAGAAAAGGGGTAGAAAACATGGGATTACGTTTTAGAAAATCAATTAAACTTGGCGGCGGTGCGAGATTAAACATCGGCAAGAAATCTGTCGGTATGAGTGTCGGTGGAAAGGGCGCACGATACAGTGTCAACAGCTCAGGGCGGCGCACAAAGTCTGTCGGTATACCAGGCACAGGGCTGTCATATGTATCAACATCGGGTGGCAGAAAGTCGTCAAGCCGTAGTTCTCACGGCCGTAAAGCAAGTAGCACGTCAAAGGGCGGTTGCCTACTGGTGATAATCATTTTCTGTGCTATATCGGTTATAGTCTATGGAATAGCGCACCTATTCGGCTATAGGCGACCGACAAAGGTTGAATGGACTAATGACAACTATTCTATCGCACTGAATGACTATAATCGTGATTATAGTCACATAATCTATTTGCGAATCACAGGTGAAACCGACGCAGAGGACGTTGATCCGAAAGATATCAAAATTGAAATCAGCAATCCTGACGTTTGTCAGTTAGAATATGATGATAGCGGTGCATATGTCACCTATGATGTGAAACCCCTGAAAGACGGCTTTGCGGACGTGACCGCCACATATGACGGTGTGACATCTGACCCTATAACAATTACAGTGGACATGGGCGAAAAAGTCACCACTACCACCACAACAACTACTACCACCACCGCAGAACCTGAAACCACCACCGAAGCAATCCCTGTGGCAACCACTGCACAGGATCCAGCCGAAACGATAGTATATATCACGGCTTCGGGCGACAAGTATCACAGCAAATCATGCAGATACTATGATGATACCTGCACGCCAATGAACCTACAGGACGCACAAAACGCAGGCTATAAGCCTTGCAAGGTGTGTGGCGGATAAACACCCCATAATAAAAAAGCCCCCACAGAGCGACCTGTGAGGGTGTGTACAGCCAAACCTAGCAAGAGATGATACTATAGTAGGAAGTACCCTATTATTTTATCATAAATTGAAAACATTGTCAAGATAATAGGAGGAATTTTACATGGCAACAGCGAAAAGACTGCCGAGCGGAAGTTATCGTGTGAGAGTGTACGATAAAAACACCGGTAAATACAAATCGTTCACGGCCGAAACGAAAAAAGCCACCGAGCTTGCGGCGGCGGAATGGCTGATAAAATGTCAGGACGAAGAAAACCAGCAAATAACATTCCAGACCGCAGCTGAAGAATATATCAAAATAAAAACGCCTGTGCTATCACCCACCACGATACACGGCTATCAGACTATCCTGCGCAACAATGTTGACAGGCTGAAAGATATTCCGATTGACGAGGTTACGCCGCAGCTAGTGCAGGACTGGGTAAACGGTTTGACCGTTGATAAATCGCCGAAAACTGTTCATAACATCTATGGTTTTTTTACAGCTGTTATGTCATACTATGACGTGGATATACGGCTAGGAAAAATTCGTTTGCCGTCCAAAACGAAAAAATTTAAAATTCTGCCTGATGTTGAAACCGTAGTGGACCTGTTCCGTGGGTCAGATATAGAAATTCCTGTGCTGTTGGCTGTATGGGGCGGTATGCGTATGTCGGAAATACTGGGTATCCGTCGCAAGGACCTATGTGGTGATGTGTTGACACTGTCGCAGGTGCGTGTCACAGTTGGCAAGGAAATAATTGACAAAGAGCAGGCTAAGACCTACAACAGTCGCCGACAGCTACGGCTAGGGCAGCCGATAGTAAATCTAATAGACAGCCTAAACTTGCAACCCGATGATTATGTTGTGGCCTACACCCGAAAACAGGTGTACGGCCGTTTCGTCAAAACAATGCGATCGGCAGGCTATCAGATCACATTTCACGATCTACGCCACATCAACGCCAGCGTCATGGCGAAACTAAATATCCCTGATGTATACGCTATGGAACGTGGCGGCTGGAGTAACACCAGCACATTGAAATCGGTATATCAGCAAACGTTTGATACAGACCGCCAGCGTATTGACCAAACCATTGATGACTATTTTCAGGACATATATGACACGAAATATGACATGAAAAATATAAAACAGCGTAAAAACGTAGTTTGAATAACTTTTGCCGTGGGTTCAAGTCCCGTCACCTCGACCAGTCACTCGCCGTGACGGGCATTGTCCGTCATGGCTTTTTTTGTTATCAAACTTTAGTCCCGCTCAATAAGTTTGTTTGTAAACTTTACAATGTAGGGGGCGTGCCACTGCACCCAATCCGCTATCATTTATGGTAGCGGATTTTTTCGCCCCCGCCCATAGGTATGATACGCTGGGAGGGGTTTGATGCTCGCCGTGACGGGCATTTTATGTACTCATGCCACTTGTGCATATGTGCTAAGCCCGCAAGATCGCAATTGTATGTAATGTCGAAAAGG
>ERZ1106941.854-NODE-854-length-38794-cov-5.519941_pt1 | contig 38794 bp, 32 predicted proteins | sample MGYA00403670_ERZ1106941 | MGnify/ENA primary metagenome ERZ1106941 (study PRJEB35170, sample SAMEA104062400) | human gut metagenome | biome: human gut; feature: human-associated habitat; material: faeces | place: Denmark | collected 2012-06-04 ...
CTGTCTGAATGCAAGCATTCACAGAAAGCAATTTTGCATGGCTCTGAATAGTTACCAGATTTTTATAAACTGTCTTTTTTACAAGGCAGCTTCCAACAGCCTCATTATGATGGGCTGCACAATAAACTCCGCTCTTTACGCCAACCCAGCGTCCGGCAGCTGCCATATAGCTTCCGGCCTTCTTGTAATCTGTGCCGTTTGTGCTGTACTCAAAAACAACCTCCTCAAGCGGGAAATTCTTTTCCTTCTCGCTTAAATCCTGCGTTCCAATACGTTGTACACTCATGCGGACTGTTATAGTTTCACTGTCATCTGCAAACGCCAGTGTTCCAAGCGGTGTACTTGTCTCCTCGGTGCTCTCCACAAGAATCTTTCCATATTTTTGCTCTCCATTTATAAATGAAGCTTCAACCATGCCTTCCTCGTTTCTTGCAAATGAAAGAAGCGCATATTTTACACCCATAGAAATCACACCAGCCTCTTCGTTTGCTTTTAATCCGGTAAGGGAAAGTGTTGTGTCACAGATAAATTCTGGTGCTGGCCACTTCTGAAGAAGAAGATTTGGATAATCGCCATGTTTGATTTTTTCCTCTTGCTTCACTGCATTAAGGCAAAGACCCTCTGATGTAATATTATACCAGTCTTCTTTTGGATTTGCATTCCACTGCCACTGAAGACCAAGTGTGTTTTTAGTAAAATCATCTGAAGCATCTGGTTCACAGATTTCAGCCTCTTTCGCAGCCTCACCGACATTTGGCTTGCGGTAAGTAAGCACTGGCTCCCCATAATCATTTCCATCCTTTGCGATACCAATAATCGGCCAGTCCTCTTTCCAGCTCATCGGCTGCAAATGAATAATTCTTCCAGCTGCATACACATCCTGAAAATGTAAAAACCAGTCTTCACCTGTCACGGTATCTACCCATGCACCCTGGTGAGGGCCGTTTATAGTAGTATCTCCCTGACGCATAACAACGCGATATTCATAAGGTCCAAAAATATTTTTTGAGCGAAGCACAGTCTGCCATCCTGTTTTTACACCACCTGCCGGTGCAAAGATGTAGTACCATCCATTTCTCTTATACAGCTTTGGTCCCTCAATTGTTTCCTGCTCATTTAAATTTCCATCAAAGACAACTTTTGCTTCTCCTATCAGACCCATTCCATCTGGCTGCATTTCAATCATATGAAGCACACTCTTATATCCGATGCGGCTTTTTGCAACACCTGCCACAAGATATGCTCTGCCATCTTCATCCCAAAACGGACACGGATCAATCCAGCCTGCACCCGGACGAATATTGACTGGCTCTGACCATGTTCCAAACGGATCCTTTGTCGTACTCATGTAAATACCTTCGTCTGGCATTGGAAAACAAGCAAAAAATGTTCCGTCATGGTAACGGATTGCTGGTGCCCATACACCACATCCATGCACTGGCTTATCATAGCGCTCTTCTGGCACCTTTGGCAGAATATAATTAACTACCTTCCAATTTACCAAATCCTTTGAGTGAAGCACTGGCAAACCTGGTGCATTGCAAAAGCTTGACGCGATCATAAAGTAATCCTCGCCCGCACGGCAAGCATCAGGATCTGAATAATCTGCATACAGTATTGGATTTTTATACATTCCATTTCCTAAATCTGCGTTCCACATCGTTGTCTTCATAAAATAGTCCTTCTCTGTATCTTTTTTCTGAGAATGAGGATGCCTGATTACACAGACATCCTCAAATTTACATGTTTAATCAATCTTTAAGAGAACTCCAAGAAGTCTCTTTACGCTGCACTCCATTGTCTCTCTCTTTAACAGACCTTTTTCAAGTGCTTTCAGCAAGTTATCAGGATTTCCAGCTGCCATCTTAACATCATTTCCGGCATTTACTTCCTTGCAGTGCTCGCCAAATGTCCACCAGTCTGTCATTACAACACCTTCAAATCCCCACTCATCACGCAGAAGCTTCTCTAACAGATCATGATTTTCGGAAGCTCTATAATCATTTACAATGTTATAGGAAGACATGATGCACCACGGCTTTGCTTCCTTTACAATACGCTCAAATGTCTTTAAATAAATCTGTCTTGCTGCACGCTCTGATACTCTTGAGTTTGAATCCTTACGGTTCGTTTCTTTGTTATTCAGTGCAAAATGCTTTACTGTTGCAGCAATGTGCTGAGACTGAATACCGCGTACCATTGCGCCTGCCTGCTTTGCAACAAGATACGGATCCTCTGAGTAATACTCAAAATTTCTTCCGCACATCGGTGTACGATGAATATTGATTGCCGGTGTAAGCCATACTGCGATATTATTTTCTCTTACCTCTTTTGCACCAGCTGCACCTACCTCATAGACAATCTCTGGATTCCAGGTGCATGCAAGAAGTGTTGCACATGGCCATGCTGTTGTGCAAACACCGCACTCTGGCAAAATACGAAGTCCTGCCGGTCCATCAGCTGTCATAAAGTTTGGAATACCACACTCTGGCAGATTACCAAAGCCAAATGTATTTGCAACACCTGTATTTGGCTGACCGCCTAAAAGATGAGCTAACTCCTCGTCGCTTAACTGTGCCACAAATTCATCAAGCGTTACGCTGCCTTCTGCAACTTGCTCAAACTGCATGCGGCGCTCGTTATTGTTCCAAAGATGCTCGCCCTTTGAAAAACGTACATCTGGTGCAACACCATCGATTGCTTCCTTTTCCTTCTTTGTAAGAAGTCCTTCGCTGTCTGGATCGTGTGCCGGTCTTACAGGAAGTTCTTCAAAGCTTCCATCTGCACGCATGCGCTTTGGAAGTGATGTCGGTGCTAAGCACTCTGTCAGTTGCTCTGCCACTCTTGTAGACTCTTCTGTATGTATAAATCCAAGCTTCTCTGTATTTCTAACTGAATTTCCAAGATAGAAGTGGTACTCTCCCTGCTCCATCACATATGCAGATTTATGCAGAACGCCAAGATCATCATATGAAGCCAGATCATTTACGTTTCCAACTAAAGTTACAAGCTGATTTTCTCCAGGCTGCAACAGCTTTGTCTTTGCATATGAAAGCAAAATTTTTGACGGTTTATCAAGCGCTCCTTTTGGTGCACTGCCGTACAGCTGAAGTACTTCTTTTCCTTCATGATTTCCAGTATTTGTTACCTCTACGCGAACTGTAAGTGTGCCATCCTTTGCCTCGTCTACACGCTCAAGCTCCCACTTGAATGTCGTATAGGAAAGTCCATATCCAAATGGATACACAACCTTTTTGTCTGCGCCTGGAATAGTCTCGAAATAACGATATCCTACATAAATATCATCTGTATAATCTACGTAATCCTGTGACTCATGGAAGTTGTAGGATGATGGATAATCCTCAAGCGTCTTCGCAAAAGTATCCGCCAATTTTCCAGACGGACTTCCAATACCGCAAAGAAGTTCAGCTGCTGCTGCACCGCCTTCGATACCGCCCTGCCATGCCATTAAAACAGACTGAATCTTAGGATCCTCTGCAAACCACATGGAATCTACAACGCCGCCTACATTTAACACAACAACAACCTTAGGGAATGCAGCCTTTACTGTCTCTACCATGCGCTGTTCTGCATCAGACAGATAGAAATCTCCTCGTTCAAATACCTTCTGAGACTCCTTCCACATCGGCTCGCCTGACTCTACGCCATTGTCGTAGCTGCTTGTTCTATCCCATCCCTCGCCTGAAAAACGGCAAATCGTAATAAGTGCTGTATCAGTATAAGCTCTTGCCTTCTTTAAAAGCTCAGCCGGAACTTCTGGCTCAACAGTCATGCCTGGAGCCACGCCTCTTTCATACTGGTCACGCACGTTCTTATTATAAAATGACGATAGACCTTCATATACACTTACATAATCGCTAAGTGCCTTTAAGCCCGCATCAAGGCTTACCGTATATGAAACGGTAACATCGCCGCTTCCGCCGCCGCCCTTTACATAATCTGCACTTGCCTTTCCGAATACGGCAAGCCTCGTGCCCTTCTCAAATGGAAGAAGACTGTTCTCATTTTTTAATAATACCATACCTTCCTTTGCTGCCTGCTTGGAAAGCTCAGTATGTGCCTTGCTTGCTGTTACCTTCTGGCCGTTTGCACCAAGCGGTGTGTTCGGCTGGTATTTAACTCTTTGCCACTTCATTTTTTTAATCCTTTCACATCTTGTATTTTCAGGTTGCTGAATCTGAATTTTGTGCTTTTATTCTACCACACAATGCTTCGACAAAACAACTCTAGTTTTGTTTTTTCTTATACTTTGCAGTACAGCCCTGTTACAGTTGCAACCGCTTGACAAAGATATTGATATATTCTATGATGCCTTTATAAAATGAAAGGAATAAAAAGATATGATGAATACGTTTATTAGTGGAGAACGTCAGTATAACTTTGTCTCTAAATTCAATTATGTGCGTGAAGCTGGTACAAGTGGTGAGCAAAAAGCTGCTGAAACGATTTTACAGGAATTAAAAAAAGAAAACAGCGATGCACAGATTCGCACGGAGGAGTTTTCTTTTTTTGCACCGCAGATTAAGCGCTCTTTCTTTGAGGTGACAGCACCTTATCATAAGGTATATGAGGCTTGCACTTTTGGTTTTTGTGCCAACACAGATGAAAATGGACTTGAGGCTGATTTTGTTTATCTGGAAAATGCTGATGATATTAATATGAAGCAGGCAAATGGAAAGATTGTTATGCTGAATAATTATATGAGCCGTACAATGCTTGAAAAACTTGTAAAGGCTGGTGCGCTTGGCTTTGTCTCTTTCTCTGGTACTCCAATTGACACTGGAAAGAAAAGACTGCCTGCAGCCAAAAATCTTGGTCAATCTAAAACGCTGGCTGAAATTCCTGGCACTTGCATTCATTTTGTGGACGCAGCAGAGATTGTTGAAAAAGGTGCTTTACGCGTGCGCATGATCTGTGAGCAGACACTTGTTGAAAAAACATCACAAAATATTTGTGCCCGCATTGAAGGAAGCGATAAAAGCGATGATATTTTAACTGTGACTGCTCATTATGACTCTGTTCCACAAGGACCTGGCGCCTACGATAACATGGCAGGCTGTGCAATTGTTATGGAGCTGTTTTTATATTTTTGTGAACATAAGCCACGCCGCACTATTGATTTTGTATTTTTCGGTGCAGAAGAAAAAGGTCTTTTAGGAAGCCGCGCCTATGTTAAGGCACATGAGTCTGAATTGTCACATCACCTCTTTAACATGAATATTGACCTTGCCGGACAATCACTTGGCGGCACTGTAATAGGTGTTACGGGCGATTCTTCAATCTGCCGCCAGTTTGAAGCTCTCGCTGAAAAATGCGGTATTGGAATGACGACAAGATCATCTGTCTGGAGCAGTGATTCTAACACATTTGCATGGAAACGAGTTCCTTCTATGACCTTAAACCGTGATGGATACGGCATGCATACAGAGTATGACACTATTGATCTAATCTCTGCCTGGTCACTTCGCCGCAGTGCACTGCTTCTTTGCACTATAGCAAATTATTTGGCAAATGAAGAAGTATTTCCACTTTGTCGACAAATCCCGCAGGAATTTTTAGCACAACTAGATGCGTCATTTTCCACTGAAAAATAAAAACACTTAAAAAGGCGCTGCGTCAATATGCGCAGCGCCCATTTCATATATCAATACAGAAGTTTATTTCTCACTGCTTTTTCCATAGGAAGTCCAGTGTCATAGTCAAGCTGTCTTGGCTCATATTCTTCGTTTTCTCTCTGTCTTGTATAGCCACCATTATTCCAATCTGGTGTGACATTTTTTCTCCATGGTCTCATTTTCCACTGATAGCCGCGGTACAGATCTCTTGTATCATCCATATGCGCCAGAAGCTTATCATGCAGCTCGTTGCGGACAGCTTCATATGCTTCATCATTGATTCTATTTTCGACCTCATATGGATCTGTTTCAAGATCATAAAATTCATCTGTATCAAGCAAATGAATAACTAACTTGTAGCGTTTTGTGGTGATTGCACGCATCATCTGCAGACCACCAAAACCATCATGATCCACTTCATATCTTGTAAACTCTGTAAACACCGCATCATTTATCTTCACACTTGGATCATAAATCTGTGCCAGCATACTCTTTCCTTCCATTGTTTTTGGAACTGGCAGTTCAAAATAATCCATAATTGTTGGTGAAATATCAATGTGAGATGCCATCTCATGCACTACCTTACCCTTTGCACCGCCCTTAATAATTAAAGGAATATTAGCTACTTCCTTGTATGCTGCTGCATTTTTTGATGCCAGACGATGAGCACCAAGCATATCACCATGGTCTGATGTATAAATTACCATTGCATCTGGTGCAAGCTTTGAAATTGCATCCAATACTCTTCCCATTTCATAATCTGCAAATGAATTACAGCCTAAGAACAATGACAGCCCTTTTGACGCCTTATTTATCTCTGATTCTGGTGCATGTAAATTCTTTCCTGCCCAGAGTTGCTGCAGCATTGGTTTCTTTGACAGATCGTCCTGAAAGCTAGGTGAACTTTCAAAACAGAAGCCATCATACATATGATTAAATGGAGCCGGACAAAGAGATGGTCCATGCGGCTCATCATATGATACAGTCAAAAAGAAATCCTGATCCTTAAATTCATTCAAGTATGCAATAGCCCTGTCGGAGCAACGATGCGCATATGTAAATTCTTCTGAAAAGCCCTCTGTGTATGATGTCTGTGAATCTCTAGAGCGAAGTTTGTCTTCATCGCTCAACTCACTAAGATAAGTTCTCATATCATACCAATATTTTGGGTTCCATCCATCTGGGCATACACCATTTCCAAAATAATCAGATCCATCAAGGTGCCATTTTCCGATATAGCCGCATTCAATCTTGTTATCGTGCAAACGCTGTCCGATTGTCTTTATGTTATCTCCCATTCCGATACTGTTTGTGACAACTCCATTGGTGTGTGGAAATGCTCCAGTAAAAATTGCACCTCTTGCCGGACCACATACAGGCTGACAGGTATAAGCATTCTCATAACGGATGCCCTCCTGTGCCAATCGGTCAAGATTTGGCGTCTTCATCTTTTCATTTCCATAACAGCCAACCATATCTTTTCTTGTTGTGTCTGTCATCAATACTACAATCTGCTTTTTCATTCATGTTCTCCTTTCCATTCCCATGGATAATGTTTATTATTTATCTTTGCACCAGTTTTCCCAACTGCATCAGCGTGTCATACCACCTTCCAAAGAAAATTTTGTATCCCTCACAAAAATTGTTCCTTGTTGGTTCTGTCTGTATCCCATTTCCCCTGTTTCGCCGGCATCCACCTCTGCATAATAAAAAATAAGGACAGCTTATGCACGCTTTATCAACTAAAGAAGACTGCTCGATAAATCGAATTTCACTTCGTTTTTGATCCATCTGGTCAAACGAATCTGTATTAAAATTGCCAATCTGGTACTCATCCATCACGTAAAAATCACACGGATAGACGCTTCCATCTGCTTCCACTGCATATTGTACTCCGCAGCATCCCCTTTGCTCACAAGATTCTGCCATATATCCTGCGGCCAATCCCACATAATTTTCAAACTGTCTAATATATGGCTGACTTGCGCTTTGTAAATCATGATACCACAATTCAAACAAATTTGAAAGAAAGTTTCCGTACTGTTTTGACGAAAGAGAGTACGGCTTTGTTCCCGGTTTTTCACCAAACGGCTCCAGGCAGGCAATATATTGCTGATAATTCCATCCGCATTTTTTATAAAACGGATATATTTCTTTAATACGCTCTGCAACCTGTGATGTTACAACAGTGAGTATATTATAATCAACCTGATATTTGTCAAGAAGCTCTGCCGCCTGCTTTACTCTAAAAAAGCTTTCTAATCCATCTTTCCCTTTTCTAAAGGAATCATGAATTTCTGGTAAGCCATCTATTGATAAACCGACCAGAAATTGATTTCTTTTAAAAAATTTTGCCCACTGTCTGTCTAGCTCATATCCGTTAGTCTGGAAGGAATTCATTATATGAAGATTGTTTCGCTGATATTGCTGTTTATATTTCTTTTGAAGTGCTGCTGCTTTTTCAAAGAAATCTATTCCCCGAAGTGTAGGTTCTCCCCCTTGCCAGGTAAAGCTCGCTACAGCATCTGCCTCACTTATTGTTTTTTCTATAATAGTTTCAAGTGTTTTTTCATTCATCATCCCATATACATGCTGTGTTCTCTTTTTTGCTTCATCACAATAAAAGCAATAATCACACGTCATGTTGCATATTCCTGAAACCGGTTTTATCAGCAAACTTATATTTCTCATAGTAACATTTCTCCAAGAGCCATGGGGGACAGGTAATGAGCCACCGGTCCCCATTGGCTGCCTTATTCCACAATCGACATAGCAATTTGTTCTGGTGTGATAGGCAATTCTCTGTGCCATACTCCTGTTGCGCGGTAAATCGCATGAGCAATGGCCGGTGCCGGCGTATTGATTACAATCTCGCCTATTGACTTCGCACCAAACGGTCCCGTCGGTTCATAGCTGTGTTCAAATTCTACCTTCAGCTTGCCCATATCAAGACGTGTCGGAATCTTGTACTGCATAAAAGTAGACTCAATTGGACGGCCAGACTTGTCGTAGGTGACATTCTCCATCAAAGTATGACCGATACCCTGCACAATTCCGCCCTCTGCCTGGATTCTTGCCAATGCCGGATTGATCGGAATACCACAGTCCACAACAGCCATAAAGTCAAGCACCTTAACCTCACCTGTCAGCTTATCGAGTTCTATCTCTGCCATTCCAACCATATACGGCGGCGGTGATACAGGTGAAAAATGAGACGCTGTTGCCTCTGCATTGCTGTTGCTTGCCAGCTGTGTCTTATAGGCAATCTCTGACAATGATACTGTCTGTCCAGTTGAAATACAGCGCACACGGCTGCTCTCAAATGCAACATCTTCCTTCTCGCAGTTCATCATCTGTGCTGCAATCTCGCAGATCTTTTTCTTTAAGTCAGCACATGCTTTTTCTACTGCCTTTCCGGTGATATAAGTAGTTGATGATGCATATGAGCCAGAATCATACGGTGAAGCATCTGTATCTGCTCCAAATACTGCAATATCATCTACGCTGCAGTCCATGCATTCTGCTGCCATCTGTGCAAGAATAGTATCACATCCAGTACCCATATCAGCAGCGCCTATAAGCAAATTGTAGCCGCCGTCTTCATTCAACTTTAATGTTGCAGAGCCAACGTCTAAGTTTGAAATACAGCTTCCCTGCATTGCCATACCAACACCTGCTGCACGCACTTTGCCATTGCCCATGTCGCGAACAGGATACTTTTCATCCCAGTTAAACATCTTCTTGCAGTGCTCCATACAGCGGTCAAGCGCACATGCATTTGCTGTCTCTCCGTAGTAAGCCGGCATAACCATGCCTTCTCTTACCATATTTCTATCACGAAGAACAGTTGGATCCATGCCAAGCTTATCAGCTAACTCATTGACAGCAGATTCCAGTGCAAAGATTCCCTGCGTTGCTCCATAACCACGATATGCACCTGCTGCCTGATGATTTGTGTACACAACATCATACGAAAAACGAAATGCTTCAAGTGATCCTGTATAAAGCGGAATGGATTTGTGGCCGGACAGACCAACTGTTGTCGGACCATGCTCACCATAGGCTCCTGAGTTTGATAAAGTGTAAAGATCTAACACACGAATTTTTCCATCCTTGTTTGCACCAAGACGCACGCGCACTTCCATCTCATGGCGCGGAGAACCAGCGATCTGTGCTTCTGTTCTTGTATAATTGATCTTTGCCGGACGGCCTGTCTTCATAGTGACAAAAGCTGGATATACATCACAAACTGCTGTCTGCTTTGCACCAAAACCTCCGCCAATACGAGGCTTCTCCACGCGAATACGACTCTTTGGAATGCCGAGCGCATTGGAAAGAATACGTCGTGTATGGAATACTATCTGTGTTGAGGATACAACGTGAAGTCTGCCATAACGGTCAAGACTTGTATAGCAGATAAATGGCTCCATCATTGCCTGATTATATGCCTTCATATGATAAGTATGATCAATGGTGATATCACAGTCTGCCATAATGCCTTCTACATCACCATCAAAGTCACATCCGCTTGCGACAAGATTTCTCTTGTTATCACCTCCGACAGGACACGGCGGAAACCAGTCCTCTTCTGGGTGAACAAGCACAGAATTGTCCTTTGCTGTATGGAAATCAAGAACAGGTTCAAGCACCTCATATTTTACCTTGATTAACTTCATTGCCTTAATGGCTGCCTTCTCATTTTCAGCTGCGATAAGCGCCACCGCATCTCCTGAAAAGCGCACATGACGATCCAGAATTAAACGGTCATATGGCGATGGCTCTGGAAAGGTCTGACCTGCAATCGCAAAACGATTCTTCGGCACATCTTCCCAAGTATAGATATCGACAACGCCTGGAACTAACTTTGCTGCCTTTGTATTAATCTCCTGTACAATGGCATTTGCATGAGGAGAGCGAAGAATCTTAACCACAAGTGCATCGCTTGGTGTTACATCATCTGTATAAACAGGCTTTCCGGTAAGCAGCTGCATCGCATCCTTTTTCCGGACAGATTTATTTATTGATTTATATTCTTTCTGCATAAAATAGTCCTTTTCTATGATATGAGCTTTTAGCTCTACTTTGTCAGTTGCTATTTTTCTCGTCTGCACAAGCTTTGTGGCTGTCAAGAAAGTTACGGATTCCGCGAAGCTGGCCTTCGTAGCCAGAACAGCGGCAAAGATTTCCGGCAAGAAATGCGCGGATTTCATCATCCGTTGGGTCTTGATTTTCGCGAAGAAGTGCAATTGTATTCATAACAAAACCTGGATTGCAAAAACCACACTGGTCTGCTCCCTGATCTGCGATAAATCCTACAAATTCTAATGCTTCTTCCTGAAGACCTTCAAGTGTCTTAATCTCATGACCATCTGCCTGCACAGCAAGCTTTGAACATGATAAAATCGGCTTATTATCCATAAATACCGTGCACAGGCCGCAGTTTGATGTGTCACATCCGCGCTTAACGCTAAGGCATCCCTTTTCACGAAGCCAGTCTAACAGCACTGTATCTGCTTCCACATTGCCGATTACATTTTTTCCATTTAATTTAACCTTGATTTCCATTCATTTCCCTTTCTATTTTGGGCCGTTTATTTATTGCTGATTTTCAAGCTGTGCCACACAGCGTTCTGTCAATACATGAATCAAATGTGTACGGTAAGTACTGCTACCGCGCAAATTGCTGTCAGTTGGCACCTGTTCTGCGACATATGAAGCAAATGCAGCGGCAACTTCCTTCGTGACACCATTTGCCATTATGCCATTCTCATCACTAACAAGTTTTGCTCTTTTCGGACGAGCGCCAATTACAGCGCGATACTTTCCTTCCAGTTTTGATACACAACAGGTCAGCACTGGAAAATCGGTGCTCTGGTTTCTAACAGCCATATATGCAATCTGACAGGCACGCTTTTTTACAATCACACGAATCAAAATATCATTATCCATTTTCATTGAAACAAAATCTGCCATTGAAACAATTCCGCCCTTATAAAGCTCCACATAGCTGTCCATAGCCAGAAAAACAGTCAGCACATCTGAAAATCCAAAGCGTCCCCAGATGCTTCCGCCGATTGTCGCCATATTTCTAAACTGGACACCGACAATATCCTTTACTGCATTTTTCACAGCGTCATGCGTATATGTATTCAATCCTACATGCTGCTCTAACTCACGAAGCGTTACGCGTGCGCCAATGGAAAATTCCTCATCTGTCTCTTCAATTGTGTCAAGTCCAAGATCACACAAATCAATCGCTGTACTTATAGTACCATTTCCAAGACGCATCCACAGCATACCGCCAAGAATCCTATTCTTTTTGCCTTGATTAAGCTTCCATGCTTCCTCAAGACTCTGCGCCTTAACATATTTTTGTATCGTTACCATCCTCTCATCTCCTTACGTCGTTTTAACAAACTGCCATTATCATTTGTCACAGCATTTTTCCTATGCTGTAAGCATCACTTTCATTATACCAATCCAATTTGATTTTGAAAAGCAGTTTTGATATACTTTTCATATAACATAACTAAAACGGAGAATATACTATGCAGATTAACCCTATTAACCAAAATCTTGGCTGTGTCATTATGGCGTCTGGGCTTGGAAAGCGTTTTGGCGGCAACAAGCTGATGGCTGATTTTGATGGGCAGCCCCTGATATGTCGCGCACTTACTGTTACAGATGGTCTTTTTTCACACCGCGTTGTTGTGACACGCCATGCAGATGTTGCTTCGCTGTGCCATGCTCAAAATGTTCCTGTTATTTTGCATGATAAGCCCTTTAGAAATGATACCATACGTCTGGGCTTGGACGAGGTTACGCGTAATGGTGATATAAGTGGATGCCTGTTTTGTCCTGGCGATCAGCCGCTTCTTAGCCGCGAAACTATAATTAATCTTATTGATGCTTTTTTAGCTGACAACAAAAAAATTATTCGCCCTGCCTTTCAAAACACTCCTGGTGCCCCTGTTCTTTTTCCAAGCTGGGCATTTTCTGAACTTTTTTCTCTGCCCGAGGGAAGGGGCGGCGGTTTTGTTGCAAAAAAATATCCTGAACGGATACAATTAGTACCTGTTCAGGACGAATATGAACTAAAAGATGTTGATACACAAAAAGATTTGCTTATACTTCTTAATCGCTTCAAATATCAGCTTATGTGATCTTTGCTTACGCTGCTGCATCCTCTTTCTTTTCCTTAGGAAGAAGAATATTTAATACAATAGCAACAAGTGCTGCCGGAACGATTCCTGAACCGCCAAAGATCAGCTGAACTGCCTGTGGTGCCTGATTTAAGATGCTTGCATTTGCACCCATACCATAGCCAACACCAAGAGCAACAGAAACGATAGAAAGATTTCTTGCTGTCAATGGCTCCTTTGTGATCAGCTGAATACCGCTAATTACAATTGAGGAGAACATCATAACTGCTGCACCGCCTAAAACTGACTGCGGCATAATTGAAACGATTGCACCAAGCTTTGGACAGAGTCCGCAAAGAATCAGGAAAATAGCACCTGTTGACAATGCAAAACGGTTTACAATCTTTGTCATGCTTACAAGACCAACGTTCTGTGAGAAGGAGGTATTCGGAAGCACACCAAACAGTGCTGCAAATGAAGATCCAAGACCATCACACATAACACCGCCTGAAAGCTCTGTATCGGTAGCTTCACGGCCAAGACCACCTTCCATAACGCCAGAGATATCACCAACAGTCTCAACTGCTGTTACGACAAACATAATCAATACTGGGAGGATCGCACGCAGATCAAATACTGGCTTTACCGGCATCAATGTCGGAATTGCAAACCAAGACGCGTCTGCTACCTTCTGCCAATTTAATACCCATGCCTTTGTATACTCAACACCATCTGCTGTAACACCTGTTGTCGGAAGTACAAAACCCATGATAAATGCTGCTACATAACCACAGATAATTCCAAGTAAAATTGCAGAAAAGCTTGCAAAGCCCTTTGTCGCATGCTTGAAAACAAGAATCATTACAAGAACAAACAATGCTAAAAGCAGATTTTCCATGGAGCCAAAGTCTTTTGCTGTATTTCCGCCGCCAAAAGAATTGATGCCGACTGAAATCAAGCTAAGACCGATGGACATAACAACTGTACCTGTCACTACGGATGGGAAGAATTTACGAAGTGGCTTTAAGAAGAAACCAAGAACAGTCTCAAACAAACCACCGATTATGGATGCTCCCATAATGGCACCATAGGCAAGAACGCCTCCGCCCATAGTTGCGGCAACTGAGTTAAATACTCCGATAAAACCAGAAGATGTACCCATAATAATCGGAACCTTTCCTCCGACCGGTCCGATAGCGAACAGCTGAACTAAAGTAACAATTCCTGCTACCAGCATTGCATTCTGTAAAAGCTGCAGCTGTAAATCTGCAAACTCACCGCCTGCAATTCCACATGCGCCGGTGATGATCAAAAGCGGCGTTAAGTTTCCCACAAACATAGCCAGCACATGCTGTAAGCCAAGCGGGATTGCCTGCTTCAGTGGCATTTTTCCATCAAGGCGGAAAGCTGCCTCTGATAATCTGTATGATGTTTTCACAACAGATACCTCCCTTTTCTTTTTTCAAGAAAAGTATATCATTCGCAGGCTAATCTGTAAATTGAGTAATATATAGAAGTTTTCCGTGTAAAAATAGGAATATCTGTCAAAAGGACAAATCTGTCATGCCTTAACCATTGAAATGCTGCAGATCCTTGTCCTTTCCAATGACATACATCCGCATCTCTTTTTGTAGTTTTTCATCTGGTGAAAACTGCAAATTCATGTGGTTATTAATACGAATACCTGCAATGTTCATTCCATATTTATTTCTAAGATCAAGTTCACGAAGAGTCTTTCCTACCCACGTTGATGGAATTGCCATCTCGACCATACTATAATCATTTGACAGATTAATCCAGTCTGAAAAATCATGTGCCGTAAGATATTTTCCAACTCGCACACCCATCTCCGCTTCTGGAAATACGACTCTTGTGACACCAAGCTTTTTCAAGACTTTTCCATGCACTTCGTTTTTTCCAGTTGCAATAATTTGTGGAATGTTATATTCCTTACATTTCATTGCAATCACAATGCTTGCTTCCATGTTGCTGGCAACAGCAATGACTGCACCATCCATATGTTCCATTCCAAGACCGCTCATGGCATCCTCATCGGCCACATCAACCTGCACTGCATAGCTGACCTCATCAGCGATCTGTGCCACGCGGTCTGCATCCTGATCCACTGCCACTACCTCATTTCCAGCTGCTGCAAGTGTTCTCGCTACACTTGTGCCAAAACGATTTAAGCCAAATACAATATACTGCTGTTTTTTCATGACTTTCCCTTCTGCTTTTCAAAGCTCGCATTTAAAATAATTTTATCCTACCATGATATGTTCCTCTGGCAGTCTTCTCTTTTCATTTCTTCTCTTTATACTTTCTGCAATCATAAGAGGAATTGTAATAGGTCCAATTCGACCCATATACATCAGCGCAATAATAATAAATTTTCCAGCAATGTGAAGTTTCGGCGTAAGACCTGCTGTCAGACCTACTGTCGCCGTTGCAGAAACCACCTCATATGTAGCCTGCATAATTGTTGCCTCTGGCTCTGCAACCATTAATGCAAGGGTGCCTACTAGTACCAACAATAAACCTCCAATGCAAACTGACAATGCTGTTCGAACAATATTCATTGGAATACGACGTCTGAAGCACTCTGTATCTTCATGACCTACCAGAATAGAACCACAGCTAAGCAGCACAACAGCTACTGTAACTGTTTTCACACCTCCTGCTGTTCCTACAGGAGAGCCTCCAATATACATCAAAAAACAGCTAAACAGCCTCGAAACCTCTCTAAGCTGATCCTGCGGCACAGTAAAAAATCCTGCAGTTCTTGTTGTCACTGACTGGAAGAATGATGCCATCAGCTTTTGGAAAAAGCCCATAGATCCTAATGTATTTGGATTATTATATTCTACAATGAAGAAAAATAAAGTTCCGCCCAATAACAAACTGATTGTCATTAAAAGCACTAACTTTGTATGAAGAGATAGCTTTCTCAGACCCTGTCTGATTCCTGTCTCCTTCTTAGCTGCCTTTTTTATAAAAGCAACCAATTCCCTCCATACCATAAAGCCAAGTCCGCCTGCTATAATTAAAAAGGCTGTAACTGTATTGATCAGCACATCATCTGCATACATTGCAAGACTAGAATCACCTAGTAAATCTACTCCTGCATTACAAAAGGCTGATATTGAGTGAAAAACTGCATACCATATACCGCGAAGCAGTCCAAACTGTGGAATAAAGCGGCATGCATATCCTAACGCACCAATGCCTTCTACCACAAGTGATCCCTTTACGACATACTGCAGTATTCCGACAAGACCACGCATACTGTCGCGGTTAAAATAATTTTGCAGCATAACACGTTCCTGAATGGTGAGTTTGACTTTCATAAGAACAAGCACATACGTCACACAGACAATAACGCCCCAGCCTCCAACTTGAATTAAAAACAGCATGACCAACTTTCCCAGAAATGTAAACTGAAATGCCGGGACAACAGTTACTAGTCCTGTCACACAGACACAGGTACATGATGTAAACAGTGCATCTGGAAAATTGAGCCACTTTCCATTGGCATTGCATATCGGCAGCATTAAAATGCATGCACCTACAAGTATCAGCGTCAGAAAGCCAAATACCATAACCTGTGTAAATGACCATTTCTTTATACTTTTCATGTCTTCCTCTACTTTCTTTATGTATTTTCCCTCATTATAGCGATTTAGGTGTTGATATGCAACTGGAAAATATTACGATGATGTGACACGTAAATTTCGCAAGGGCGCATAAGCGCCCTGATTAAGTTACAAAAACTCCTTCATCCTTCCCATAAAATCTTCTTCAGTGTGTATCAAACCTTCTGCAATCTGTCTGGCTTCCCGGCTTGCATCCCTACACTCATTCTGACACTTTGCAATGCTTTGAATCCCCATGTTGCATCCATTCATCATCAGTTTTGCTACCTGATGACAATCTCCCTTCATCATAAGCCGCATCTCTGTTGTAATCCATGAAGATGCAGATGCCACAGGACTTGGATCCTTCTCTGATACACCCGCCTCCATTAAAAGACGCGATGTTTCCTTCTCTACTCGCTCATGCTCTCTGCGATAATCCTCTACAGCTTGCTCTAGCTCACTGTCCTCAAGATAATCTTCTACCTGTGTCATACTTTGAAGCGCCATCTTGCAGCCTACATTACACTCCTTTAAAAGCTTTTTTGTCTGATCATCCATCAGTTTGTTTTCCTCCTGTAAATAACGGATAGTTTCAAAAAGCTTAGCGAAAAAGCTTCTCTCTTCCACAGTATCTATCAAGAAACAAGATTTTATACACAATCCCTAAGATACAAAAATCCCCCGAAATGATGTTTATACACCATTTCGAGGGGAAAATTTTTACTATTATTTTTCGTAAAATTCACGAGTAGGATCTCATTACTTACCGGGTTGAATTATTACTTATCTCTGTACACGAGCTCCAGCTCCGCCCATGATAGCCTCTACTTCCTTCTTGCTTGCCATAGTGGTATCACCAGGAGTTGTCATAGCCAGTGCGCCGTGAGCTGCACCATAGTTAACAGCCATCTCAGCGTTCTCAGTAGTCATTAAACCGTAGATCAGACCAGATGCGAAGGAATCGCCGCCGCCTACACGGTCCATGATCTCCAGACCGTTGTAATCCTTAGCCTTGTAGATCTCACCATCTGCCCAGCAAATTGCGCTCCAATCGTTAACAGTTGCAGTCTTAACCTGACGAAGAGTTGTAGCTACAGCCTTGAAGTTCGGGTAAGTCTTAGCAGCCTCATTGATCATCTTCTTGTATCCGTCAAGATTCAGAGTCTTTAAGTTTGCATCGTTGCCCTCGATCTCAAAGCCAAGGCAAGCGGTGAAGTCTTCCTCGTTACCGATCATAACATCAACGTACTTAGCGATCTCCTTGTTTACTTCCTGAGCCTTAGCCTGTCCGCCGATAGCGCTCCACATAGATGGACGATAGTTTAAGTCGTAGGATACGATAGTTCCATACTTCTTAGCGGTCTTGATTGCAGCTAAAACAGTCTCGCAAGACTGCTCAGACAGTGCAGCGTAGATACCGCCGGTATGCAGCCAACGAACACCTAATGTTCCGAAGATGTACTCAAAATCGAAATCATCTGGAGTAGCCTTAGAAATAGCAGTGTTTGCACGGTCAGAGCAACCTACAGCACCACGGATTCCAAATCCTCTCTCAGTGAAGTTTAAACCGTTACGGCAGATACGGCCAATACCGTCAGTCTTCATCCACTTGATAAGGGAAGTATCAACACCACCCTGGCAGATGAAATCTTCCATCAGCATACCAACCTCGTTATCAGCAAATGCAGTGATAACAGCGGTATTCATCTTGAAGCACTTTCTTAAACCACGGATAACATTGTACTCTCCGCCGCCTTCCCATGCGCGGAAGGATCTTGCAGTACGGATTCTGCCCTCGCCCGGATCAAGACGAAGCATAACCTCGCCCAGAGATACTGCATCAAATTTGCACTCACTTGCTGGTCTTAAATTTAAATTCATTTTTTTTTCTAAACCATACCTTTCTTTTTTCCTCATGCAAGCATGATCAGCTTGCGACTTTTCGACCCTAGCATTACACTTAGCCGCGGATTTCCTTAACCTTTGCAACTGCTTCCTTGGTCATAGCAGTGATCTTATCGAACTCACCAGCCTTGATCATGTCGCCCTTTACCATCCAGCTTCCGCCACAGCAAAGAATCTTATCACAGCTTAAGTAGTCTGCCAGGTTCTTTGTATTGATTCCACCAGTCGGCATGAACTTAACCATGGTGTACGGAGCTGCCATAGCCTTGATCATAGCGATTCCGCCAGCCTGCTCTGCCGGGAAGAACTTAACAACCTTCAGTCCGCGCTTAACAGCCTGTGCAACCTCTGATGGAGTGATGCAGCCTGGCAGTACCGGAATGTTGTTCTCTAAACAGTAGTCAACGATCTCTGGATCAAATCCTGGGCTAACGATGAACTTAGCACCTGCCTTAACAGCACGGTTTACCTGATCGATTGTCAGAACGGTACCTGCACCAACTAACATCTCCGGATAAGCCTCGCTCATAAGACGAATGGACTCCTCTGCTGCATCAGTACGGAATGTAACCTCTGCACAAGCAAGACCACCCTCTACTAAAGCCTTTGCTAACGGCAGTGCATCCTTTGCATCGTTCAGTACTACAACCGGAACAACGCCATACTCTTTAAACTGCTCATTAATTGTCATTTTTTTATTCCTCCTTTTGCCCAGCCCCTAAAAAAGGGCACACTATGGGCGTGTTTACAGTACATCGTTCTACGTGATGTTACATATCTTTATACTACCATTTTTTTGCGTATTCGCCAATAGGAGACATGTATTTCTGTGTTTTGACTAATTTGCATCAGCAAACATCCATTATTTTTGTCGATATTTATTTTTTTATCACAGTCTTTTTTCAAAGTTGCCTGACATGACAGAAACACCTTCGTCAGCAATTACGAACGCTTTCGGGTCAATACTGTGAATAATTTCGACAAACTCTGCTGTCTCAAATTTATTGATACAGCAAATCATGATTTTTGTCTCTTCTTTTGTGTAGGCACCTACACCAGTCCACTCTGTCACACCGCGTCCTGTCTGCTTTAAAATCTTCTGATCAATTCCTTCCTGCTTTGTAAAAATCATCAGTCGAACAGTGATATTTTGATAATGGACCCTATCCATCATAAGTGTAAAAAATACCATATAAATAAGAGAATAGATAACAATCTCAATATCAAACATCAAAAGAAGACTCGCATATACTACCACATTGACATACAATGAAATCTTTCCAACAGATGCATTCTTGAACTTTCTAGCTGCCCACATGCCGATGACATCTACACCGCCGCCGCTGCCGCCAGCTACAAGCAGCAGACCGACACCAAAACCAGTGATAATACCCGCAATCAAAACTGAGGCAACAACAGAATCAACGATTGGCGTTGCCGGAATCGGAATGATGCTTGCAAATATGCTGATCGCTACTGAGCCTATCAGTGTCTTAACAAGAAAGCCTTTTCCAATTCCTTTCCATGCCAAAACAAGAAGCGGAATATTAATCAAAAAGTAAACGATACCATACACATTTTTGCCGCCAAAATCTATGATCTTTCCAAGCAAATATGTAAGAACCTGTGCAATTCCGACACCTCCGCCGCTGTAAAGACCATACGGAATCAAAAAATAGTTCATACCAAATGTGTATAAAAATGAACCTGCGATAATAACGGCGAGCTTTGCCCATCTTGACTTAATCTTTTCCATGATAATCTCCCCGATTATATTTTTAAAGTGCTTTCTTTATCGCTGCCATCAGTTCGTCATATGTCTCAAATGCCAAAAGGTCTGGATTTTCATTTTTGATTGCATCAGTACTTCGAAATAAAAATCCCGCTTTGCTCGCACGAATCATTCCAAGATCATTATAGCTGTCACCGCTTGCGATTGTCTCAAAACCAATAGACTGCAGTGCCTTTACTGTTGTCAGCTTAGACTGCTCAATTCTCATCTTAAAACCTGTAATTTCTCCATCCTCTGCGACCTCAAGCGTGTTGCAAAAGATTGTTGGCCACCCAAGCTTTTTCATAAGCGGTGCTGCAAACTGTGTAAACGTATCACTGATAATGATTACCTGTGTCATGCTTCTTAACTCATCAAGAAATTCCTTAGCACCAGGCATTGGATCGATCTGTGCTATAGTCTGCTGAATCTCCTTTAAGCCAAGGCCGTGTTCCTTTAAGATGCCCAGTCTCCACTTCATCAGCTTATCATAATCCGGCTCATCCCTTGTTGTTCTTTTCAGTTCTGGGATGTTGCTTGCCTTAGCAAATGCAATCCAGATCTCCGGTACCAATACACCTTCTAAATCCAAACATACAATATTCATTGTTTTCTCCTGCCTTTCTCAATTTATTTATTTGCTACTCCTCTACCTCAATGTCAAGTCCAAGCTCCTTCGGCAGAAAACGCGGACATACATTGTCTGTTGTAATGATAACAGATGCAGCAAGACGTGTACCGATTTCAACTGCTTCCTTTAATTCTTTGCCATATGTCATGCCAATGGCAACACCTGCAAAGAAGGCATCTCCTGCTCCTGTTGTATCACGCACTATTACCTTGCGCGCCGGATAAATACCTTTATTTCCCTTACAGTCTGCATACACGGCGCCTTCACCGCCCATCGTAACAACAATTGATGGAATCTGAGCGCTCACAACATTTGCTGAAATAATCTCGCAAAGTTCCTGCGGTGTCTTTCCCTCATAGTCCTCTGCAAAGAAAATGCCTGCCTCAATCTGATTGCATACAAAGCAGTCAAAATGCTTTAAGTAATCACGTCGTTCCACGGCAATGCTCATATTTGTGACAACACCATACACCCTCTTATTATACTTTTGTGCAAGCTGAAATGTCTTTTTTATGATTTCCTTATCAATGTCCATTTCCAGTACGATGGAATCTGCCTTAGAGATGATCTCATCTCCCTTTTCCTCTAGAGTATACAAAATCGGATACAAGTTTGGTCTTTGTGAGATAGACCCTGCCAAATCACCCTTGTTGTCAAATACAGCCAGCCATGTTCCCATTCCACCCGGAACACTCTTCACATAGCTTGTATCTACCTTATGTCTTTTTAATTTGCGTACAACATCTTCGCCAAGCGCAGATGTATCTACGATGCTTACATATGTAGGCCTAAGCTCAACATTTGCAATGTCCTCCACGACATTTCGCGTTACGCCTCCGTGTATGTATTCAATCCGTCCCGCATTGCGGCCCTCCGGCACATATATATCCTCAGGAAAGCCTTTGATATCCACAAATACGGCGCCGATTACTACAATTCCCATGGTTTGTCCCCCAGTATATTACAATCTTGGAGTCATAGGCTTCCCCGGTGACTCCTATCCATTATTGTACAAAACATTCCACAAAAAGCAAGCATCATTTTAGTTTTGTCCATTGCTTTTTTTGCACAGTATAGTAGAATATAACTATCTCAAAAACTTGATGAGAATAAAAAGGAAGGTTGGTATTACATATGAAATTTTTTGAAGTAAAAGATGGTGCGCTTTTCTTTAAGCGCCGCCAGGAAATTATGGAAATTTGTCCATGGGGTGCCGGACTTCGTGTTCGCGCTACACAAAATCGAAGCTTTTCTGATAAGGATTGGGCACTCGATGTTCCTGCAAAGGCAGACGGAAAAATTGAGCTTTTTGACGATCATGCAATCGTGAGAAATGGCAGTATCTACGCTGTTGTTACAGACTTTGGACGTATCAGTTTCTATAATGAAAAGGATGAACTTTTACTAAAGGAATATTATCGCAGCTGGGATTATGGAACAAAGGATTGGAAAGATCTTGATACCATCATTATGCAGCGTGCTGCTGCAAGAACCTACCGTGCTGTCGGAGGCGACAACTATGCATTAAGTGTACGTTTTGAGGCAGATGATAACGAAAAACTCTTTGGTATGGGCCAATATCAGCAGCCACAGTTTGATTTAAAGGGCTGTACACTTGAACTTGCTCAGAAAAATACTCAGGCAAGCGTTCCTTATCTTGTATCAAGCAAAGGTTATGGTCTTTTATGGAATAATCCTGCAATTGGACGCGCAACGCTTGGTGCTAACGTAACAGAATTTACTGCTGAATCTACTCGCCAGATTGATTACTGGATTAATGCAGCCGATACACCTGCAGCACTTGTAGAGCAATACACAGAGTTTACCGGACGTGTCCCGATGATGCCTGAATGGGCTATGGGCTTTTGGCAGTGTAAGCTTCGCTATCAGACACAGGATGAGGTATTAACTATTGCACGTAAATATAAAAAATTAAATATCCCGCTGTCTGTTATCGTTATCGACTTCTTCCACTGGACACAGCAGGGTGACTGGCGTTTTGACCCAGAGTATTTCCCAGATCCAAAGGCAATGATCGATGAACTTCATGAAATGGGGGTTCGCGTGATGGTTTCCATCTGGCCGACTGTCGACCGTGCAAGCGTAAATTATGAAGAGATGAAGGAACGCGATCTTTTAATCCGTACTGACCGCGGCTTAAATGTCACTATGGAATGTTTCGGCATGGAGTGCTTTATTGACCCAACAAATCCAGAAACACGCGAATTTGTATGGCAAAAGGCAATGGAAAATTACCGCTCACACGGTGTTGATCTGTTCTGGTTAGATGAAGCAGAGCCAGAGTACACTGTTCAAGACTTTGATCTTTACCGCTACTATGATGGTCCGGCATTAGAGTGTGCAAATGAGTATCCAGCTCGCTATTCTCAGACCTTCTTTGACGGTATGAAGAAGGAAGGAATTGAAAACCCTCTGAATCTTGTTCGCTGTGCATGGGCTGGTTCCCAACGCTATGGTGCACTTGTCTGGTCCGGTGACGTTCCTTCTACATTTACTTATCTTCGCTATCAGCTGACAGCTGGCCTAAACATGGGTCTTGCCGGAATTGCATGGTGGACAGCAGATATCGGCGGCTTCCATGGCGGAAATGTACACGATCCAGCCTTCCAGGAGCTTTTGATGCGCTGGTTCCAGTTCGGTGCTTTTTGCCCTGTTATGCGTCTGCACGGTGATCGTGATCCTCACTACAAGCCACTCGGATCCACTGGCGGCGGCATGGTTGCATCTGGTGCCGACAATGAAATCTGGAGCTACACACCTGAGATTCAGGATATGATGAGTTACTATATCCTGCTTCGTGAATCCATGAAGGGTTATATGACAACTGTTATGGAAGAAGCTCATGAAAAGGGAACACCTGTTATGAAGCCGCTGTTCTACGATTATCCGGCAGACAAAACTTGCTGGGAAATTGCAGACGAATTTCTCTTTGGTCATGATCTTCTTGTTGCTCCAGTTCTTTATGCTGGTGAGCGCACACGTACTTTGTATCTGCCAGAGGGACGCTGGTGTGAATATGAGACAGGTAAGGTTTATGATGGCGGCTGCACAATTACTGTGGATGCTCCGCTTAACCGCGTTCCATTATTCGTAAAAGAAGGCAAGACAGTTTTTGTGAAATAATACCAGGGTCAAAAGCTCCAAAAGCCGTTCGTGCTTGCACTAAAGGCTTTGAGCTTGGGACCCGCAAAAAAATATAAGGATTTAATTTATGAAAAAAGAAGGCTACTATTCTTCTGGACAGTTCGCAGGGATGGCTCATGTCACCCTGCGGACCATCCGCTATTATGACAAGCAGGGTATTTTAAAGCCCTCTTTTGTAAATGAATCTGGTGCACGCTTTTACACTGATGAAGATTTTGCGCGTCTCCAGCAAATTTTATTATTAAAATATCTTGGCTTCTCACTTGATGATATTCGTGAAATGATCGTAGACACAAAAGATCTTCACTACATGCAAAATTCCCTCAACATACAATTAAATCTTGTGCGCGACCGCATTGAGCAAATGCAGCTTGTAGAAAAAGCGATCCTTGAAACATCAGATGCCATAAACAAGCAGCACAGCATTGACTGGAGCCGCATGTTAAATTTGATCCATCTGACTGGCATGGAGGAAAGCTTAAAAAAGCAGTATCAAAATGCCTCGAATATCTCTGCCCGCATCAATCTTCACCGCCTTTATTCCCAAAATAAACAGGGATGGTTTCCATGGATTCTGGAAAACTGCCATCTGGCGCCAGGGATGAATATTTTGGAAACTGGCTGCGGTGACGGCACGCTCTGGTGTGAGGCAAAGAAACAGTTTTCCCAGAATAATTGTCCAGATCACACCAAAACTCATGATCAGCAGCCAGATCTTCTTAAAACTTGCTCAATTATGCTGACTGATATCTCAGAGGGAATGCTTCGTGATGCAAGACGTGCAATAGGCGATGGCGATGAATTTTCATTTCGTGAATGCTTCTGTGAGGCACTTCCGTTTGCAGATGAATCATTTGACCTTGTTTTGGCAAACCATGTTCTTTTTTACTGCAGTGATGTGACACAGGCGTGCCGCGAAGCCGCTAGAGTATTAAAGCCCGGCGGACGATTCTTATGCAGCACATATGGTGCAGACCACATGAAAGAAATCAGTCGTCTCGTGTCTGACTTTGACTCGCGCATTGTACTGTCGGCAGATTGTCTTTACGAGCGATTCGGGCGCGAAAATGGAGCCGAGATTCTAGCGCCATATTTTAGTGATGTGAAATGGCTCTCCTACGAAGACTCACTTCTCGTTCCAGATGCCGAACCGCTGATTCTCTATATTCTCTCCTGCCACGGCAACCAGAATCAATATTTGCTTGACCACTTTGCAGAATTTCGAAGCTTCGTCAAGAAAAAAACAGATGCTGGATTCTCGGTCACAAAGGATGCTGGAGTGTTTTGCTGCACGAAATAGCTGCCGTGGAACCACTGGCCTTTGTGCACTTTTCACAAACTTTGATTTTTCCACAAAAAGCGCTTGAAGGTGACGTAACGTCACCTTATATACTATGCGTGTCAAAGAAAAAATATTTTGACAAGCGACATCATGTATATACGAAATTTGATTTTATTTTTGAACCACTAGGGACAGATAAAAAGCCATCATCCCTGTCCCCATTAGAAAGGAGTTTATTATGACCATTATCGTTACCGGCGGAGCCGGATTTATCGGAAGCAACTTTATTTTCCATATGTTAAATACTTACCCGGATTACCGCATTGTATGTTTAGACTGCCTGACCTACGCTGGAAACCTTTCCACTCTGGCACCGGTTATGGACAACCCTAATTTCCGTTTTGTTAAGGAAAGCATCACCGACCGTGAGGCTGTCTACAAGCTGTTTGAGGAGGAGCACCCAGACATCGTTGTTAACTTCGCAGCTGAGAGTCATGTTGACCGTTCCATCGAGAATCCAGAAGTTTTCTTAAACACCAACATTCTTGGAACTGCTGTTTTAATGGATGCTTGCCGCAAGTATGGTATTAAGCGTTATCATCAGGTTTCCACCGATGAGGTTTACGGTGATCTGCCGCTTGACCGCCCAGACCTGTTCTTCACTGAGGAGACTCCAATCCACACAAGCAGCCCGTACAGCTCTTCTAAGGCTGGCGCTGACTTATTAGTTCTTGCTTATCACAGAACCTATGGTCTGCCTGTTACCATCAGCCGCTGCTCAAATAACTACGGTCCATATCACTTCCCGGAGAAGCTGATTCCGCTTATGATCGCTAACGCATTAAACGACAAGCCGCTTCCAGTTTATGGTACTGGTGAGAATGTTCGTGACTGGCTGTATGTTGAGGATCACTGCCGTGCAATCGATCTGATCATCCACAAGGGACGCGTTGGTGAGGTTTACAACGTTGGTGGACACAACGAGATGAAGAACATCGACATCGTTAAGATCATCTGCAAGGAGCTTGGAAAGCCAGAGAGCTTAATCACTTTCGTAGGCGACCGTAAGGGACATGACATGCGTTATGCAATCGACCCGACCAAGATCCACAATGAGTTAGGCTGGCTGCCAGAGACTAAGTTTGCTGACGGTATCAAGAAGACCATTCAGTGGTACTTAGACAATAAGGAGTGGTGGGAGACCATCATCTCTGGTGAGTATCAGAACTACTACGAGAAGATGTACGCAAACCGCTAATGGAGGTCGTTATGAAAGTATTTGTTACTGGAGTTGCCGGTCAGCTCGGACATGATGTAATGAATGAACTGGCTAAGCGCGGCTATGAGGGAATCGGAACTGATATTGCACCAGAGTATTCTGGCGCTGCTGACGGTACTGCTGTTGTTTCTATGCCATATGTTTCTTTAGATATCACTGATGCTGATGCTGTTGATCGTGTTATCTGCGAGATGAAGCCGGATGTTGTCGTTCACTGCGCTGCATGGACAGCTGTTGATCTGGCTGAGGATGAGGACAAAAAGGATAAGGTGCACGCAATCAATGCGGATGGTACTGCAAACATCGCAAAGGCCTGCAAGAAGACTGGCAGCAAGATGGTTTACATCAGCACTGATTATGTATTTGATGGACAGGGTACCACTCCATGGAAACCAGACTGCAAGGATTATAAGCCACTTAATGTCTATGGTCAATCTAAGCTTGACGGTGAGCTTGCTGTTTCGAGTACTCTTGACAACTACTTTATTGTTCGTATTGCATGGGTATTTGGCAAGAACGGAAAGAACTTCATCAAGACTATGTTAAACGTTGCCAAGACACACAGTACCTTAAAGGTAGTTAATGACCAGATCGGTACACCGACATACACCTTTGATTTGGCAAGACTGCTTGTAGATATGATTGAGACCGACAAATACGGCTACTATCATGTAACAAATGAGGGCAGCTACATCAGCTGGTATGATTTCACAAAGGAAATCTTCCGTCAGGCTACCCTTCTTGGACGCACTGAGTACAGTGAGGATAAGGTTACTGTTCTTCCTGTTACTACTGCTGAGTATGGCCTTTCAAAGGCTGCAAGACCGTTTAACAGCCGTCTGGATAAGTCCAAGCTTGTTGAAAATGGATTTGCTCCACTTCCGACCTGGCAGGATGCAGTTGCACGATATTTAAAAGAAATTGAATTTTAAAAATATGGGCTGCTATGTTTTCATAGCAGCCCAATTTGATATTACTTATAATTTCTCACCAGTTCTTTATAAAAATCCACTGCTAAGTGAAGAAAAAATATACACATTTAACTGTAATTTTTCAAATTTTTTTGCAACTGCTTCCAAAAGAGTACGTATATTCAAATGCTAAGGACAGAGTTTTACATGCTTATTCATCATAATAAAATGGTGCGTATAATTACGACTTACTTCACAGTTGAATCGCGCTCCACAATATCAACTCCCATGATCACCTTCTCAATTGGAGCCTTTGGATTTGCAATTCGATATAGAAGACGCTTTGTTACATTCTGCCCCATTAACTTTCTTTTAACATGAACAGTTGTTAAACTCGGTGTCACCATTTTTGCTGGTTCTATATCATCAAATCCTGCAATTGCAACGTCTTCTGGAACCATATATCCGTGTTCCTGCAGTACTTTCATCAATAAAATTGCCAATTCATCATTTGAACAAATCAGCGCATCTGGTTTTTCTGGTATCTCCATAAACTTTGTATATAGATTTTCTTTATTTTGATGAATTACCATATCTTCTATTTCTGTAAGAATTGAATATTTTTGAATATACTCTATACTTTCGTTAATCATACTTAACCCAAAGCAGTTCTGAATTGCTTCCTGATATCCATAAAAACGTTCTCTCGTACTAGGTGAATATGACAAATCTCCAACGTATCCTATTTTTCTAAACCCTTTTTTATATAGATAGGACGCCATTTTATAACTACCTAATTTATTATCAGACATTAAGCAATCTACTGTCTCCTCAAGTGAGTTATAATCTGCTAACACAATCGGAACACCATATTCTTTCAAACGTTGAAGAAATGAATCTCCTATTTTTCCAACCGCAATGATTCCAGCAACTTTTCGACTTTCCACGCAAGTCGGAATATCTTCTGTTTCAAATGAGCTAAAAAAGACATCATAACCCGCCTTCTTTGCTTCCTCTTCTATTCCTAACAAAACTCTTCCATAAAATCTGAAATCTCTAAAAAAACGATTTTTTAAAAGAACACAAATATTTTTATTGGAATAATTTTGCATATACTTTACAGACTGATCCAGATATCCCATTTCCTCTGCTGTATTTAAAATCAAACGTTTTGTTTCTTCTCCCACTCCTGTTTTATCGTTTAAAGCTAACGACACTGCATTTATAGAAAGATTAAGTTTATCTGCAATATCTTTCATGGTTACGCGTTTTCTTGTCATTTATTCACCTGCCTTGTATATATCTTTCTTAATGCTTTTATTATAACATACCACAATGCCCGGGTCAAAATTTTTTGATCCAGGCACTATTTTTTTAAATATCAACATATTCCATTGTCGCAAACAGATCATCTAGCTCAAAATCTGCTCTACAGATTTTATCATCTGCTGCACCATAATATATGATTACCTTGTTATCTTTTACTAAGCAACCACATGTAAAAACAACCTCTCCAAAAAAACCTTTTTTTTCATATTCTTCTTTTGGTTCAAGAATAGGATCTTTTGTCTTTGCCAGTACAATTGATGGATCTTTTTCGTCGAGAAGAAATGCGCCTAAACAATATCGGTCATTTCTATCAGCTGCATGATAGATTTTCACCCAGCCTTTTTTTGTTAAAAACGGTACTGCACCGCCTCCAATTCTGCCATCATCCCAACTTTCTGTATCAGACGAAATTCCACAAAAATGTCTTTGCTCTCCCCAATGAATTAAATCTGGTGATTTCGCTATCCACATTTGAGGATTACCAATTCCACTAGGTACTGGCCTATTAAATGCAACATATTTTCCATTTATTTTCCGTGGAAAAATTGTTACATCCTTATTTTCCGGTGCAAAAATAATTCCGTGGCGTTCAAACTTACAAAAATCTTTTGTACTTATCAGCGATGTTCCCGCTCCATTCTCTGTAACAGACGTATAATTTATATAGTACGTATCATCAATTTTTGTAATCCGCGGATCTTCCATCCCCCAACTTTCCTCCTCTGCTAATGGGAAAATTGCAGGATGCTCATCTATTTCAAAATGAATTCCATCTTTACTTCTTGCAATTCTCAAATGCGATAGAGATGTCAAATTTAGAATATTAGATTTATTCTTTCCTCGCTTAGATACATGACGTGTATCTGAAAAATCAAGTTGGGGACATTCTGATTTTCGATATGTAATTACCTGAATTTCGTCTTTACCATCGACTTTTTTTACAATTGGAACACATACCTCATCTTCATTTTTACAAATCACAGATTCTGCTACTCTGCATAGCAGAATAACTTCCCCTTTATACTCTGTTACTCCACAGTTAAATACACCATCAACTTTAAAATCCTGACGACTTGGTTTTACATCTGCCGGAGTAAGTAATGGATTATTGACACAACGTTCTATCTTCATATGTTACCTCACTTAACTGAATTTTATTTCAGCATAAAGCTGATTCCTTCCTTAAAATACTTTGAAAAACAAAGAAACAGAACTATAATTGGCAATGTTAAAATGACCGATGCTGCATACATTGGACCTGGAAATGCTCCCATTGGTTTAAATTGCGTAGAAATCAATACATTTAATGTCTGCATTTCTATACTTGGTGAGATTAACATATCCCACATCAATTCACTCCATCGTTGCATAAATATTGACAAAAAAACAATTGTTGTTACAGATTTCGTTATAGGGAAAGCAATCGTCGCAATAATTCTCAAATTACCAGCTCCATCTATTCTCGCCGCTTCAAAAACTGCATCTGGAAGCGTTCTAAAATAATTAATGTACATAAAAATTGCCCATACTGAAATACTAAGTGGAATGATCATTCCAACGTACTTATTAGCCATAGGCTTTGCTATCATATATCTAGGTACAAGTAAAATGATCGCAGGAAAAAACATTTGAAATAACAATGTATTCATAATAAAATTTTTTCCGCCAAATCTAAGCTTGGTAACAGAATATCCAATTCCTAATCCAACTGCTACAGAAATTAATGCCGTCGGGAATGACACAATAAAAGAATTTATTAACGCCCTAACCCACATCATTGAATTAGATGCTCCACCTTTGCTAATCAAATATTCATAACTGCGCAATGTAAAACCTTGCGGTATCAGCACTTTATCCACCATATCCCATTGAGTAAATGATTGCACAACCATATAATAGAAAGGAAACAGTGAAATAATAAGAAGGAGCAACGTTATAACGGTTAATATTCTTGTTTTTATCCGTAACTTCCTTTTCATAGTTCTTGTTCCTCCTCTAAAATCCAAAACGTTTATTCAACTTATCAGTACCAAAATTAATCACTCGTAGAGTTATAAATATTTGAACTGCTGCAGCAATCGCCATTGCTGCACCATAACCTGATTGAAAACGCGTAAATGATGTATTGTAAATTTCAAGTTGCCATGATGTTGTCGAAAGATTAGGGCCGCCTCCTGTAAGCAAAAATGGCTCTGTAAATATTCCAAATGCAAGACCAGTTGCCAACACAATTACTGTCGACAGCGTAGGCATAATCATAGGAAGTGTCACATGAATTAACTTATGGAATCCATGAAATCCATCTAACGCACATGCCTCATTTACATCAGCGCCAATGCTTTCAATTCCAGAGAGAATAAATAATGCATAATAACCAGACATCTTCCATATTACAATTCCCACCATAATAGAAAATGCAAAACGTTGATCTGTCAACCAATTTATATTTAACTGAAAATGATCTCTTAGAAAAACATTCAATACGGAATTATAATTAAATAAATACTTTACAAAAACCGATGTTGCAACACCAGAAGTTAAATAGGGTATAAAAAAAAGAACTGCTACAAAACCTTTTATTTTTTCTGGCAACTGCGATACCAATAATGCAACAATTAAACCACATATGAAGCAAAGGATAACAATTGGAACCAGATAACGATATGAATTAATAAATGCTGCTTTTACCTTGCGATCAGTAAGTAGCTTAGCGAAGTTATCAATTCCAACAAAATTCTTTTGTTTTGACATCAAATTCCATTCCATTGTTGACAGCCAAGCCGCCCATATCAATGGAATTAAAAAAAACACAAGTGAATACACGAGATATGGTGCATTTAGAAGCCACCCAACAACACCTCTTTTTCTTGCTGCTGGAGTTAATTTTTTCTTCATACCCCAATACCCTCCTTTCTCCATTCTACCCTACTATTTTTTTCATAACCTTCCTAAAAACAGGCCACGTGGCCATTTGTCACGTGACCTTAACAGTTCATTACTTAAGACCTGCTGCTTCCTCCATTGCATCCATTGCATCTTCAATGTAACTCGTCGCATCTGGCGCATTGCATGGCTCTGCTGCTGTTACTTCATTCATGTATGGTGCCATTCCAACTTCTGTAAATGCAGTCCAAATATCAGCATCCTTATCTGTTGCCAATCCTGGAATTGCATATGGTACCCATTCTGCAAGCGCTGCAAGTGCCGGATTTTCTTTCATTGAGTCCGCAAATACTTCGTTATCATTTAAATCTCCTCTTACTGGAAGCATCGTTGTTGCATTCAACCAATCTAAATCGGTCTGGGCAGAATTGTCCTTATTATAAACCCACTTTACGAACTCAACAGCACCTTCATGCTGATCCTCAGAAACATTATCTGTTTTGTAGAATGCCAGTCCCTTTGAATCCGCATAATTATAAGGAATATCGCCTTCTTCTTTTACAAGTGATGGTCCATATACATAATCCTCACCATAGACTTTATTATTTTCCTCATATAATGAAATTTCCCACGGGGCATTAATTGATACAAGAATTGATGGCTGTTCCTCAATCCATATACTAGATAACTCTCCTTGTTGGATTGAATTTCCAAATGTTCCAATTACTTCCATTGCTTCAATTGCACTTTCTTTATCCATTACCAATTCATCATTTTCCAGAATTGGCATTCCCTGTGATAATCCATTATAAATCATCATAAAGTCAAACCAACGATCCCAATACTGGTCTGGTCTAGTTAATGATGGACGATAAAATGTATGTGTTACCCCAATCTCCTCTAGTTCATCCTTCTTCTCTGAAAAAGCGGCAATAACAGCATTAAATTCATCTACTGTTTCAGGGGCTTTTTCAAATCCAAGAACATCAAGAGCTGGTTTATTCCATTGCCATACCATTGGATTCACATAAACAGGCAATACATACTGCTTTTCATCAATTGCCCAGTTTTCCATTGCATCACCCATTGCTCTGGCTTCAATAACATCTTGGAACCAATCTTCTTCAGATAAGTCATACACCACTTCAGATGCTGCTAATGTTGCTGCAAAACCTCGGTTGATATTCTCTGAAACTGCTGGAGCAGTTCCTGTGGCAATCGCATTTTGAATACCTGCCTCTGAGGATGGTGTTTCTGGCATCTGCTGTACCTTCACCTCTACAATTTTTCCATTTACTTCAGTTTTTGTTTCATTAAATGCTTGAGCCTTAGCTTCCCAGTAATCATACTGAACCTGCTGCGGTGCCGTCCAAAAATCAACGGTAATAACATCATCTGCCATCGCTGGCACCGCTGAAAACAATGTTGCAGCAGTCATTAAGCCTGCCATTGCCAATGCATTTTTCTGTGTTCTTTTCATTATAAAATCCTCCTTAAAAATTTTATGTATTTATTTATAATACCTATACTATTGAAATGGATCATCAATTTCAATTCGATGTCCTTCAGCATCACTTACTCCACAATAAAGCATCGCCTTTTTATTCTTGTTTCGTTCCAATCCGCCGCTAAAAATCACATCAGTCAAATCTTTTCTTTTTGCAGCTCCTAATGCAAAATTATCTCTTACTGCAATTAATTTCATAGGTGTATGTTCACCTGTCTGTGGATTCATACAAAATGCCGATGAATAATAATGCCGATTTCCTGCCTCGTCAAATCTAGCAATATGAGATAGAATTCCAACATTTCCGTTCTTTAATAAAAACAATTGATTACAGCCACCCCATTCTTCCGAAATGAACTGATCATCAAAAATGGTTGCTTCAAGAATTGCTTCTGGTGTCAATTCATTTAAGGAATGTAAAATCGTATAACCTATTTTTCCTCGGCCAGCTTCATAACATTTACCATTTGCAAAAATACTTCCTTGCGGTCTTGTCATGACAAGAATCTGATTTTTTTCTAATTGCAGCAAACGAATATCTTTCATTCGATCTGGTCCCTTTGCAAACAGAGTCAAACTTCGCAAAGAATTTCCTCGATAAAAGTTCGTTCTGTAGTTTAACATTCCTGGATTTTCAACATCATCAAATACTTCCACACCACCAACAATAAACTCTCCATTCACTTGTGTTACAAATGGATCTTGAAGCGGTAATGGTGGAATTGAGTTATCTACAATCCACTTTTCATTTTCCTCCATAAAGAAAACAACGCGAGACCATTCCTCTGTTCGTTTTTCCACTCTTCCCGCCAAATATCGTTTTCCTTCAAATAGAAATGGTGCAGTAATATTATAAACATCCTCATTTTCTATTCCATCAAACAATAATTTACTTGAATTATCTCTATTTTTCAAGTTTTTAAATTCAAGTAGCATTTCTTTGCATGTTCGAATATTACTCTTGGTTTTATCCATTTCCAACATTTATTTTCTCCTTTTCCTTTTATTTTTTTGTATTATTTCTTTTGATAGTTACACTATATCATTGCATTCACTTGAATAAAAGTGTTTTTTACTTGAATTTCAAAGTTTTTATATAAAATTTAATGCAACACGCAATAGGGACAGGATAAACATTCTCCCTGTCCCTAATATTTCAAACTATTCTCTTATATAACTTATAATCCCTTGCGCATCTTTCTAACCCGTCAATTACACTGCTAAATTCCACGCCATACTTTCTTGCTTTGCTGCAGTCCATCCACAAATTGTGTCTTGCGGGTGCGTCCTTGACGATAAGCCTTTTTCCAAGCATATCAACAAACTTGTTTGTCACCTCATATATTGACTGTGTTGTTTCGCTGCCAAAATTATACGCACCGCCTGGAAGTAAAATTACCTTGTCCATATTTTCAGCAACTTCCTTTAAATAAGTAATGCCACGAAATTGCTTTGAGCTGAAAGAAACACTATCTTGTGTATGAATTGCATTTAATATCATCATCAAATAGTTGGATCTTTTTTCATAATAATCATACATCCACTCTGCTCTTAACATGACTGCCGACGGCAGAATATCAAGCACACGTTTTTCCATCTCAAGCTTATGAGCAGCGTAGATATTTCCTGGCTTCACATTTTCTTCTGTATATGGTCCACAATCCTCACAAGCACTATACACCTGATCTGAGCTAAAGCATATCAGCTTTCTATTATTATCTTTACATGCATTCGCAATGTATATAGGAATCTGCACATTTGCAAAGTACGATGCTTCTGGATCTGCCTCGCAAGTACCTATATCAGAAATTGCTGCTGTGTGGACAACAACATCTGCATTGCTTTCTTTAATCATGCGATTCACAATTTCCTGTGTCACGTTCCGAAGAGACGGTGACGCTGCTGTATCCTTGCATAGTTCCATGAGCTTATGCCCAACAAATCCATTTGCCCCTGTAATTAAAATCATTTTCCCCTCCCTGATATTTAAGCTGTAACTGCTAAAAGCAGCGTTCCTGCCGTAATAAGTAAAACACCGACTACCGATTTCTTTGTCAGTTTTTCGTGAAATACAATCCACGAGAATGCAATCGTTACCAACATACTAAGCTTATCAATCGGCACTACTACACTTGCTGGTCCTTCTTGTAACGCCCGATAATAAAAGAGCCACGACGCTCCTGTTGCCAGCCCTGACAAACAAATAAAGCATAATTCTTTCTTCTCTATCTTATTTATTTCTTTCTGTTTTTGTGTAACAAACACCATGAGCCATGCCATAAGCAGCACTACTGTGGTGCGGATTGCTGTGCCGAGATTAGAATCAATACCTTCAATTCCAATCTTCCCCAAAATAGAAGTCAGACTTGCAAATACTGCTGACAGCACCGCATAGATCAGCCATCCTCCACTCTTTTTTTCAGAATCTGTTTTTATGTCTTTTTTGGTAATCATCATCATGGTTCCTATTCCAATAAGCAGCACAAATATTATCTTTTTCCCAGAAATACCTTCATGAAGGAAAATGAATGCCAGAAGAATAGACAACACTGTACTTGATTTATCAATGGGAACAACCTTGTTGATATCCCCTTTTTGAAGGGCATGAAAATAGCATAACCACGATGCACCTGTAGCTAATCCTGATAAAATCAGAAATAGAAGCGTCCTGCCGTCAATCTGTCTTATTCCTCCCCATGTTCCTGTAATCAATACCATGAGCCATGAAAACAACAATACAACTACAGTTCGTATTGCTGTTGCCACATTCGAATCTGTCTTTTTAATTCCGCATTTTGCAAGGATCGCTGTTATTCCTGCAAAAAATGAAGATCCTATTGCATAAAATATCCACATTTCCTTAATCCCCCTTCTGCTAAGGTTATTGGAGTTAAAAGCCACTCTTTATTTGCCTCATTATACTGTTTTTCACCACGCATGTCCACCAGTTTTTGTAAAGCTTTTTGTGTTCCAAAAAGCGAAACTGTCTTCGGCAGAGAAAAAGTCTCCTTATCTGAATTTTTCTTGCTTGACATTTTGATTATACTTCATAGTCAAACATATAAAAATTCAAAATAAGGAAACTATTGATTCTGGTTACGACTTAAAACCTATTTATCGCATTCACTGCCAGTATATATCTTTCTACTTTTTCACTATCTGGTGTTTTTCACTAATATCGCTATCAATTCATTCACGTCGATTGGCTTTGCTATATGACCATTCATCCCAGATGCAATAGCCTCTCTCTTATCTTCTTCAAAGGCACTTGCTGTCATTGCAATGATAGGTATACATGCCTTATCTTTATCTGGCAGGTGTCTAATTTCTTGTGTTGCTTTATAGCCATCCATTTTAGGCATCTGAATATCCATTGAATGTATAGTCACAAAAGCCAAAGAGACAGTAAAATTGCCATTGTACCTGTCCCGCTGGTTCACCAAACTGCAAAAAGGCAGCCTGATAGCACAACGGCTTCTTAAAAATTCATATTGATTTTTCTGTCCGTCGTGCTATAATCGGTATATACCGAAAACAAAGGAGGATGTACCCATGCCAAGACCGCCACGGTGCCGTCGTATTTGTGACGCACCACAAGTCGATACCTTCTGCCCCAACGGATGTGGAGATAGTGAGCCGATCCTGCTGACGCTTGACGAGTACGAAGTCATTCGGTTAGTTGACTTGGAGCAGCAAACCCATGAGCAGTGTGCTGTGCAGATGGATATTTCCCGTTCTACCGTGCAGGAGATTTACGAAAGCGCACGGCGCAAGATCGCAGCGTGTCTTGTCCACAGGAAGCCGCTGCACATCACCGGAGGAAACTATCGCATTTGCGGAGGGCAGGAGGCAGCCCATTGCGGCCGTTTCTGCCGGATGCAGAGAACCAACACAGAAAAATTCAATAAAAATTGTAAAGGAGATTCCATTATGAAAATTGCAGTTTCCTATGAAAACGGTCAGATTTTCCAGCATTTCGGCCACACCGAACAGTTCAAGCTTTATGAAACTGCGGACGGCAAAATCGTCCACGCGGAGGTTGTTGATACCAACGGAAGCGGTCACGGTGCACTGGCAGGCTTCCTGATGCAGAACGATGTGGACACTTTGATTTGCGGAGGCATCGGCGGCGGTGCACAGGCAGCACTCGTCGAAGCTGGTATCAAGCTCTACGGCGGTGTCAGCGGGGACGCTGACGCGGCGGTGAGCGCATTGCTCAACGGAAGTTTGAGCTACAACCCCTATGTTCACTGTGATCACCATGACCACGAGCATGGCGAAAAAGGTCACACCTGCGGTGACCACGGCTGCGGTAAGCATAGCTGCCATTGATGATGTGATGTGGGCGATGCAGCAGATTATGTTCAAGGGATTAGACCGGCGGCTGGCAGAATTTCTCCTTGCCGAAGCGGAGCGTACCGGCTCCGATACCATACGCATGACCCATGAGCAGATCGCCCAGCACATCAGCTCGGCGCGTGAGGCGGTAGCGCGGATGCTCAAAAGCTTCTTAGAGGACGGACTGGTGGAGCTGAAGCGTGGTGCAATCACGCTGCGGGATAAGAACAGACTAAATCGTCTAAAATAAAAAAAATGTGACCTTGTCACAGAAAAATGCTTTGTCCTGCGGTATGATAAAGCCACAATCAATAAACATGAAAATCAAGCTCAATCCCGATCAGGAGATTGTCAATACCATCAGAGAATGACTCAAGCGCACCTGAGGATACTGTCCCTGCCGCAGGGAGCACACAGAGGCAACCAAATGTATGTGCCAGGAGTTTAAGGATCAAATTGCAGATCCGGGCTTCGAGGGATTCTGCCACTGTATGCTCTATTACAAATCCTTGCAGGATTAAGGTAGGAACGCTATGCTATCAAAGAAACTGGCTGCCGTAGATAAGACGCGCTGCGTCGCCTGCGGTGTGTGTGAAAATAACTGTCCGCTGCGGGCCGTTATGGTTCTCTACAAGCCCCGCACATGGTATGCGTTTTGCCCGATGGGAACCATGACGCAAGGTATTTGCAAGCTGAAAAACAAAGAATAATTAGGTATAACAGAAAGGAGCCTTTTTTATGACTGAACTGAAAATTACTGCTGCGAATTTTGACAATGAGATACTGCATTCCGACAAGCCCGTTTTGCTGGATTTCTATGCAAACTGGTGCGGACCGTGCAAAATGCTCGCTCCAATGCTCCACGAAATCGCTGAGGAAAAGGCCGTTGCCAAATCGGTCGGCTATCAGCCTAAGTCGGAGATCGTCGCAATGGTGGAGGGTGCAAGATGAAAGTTGTGATCATAGGCGGTGTGGCGGGCGGTGCTTCTGCCGCCGCCCGCATCCGCCGTTTGGATGAACACGCGCAGATCATCATGATCGAGCGCAGCGGCTATGTGTCCTATGCCAACTGCGGTCTGCCGTATTATGTGGGCGGTGTGATCAAGGAGCAAGAAGAACTGACGCTGCAAACTCCGGAGAGCTTCTGGGACCGCTTTCGCATTGATGTACGGGTACGTCAGGAAGTAACTGCGATCAATCCCGCAGAGAAAACCGTCACCGTCCGCGCACTGGACAGCGGCAAGGTCTATACGGAAACCTATGACAAGCTGCTCCTCGCCCCCGGCGCAAAGCCGACGGTTCCTGCGCTTTCCGGCGTCAGCAGCGAGCGTGTTTTCACGCTGCGCACCGTGGAGGACACCCTCCGCATTCGGCGCTTTG
>ERZ1106941.855-NODE-855-length-38791-cov-9.657580_pt1 | contig 38791 bp, 35 predicted proteins | sample MGYA00403670_ERZ1106941 | MGnify/ENA primary metagenome ERZ1106941 (study PRJEB35170, sample SAMEA104062400) | human gut metagenome | biome: human gut; feature: human-associated habitat; material: faeces | place: Denmark | collected 2012-06-04 ...
GGAAGTAGTTCATCATAGAGAACATACCTTTCTTCATTTCTCCGCCGTACCATGTGTTGATGATAACCTGCTCTTTGGATGTAATGTTGAACATTACAGCTGTTTCAGAGTTCAGGCCGAGTTCTTTGTAGTTTTCAACTTTTGCTTTGGAAGCATTGTATACAACGAAATCCGGCTCAAATGTTTCCAGTTCTTCAGCTGTTGGCTGGATGAACATGTTTGTAACAAAGTGTGCCTGCCATGCAACTTCAACGATGAAACGGATAGCCATACGGGTATCAGCGTTAGCACCGCAGAATGCGTCAACTACGAAAAGTTTCTTGTTGGAAAGTTCTTTCTTGGCAAGTTCTTTACAAGCTGCCCAAGCTTCCTGTGTTGCAGGATGGTTGTCGTTCTTGTATTCATCAGAAGTCCACCAAACAGTATCTTTGGAGTTTTCATCCATAACGATGAATTTGTCTTTTGGGGAACGTCCTGTGTAGATACCTGTCATTACGTTAACAGCGCCAAGTTCTGTTTCCTGGCCTACTTCAAATCCTTCAAGACCTGCTTTGGTCTCTTCTTCGAATAAAACTTCGTAAGAAGGATTGTACACAATTTCAGTTGTACCGGTGATGCCATACTTAGTTAAATCGATTTTTGCCATCTTACATTTACCTCTCTTCTTTAATAGAGCCATCTACACGCTGGCTTTCTTTAACCTTTAAGAAGTAGAATGCTCCTACTTCCCATAGAGTTAATTATACATAATTCATCAATAAAAGCAATAAAAAAACAATGAAAATTTAAAAAAATGACAATTATTTAACATTTCAGTTTCCGATAGCTGATAATAAAATAAATGATTTCTGCGGCTGAAGTGATAAGCCACGAAAAAACATACAGCAGATAAAGTGACGGAATGGTATGAATCCAGGCAAAGATCGTGTAGATCCATATGATACGGAATGCACAGGAACCGAGGAGTATGATAATGGTCGGGACAATCGTTTTGCCGATTCCACGTGATGCTGCAGTTGTACAGTCCATAAATACTGATACAGCATAGGAAAAAGCCATGATCCGTATCCTCTGCATGCCGGCATCGATGACTGCCGCGTCAGTGGCAAACAATGAAAGAAACTGATGACCAAAAACAAACAGCAACACACCCAGAAGGACACTGGCAAAGAAAGAGTAAAAAAGGCAGACAAAATAGCTTTTTAAAACTCTTTTTTTGTTTCTGGCACCGTAATTCTGACTCATGAAACTGGAACAGCCTGTATAAAAAGCATATAACACGTTAAAAATCAATGAATCCGCATTGGTGGCGGCTGCATTTCCGGAGACTGTAATAGTATTAAAAGAGTTAACTCCTGCCTGTACAAAAAGATTGGCAATGGCGAAAACTGCGCTCTGGATTCCGGCGGGAATACCGATCATCAGTACCCGGACACCCGCATCTCTGTGAAATCGGATATTTTTTAAGGAAACATGACATTCATCTTTTCGACGTATGAGATGAATCATGATAAGACCTGCAGAAACATACTGGGCAATCGCAGTTGCAGTTGCCACACCTGCAGCCGCCATATGAAATACAATGACAAAAAACAGGTTCAGAAGTACGTTTAACACACCGGCAATCGCGAGATAATAAAGCGGTCGCTTCGTTTCGCCACGGGCACTCAAAACACCATTACCGAAATTATAGATTCCCATTGCCGGCATACAGAGAGCATAAATCCGAAGGTAGAGTGAAGCCTGATCGATCAGATCATCTTTTGTATTTAAAAGTCGGAGCATTCCTCCTGAAAAGAAGAAACAGACTGTCCCGATCAGAAGCCCGATCAATGTACAGAGAAAAAGAGAAGTCTGTATGGTCTCTACGGTATTTTTGTGATTTTTTGCACCAAGCGCGTGCGCGACGCGGACATTGACACCACTGCCCATACCGATCAGAAATCCGGTAAACAAGGTGACCAGAAGTGTAGTGGAACCAACAGCACCGAGTGCTTTGTAATCGGCAAAATGTCCGACAACAGCAACATCGCTTAAATTGAACATGACCTCCAGAAGCTGGGAGCACATCAGCGGAATGCTGAAGAAAAGAATATTTTTCCACAAAGAACCCGTTACCATCTCAATGGAACGGGCTTTCTTTTTTGTATTTTTACGTATCATATAAACCTCAATAATAAATTAAATTTTATGTTTTTTGCGGTATTCACCCGGAGTGATCCCGTAGGCTTTCTTAAAAGTCCGCATAAAATGTTCCGGTGATTCATAGCCGACCAGCTCGCAGATCGCGTGGTTGCTGAGTTTGGTTTCACGGAGCGCGCGGCATGCCTGGTTCAGCTTAATGTCACGGATGATCTGAAGAAAAGTCTGGCCGGTTCCTTCCTTTATCAGTGTACTGAAATGCGAAGTACTGTAGCCAAAATGTTCCGCGGTGCTTCCAAGAGTAGCATTCTGATAATGATGATTCAGATAATTCAGAATTTCTGTCATAGAGCCGCTTCCGGTATCTTTTGTGAGAATGGACTCAATATCATTTTCGTGATAGCGAAGAAGCATTGCCCAGAACATGATCAGCATGGAATTCAGGAAGGTGTAGCTGTATTTTTCATGCCCGAGATATTCGATATAAAGATTTTCCAGCATATCACGGATGCGGATATCATCAAAAGTATGGAAAATCAGATAATTCCCTTCAGTTTTACGATAAAGTACATGTGCAAAAAAATGGGCAAGTGCGCTGTCAGCAGTCAGTGACTGGAAAAAAGTGGACTGAAAAGTAGAGCCACGGACCAGGATATTAAAAGCGAGACTGTCATCAAAAATTCCGATACTGTGCGTGGTATGAGGCGGTATGATGCAGATATCTCCGGTATGGAGTTCATGAGCCATTCCCTGGATTGTTGTATGGGCAGTTCCGTTATATACGCAGATGATCTCAAAAAACTCATGCTCATGCTCAAATATCGGTGTATACCGGTAATGCTTTGAGAACATGATATTTCCGGTCAGATCACCGAAGAGGTCTTTTTCTTCCATATAGGGGTACCATGCTTCTTTTTGAAGCTCCGGAACAAAAAGACGGTGGGTGGAAATAAACTGCCGGTCCAGATTCAGACAGTAGTCATGAAAAGTTTCCGGATGATTTTTTTCCTGAAAATATAAATCTCTGTAAAAAATTTCGTCATCATTATAGTCTTTAATATAATTTCGAAAATCCTCTCTTGTAAGTTTCATAAATGCCCCTCAAAATATTGATAGATCAGAATTATTTCTTTATATAATAGATCTCGTTTTGCAATTCGATATTTTCAGTATAGCATCATCTGAATCGAAAAAAAAGTCAGTGTTTTACAAAAAAAATCACAATTGGAAGAAATGTAAAAAAGAAGTAAAGTAATGGCAGAAAGAAATTTGGAGGTTATAAAAATGAACGAAGTTGAAAAGAAAGTAAAAATTGGCTTATGGCGTCAGAGAATCGGTTATGGCTCATCCGATTTTGCCTGCAATCTGATCTGGCAGATGATCTCATTGTACCTGCTGTATTTTTACACAAACGTGATGCATCTGAATGCAGGTGCAGTCAGTGTTATGTTCCTTGTGACAAAAGTAATTGATGGAATTTCAGACCTGATCGTAGGATTCCTGATCGACAAGACAAACACAAGATGGGGTAAATCAAGACCATGGATTCTGTTTGGTGCAGTTCCGTTTGGTGTGGCAGCGGTTGTTGCTTTTTCTGTCCCGAATATCGGACAGACAGGAATGCTGATCTACGCATATGTATCTTACATCCTGCTTTCTACAGCATACACAGTTGTAAATATTCCGATGGCATCTATCCTTCCGGCACTGAGTGAAGATCCGCACGAAAGAACAGTCCTTGCATCCTGCAGAACTTTCTTTTCCTCTGTGGGTTCTACTGTAGTCAGTGCATTTGCCCTGACACTTGTTGATAAATTCGGAAATGGTAACGAAGCACTTGGTTTCCGTATTGTAATGATGATCTTTGGAGTCATCGGATGCCTTGTTTTCTTTTTCTGCTTCTTTAATACAAAAGAACGTGTTGTGATCAAACAGGAAAAAGTCAGCCTGAAAGCAAACATTTCCTGCCTGCTTCACAATAAACCGTGGAAACTTTTTGCACTGAATATCGTATGGTTCTTCGGTGGCTATGTAATTCAGGCAAGTGCGGTTATTTATTACTTTACATATGTTGTACAGAATACAACACTGGTACAGATTGTTGCGACGATTACAACACTTGTCCCGATTGTAACGAATCTCTGTGCACCATTCCTCGTAAAACTGACAACGAAGAAAAATCTGATGGTTGGAGGAAGCTTTGTACACATGGGTGGTCTTCTGATTATCTTCTTTGGCGGAACAAATGTGCCGGTACTTCTTGCAGGTGCGGTGATCGCAGCAGCAGGATATGGTCTGAAGGGAAGTATGCATTTCGCAATGCAGCCTGACCCGGTTGATTATGGTGAATGGAAAAGCGGTGTCAACACAGCCGGAACGCTTTCTGCAGTAAATGGCTTTGTAGGTAAAGTTGGTATGGCAATTGCAAGCAGTGTCGGAGCTGCTATGCTTCAGTTCGGTGGATTTGATGCAACTCAGACGATCCAGACAGTGACAGCACAGCACTATATCACTGCCATGTACATCTGGGTTCCGATTATCACAAATATTGCAACAATTGTTACTATGATGTTCTATGATCTGGATAAGATTTATCCACAGATTATCAAAGAACTTGATGAAAGGAGAGCAAACGCATAATGGCAGAGGTAAGTATAGATCTTAACATGGTCCGTGTGACCAATGATGCATTTGTTGCAAAAGCAGAGGCATGTGCACCTAAGCTTCTGGAGACAGTGGTTCGCCCTGTTTCCATCGTAGATATCGTAAAAACAGAAAATGTATATCCGGATGTTAATAAGAAGGACGACATCAAAAATCTCTCTTCCTATCATCTTGCAAAAGGAGATAAGATCTGTCTGGATTTCGGTGATCATCAGGTAGGATATGTTACACTGAAATTAAACTCTGTAGGGAGTCCGCAGGATGCACCGGCATTTTTCAGACTGAAATTTGCAGAGATTGCAAAAGAGATCACAGAGGATTCCAAAGATTATGACGGATGGATCAGCCGTGGCTGGATTCAGGAAGAATTTATTCATGTAGATGTCCTTCCGGTAGAACTGAAACTTCCGAGAAGATATGCATTCCGTTACATGGAGATTGAGGCAATTGATACCTCCCTGAAATGGCAGCTCGTTGTCGAAGATGTAAGCTGCACCAGTGTTTCCGCAGTTCGTATCGAAGATGTGGAACCGGTAAAAAGTGATGACGAGATGATCAGAAGACTTGACCGTGTTAGCCTCCGCACGCTGCAAAACTGCATGCAGTCTGTATTTGAGGACGGACCGAAGAGAGACCGTCGTCTCTGGCTCGGAGACCTTCGTCTGCAGGCACTTGCAAATTATGAAACATTCCATAACATGGATCTCGTAAAAAGATGTCTGTATCTCTTTGCAGCGCAGACGAAAGATAATGGACAGGTAAGTGCATGTCTCTTCACAGAACCGAAATTCATCGTAGATGACACCTTCCTTCTTGATTATTCTATGTTCTTCGGTGCAACGCTTTACGATTATTATGAAGCGTCCGGTGACAAAGAAACCTTAAAAGATTTAAGTGCCTGCGCATATCGTCAGATGGAAATCGCAGAAGAGTGGTTTGATGAAAAAAATCTGCTGAAAAACGGCGAAGGTTTCTGGGGATTTATTGACTGGACCGATGGACTTAATAAACAGAGTGCCATGCAGGGCGTATACATCTACTGTGCACGAAAAGGACAGAAGATTGCGGAAGCACTTGGTGATACAGAAAAGGCTGCTTATTTTGCAAAAGAAGCAAAAGAAAAGACAGAAGCAGCGAAAAAATATCTGCTGGATCCAGACAAGGGTCTGTTTGTAAGCGGAGAAGAAAAACAGCTCAACTACGCAAGTCAGGTGTGGATGATACTTGCCGGTGCAGTATCCGCAGAAGAAGGAGCAGAAATCCTTGATAAAGTAATTGAGCTGAATCCGGAAAAAGGAATGGTTTCTCCGTATATGAACCATCATTTTGTAGAAGCACTTCTTAAGTGCGGCAAAAAAGAACAGGCAATGGATTATATGAAATATTACTGGGGCGGCATGCTGAGCCATGGAGCAGATACCTTCTGGGAACTTTATAATCCGGAAAATCCGGCAGAATCTCCGTATGGCGGAAGCATGGTCAACAGCTACTGCCATGCATGGAGCTGTACCCCGACTTACCTTCTCAGAAAATATTTTATCTGAAAAATGGATTACGAAAAAGGTTTTCGAATATCCGCACGAACATGATTAGAAATGGAAAAAGGAGTCAGATTATGGTAAAATTAACAGTAAAGATCGTATCCATGCAGGATGCGGACAAATTTAACAAACTTTGCAGCAAATTTGACTGTGACATGGATCTGCAGAGTGGTAAATATTACGTAGATGCAAAATCCATTATGGGAATTTTCAGTCTGGATCTCAGCAAACCACTGATTCTGAATGCAGATACAGACGATGAGGCAAAAGTAAAAGAAACATTTGCAGATTTTGTCGGAGAGGAATAATCATGACACGTACTTTAAAAGAAAGAACATTTTCCGGTACAATGAATCCGGAAATCCAGCCATGGGAAACAGAACACCGTAAAGTCGCAAGACGTGCGGCCGCAGAAGGAATCGTTCTTCTGAAAAATGAAGATCATGTCCTTCCTCTGAAAGAGGGCATCGCAGTTGCTCTCTATGGTGCAGGTGCAGGCAAGACGATCAAAGGCGGCACCGGTTCCGGAGACGTCAACGAAAGAGAAAAGGTTTCTATCTGTGAGGGTATGAAAAATGCCGGATTCCAGATTACTACAGAAGCATGGATCAATCGGTACAACGAAATTTATGACAAAGCCCGTCAGGACTGGAAAAATGATATTTTATCTAGAACCGGATATGGTGCGGACACCATGAGTTTCTTTGAGGTCTACAGTACGACGCCATTTATCATGCCGGCAGGAGACAAGATTAAGAAATCAGCAGGTGACGAAGCAGAGACTGCAATTTATGTGCTCAGCCGCATTGCCGGTGAAGGTGCGGATCGTCAGGCAGACAAGGGCGATTATTATCTGAAAGATGAAGAATACGAGATGCTGGCAGATATCTGTGCGAATTACGAAAATGTCATCGTTGTGATCAATGCAGGTGCACAGGTTGATCTTTCTTTTATGGACGAGTTTACTAATATTAAAGCTCTTCTGACAATCGTACAGCCGGGTATGGAGGGCGGAAATGCATTTGCGGATGTTGTTTCCGGCAAGGTGAATCCATCCGGAAAGCTCACTGATACATGGGCATACAAATACGAGGATTATCCGAATGCAGAGACATTTTCACACAATAATGGAAATGTTGAGACGGAAGTTTATGAAGAAGGTATGTATGTCGGCTATCGTTATTTTGATACCTTTGACGTGCCGGTACGTTATGGCTTCGGATTTGGTCTTTCTTATACGGAATTTGAGATAAACGACTACTGTCTGGAAAGTCTGGAAAACAAAAAAATGACTGTTTCTGTACAGGTGAAAAATACCGGCAAAGTTTCCGGTAAAGAGGTCGTTCAGGTGTACACATCTCTTCCGGGCGGCATCCTCGAAAAAGAGGCACATCGTCTCGTGGCTTATGCCAAAACATTTGAACTTAAACCGGATGAAAGCGAAAAGATCACTGTAGAAATTTCTCTGGAACATCTGACTTCCTATGATGAAAAGAGAGCCGCATGGATTCTGGAAAGTGGATTCTATGGAATCTGGATCGGCAACAGCCTTGCAGATGCAAAACTGTGCGGCGGTGTAAAACTTGATAACGAAGTGATTCTTCGTCAGGTAAAAAATCTTTTCCCGCTGAAGCAGGAACTGGATGAAAAAACACAGACTTCCGGAAAAACATCATCCCGCGAAAAAGAAGCGGAGAAACTGACAGCAGAACAGAAGCTGAACGTTGCGCAGCTGTATGCGGCAGATTTTACGACAGAAGTCATCGAATATAAGAAAAACGGTGAACTCTGTGAAAAAGATGCGCTGGATTTTGTCAACACACTGACAGAAAAAGAGCTGATCGATCTGGCAGCCGGAGATCCGGGTAAAGCACAGGGCGGAAACCTCGGTGCGGCAGGTATTTCTGTTCCGGGATCCGCAGGTGAAACACACCGCTGTGCAATCGACAAAGGCCTGGCAAGTATCGTACTGGCAGACGGTCCGGCGGGGCTTCGTCTCATGAAATACTACCACGTGAACGATGGAAGCATTGTGACCATGCCGTTTGAATTCAGTCTGGAAGGCGGCCTTTTCTACGATGATTCCAGAGAACTTCCGGGCGAGAGATACTATCAGTACTGTACCGCGATTCCTGTAGGAACCCTGCTTGCACAGACATGGAACCGTGCACTGATCCGTGAAGTTGGTGCGATGATCGGTACAGAGATGGAATATTTCGGTGTGACACTCTGGCTGGCACCGGGAATGAACATTCACAGAAATCCACTCTGTGGAAGAAACTTCGAATATTATTCTGAAGATCCGTATGTGGCAGGAACCATCGCAGCAGCAATGACAGAAGGTGTACAGTCCAACTATGGATGTGGCACAACTATCAAGCATTTCGCATGTAACAACCAGGAAGACAACCGTATGGGATCTGACAGTGTGATTTCCGAGCGTACACTCCGCGAAGTATACCTTAAAGGATTTGAAATCGCAGTCAGAGAATCTCAGCCACTGTCTATCATGACAAGCTATAACCTGATCAACGGTGTTCATGCAGCGAATAATTATGATCTCTGTACAGAGACCGCACGTAATGAATGGGGCTTCAAGGGTATGATCATGACAGACTGGACAACAACAGAAGTTGATGAGAAATGCACCGCATCCGGATGTATGAGAGCTGGAAACGACCTTGTGATGCCGGGATGTTTCGGAGACCATGACAACATGCATAAAGAACTGGCAGAAGGAACCTTAAAGATCGAAGACCTGAAAGCATGTATTGCACGACTGGTAAGTGTGATCTGGAAATCCAACCAGTACCTTCAGTAAAGCTATGAATCGTTTAATTTTTCATATTGATGTAAACAGTGCGTTCCTTTCATGGGAATCGGTACGCAGAGTGAAACAGGGACTTCCGGATCTCCGGAATGTCCCTGCTTGCATTGGAGGAGATCCGAAAAAGCGCACGGGAATCGTTGTGGCGAAGTCCATTCCGGCAAAAAAATACGGAGTTCAGACAGGAGAACCTGTGGCAATGGCACTCCGAAAATGTCCGGACCTCGTCATTGCAAAAAGTGATTTTGAACTGTATATCAAATGCTCCAGAGCGTTCAAAGAGATCTGTGCATCCTATGCGCCTGTAATGGAATCTTTTTCAATTGATGAAGTTTTTCTGGACATGACAGGCACTTCATTGATTTATCCTGATCCGGTTCGGACGGCTCACGAGATCAAAGATAAGATACGAAATGAGCTTGGTTTTACAGTAAATGTGGGGATTTCTACGAACAAACTTCTGGCAAAAATGGCATCTGATTTTGAGAAACCGGATAAGGTGCATACTCTTTTTCCAGAGGAGATTCCAACGAAGATGTGGCCGCTTCCGGTACGTGATCTTCTGTTTCTGGGTAAAGCTTCCGAGAAGAAACTGACAGAAGCAGGCATTCATACGATCGGTGATATGGCACATGCAAGAGAGACGGAAATCCAGACTTTACTCGGGAACAAAGCTGGCCATCAGCTCTGGCAGTATGCGCGCGGAATTGATGATTCTCCGGTCAGGGCACAGCCGGAAGAAGCAAAAGGTTTCAGTGTGGAAACAACCTTTAATGATGATATTGTTTCCGTAGAACAGGTGCTTCCGATCCTTCTGGAACAGTGCGATGTTGTAGCGACAAGGATGCGCAGAAAAGAGAAAAAATGTACCTCCGTATCGGTAACTTTCCGCACACTGGATTTCCGAAACAAATCGCATCAGACAACTCTTCCGAATGCAACGGACATGACAGATGAGATATACAAAAATGCGAAAAAACTGTTTATCGAATCATGGAAGGGGGATCCACTTCGGCTGATCGGAGTGGCACTTACAAACCTTACGGACGAGAGCTTTGAACAGATGTCTCTGTTCGAAGACAATGAGCAGAAAGAGCGCCACAGAAAGCTGGATGCTACGATGGATGCAATCCGTCAGAAGTTCGGAAATGACAAAATTACCCGTGCGAGTATCATGAACAGCAACACCGGAATTGCGCGAAAAGCACGCGCACAGATGAAAAATGAGGACGAGAAGAAATAGAGGGAGAACCATTATGAGAGTACTGATTACAGGGACGAGCTCCGGTATAGGAAAAGGAATTGCAGAAAAATTTCTGAAAGAAGGACACAATGTTACAGGCATTGACCGTAAAGATGCATCAATACAGCATAAGAATTATACGCATATCTGCATGGATATCCGGGCAAAAGAGCAGTATCCGGAATTGGAGCCGTTTGATATTGTGATTAACAATGCAGGTGTACAGAACGAAGAAGATATTGATGTAAACTTAAAAGGGACCATAGGCATTACAGAAAAATATGGGATTCGTCCGGGCATCCGATCGGTACTGATGATCGGATCTGCCAGCGGACACAACGGCTCGGAATTTCCTGAATATGTAGCAAGCAAGGGAGGCGTTCTTTCCTATACAAAAAATGTTGCCCTGCGCATTGCAAAATACGGTGCAGTATGCAACAGTCTTGATTTTGGCGGAGTCCTTACAGAACTGAACAAACCTGTCATGGAAGATAAAGCTTTGTGGGACGAGATCATGGAGCAGACGCCGCTTAAGAGATGGATGACTGTAGAAGAGACTGCTGACTGGGCATATTTTATGACCGTGACCAACCGTTTCTGCACCGGTCAGAATATCCTGATCGATGGACTCGAAGCCGGAAATGCGCATTTCGTATGGCCGGAGACAGACAACTGAAAAAGAATGATAAGTGACCGGATCCGAAGAGGATTCGGTTTTTTTGAGCCTTTTTGAGATTGAATTTTTTTTGTCAAAATGCTACAATGGTGGAAACCGAAAAACCTAAAAGAGTTTCCGGGTTTCCAAATGGAGGATTGAATGCGGGAAAAAATTATTGATGCAACGGTTGAGGAATTTAAACAGAACGGTCTGAAATTTACGATGAACGATCTGGCGAAACGGCTGGGAATCAGTAAAAAGACAATCTATACCGTTTTTGAAAGCAAACAGGCAGTTCTGGTAGCGGTGGCTGACCGTTATGCAGCAGATTTATACAGTATGCAGGAAGAACTGGAGGCGGACGTAAGCCTGAATGTGGTACAGAAACTGGAGAAGCTTTTGTGCGCGCTTCCGGAGAAATATTACAACATCGGACTGAGCCGGATTTACGAACTTGCGGAGAAATATCCGAAGCCATACAGACATCTGATGCGGTCAGTAAACAATGGATGGGAACAGGCAGAACAGTACCTGAGGAAAGGCATGGAAGAAGGTCTGATACGGGAAGTTTCTATTCCGGTAGTCATGGCAATAGTAAAAGGTACTGTAATCTGTTTTATGGAGTCAGATGTTCTGTACCAGAATGAACTGACCTATGAACAGGCCAAAAAAGAAATGGTGGAAATATTAATGAAAGGAATAAAAGCAGGTGGAAAAAGTTAGAATTCTTGAGATTAAGGAAAGCGTGTTTGCAGACAATGACAGACAGGCTGACCAGCTTCGAGCCAGGCTGAAAGAAAAAGGCGTATTCCTGATGAACCTGATGTCATCACCCGGTTCCGGTAAGACGACAACACTGAAAAAAACGATAGAAACACTGAAAAATGATTTCCGTATCGGTGTTATGGAGGCAGATATTGATTCGGATGTGGACGCACTTGCGATTGCAGAAACAGGTGCAAAAGCAATCCAGTTACATACCGGCGGCATGTGTCATCTGGATGCAAAAATGACAGAGCAGGGGATCGAAGGATTGGGTATTGAAGATGTAGATCTGGCAATTCTTGAAAATGTGGGAAACCTCGTCTGTCCTGCCGAGTTTGACACAGGTGCATCCAAAAATGTGATGATTCTTTCCGTACCGGAGGGACACGACAAACCACTGAAATATCCGTTGATGTTTGAAGTATGCGATGCTGTTCTGATCAATAAGATCGATGTACTTCCATACTTTGATTTCGATATGGAACTGGTGAAAAAATACATTCATCAGAGAAATCCCAAAGCAGAGATTTTCCCGGTCAGTGCAAAGACAGGAGAAGGTATAGAGGCATGGACAACATGGCTGAAAAAGCAGGTTGCTGACTGGAAATCATAAAAAGAAACAGAGAGAAGGGAAAGGAAAGAGAGATGAAAAAAGAACTCGACAAAGAACTTTATCCGGATTATGTTTACCCGGAATTCACTCCGGATCCGAATGAACCATTTCGTGAACCAATTGCGAAACTGGGTAAAAAGATCACGGACCGTATTCCGCAGAAACTGGGCCTTAAAAAGATCACCAGAAACGATCCGGAGTATTGGGGACTGGCCGGAGTGCTTTCCGATGAGGAAGCAGAACTGGCACTGAAACTTGGGGTAAGAAAGCCAAAAACATTGCCGGAGATCGTGAAATTATCTGGTATGGAAGAGAAAAAATGTGAGGCGCTTCTGGAAGAAATGTCACGCAAAGGTCTTCTCGAATACAACTGGGAAAACGCTGCACACGAGAAGCAGTATGTCCTGCCGATGTATGTACCGGGATGCGCAGAATTTTTTAATATGAATGCAAAAATTCTGGAATCCAATCCGGAGATGGGAACCTTTTTTGAGCATATGTCCCGCCTGCCGTTGGAAAAAATCACTCCGTTTGTACCGGAGGGCGGTGCCGGAATAGGCATGCATGTCATCCCTGTAGAAAAAGCAATTGAGATGGAAAATGAGTCTGTAGATCTGGAACACATTTCCTACTGGCTCAGTAAATACGAGGGAAAATATGCTGCAAGTCCATGTTCCTGCCGTCGTTCCAGACTGACACATAATGAAGGCTGTGCAGATGATCCGGAAGGCTGGTGCATTGCGATCGGAGACATGGCGGACTACGTTGTGGAGACGCAGAAAGACGGACGTTATATTACGAAAGAAGAAGCACTGGATATTTTCAGACAGGCAGAAGAAAACGGCTTTGTACATCAGATTACAAATATTGATGGCAAAGATAAAATTTTTGCTATCTGTAACTGTAACGTAAATGTCTGTTATGCGCTTCGTACATCACAGCTTTTTAACACACCGAATATGTCCCGTTCTGCGTATATCGCAAAAGTTGAGAAACAGAACTGTGTTGCATGCGGCAAATGTGTGGAGGCCTGTCCGGCAGGTGCTGTCAAACTGGGACAGAAACTATGTGATAAAGAAGGCTGTGAGATTACATATCCACGTATCCCGCTTCCGGGTGATCAGCCATGGGGAGAACATATGTGGTCACACAACTACCGCGATACAAACCGCATCAACTGCTATGACACCGGTACTGCACCGTGCAAAACAGCCTGTCCGGCACATATCGGCATACAGGGATATCTGCAGCTTGCAAAAGAAGGCCGCTATGAGGATGCACTTGCGCTGATCAAAAAAGACAATCCACTTCCGGCTGTCTGCGGACATGTATGTAATCGACGCTGTGAAGATGCCTGCACAAGAGGCACGATTGACGAAGCGGTAGCAATTGATGAAGTTAAACGCTTTATCGCAGAACGTGATCTGAATGCAGAGACACGCTTCATTCCGAAAAAAACAATTCCGTCACTGAAAGGTGGATTTAAAGAAAAAATCGCGATCATCGGCGCAGGACCGGCTGGTTTATCATGTGCATATTTCCTTGCCCTGACCGGATACAAACCGACGATTTTTGAAAAAAATGCAGAACCGGGCGGCATGCTTCGCTATGGAATTCCGTCCTACAAACTGGAAAAAGATCTTCTTGCTGCAGAGATCGATGTGATCCGTCAGCTTGGTGTAGAGATCCGCTGTGGTGTAGAAGTCGGAAAAGACGTTACAATCGAAGATTTACGAGAGCAGGGTTATAAAGGATTTTATGCTGCAATCGGATGTCAGAGAGGAAGAAAACCGGGAATCAGTGGAGAAAATGCCGAAGGTGCATATACGGCGGTGGATTTCTTAAGAAAAGCAGGTGGATCAGAAAGCTTCCCGCTTGAAGGTGATGTGGTCGTGGTCGGCGGCGGAAACGTAGCCATTGATGCGGCAAGAGTCAGCAGCAGATGTACCGATGCGAAAATTTCCATGTTCTGTCTGGAAACAAGAGAAAAAATGCCGGCGAGCAACGAAGAAATCGAAGAAGGAATTGAGCTGAACTGTGGCTGGGGACCGAAAGAAATTCTGGAAGAAGACGGCCATGTAAGAGGCGTCGTTTTCAAAAAATGTACTCGTGTGTTTGATGCACAGGGCAGATTTTCACCTGAATATGATGAGAATGATACAGTGACAGTGCCGTGTCGTCATGTGATCTTTTCCGTAGGACAGGCAATCGACTGGGGCCATATGCTGGACAATCTCCATGTGGAACTTCGCCCGAACGGCGGCGCACTTGTCAACAAACTGACTTACCAGACTTCCGAACCGGATATTTTTGTAGGCGGTGACGTCTATACAGGTCCGAAATTTGCTATCGATGCGATCGCAGCCGGACGTGAAGGCGCGGTTTCTCTGCATCGTTATGTGCATGAGAATTGTACACTGACCATCGGACGTAACCGACGCGATTTCATTGAACTGGATAAAGAAAATATCAAAGTGGAAACTTACGACTCATCCAGCCGTCAGATTCCGCCGAAAGCAGATGTAAAAGAACAGGCAAAAACTTTCCGTGATCTGTCACAGAGCCTGAGCGAAGAGCAGGTGAAAAAAGAAACTTCACGATGCCTGTCCTGTGGCGCATCTGTCGTGGATCCGAATAAATGTATCGGTTGTGGTATCTGTACTACGAAATGTATGTTTGATGCAATACATCTGCACAGAGAACTGCCGGGAGCATCTGTGATGCATACATCCGAAGAAAAACTGAAATACATTCTTCCGAATATGGTGAAGCAGTCAATCAAAGTGAAATTCAAAAAGAAAAAATAAGAGCTGTGCAGCAGCTCTCGGGTAAAGGAGAAGAGTTATGCACGAGCTTGGAGTAACATTTCATATCATGGATCACCTTGAAAAGGTGGCCGAGGAAAATAAGGTGACACATATTCGTAAAGTCACCCTTGAGCTGGGGGAGGTCTCGACAGTGATCGAGTCCTATCTGCAGAATTGCTGGACGTGGGCGGCCCAAAAGCGGCCGCTGTTCAATGAATCTGAATTAGTGGTGGAAACATTACCTGCAGTTACATACTGTGAAGACTGTCAGAAGACATATTCGACCGTGGAGCATGGCAGGATCTGCCCACATTGCGGAAGCGAACACACATATTTACTGCAGGGAAATGAGTTCAACATTAAGGAAATAGAAGTGGAGTAAAGGAGAGAGAGTATGTTTTTTCAAATCTATGGAGAGACAGCCGGATGGCAGCTTCTTGGATGGCTGCTGGTATTTACCGGACTTGTCGTAATGAATGAAATCGCAAGAAGATCCAAAGCAGGCGGCATTGCATGTTTTCTGATTCTTCCTGCAGCACTTACCGTGTATTTTATTGCTATCTATGTCGGTGCAGCAATGGGAGCTGAATGGGCACTTAATAATGATACGTACGTGCATATGAACAGCTGGTTCCATTATGCAAAACTGTATGCTGCAACAGCCGGCTGTATCGGATTTATGATTCTTAAGTATCACTGGGGAAAACTCGGAAAATCTCATGGATTTAAAGCGTTTCCGTTTATCATCGTTGCAATCAACATCCTGATCGCGGTAGTATCAGACTTTGAATCAGCAGTCCGTGCTGGTTCTCTGGCAGGTGGCTGGTGGCTTTCTTCCGAAGGCGTATGGCTTTACGGTGGCTGGTGGAACGTATTAAACGGACTGGCCGGTCTTTTGAACATTTTCTGTATGACAGGCTGGTGGGGAATCTACTCCTCAAAAGACAAAAAAGATATGCTTTGGCCGGACATGATCTGGGTATATGTCCTTGCATATGACATCTGGAATTTCCAGTATACATATCTGAACCTGCCTACACATTCCTGGTACTGCGGTCTCGCACTTCTGCTCGCACCGACCTTTGCAGCAGCACTCTGGAACAAAGGCGGCTGGATACAGAACCGTGCCAACACGCTGGCACTCTGGTGCATGTTCGCGCAGGTATTCCCGCTGTTCCAGGATGCGAGCCGTTTCACAACAGTCACTTCTGTATACGGACAGGGTGGCATCGCAGCAGCCATGGGAAGCAGCATGCCGACCATCGCAGAACCGACCGCACAGGGAATTATTTCCGTACTGTCCTTTGCAGTGAATGTATTCGTCTTCGCATACATTTTGAAGCGCGCAAAAGTACAGAAAAAGAACCCGTGGAAGAACGAGATCTTCACAGATACAAAAGATTACAAAGAAGCAATGGAAAGAGCATAAAGCTGAGAAAGACACTGTCGGAGGGCAGTGTCTTTTTTGCCGCTTTTTTGCCCCAAATACAGAGTGGTTGTACGTACTTTTGTACAGTGGATTATGGCAGAATACAGGATAAAGAGACAGCATGAATATCTTTTTCAATGTCGTCCTTCAGGTGACCAATATTAACATATTTGAAGATAAAGTGTCATCACAAATTCTTTTGGAGGTGATTATGTGAGCAATGAGTTAAGAAAAGAACAAGTTGAATATCTTTTTCTTGATTTAGAATGGAATCAGCCATGTGGAACTACAGAACTTGCAGACAGGGAAGCAGTACAGATTGGCATAGTGGCAGTTGATGCTCAGTTGAAACAATTAAGAAGCTTTTCCAGAGTAATCAGATTGAAAAATCCAGATCTGCTTAATTCACGTACAGTTAAAATTGTTCATATGTCGGAATCTAATATTATGCTGGGAAGGTCCAGAGAAGAAGTAATGGAAATTGTTTATCACTGTTTTCCTGTATATAGGTATTTAGTGGTATGGACAAGAGACACTTATGATTTATTCAGGAGAGACATGAAGGAATGTGGCATGGTTATGCCAAAACATCGAGTTGTAGTTTTGCAGGATGTGCTGGGACTTATCACGGGAAATATGGATAGACAAATACGATTTACACATGCTTTGCAGTGTGCTGAAATAGAATATAATCCGTGCAATCTCCATTATTCAAAACATGATGCGAATTATCTGTACCAACTGTATACAAAATGTTATCGACAATATTGTGAACTGACTAAATCTGAGTACTGTGATACAAATGCACAGACCGGTAAAATGCATATCGAGAGATGTCGATACACGTGGAAATTTCGACCGGATGTTATGCTTCTGAAACCGAAAAATTCAATTTTTAAGGGGTACACTGCCTGTAAAATATGTGCACGTCAGGGAAAGTGGAAAGTATTTGAATGGGAGATTCCGGCATATACGTACCAATCCAGAAAAGCAGATTGGAAGAAGCTTTCACTGACAGAAAAAAATATAGAAGTACTATGCAGGCATTTTCACATGTCTTACAGCATTTGTAATGAAATGCTTTTTGTCAGAACAAAATTTACAAGCTGGATCATATATTTACAGGATGGAAGAGTAGAAAAATTATTACACGAAAATTATAAACTATCTAAATCAGAGTACGGCAAAAGGCAAAAAAAGAAATCAATAGAAGGGTACCACAAACAAAAGTTACCGTCACAGAATCTTTATGAGGTATTATGTTATATTAATGGTCATGATTCCAACATGGTAAAAGGAATGGCGAAAAAGAGCCGACTGGAGCAGCTTTTTGAACAGGTAGAAAAGAAAGCATGAAGACCTCGCCGGTATTTAGAGAGATTGATGTAACGCTATACTTAGTTCTTTGATTGCACCGCTATATGAAAAAAATAAAGATTTGTGGGAATATATGATGCCGGGATTAAAAGAAAATCTTGAGGGAGATGAAATCCGATGCCTGATTTATGAAAGCGGAAATTCAGATGAAGTTGGGTTTATAGAAGCATCAACGAATATGGACAATCACAAAGAGATTGGTATAGCAATTCTTTCTGAGTACAGACATAAAGGCCTGGGATATGCAGCATCATATAGATTTATAAAGTATTTGTTTGACAATCAGGATGTAGATGCTATTTATTGGAGTGTATTCAGGCATAATACATCCAGTATAAAAATTGCAGAAAAACTTGGGGGAAAACTTATTGGTGAGGGTTAGATACTGGAAGGGCATTTCAGATGGTAGGATATGAAGCAGAGGGTGAAGTGAAAGAAAAGCTGGAGGAATTGAGGGAGTTGACTTATAAAATTAATTCGAAAAATTTTATATAGGTAGAATGAACAGTGGCGCTATAATTTTATTTTATGTGGAAGCTATGTGGAATAAGAGCTGATATGGAGTTTGATATATGATTATGATATAATTAAAAATAACAGTTAATAAAAGTACCTTTGGAGGAAGCCATGTGTAAAAAGAACTATGCTACAAAATTATGTGCAGCAATGACTGCAATGTTCATAGTATTATCAGGATGTGCTCAAAGTACAGGGACAGATGTAAACGATAATTCATCATCTGAAAATCAAATAACAGAGGAGGTGAATGATAAAAGTGTAGAGGATATCGAAGAAGAGTCGGACGATATCATTGATTCTGAAGATGCAGAAGAATCAAGTTTAACTCCTACACAGCGTAATTCTGTTAATATGTTGAACTATATGTCTGCGCTAACCCAAGAAATAAATGCATCAAGTGGAAATCAGATGGTTTTGGAAGAAGCATATTCTTCGCTGGTTAATGATATTTATCCTAATGCTGTAGATACGGAAACACAGGCAGAGATTACCAGTCTTATGGATACGATAGAGAATTATAGAATGATTACAGTAAAGCGTAAACGGTTGGAGTATATCTATGAGCAGAATCGTGCGCAAGCACTACGTCAGGCAATTCCAAATCCTGTAGGGGTATTAAGTGCTGTTCAATCTGAAAATATATTAAAGTCTGCTGTATCTGTTCTTTATATGGCAGTTGACTCTGTTTCCAGTTATAAGGCAGCTACTTCACAGGCAGATCTTCAATATATACAAGATGGATGGGAACTTGAAGATCAAGAAGCCACTGAGTTACATAACAGTACGAAAAATGCTTTGAGTTACATGTTTGACATGGTGAGAGATTACGACTTTGATGGAGATTATGCTTTATCTGAGGAGGCAATAAAAGATTTTGTCAAATGGACATCTAAACCAGATTCGCAACTTATCAGTAAAATTGAATGGTTCCAGTCTCATAAGGATACTTATCAGGATTTTGGACCATATTGGCTTGAATTGGTAAAGGACTATTATAATTCAGAAGATTATGAGAATTGTATTGAATCAATTCGGCAGTACGAATCTGTTTCAACTCGGATTTTTCGTAAAGATACAGACAAAGCAAATGTTCTTCCTATGGTTATCGTTGCTGCAAAAGAAACTTTAAGTGAGTCGGAATATATTGAACTTGCAAATAGCTATTGTTCTGAAATTTATGATAACACAAAGGATGATGACTGGAGCCTTAGATACTTTGTCGCACAGATATACATGGATTTAAATGCTTTAACAAAAGATGAGTTATATTTGAAGGAGGCCTACGAAATTGCGCTTGGCAATGTTAATGTTCTGGTTGACGAGCAAAGAACTTTGAACAAAACATATATGGAAGAAATACAAAAAGTCGAAGCAGATAAAGATTCTACAAAAAGAGAAAAAGAGGAAATCAAAAAGTATAATAAGTTGTTGAAGGAACAGCGAAAAGTAGAATTACCTCCTGTAAGTGAAGCCTTGTATCTCAATACAGAATTGTTATTTGCATTAGCGAATGAGATGCAAGTTTCAGATGAAGAACAGGAACGGATAAATGCAATTTTACATGAAAATGGAAATGAAATTTTTCTTACAAAAGCATTGGATAATAGATTTTGGCTGAGTAAAAAAATAGAAGATATCAATTCGAATAAAATAGAAATATCTTTTGATGGAGAAAATTTATCTATTCCTGCAGCGTACATTGCAGAGGGATACGCTATCCAAATGACAATATCCAGTGGCAAAAAAGAAGCTCAAATTGACGACTGGAGTGTTAAAAAAGTTAAAAGACCTAAAAAGGCAAAAGAGTGTTCAGAATTTATTGTTTCATTTGAAAGTAAAAAGGCAAAGGATTATAAATATCATGTCGGTGATAAAATAACGATAAAAGTAGATTCTGTTGCAGATACACCTGATGGTAATATAACGCTCAATTACGAAGTAAAGTCGAGTAAAAAATTCGGTATATTTGATGGAATTAAATTTGAAAGGCAGAAATAATGATTAAACGCATATGGGCACTGCTTTTGAGCTGTCTCCTTTTCTTTTCTTCAGCAACGACTGCAGTGGCTTGTGATGAGAAACAGACAACTACATATGTCTCACAAATTCTATTTGGAAAAAGTTCATCAAGAAAAGCTTCCAACGAGAATACTCAGATGCTTTTGAGTGCATTATATCTCTGTAGTATGCAGGCTGATGGAAGTGGTGAAGAAAAAGTTAAATACTTGAAACAACGAAAAGTTTCAGGTGTTTCAAAACTGGAAAAATTAGATATTTCCGGAAAAACGCTATTAGAATGTTCTCATAATACCTGGGAACATGAATGTGTGAGGGTTAAGAGACAGCAGAAAAATAGAAAAGAAGTCCTTCAAAATACTGTTAATAAAATTTGTGATTTTGGGTTTATTAATAATTTAGTTGGAAGTAAAAAAGGTAAATGCAATAGTTTTGCAGCATTACTTTATTATTCCCATATTTTATCCGATTATTTGGCAGCTGAACCTAGTGAAACACATGTAAATATAAAAGGAAAAGAAGTTCCGTCATACACCGGAGACGCAGTTGTGAAATTAAATGGCAATAAACCATCATTCACTTCAAAACAGAAAAAAAGTTCGGAATCCTTTATTGAAACAAGTCCATTGGACAGTCAAAAAAGAGCCGGAGTTGTATTTGCGAATATAGGAACTGATATATTGGACGCTGTGGGCGAAAGAGAGCGTATGGTGGGAATAAAACCATCAGGATGGAATCAAAAGAAATATAAAGGATTGGTTACTTCGCAGCCACCGTATCTTTACAATAGATGCCACCTGCTTGCGCATCAGCTTGGCGGAAAAGAAAAAGAAAATAATTTAATTACCGGAACACGTTATTTGAATGAAGCAATGATACCTTATGAAAATGAAGTTGCGGACTATGTAAAAAATACAGGCAATCATGTTTTGTACCGGGCAACACCAATTTTTAAAAAAGATAATAAACTTGCTTCAGGGATTCAGCTAGAAGCATATTCAGTTGAAGATTCAGGAAAAGGAATATGTTTCAATGTCTATTGCTATAATGTTCAACCGGGAGTTGACATTAACTATATGAATGGTAAAAATAAAAAAGCCGATTACATATTCGGAAAGAAAAATGTTCTTCCGTTCATAGCAAAAGATGGTTCTTCAAATATTATTGATGAGATGAATAAGCATCTTGCTATTTTATTTGAAGATTCTCAAAATAAAAATACATATCAGACAATGATGAATAAGATTACACACATTGCGAATGAGGCCCGTGGAGTTGAAGGTAAGAAAAATAGCGCAAAGTACTATATAGATTTGAAGAAATATGAATACAAGTATTTGGAAGTATTAAAAAGTTATGTTCCTCGGTTGCTTAAAAAAGAAGAATTTTTTCAATCAGCGTTTTAATTAAAACTTGTTGTTTGAAGGAGAGACGGCAATGGAATCGAATTAGATACCTATGAAACTGTGTGTCCTTTCCTGAATCGGTTTGACGGAGATATTTTTTTGGGTGTGCTGGATGATGGAACAGTAGTTGGAGTGCTGGAAAAGGCGGCAGATATACAGCAAAGTTTATAATTGAAAAGGATTGTATGTATGTTGAGAATGCAAATCGTGCTGCATGCGAAGGTATTATTACTGTGAACAATCTGGAGCCAAATCCAAAGAATCCTATCATAGTAGCATTTTTTAGAAATATTGGTTATGCAGATCAGTTGGGAGCGGGTGTACGCAATCTGTTCAAATATAGTAAATTAGGTAGAAGTAATTTTCTATGGGGAGAGTTACTAATGAAAACAATATGAATAGTAGGTGTAATAATAAAGGCGATAAATGGAAAGAATAGAGAGGTATAGATGAATAAAAAGCAACTTATTCGAATGTCTGTTGTAATAATATTTATTGCAATATTAGTTGCATTTGTTTTAAATTTGTTATTTAAAATACATACGAATGGTTTGTTTGTAGCGGAATGGAATGCTGGAGATGCGTTAAATTATGTTGCAAGTATTTTTGGAGCATTAGGAACAATCGTATTAGGTTGTGTAGCATATAAACAAAATGATAAACTACAAGAATTAGAAAACAATAATTATATAGCAAATTACAGTACTTTGATTTTGGTGGAAGAAATCTCTATAGAACAAAAGATAAAAAATCCAATTAATTGGGAAATCCACTCAGAACAGATTATAAAGGATTCTGATTTGAAAACGATTATTCCAGGAAAATATGTAGGCTATATACTTCACTTTAAAGCGAAATACATTGGAAATAGTACACCTGCGCTTTTGCATATAAAGGACTTCATGTTTTTTTACGGTGAAGGGGGTTATTTATTAGGAAAAAATTGCAGAGACCACTATTCAAAAATAGCAATCTATAAAGATAATACAATTGGATTTGATATAACGTATATTGCTGATTTAGGAAAAGGAAAAGAAATTGCAAATATTTTTAAGCAAGAGGTTCATAAAACATTCCTTGAAGTGCAATTCAATATCGTAACAGATAAAAATGTGATTACAAAGTGTAAGTGTAGATTTCGAGGATGTCGAGAAGACGGGAAAGATAAAATGATTTGGAAGGATACTGATCCGATGGTATTCTTTAATGGACATTCTTTAGCAAAAAAGAATTCAATAAAAATAGCAGGCGAAGATGATTGATTAATGTGATGAAAATAATTACGTGGAAAATGATTTAAAGAATGTTATTGCGTAACTTATAGAAAAATGGTAGTCTGGCTGATAATAATGGAGCATGCAAAAGATGAAAGTAAAATATGATTTAAAGGATATTCTTAAAGAATATGGAAAATCAAAAATACAATCAGAAGCAGAAGTGCGTTCGAAATTGATTGTGCCACTTTTGGAATATTTGGGGTATCCATCATGGCTTAGAGCAGAGGAATTTCCTGTTTATGGATTTGAAGGTAGAAAAAGATTGCCGGCTAAAAATGCGGATTATATCTTTTTTACAGAGAAAGAATTTGGTGATTATCGTAAATTTAAAAAGGAAGATATTGAATGGGTTAAAAATCATAGCCTTTTGGTAGTAGAAGCAAAAAAACCGGGAGAGCTGGAGCAAATTCATGGACAGGCAGAATATTATACTTTTTGGACGAGAGCAATTGCATATATTGTTACTGATGGAGTGGAAATCGAGGGATGCTATTTTAATCTAGCAACTGCAGATAAGACGATACTAAGATGCCATATAGACGAATTGAAATATTATGAGCAGGAATTACAAAGTTTTTCTTATGATAATATGAAATATCAAAAGGAAAAATCGATAGATATGCAATTGGGGATAAATGTTGATGCTGAAATAATTACTTCGGCAGCAGATCTTGAGTTGCCAGAAGTAACCATTAATTATATACGTGAAGCAATGGGAAGAAATGCAATAGGAAAAGATAATTTGGAAGTGGTTTCATTATTTCTTAATTCAACAGATTTCTATTTACAGCAAAAAATGAGATACGATATTCCTGAATACATGCTGGATATTCCAAGGGAATTTCAGGAAGCGGAACTTTATATTGACGGAAATGTATTTCCATATCAAAATGGAGAAATAATACATAGTTATTGGAATGATATGGATAGATATTTATTTACAAGTGAATTTGTTGAAATTTTGATGGAATATTCAAATAGCAAATTAAAAATATTTGAAATGGGCTATCATGTATTGGACAGAAGAGTTGCAGAGAGACTAATACATTTTGATATAGTTAAAAAATGCATGAATGCTCAAAAGTTTACTATTTTGATTAAAGATCACGTTAACAAGATGCTTTCATGTGAAATAGGGCAGTCAAAAAAAATATGGAAAACAAGAAGTGATGAAAAGAGAAAAATAGAAATATGGATAGACGGACTGGAGAAAATGCGTGCTTTAGAAGAATATTATGAAGTTGTATTTGATCTCGAATGGATTCAAGGATGGGAAAGCATAAGAGAACTTTATGAAGCAATAGATATTGTTTATAATGGGATAGCTATGAAAGCAAATTGCATATTTAGAATGCCAGGAGATTTTTTAGAAGAAGATATTCTGATAGAACAACCAACAGTTTTTCAAGAAAATAAAAAGATAGAACTTCCGACAAAGTTTATACATGGTATTACATTTGTTCCGGAGAGAACGATAGTACTTCCGGGAATGTTGCACTTTGAAAATGTTCCTAAAGGAGAATTCGTAGAGATTGAAATGTGTTGTCAGTACAAAGCAATTCAAGCAGAAGGTTGAAAATGGCGGAAACTCCGAGGGATGCATTAAAAAGCGAAATTAGAGAGGAACTGTATTGTCAAAGGGAAACTGGTATTGAAAGAACATGAGGCTGCGCGGTGGCTGAATAAGAAGTCTATTGATGATGTAGAATGGCTGCCGGCGGATATTACTTTGATTAAGAAGGTCAGGGAAAGATTGTAAGTTGGACAATAATAAATGAGCGATAAAACTTTAGAATATTATAACGCAAATGCAGAAAAATTCGTTGAAAGCACGTTATCTGTAGATTTTTCGCAAGTGCAGTGTGAATTCCTGAATTTACTTATGCCGGAATCGTATATTCTTGATTTTGGCTGTGGTTCGGGAAGAGATATGAAATACTTTCTTGAGCATGGATATCGGGTAGATGCAGTAGATGGATCTGCTAAGCTGTGCAGGATTGCGAGTGAATTTACAGGAATCCAAGTGCACCAGATGCTGTTTCAGGGATTGCAGGAAAAAGAAATGTATGATGGAATCTGGGCATGCGCATCTGTTTTGCATGTACCGAAAATAGAGTTGGCGAATATTTTGCAGAAGATGTGTAACGCAGTAAAAGTAGGTGGGATTATTTATACATCTTTTAAATATGGGAATTTTGAAGGCGAGCGAAGTGGGCGATTTTTTTGTGATTTCACAGAAAAAGTTTCGGCGAATTTGTGAAAAATATTTAGGAATTGTGCATAGAGAAAATGTGGATAACCAGTGATGTCAGAGATAACTGTAAATCTGATTTCTGAAGGTATCACGGAAACAACATTTGATGAAATGATTGCAAATGCATGGTATTCGGTGCGGGAATTTCATATTCATCTTAGTGGTTTGCAGGCGGATGGAATGGTTCGTGATGGTCTGGAGCGTGCGATTTTACAGCTTACGGAACTTAGTACACTTCCGGCAAATGCGTCAAAAGTAGAAATTAAAAATGCTATAAGGGAACACAATGTGGAGCTGAAAAAGTTTAAAGAACAGCTTACGAATATGGTGCCATACAGGGCTTTGGCGGGATTTTTTTCTCACAGTAAAGAAAAAGCCGACTGGAATAGTATTCGCCGTATGAGGACATACATCAGAGAAAACAATGACAATGTGACGCCACTTCCTTATATTTTGGGTGAGAGCAGCAAGCTAAAAAAAGAAGTTCGTTTTCATTCAGATTGGATCAAGATGATTCAGGATAATACGGTTAATATTCTTGGATGGATTCAATATGAAAAGGTCAAATGGCTGCAAAACAATAATCCGGAAGTTCCCGGACTTATTTACAAACTGGCTCCTATGAATGAGAAAATGCGTAAGTTGTCCAATGTCCGGAAATTATGGGAAGGGATTCTGGAAATACAGGGGATTCGTGATGTATTTACAGGAAAAGAGATTGTTCCAAAGCAGTATGATGTAGATCATTTTATTCCATGGTCATTTGTAATGAATGATGAATTGTGGAATCTCATGCCGATGGATTCTTCTTTGAATTCCTCGAAGAGCAATCACCTTCCGAAATGGAATCCTTTCTTTAAAGATTTTGCGTATAATCAGTATATCTTGTATGGAATGATTCATGAAAATGAGAACATACATAAAAGATTTGAAGCCTGTTATCGAGATAACCTGCATTCTATCTGGGCTGGACAGGAACTATATCGAAAGGGGAATACAGAGGAAGAATTTTATAATATTCTGGAGAAGAATATGTTGCCGGTGTATGAGTCTGTGAGACGGCAGGGGTATGAAGTTTGGGAGTGTTGAGTAATCTTACGTAAAAGAATCGGAAATTATTATGATGGATAATTGACACTCTTAGCCCAATTTGTTATATTAAAATTACATATCTGGGAAAGTTCTTTAACCGTTCGGTTATCCAATCCCCATATGCGAGAACAAGAAAATATGGCGGAGGGGATGAGGCAGAACGTGTAAAACCATCGGCATTCTTCTTTGCCATCATAGAAAAGGAGAATGTGGATGCAAAGAAGAAAACTAGAAGAATTGAATCTGATGGATGATTTCCTGTTCAATGCGATGTTAACCCATCCGGAGACTGGAGAAAAATTTACACACACAATTTTGAAGCTGCTGTTTAATCGAGATTTTAAAAATCTGAAAGTGAGCGTGCAAAAGTTTTATGCAGGTATGAATACGGATTTGCGTGGAGCAAGGCTGGATGTTTGCATCGAAGGCGATTGTGTGGATATAGACGGAGAAGATATCCCATCGGTATATGATGTAGAACCAGATCAAAATGACAAGGCGAAAGCAATCGCAGCATTTCCGAAGCGGTCGAGATTCTATCATGCGATAATTGACAGCAGGAGTTTGAAATCCGGAGAGGATTTCGGGAAGCTGAAGCAGGTTTATGTGATTTTTATTTGTAATTATGATCTATTTGGATATGACAGAGTGTGGTATACAATAAAGAATCGCTGTCTGGAAGAACCGGAGATGGATTACGAGGATGGAGCGGTGACACTTGTGTTATATACCAGAGGAACAAAGGGAAAAATATCAGAGGAACTTCGTCAGTTTTTGAATTATATGGAGAACACGGACCAGAATAATGCGGTGAACGATGAACTGAAAAGCATTCAGAGAATGATGGACGCAGTGAAGCGAGACGGGGAGGTGTCATTGAGGTATATGAAGAGTTTTGAACATGATCAGTTAATGTATGAGCGAGGAATCGAGCAGGGACGTCTGGCAGAAATAAAAAATACAGAAAGAGAAAGACAGAATACAGAAAAAGAAAAATTACGTGCGGATATGGCACAGAGCCGGATCAAAGAGTTAGAAGCTGAATTGAGAAAATATAAAGAAAAATCTAGAGCTTAGTTATCTGGAGGCTAAATCTTGTAAAGTTTGTGTATTATATTTTAGAGGAAAAGAAGTTGTGCAGAAAAACTTGCCGGCTTCTTTTTTTTATTATAAATTTATTGAGGTGAATATTACGGTGCAGCAGGCGATGGATTTCGCCCCGGATTATTCATGAAAGCAGACCAAGCGTATTTGGTGGTTTAAAGCACTATGACAATAAAGGTCATAAGGTTGGAGAGTCAAGGCCGGGTGTATTTGGTGTAAATCATTATGACAATAAGGGTCATAAAACCGGACATAGCAACAGGGGAATATTTGGAGACTGGAAACATTATGATGATAAATAATTTTGCAAAAGATGAAGGAAGCGAATTTAATGTCTAAATTATATTTTACATTGACAGGAACTAAGTATATCATGGACAAGATTTTTTGGAAAAAGATATGCAGATAAAGTTAATTAAAGAACCGGATAATGAGCATGATAAAGAAGCAATAAAGGCAGTACTGGAACCATTGGGTACGATTGGATATGTGGCAAACAGTCCATATACAGTTCTGGGTGAATGCATGAGTGCAGGAAGATTATATGATAAAATCGGAAAGCAGGCTATTGGGACGATTAAGATTGTGACAGGAAATGGAATCATCTGTGCGGTAAGTACAAAAAAGAAAAAATAAGCAAAATTTTTAGGGAGAGTATATAGATTATTTGGGAATCTCGTATTAAAATATTAATGAATCAGAAGGAATGTGGACGAAAGACAAAATCTGGCAGTTTGAGGAGTTGTTTTTATAAATATATGATGAAGGGAAATGGGGGTTATGGAAATAAGAAGTATTCTGATTAAGGACACAACGAAAGCGGAGAGAATCCGTATTGTTCAGGAAGGGCTGAATCAGTGTGGTGGAGCATGTGATTTCTGTAATGGTTGTGACAATCTGGGTGGCGGATCCGTAGATGCTTTTTATGAGCCGTACATTAATGGTGAGAAAGAATTGCGTGAGCTTAACGAAGAATACAGAAGCAACACAGGGCTCGTAAAGTAGGTGTGATGATGAGACCACCGGAAATCGAGAATTCTACGGAAGAAGAACGTAGAGAATATATAAAAAATACTTTCAGATGTATTGCTGATTGTGATATGTGTGGCTTATGTACTGTATTTTCGCGGAAAAGATCCAGAGGTTGCCTATGCAGATTACATTAGTGGCAAGAGAGATTACTTGGATGTATCAAAGGATTACAGGTAAGACACAAAATGCAATGCACAATAAATAGGTATTGTTAGGAGAATAAGATGAACATACAGATTTTTGGCACAAAGAAATGTAATGACACTAAGAAAGCAGAACGTTTTTTCAAGGAACGTGGCATTAAGTATCAGTTTATTGATATGAAAGAAAAAGGTATGAGTAAGGGTGAGTTTACATCCGTTGCACAAGTAAATGGCGGGCTTGAAAATATGATCAACTGGGAAGGCAGGGATAAAGATACACTTGCGTTGATTAAGTATATTTCGGATGAAGATCAACTGACGAAAGTACTCGAGAATCCGCAGGTAATTAAAACACCTGTAGTCCGAAATGGAAAACAGTCTACACTGGGATACCAGCCGAATGTGTGGAAGAGTTGGAAATAATATATGAACCAAGACAGAAGCATAACTGTTCCATTATATATAATTGATTAAGATTGACATCTGTCAGAAATGGCAGGTGTCTTTTTTAAATTACAAGATATACAAAATAAACAAAAATATAAAATATATAACAAAACAATTGTATAATTAAAATAAAAATAATAGTATTACTATCATAAAGAAACAAATGAAAAATCATCTGCAAAACATTAATCATAATATTACACAAAGGGGAGAGGAAGGCACTGGAAATGACAGAGAAAGCAATTTCGACAAGGGAGCGTCAGGCGCAGTGGCGCAGGGAGCGGATACTCGGGGCTTCTATGGAGTTGTTCTGGGAAAAGTGTGTGGAAGACGCATCGATGGAAGAGGTGGCGAAGCGCGCAGGAGCGGGGACGGCCACGGTGTACCGGTATTTTTCTACAAAGATAGAACTGGTGATTGAAACTGCTGAATTATATTGGGAGAGGGTTGCGAGGAAATATCTGGAGGAACTGGAAGATGCAAACACAGGTTATGCGCAGCTTGAGAAGGCACTGGATATTTTTTATAAAATATTTCAGAATGAAAAGCCTTTTTTGAAGTTTTTGCAGGAGTTCGATGTTTTTGTAAAAAAATATCAGATATCAGAAGAAAGGCTGACGGATTATGAGAGTGGAATCCTGAAGTTGAAGCCATATGTGACAGATTCACTGGAAAGAGGTTTAGCAGACAATAGCCTGTTTTTTACCTGTTCTGTAGATGAGATGTATTTTTCGCTGATGCATACGTTATTGGCATTGATGGAAAAACTGGCAGTCGGAGGGGATATTCTTTCTTCGGATCAGGAAGTCGAAGGGCAGAAACAGTTTCAGATTGTCACGGAGTTACTGTTACGAGGGATCAAAGGATAAAATCATCTTATTGGGAGGTGCAACATGAAAAAATTAACAACAGCAAAAATATGGCAGTTTGCAGCAGGACAGTTTGGGTGGGCAATGTTGTCCGGTATTATTTCGAACTGGCTCGTTTATTTTTATCAGCCGGATCAGACTGCAATCAGTCAGGGACAGACGGTATTTATTCCACAGGGGCTTGTTATGCTTGGTATTTTTACGATTATCGGTGGAATCACGGCATTCGGAAGAATTTTTGATGCATTTACGGACCCGATGATCGCATCATGGTCTGACAGATGCACTTCGAAGAACGGGCGCAGGATTCCGTTTTTGAAGTGGGCTTCATTGCCATTGGCACTTTCAACGGTGCTTGTTTTCTGGTCGCCAGTAAATAAAAACAGCTGGATCAATGCAGCCTTTTTGCTCGTAATGATTCTGGCTTATTATCTTTCTATCACTGCCTATTGTACTCCGTATAATGCATTGATTCCGGAGCTTGGACATACACAGCAGGAAAGACTGAATATTTCAACAGTGATTTCGTTTACTTTTATTGCCGGAACTGCGGTGGCATATCTGGCACCGACGATCTGGGGAGCCTTTATTCCGACATTTGGAAGAGTTGGAGCTATCCGTATTACATTTACTCTGATGGCAGCGGTGGCTTTTATCTGTATGCTTGTTCCGGTCTTTTGTATCAGAGAAAAGGATTATGTAAATACGGTTCCGGCGAAAGAATCTGCTTTTCGTTCTCTTGTTTCCACATTCAGAAACGGAGAGTTTCGCAAATTTGTAGGATCGGATATTTTTTACTGGATCGCACTTACTATGTTTCAGACAGGCCTGCCTTTTTTTGTTACCAGCCTTCTGAAACTTCCGGAAACCATGACAACACTATATTTTGTCGGGATGACGGCATTATCACTGGTATTTTATGTTCCGGTGAATAAACTTACACCGAAACTTGGCAAGAAAAAGATGATTTTGTTTGCATTTGCAGTATTCAGTCTCGCTTATTTCTATACAGGATTTATGGGAAAAATATCGTTTATTCCGGCGACAGTTCAGGGGGTGATTCTGACTGTTGCAGCGGCACCTCCGATGGCAATTTTCGGCATTCTTCCACAGGCGGTTGTGGCGGATATTGCGCAGAGCGATTCTATAAAAACGGGAAGCAATCGAGAAGGTATGTTTTATGCAGCAAGAACCTTTGCGTTCAAACTGGGGCAGAGTCTTTCTATGCTGATTTTTACAGCCGTTTCTACCATTGGGTCAGGAGACGGAACGGGATATCGCATGGCGGCTTTTGGTGCGGCGGTGTTCTGTTGCATCGGAGGAATCATACTGGTATTTTACAATGAGAAAAAAATCAACGGCATTATTTGTGGAAAACAACAGCAGGTATAAAAGAAGTGGTGCAAAAATCTGGAGTATACGAATATGAAAATCATACAGGAAGAAAATTATGAATATGCAATGCGAAATGAAGTAGAACCATATCTGGCAGCACACTGCCGGGACAAGTTTGTTACTGGAGCAAAGGAAGACGGACAGGGCAAAACAGCTCGGGCAGGGAAACTTCATGTTAAATTTTATGAGACGGAAAGGCCGAACGGTGTGGTGATCGTCAGTCACGGTTTTACCGAAGGTGCACCAAAATATGATGAGATAGTTTACTATTTCCTGAAAGCAGGTTATCATGTATGCATACCGGAGCATACGGGACACGGTTTAAGTTACCGGCTTACAGAGGATCCGTCGTTAGTACATATTGATACATGGAAACGTTTTGTACGGGATTTTTTGAAAATATGCCATCATACAGTAAGAAGATATCCGAATCTTCCCTGCTTTTTGTTCGCTCATTCGATGGGCGGTGCAATCGGTACGATTGCCGCTGCGTGGGAACCGGATCTATTTCAGAAAATCATACTGAGTTCACCGATGATCCGGCCACTTACGGGAAATGTGCCGTGGCCGTTGACTGTTGCAATCGCACAGACGGAATGTCTTGTGGGAAGAGCGAAGAAATATGTGATTGGACAGAAGCCATACGAGGGAAATGAAACTCTTGAAACAAGTGCGGCTGTGTCAGAAGCACGATTTACAAGATACAATGAAATCCGCAAACGGTGCAAAGATATTCAGACAAGTGCAGCTTCCTATGGCTGGCTGCTGGCATCCATAAAAATGAGCTGGTATTTGCAATATTATGGATGGAAAAAACTTGCTGCACCGGTTATCATTTTTCAGGCGGAAAAAGATGCATTTGTTTCAGTCCGCGCAATGCAGAAATTTGCAAAGAAGATACAGCGGCGAGGGAAGACTTCCTGTGAGTATGTTTACATACCGGAAAGCAAACATGAAATTTTCGGAAGTGATGATAGGACTGTGAAGGCATACATAGAGCGGATTTTAAATTTTATGGCGAAATAAAGACAGCAAGGAGCTTTTTATGGATCAAAATGAAACACAATGGGACAGGTTATTAAAAATAAAAACGACCGGACGGGATGATTCGCATTCGGATCAGTATCGTTATCCATATGAGCCGACACAGTATTGTGTGCTGGAGCGGCTGGCACACAGTGGGCTGATCGGCAAGAAAAATGTACTGCTTGATTATGGAACCGGAAAGGGGCGCGTCTGTTTTTATTTGTCTTATCAGACACGATGCAGATCCATTGGGGTAGAATATGATGAACGGATTTTTAAAGCTGCAGAAGTAAATGTGAAACATGCGGTGTCAGGAAAAAGAATTATTTTTGAACCTGTCAGTGCAGAAGATTATCCGGTACCGACAGAGGTGGACAGATGCTATTTTTTTAATCCGTTTTCGGTAGAAATTTTGCGGAAAGTACTGGCAAGAATTTATGAATCGTATTATGAAAATCCGAGAGAAATTTTGCTGTTTTTCTATTATCCGTCAGAAGAGTATGTAAGCTGTCTGATGACCGAAGAACAGTTGATGTTTTATGATGAGATCAGCACAGAAGATCTATTTGAGGGTAAAAATACCCGGGAAAAGATTTTGATATTTTCAGTGGAATGAGGAGAAAAATGTAAAATAATGCAGACGGACTACAATACCTACGAAGGGCTTCGGGCGATACTGGAGAAAGAAACACCGATTCTTATTGCGCAGATTCGTGCGTTGTATAGAGAATTAGATAAAAAATTTCATCTTCAGGGAGCAAAAGTGCCTATAACTTTTGGATTTGAGACGGATTCATTGGGATCCTATAATCAGAATGGACACGGGCAGAAAGAACATTTTCATTTTTCACTGTTTTTTATAGGATATGCAGTGAAAAATCCGCTCAGTAAGGAAGACAGAATGGATCTTTACAAACACGAATATGCACATTACATGAGATACAACATGTCTGTGCCGAAGCAGTATCAGTGGCAGCCGGGGATTCACGGAAGTGCATGGAAATACTGCTGTTCGTTAGTTGGTGCGGCACCAACTCCCTATTACAAAGCAGGCGAGGCGCTGATGAATCATAATTATGAAAAAACTCTCAGGAATCCGATTCACGACAAAACAGTTGCTATACGGGATCAGCACAGAAGAGAGCAGGAATACAGAAGAACTCAGAATGTGATCATAAAATATGAAACAGGGGAAAGCGTCGATCACCCGAAGTTCGGTGAGGGAATAATAGAAAAAATAGAACAGCAGCCGGGCTCTGTGACGCTTCATATCCGCTTCGGAGAAGACCTTAAAGTTATCGATCAGAAATGGCTTATTCAGACAAAATACAAAAAGGGAAAGATCCAGAGAGATTGAATAATCAGTAACAAATCATGAAAGGAGGAACTGGATCATGCGTCAGGAAAAATTTAAGATGGAGAGACCGGGACTTCTGGAAATCGGAGATAAAGTGCAGATCTCGGAATTTCAGTCTTATATGAATTACAGTTATATCATAGAACCGGCCGTTGCAATGTCCGGCTGCTACAAAAATGCAGACCGCATTAAGGCAAAAGAAGGCATTGTAACCAATATCGAGCATACACCGCAGGGATATTACATAACAGCGGAATTTGAAGCGTAATGAAGAGGGATATATGGCTTTGGTATGGCTGATGAATTCATTGGAAATGCCGTTGGCAAATGTATGCGGCCATGGAGATGTCCGGATTCCAGCAAGAGACGTGATTATGAAATGTTGCAAAAAAGTAGGGTTAAAAGTGGAAAATTTGGAGTGGCACTGATGATAATGATATAGCACGAAAAGTTTTAGCATATATTCCGGATGATTTTTCAGGAAATTCTTTTGCATGTTATATTCTTTTTCAGAAAGAAAGACTATATATACAGGTAAGAAAAGTGATATTTGCTTTTATCTCAAGACAAAAAGCAGAGGCATTTCTGAAAATATGCTCCCTGACATATAGGACATTTGCAAATTTCCTTGCAGGCCAGTGCCTTGAAGCTATAATTCTGGGCTCTATGTTTGTTCTTAAAAGCCGATACAGGATTTTGGGATCCAGTATCGGCTTTGTTGATTGTACAAAGGTTTTGAAAAATTTATTTGCTATGGTTCATCAGTGTTTTGATGTCTTCTTCTGGTGTGGTGACAGGTGCTATACCATAATTTTCCACCAGAAAATTCAGAATATTAGGAGACAAAAACGCCGGAAGTGAAGGACCAAGACGGATATTTTTAATACCAAGGTGCAGGAGCGTTAACAGGATGCAGACTGCTTTCTGTTCGTACCAGGAGAGAACGAAGGAAAGTGGAAGCTCATTTACAGAACATCCAAATGCATTCGAAAGTGCTATGGCAACCTGAATCGCACCATAAGCATCATTACACTGGCCCATATCCATCAGTCGTGGCAGACCACCAATTTCTCCCAGATTGAGATCATTGAAACGGAATTTACCACATGCCAGGGTGAGGATGATACTGTCAGAAGGTGTCTGTTTCACAAATTCGGTGTAATAGTTTCGTCCCGGTTTAGCACCATCACAGCCGGCAACCAGGAAGAAATGGCGGATCGCACCTGATTTTACAGCTTCTATTACAGTATTTGCATGGGACAGGATAGCAGCATGACCAAAACCGGTTGTCACTGTTGTTCCGCCATTGATGCCTGTGAGTATCTGATCTTCTTTGTAACCACCCAGTTCCAGCGCTTTTTCAATAACCGGCGTAAAATCTTTCTTTTCGTCGATATGAACCGCACCTGGGAAAGCAACCACTTCTGTTGTAAATATTCTGTCAGCGTAGCTGTTTTTTGGCGGCATCAGACAGTTGGTGGTATAGAGTATCGGAGCCGGAATATGATCAAACTCTTTCTGCTGATTCTGCCATGCGGTTCCGAAATTCCCTTTTAAGTGTGAGAATTTTTTTAAAAGTGGATAGGCATGGGCAGGGAGCATTTCACCATGAGTATAGATGTTGATTCCTTTTCCCGCTGTCTGTTCAAGTAAAAGCTGCAGATCTTTCAGATCATGACCGGTCACGACAATAAAAGGTCCTTTTTCTATCGTAAGAGTAACATCGGTTGGTTCTGGCGTTCCATAGGTTTCTGTATTTGCCTTATCAAGAAGTGCCATACACTTCAGGTTGATTTCTCCTACTTTCAGTACGGTAGGAAGCAGAGTCTCCGCACTTTCTTCATACCCAATCTTAAATAATGCCTCGCAGAAGAAACGATTTACGTCGGCATCTTTGTAATTCAGAACACTTGCATGGTAGGCATAGGCTGCCATTCCACGAATTCCGAATAGAATAAGAGACTTTAAAGAGCGGATATCTTCGTCGGCATTCCACAGCTGCTGCATATCGTATTCGTCTGTTTTACCGCACGGTGACTGACAGTTGCCGCAGTCAGGAACCAGTCTTTCTTTTTCAGCTCTGACCTTTTGTATCATATTTCTGATTGCTGCATCATCAAAACTTACATTTGTAACTGTAGTAAACAGCCCTTCGATTATGACCTGTCCGGTACTTTGGGAAATAGTTTCTGCGCCACCGACAGCTCTTGCAAGACCAATCAACGCACCTGTCAGTTCGTCCTGTAATTTAGCTGTATCCGCCTTTTTTCCACAGACACCGGCATTTCCTGTGCAGCCGGTACATCCCACTGTCTGTTCACATTGATAACAAAACATTTTTTTATTCATTGTTGTATCCTCCTGTATTCTATAATATTTCCATAAATACTTATCGTTATAACCTGCCATGGTAAGAATTTTCCACTGCTTTGAAGTGCTTTTTTTGCCGCCATTTCCAGTCCACCACAGCATGGAACTTCCATTCTTACAATTGTCACACTTTGAATATTGTTGTTTTGAATAATCCAGGTCAGTTTCTCACTTTAATCCACCTGATCTAATTTTGGACAACCAATTAAAGTTACCTTATTTCGAATAAAATCCTGATGAAAGCCGGCATAAGCGTAAGCAGTACAATCGGCTGCGATTAAGAGATTTGCACCGTTAAAATATGGTGCATTAACAGGAGCAAGTTTAATCTGTACCGGCCAGTTCTGAAGCTTTGATACTGCATTTGCCTTTATCAATACTGATAATTTTTCTTATCATTTTTTTCCTCCGTCAATAGCATTTAACTTTTGTTTCTGCTGGAATTATAGTATGATAAATACAACTTGTATGTTTGATTTCCAACAGGAGGAACGATTTTGGAAAAGTATTTCCCTATTCAAAGTTACAAAAAGAAGGCTTTATAAAAACAAATCGAAATCATTTTGAATTGACTGTTTCTAATGATGCGGATTCAAGAATAAGAATATGATATATATCGCGGAAAACATAAAATTAATTAGAAGGCTATTATATGTGCAAGAGGAGGAAACTTTAAATGATTAATAAATTACATTTGGCAATGATTGAATTATACAGAGGGGATGCAAAGAGAATTCAACATTTTTGCAAAGTGCATAGCTATGCAAAATTGATAGCAGAAACGGAAAATGTAGATAAGAAATGTTTGTTTATCATTGAAGCGGCAGCTTTGACACATGATATTGGAATTCATTTCTGCGAAGAAAAATATGGAAATTGCAATGGAAAATTACAGGAACAAGAAGGCCCTGCAATAGCAGAAAGGCTGCTTGAAAAACTGGGATTTGAGAAAGATATATCTGAGCGCGTTCAGTATTTGATCGCACATCACCATACATATAATAATATTAATGAAATTGATTATCAGATCTTGGTGGAGGCTGATTTTCTGGTTAATATTATGGAGGATGGCTTATCGAAAGAAGCAGCTCTAAAAGCGTATCATAATATTTTCAAAACAGTATGTGGAAAAACAATTTGCAGGGAGATGTTTGATATTGACATAAAATATGAAAATTTTTAGTTAGATTTTAAACATTCTATGGTAAACTAATATTGTATATCAAAAATGGGAGGGAAACTTAAAAATGAGCAAAAGAGAAGGAAAAGGGTTAAAGTCTTTTAACAAGGGATTCCAGGTGCCTGATACCTACATTATCATCTTTTTCGTAGTTGTTGTCGCAGCACTTCTGACATTTCTTGTACCAAAGGGATTTTACGAAACACAGGATATTTCATATATGATCAATGGTGTTGAGAAAACCCGTACAGTAATCAAAGATGGAAGTTTCCAGTATCTGACAGATGATTCAGGAAAAGTAGTAACAGAAGGAGTAGCACTCTTTAGTGGAGATGGCGGAACTGGATTCTTCAACTATATGTACAACGGAATTGTAAATAGTTCTGCAATCGAGATTATCGCATTTCTTATGGTAGTAGGTGGTGCATTCGGTATCATGATCCGTACAGGTGCGATTGAATCCGGATTAATTGGATTGATCCGTAAGGCAAAGGGAGCAGAAAAACTACTGATTCCGGTACTTTTCGTACTGTTTTCTCTTGGTGGAGCAGTTTTTGGGATGGGAGAAGAAGCACTTCCGTTTACCATGATTCTTTGTCCATTGTTTGTAGCAGTTGGATATGATTCAGTGATTGCAGTTCTTGTTACTTATGTTGCAACACAGATTGGTTTCGGTTCATCTTGGATGAATCCATTCTCTGTAGGTATTGCACAGGGTATTGCAGGTATTGACGTATTCTCCGGAGCAGGATTCCGTATGGTAATGTGGGTAGTATTTACAGCACTTGGCTGCGGAATGACTATGTTCTATGCATCAAAGATCAAAAAGACTCCGACAATTTCAATTGCATATAAGACGGATGCATATTTCCGTGAGCAGAATGAAAAAACAGGAATTGACGAAGGACATTCATTTGGTCTTGGACACATTTTAGTTCTTCTGACACTGGCTGCTACAGTAGTATGGGTAGTTTGGGGAGTTATGACTCAAGGATACTACATGCCAGAGATTGCTACTCAGTTCTTCATTATGGGAATTGTTTCCGGTGTGATTGGAGTTATCTTTAAACTGAACGATATGAAACTGAATGATATCGCAACATCATTCAAAGATGGAGCAAAAGATCTGATCGGTGCTGCACTTGTTGTTGCTATGGCACAGGGTATCATGCAGGTTCTTGGTGGATCTGATCCGACAACACCTACAGTTATCAATACAATTATGTATAATATTTCAA
>ERZ1106941.897-NODE-897-length-37719-cov-8.384505_pt1 | contig 37719 bp, 38 predicted proteins | sample MGYA00403670_ERZ1106941 | MGnify/ENA primary metagenome ERZ1106941 (study PRJEB35170, sample SAMEA104062400) | human gut metagenome | biome: human gut; feature: human-associated habitat; material: faeces | place: Denmark | collected 2012-06-04 ...
TCCCCCTTTCCATTATACAGATTGTTTTTCTGTCCGGCAAATCGGGTATGGGGCAGATACTGCCACAAGGTATACGAGTTGGGATATGTGCCCATCTGCCCAAAGCTGAGCTTGCCGCAGTATCTGAGCGCGGACGTGCCCGAAGAACAGCGGGCCATGAGCCAGATCAGCCAGCAGCTTTTGCGCCGGTGCCGGATGCTGGTGGTATGCGGAAACGAGATCAGCACGGCCATGGCTGGTGAGATCGGAACAGCGGAAAAGCTGAAGCTCATCTGCACCACACTGGATGGCCTCGTCAAAATCAAGGAAGCAGAGAACCGATATACATGCTGAATGGATGTGGAGCTGGATCAACACGGGGACTGGAACGGCAAGCATAGCGCGTGGATATCCACGCGCGCCTTTGGGGAGACCCCAAACCCCTATCATCGAGAAAGAGGTGGAGCAACTGGAAGAAAAGATATATATCTGGCAAGGGAACCGAAGAAACGGAACGACAGAGGCAGGGATGAAGCGAGATGAGAAAGCGTGAACATGTGATCCCGCTGCGTTTGAACAAAAAAGAGATGGCGTACCTTGAAAAGCAGGTGGAGCAGAGCCGAATGCCGCGTGAGGAATACCTGCGCGCACTCATCATGGGCGGGGAGGTGCGTGCCAGGCCCTGTACCCACCATGCCGACCTGCTGCGTAAGATGGCTGGGCTGTGCAACAATGCCAATCAGCTGGCCCATGTGGCAAACCGCACAGGCCGGGCCGACCAGCAGAGCGTGGAAGAAATGACACGTCTGGCTCGGGCGGTATGGCACGCCGTGAAAGAACAATGGTGACGGATCTTGGCATATACGAGCATCCTTGCCGTGCACCGTCTGGAACGCAGTGTGGGGTATATAACGAATAAGGAGAAGACGGCCCGGCCCAAGCCGGACAGTGCTTCGTCCCTGCAGGAAGCTGTGGAGTATGCCCGCAACCGAGCGAAAACAGAATGCGATGTATTTGAGAGCGCCATCGGCTGCACATTGGAAACGGCTTTTGAGGATATGCTGGGAAATAAGAGGCGATGGGACCAGATGGACGGGGTACAGGGCTACCATCTGGTGCAGAGCTTTGCCGAGGGGGAACTGACGCCGGAGCTGGCGCACAGGATCGGGCTGGAATTGGCAGAAAAGCTGCTTTGCGGGAAATATCCCGCCGTCGTTGCGACACACCTTAACACCCACTGTCTGCACAACCATATCGTGTGGGACTCCGTGGCGATGGATACAGGACGAAAATATCACAGCAACGCTCATGGCTACTACACGGAGGTTCGTGCGATGTCAGACAGATTATGCGGGCAGCACGGCTTGTCTGTGATCGATACAGACAAAGCGGCGGGGCATTCCATGGGCTACGGAGAATGGATGGCGGAGAAAAACGGGCAGCTGACGTGGCGTACAGTTATTCGGCAGGATATAGATGAGGCCATTGCCAGTGCGCTGACATGGCGGCAGTTTGTGCGGGTAATGGAACAGCAGGGGTACGAGCTGCGGATGCTTCGGAAATATCCGACGCTGAAGCCACCCGGCAAAGAACGTCCGGTCCGGTTCAAGACACTGGGCCAGAGGTATACGCCGGAAGCGCTCCAGATGCGCATCCTTTATGCACATCCCAGAATACCGGCAGGAGAGAGTACAAAGGCAGGGGCACAGCGGAAATATGCCCGGCTGCGTATCTGCGGCAGGCCGATGCGTGGCCTTGCGGGCCTCCGGGGGCTGTACTACCGTTATTTGTATGAACTGGGCGCGATGCCGCGCAAACCAAAACACCAAGGTTATGCTGTGCGGCAGGACATCCGAAAGCTGGATCGATATGTGGAGCAGATGCGGTTCCTTTCGCTGCACAACATCGACAGCCGGATGCAGCTCGAAGAATACCGCAAACAATTGCTCAATGAGATGGCAGCTTTGACAAAAGAACGGCATCGGTTCTATCGCAGTGAGCCGGAGTCTCCGAAAATCGGGCAGCTTACAGCCCGGCTGCAGGCACTGCGGAAAGAGAACCGTCTGTGCGAAGCAATAGAACGGCACTCGGTGGAGATCGATCATAGGCTGGCAGAGGTTAGGGTGGAACGGCAGAGATATATGGAAAATGAAAGTAAGAAAGGTGTTGACAGAACTGAAAGAAGGCAGGATACCCAGCAGAGAAATGGTTGAACTACTAAAACGGCAATATCCGGAAGGAAGCCGCATCAAACTGAACAGAATGGAAGACCCATGGTCTCCCGTCCCGGCAGGGACAAAGGGGACAGTGATATGCGTGGATGACGCGGGCCAGATCCATATGCAGTGGGATAATGGACGCACGCTGGCATTGGTGCCGGGTGTGGACAGTTTTACCCGGATCAATGGGCTGGAAAAGGAGAAGAAAAAGGGTGGTGAAGCACGATGAACTATGGCGGAGATGCGGCAGACCAAATCGTCCGGTATTCACTTGAGGGGACAGAGGTGGCGCTCAAGCTGACAGGCGAGGCGGCGAAAAACTTTGCCGTGTTCGCGGCAGCAGTTCTTAAAGATCAGAAAAAGATGCATGGCAGGACAAACCTTACCCGTCTGTTGCGAGAAGGAAAGCCGCTGAAATTCTTTGTGGTGCCGGAAGGGCGCATGAAAGAGTTTGCTATGGAGGCGAACGCACGCGGACTGTTGTTCGTACCGGTCAAGGATAAGACCAAAGAGGATGGGAAAATCGAGATCGCAGTGTGGGCGGAGGATGCGGCCAAGGTCAACCGTGTGCTTGAGAAAATGAAGCTCGACTATGTACAGGCTGACACGGGCTCAAAAGCAGATATCGTTAGCACTGTTTCACGGGCGCCGGAATTACAGCACAGCACATCACTCAAAACGGAAGTCGTAGAGACCCAGGCGGGCGAAGTAGCTTTTGAGATTAGCGAGATGGATGATGTATTCAGTGTGGACCCAAATTTTACCCAGCGGACGGATTCAGCGGGCCAGTTGGAGCCGATGGGCGAAAAGAGTCCGTCCGGGCATTCCTCGCGGCAGCAAAGCTTTTTGCAGCCGCAGCCTCAAAAGAACGCAGAGACGATTCGGGCTGAGGGCGGTAAGCCCAGCGTAAAGCAGGAGCTGGATGAAATCAAGCAGGAGTATGCGCAGAAGAAAAATGTGGGACGCCAGAAGTCGCAGCGTCAGCGCACCCGTAGCAGAAAGAAACAAAAGAATGGAAGGTAATGAGCAGATGGATCTGACAAAATTTGTGAACCCAAACAGCCGGCAGGATGAGCCGGTGCAGGAGCAGCCAAAGCTCTCGAAAGAGGAATATGCGGCGCTGAAAAAAATCGAGCGGGAGGAACTGTGGGCGAGGCTTGATACGCTGACAACGGACGTATTCAAAGATGCAGACTCCCTGCGCGGTTTTTTGGATTTTACCGCGCAGTGCAGCCCGGAGCGAATTGAGAACCTGCTGCTGTTCCACAGCGACGCGCCGGAGGCCACATGGCTGAAAACATTCGATGAGTGGAAAGAAACGGGGCGCAGTGTGCGCAGCGGCGCGGTTGGGTACACAGCGCTGATTGGACAGGATTATGAGCGCGAGGATGGCACCATGGCCAGCGGCTACTATGTGGGCAAGAAGTTTGACGTCAGCCAAACACGCGGCAGGCAGCCGGAGAAGGCGCCGGTATATGCGGCTGACGAGTTGGTAACAGCATTTTTCGGAAGCAGCCCAGTTCGGATCGTTGTGAGCGAGGAAATGCCGGACGGGATGCAGGCACAATATGTGGCCAAAAACAGAGCGATTTTTGTGCGCAACAATATGTCTGCAGAAACAACGTTTTTGGCGATTGCCCGCGAACAGGCCGCGGCGAGCTTTGATATTCACGATGGGCAGTACAGCCGAAATGCATATACGCCGCAAAGCTATTGTGCGGTGTATGTAGCGGCGAAGAAATATGGGTTGGATGTCAGTGGTTTTTCTTTTGAACGCGTATGTCAGATGTGTTCCAGCCTTGAACCGCAGGCGCAGCGCCGTTTCTTGAGCGATTCCAAGCAGGCTGCCTATACGGTAGAGCGCGTTGTTCGCCGCGGATTGCGAGAGATGGAGTTATCCGTAACGCCGGAGGCAGATTATTCGGTAGAACAGAAAACCGCTGTGAAAGAGAACGAGCAGTCCAAATCGGTCAAAGTAAAAAAGACAGCCCGGCTGGAGCGGGAGTAGGCCAACAGTTTTCCGTTTGTTTTCAAATGTGAAGTGGATTTTTCCGGGGAGGTGTGGTAGTGTTGAGATGAACACAGAGGAAACGGAGGCGCTCATGATGGCAAAGGAACGGCTGTATCGGATGACGGAGCCAGACAAAAATATGCTTTTTGTTGCACTGGCAGATGAATTCAAGCGACAGAGGGCACAAGGGAATATCAACCGTTGGCTGGGAGAGTTTGCCATTCGTGTCGATGAGATCCCGCCCAAAAAGAATTTTTGGCCATGGGATAAGACAAAGCTGTATGATCTCTATTTGACGGATGAAGAATGGAGGACGGCCAGAAATGCCATCAACGATTTGCGAAACTGGCGTTTGTCTGTGGGAAAAGGGGATGGCGGCACGGGTGATTCCTTGATGAAGATCATGACGGCAAAATATAAAAATGCTCCCGAAAGATAACAACATTCATGAGAAGCCTTGAATGTATAAAGGAATTAGGGTATAATTCGGTTAGAATAAATGTGTTGATTGCCGATAGAAAGAGGTGCTGGTATGTTGATCAAATCATCTACAACTTTGCGCAACGAGTATGATAAAATCGTTGGACTATCCAAAGCGCAACAGGAGCCGGTATATATTACACGCAACGGAGAGGGCGAGATGGTCTTTCTGCCTATCGAAGCGTATGAGCGACGCGAAGCAGAACTGACACTGCTGGAGAAGCTGCTGACGGCAGAGCAAAACCGCCTTGATGGTGCACCCACATATCCATTGGATGCGGTAGCGGCAGAACTGGAGGATATCTATGCCGAGGTATAGGGTCGTCCTCTTGGCTGAGGCAAGAGATGAACTGCGTCAAATTGCCTCGATTCATAAAGCGAAAGTAGGCCCAAAGGCAGCTAAGCGTATCACAGACAGGATTCTGGAAGCTTTGCGCCATCTGGAAGATTTTCCCACGATGGGGACACTGCCTCCCTATGAGCGAATCGTCCGCGCTGGATATCGGATGTTGATTGTGGATGACTATCTTTGCTTTTATGCGATTCGGGGCGCGGAAGTACATGTCGTACACATCGTTCATGGCAGTGTGGACTATATCAGACGTTTAAGACTTGTATAACAGAATACCTTTGTCAGCTCGATTTAAAAACTGAAAATACGTCGTATCCCTCGCATTGTGATCTCACAGTGCGGGGGATTTTTTGCGGGAAGAAGGGAGGGGAATTCCGCATGAAACAACCGACGCCGTGGTGGGTATGGCTGATTCCTTTGCCTGTTGTCTGGTGGGCGACGCTACTTGTAGCCGGAGTCTGGCAGCCGGGGACAAATCTGCTGCAGCTGACGGCGCAGCTGAGCACGGTGCTGCAAAGGCCGTGGGATATTCGCTGGACGCAGTATTCCGGCAGATGTCTGCTGCTATTTACACTCGCCTATGGTGTGGGCGCGGGCACGGCGGTTTCCGGTACGGCTGTCACACGCCGGGGCGAGGAACACGGTTCTGCACGTTGGGGGGATGTGTTCAGCATTGCACGGAAATACCGCGATAAAGGAGGCGGGAACATTATCCTCACGCAGCACTTTGCCATCGGCTGGGACGGATACAGGCACAAGCACAATACCAATGTGCTTGTGGTGGGCGGCTCGGGCGCGGGCAAGACACGGGGCTACTGTGTGCCGAACATACTGGAAGCAGCGGGCCGGGATGAGAATGCACCGCCCTGTTCGCTGGTAGTCACAGACCCAAAATCGGAGGTGCTGCGCAAGACGGGTGCGCTTCTTATCGCACGGGGCTATGAGGTGTGTGTGCTGGACCTGACCAGTCCGGCCACTTCTTTTTGCTACAATCCTTTGCGATACATCCAGAGCGCCAAAGACGCGCTGCGCATGATCGACACGCTTATCCAGGCGACTACGCCGCCGGGCGGCAAAAATAGCGATCCATTTTGGGAAAAAAGCGAAACGGCGCTGCTGCAGGCGCTGGTGTTGTACCTCATCCAGGAGGCTCCGGAATGCGAGCAGAACCTTCCGATGGTGATGGAGATGCTGCAGGCGGCGGAAGTGCGGGAAGAGGATGAAGAATATGAGTCGCCGCTGGATATGCTGTTCAGCCGGTTGGAGATGCGCGACCCGGAGAGTGTTGCGCTCAAGCAATACCGGGTTTACAAAATGGCGGCAGGCAAGACAGCCAAAAGCATACTCGTGAGCGTGGGCGTGCGCTTGTCGGCCTTTCTGCTGCCGGAGGTCGCAAAAATGACGTGCACGGATGAACTCCATCTGGAGGAACTGGGGGAGAAAAAGGTGGCGCTGTTCTGCTGCATCCCGGACAGCGAGAAATCACTGAACTATCTTGTCGGCCTCCTGTACGGCCAGATCATCCAGACACTGTACTACGAAGCAGACCGCAAACACAAAGGACGGCTGCCGGTGCCTGTTCATCTGCTGATCGATGAAGCGCCAAATATTTCGCTGCCTACGGACAGCTTTCTGACATCACTGGCCACGATGCGCAGCCGCGGTATCTTCACGTCCTACATTTGCCAGAACATGGCGCAGATCAAGGCGTTGTTCAAGGACAATTGGGAGTCGCTTGTGGGGCTGTGCGATGAGTTTTTGTATATCGGCGGCAATGAAAAGGAAACACACAAATATGTGTCCGAACTAATCGGCAAGCAGACGCTGTCCGCAGACTCCCACAGCCGCAGCCGTGGCCGCAACGGCAGCTACAGTACCAGCACGCAGCTTTCGGGCCGGGAGCTGCTCACGCCGGACGAGGTGCGGCTGCTGGGCAATGAAAAGGCGATCCTGTTCGTGCGCGGAGAGAGGCCGATACTGGACGGCAAGTACGATTTGAAGCGCCACCCAAACGTGCAGTACACCGAGGACGGAGGCGCACCGCCCTATGATTACACAGCTGCACACTTGGCTGAAAATGATATTTCCGGCAGCCCGGAAAACTATGAGCTGCTGGATATGCGCGATTTTTTATCATGAGCAACATACAAAGAAGCATCAAATCCATCCGGGGCAGTACATCACTGCCCCGGATGACAAAGTAAAACAGGGAGGTATATCGGATTGAACATTTTGAATATTTTGAAACCTGCTCACAAAGAGGGGAAAAGCTGCCCGGCAAAACTTGGCCGGGCAGGGCGAAGCGTTTTTTCTCTGTATGCGGCGCTGGCACTGTGTATGTGGTGTTTTGCGGCTCCGGCATTTGCTGCGGATGACCCGCTGGCCATCGTCAACAATCTTTCGGATTTTGTGTTTTCTCTCATCCGTGCGGTTGGCGTCATCCTGCTGGGCTGGGGCGTTGTGCAGGTGGGGCTATCGTTCCAGAGCCATGACCCCAGCCAGCGCAGCCAGGGCTTTCTGACGCTGGCCGGCGGGCTTGTGGTCACTTTTGCACGGGAGATCCTCGCGCTGATCGGTGTATCGTGAATGGGAAAAGAAATGTTCGCCGCAGGGGGAGGTGAGGCCGGATGGGAGAAAATTCGTGGATCATAGACAATCTGAACGCTGCGCTCAATACATGGAACGAAAAGCTGGCTGAGATCTGGCAGCTCCTCACGCAAGGGCTTGCAGATTTCAAGGGCGGGGGCGTTTGGACTGTCATGCTGAACGTGCACAGCGCGATGACAGCCATCGGCCTGGGCCTGCTGGTGCTGTTCTTTGCCGTGGGTGTAGTAAAGACCTGCGGCAGCTTCGCGGAAGCCCGAAGGCCGGAGTACGCGCTGAAGCTGTTTGTCCGATTTGTGCTGGCGAAGGCCGCCGTGCAGTATGGTCTGGAACTCATGCTGGCGGTTTTTGATATCGTGCAGGGCATTGTATCACGCGCCATGAGTGCTGCGGGTACAGGAGGATTGGCGCCGACTACATTGCCGCAGGAGATCGTGGACAAGATCAACGCGGTGGGATTCTGGAGCAGCATCCCGCTGTGGGCGGTTACGCTGCTGGGCGGGCTGTTCATCACGGTGCTGTCCTTTGTGATGATCATGACGGTGTACGGGCGTATGTTCCGTTTGTATTTCTATGCCGCGCTGGCGCCCATCCCTCTGGCCACATTTGCGGGAGAACCAACAAGCAATGTGGGCCGCAGCTTTGTGAAAAGCTATGCGGGCGTATGTTTGGAGGGGGCGGTGATCGCGCTGGCATGCATCATCTTTTCCGCGATGGCTTCCGCACCGCCTGCCGTGGACAACAGTGTTTCCGCAGTTACGGCAGTTTGGAGCTATGTGGCGGAGCTTTTGTTTAATCTCCTCATATTGGTCGGCGCGGTCAAGGCAAGCGACCGTGTTGTCCGAGAGATGATGGGGTTGTAAAGGTTGAAATAACGGTAGCTGTGATTGATATTTTACAAAGGGTGTGGTACAATATAGCCATAAAGGAGGGACGGAAAATGCCGCAGATCGTTCCGATTCGAGATTTGAAAAATACAAATAAGATTTCTCAAATGTGCCACGAAACGAATGAACCGATTTTTGTGACGAAAAACGGTTATGGGGATATCGTCATGATGAGCATGGAAACCTATGAGCGTCAGATGATTTTGGCGGATGTGGACGCAAAGCTGGCTGTTGCGGAAGAACAAATCACTTCAGGAAAAGTTCGTCCGGCCAGAGAAGTTGCGCGGGAGCTGAGAGAAAAATATGGCATATAGCGTTGTCATAACGGACGAAGCAGCCCGCGACCTGGATGCAATTCTGAATTATCTGGTTGAACAGCTTCACACGCCGAAAGCTGCTGCTGGCTTAATGGCGGAATACAATGAGATTCTTGACAATTTGGAACGCTATCCATATATGTTTGAGGAATCCAGGATATCCGCACATCGCAAAGCGATGTATCACAAGTTCCTGCTCGGGAAATATGTCGGGTTGTATCAAGTAGATGAAACAGAAAAATGTGTGACTATAGCCCGCATTTTTCACGGGTCACAGAATTACCAGAAATATTTGTAAACATACCTGTTTTGTGTATATTGTAAGCGCCGCCTATGTGCGGCGCTCATTTTTTTGCGGGAGGGAAGCCTATCGAGATCAAAATTCCAAAAGAGATCCGCGAGTACCAGGAGTCCATCTTTTTCGGGCTCAATACGCGGCAGTTTGTATGTTCACTTCTGGCCCTCGGCGCTGCCGTGGGCCTGTATTTTTTACTGCGAGATTATGCGGGCGCAGAGGTCGCAGGCTGGGCCTGTATGCTGGGCGCGGCCCCGTTCGCGGCCTGCGGCTTTGTGCGTTACCACGGCATGACGGCGGAGCAGCTGCTGTGGGCCGTAATCAAATCAGAACTGCTCACCCCGCACAGGCTGGTGTTCCGGGCGGAGAATCTCTACTATACGGTGATGCGGGCCAAAATCGGCGCAGGGGCACGCAGGCCGGAACGGGAAGTGGAGGTGAACCGTTGATCAAGACCCTTACACGAAGCATCCGGTTGGAAAAGGAAAAATTCCGCATTCCCCATTCTGTGCAGGACGCCATCCCCATCAGGCGTATCTGGCCGGACGGCATTTTCCAGGCAGGCAACGCCTACAGCCGTTCCTACCGCCTCACGGATATCAACTATGCCATCGCCAGCAAAGCCGATAAGACGGCGATGCTGCTGGACTATTCGGAACTGCTCAATGCGCTGGATTCCGGGGCAAGCGCCAAGATCACCATCAACAACCGCCGTGTGGACCGCAGGCAGTTTGAGCAGGAATTGCTGATCCGGCCGCGGGAAGATACGCTGAACGAATACCGGCAGGAGTACAATGATATGCTGCGTTCCCATGCGGCCAGCAACAACAGTGTGGTACAGGAGCGGTATCTCACCCTCAGCGCCCACAAACGCGGCATTGATGAGGCCCGGGCGTACTTCCAGCGCATGGGCGGCGAAGTCACAGCACGTCTCGGGCAGTTATCCTCGCAGGCTGAGGAGCTGGACGCCTCCGCCCGATTGCAGATCCTGCGCGATTTCTTCAAGGCAGGCCAGCCCGCCGTTGTGCCGTTCAATATGGAGCAGCGGGCAAAGCGCGGCCATGACTTCAAGGACTGGTTCTGCCCGGACAGCCTGGAATTTTACGCCGACTTTTTCAAGTCGGACGTCCGATGGGGCCAGGTGCTGTATTTACAGGATTATGCCAGCTTCATCAAGGACGATTTTATCATGGAGCTGTGCGGGCTGGACCGCAGTATGATGGTGTCCATCGACATCCTGCCCGTACCCACGGACGAAGCGGTGCGGGAACTGCAGAACAAACTGCTGGGTGTGGAAACGAATGTCGCCGGCTGGCAGCGGCGGCAGAATAACGCCAACAACTACACGGCGAATGTGCCCTACGATATGCAGCTTCAGCGCAAGGAAACAACGGAATTTCTGAACGACTTGACCGAGCGCGACCAGCGCATGATGTACGGCCTTGTGACGGTGGTGCATCTGGCGGAAAGCAAGGAGCAGCTGGACGCGGATACCGAGAGCCTGCTGGCTGTGGGCCGCAAGCATCTGTGCCAGCTTTCCACCCTGCGCTGGCAGCAAAGGGACGGCCTCGACACGGTACTGCCCTATGGTGTGCGGCGCATCCATGCGCTGCGCACGCTGACAACGGAAAGCGTCGCTGTGCTGATGCCGTTCAAGGCGCAGGAACTCAACCATACGAACGGTATCTACTATGGACAAAACGCAGTGTCGGGCAACATGATCCGCATCGACCGGGCGCAGCTGCTCAACGGGCACTCGTTCCGGCTGGGTGTCTCGGGCAGCGGCAAGAGCATGAGCGCGAAAGAGGAATTGGCAGAGATCGCCCTGCGTACAAAAGACGATATCCTTATTCTGGATCCGGAGAGTGAATTCGGCCGGCTGGTCAAGGCGCTGGGCGGCGAGGTGCTGCCCATTTCCACGCACAGCAGCATCCACCTCAACGCGTTGGATATCGATAGGGCATACGGCGAGGGTAAGAACCCGCTGGTGGACAAGGTGAAGCTCATCCTGTCTGTTTTTGAGCCGCTGACGGAAAACGGGCTCACGGCAAAACAGCGGTCCATCCTGGACCGCTGCGCAAGGCTGGTGTACCGGGAATATATACGCGGCGGGTATTGCGGCGCGCCGCCCACGCTGACAGATCTGCGCCGGGTGCTGCTGGAACAGCCCGAGGTAGAAGCGCATGACCTCGCATTGGCGTCGGAGCTGTACACCACCGGCAGCTTGAACATCTTTGCCCATCAGACCAATGTGGACACCAACGCCCGCATCCTGTGTTACGACATCCGCGAGCTGGATGAGCAGCTGCGGCCCGTGGGTATGGTGGTGACGCTGGACGCCATTTTCAACCGGGTGATCCGCAACTGGCGGCAGGGAAAGCGCACATGGATACTGGCCGATGAGTTCTACATTTTATTCCGCTATTCTTTCAGCGCGGAGTTTTTCTATCGTCTGTTCAAGCGGATGCGCAAATACAATGCGTTCATCACCGCGGTGAGTCAGAATGTGGACGAGATCCTGCGCTCAGACACCGCACGCCTCATGCTGGCAAACAGCGAGTTGCTGGTGATGCTCAACCAGGCGGCGACGGATCGGGAGGAGCTGGCAAAGCTGCTGAACATTTCAGAGAACCAGCTGTCATACATCACAAACGTGCCCGCGGGCCATGGCCTCATCCGCTGCGGCGGGGCAATCATCCCGTTCGAAAACAGCTTTCCAAAAAATACGAAGCTGTACCGGCTGATGACGACGCGTCCTAATGAAAAGTTTTGAATAATGGGAAAGGCCGCGGCCGCAGAGTTTTCATCTGTTTCTGGAAAAATTTTCTTTGCATAACAGGTCGATAACATGAAGGCTCCATCTTGATTTTTCGCTGGAATAGGGATACTATATATAGCGGTTAGGAGGAAGATGGTATATGGAAAACAACAACATCGGCAATGCGGAGAGAACAGGGAAGAATGTGAATTTCGAGCGTATCCGGCGTATCACGGGGTATCTTGTGGGTACGGTGGACCGCTGGAATGATGCGAAAAAGTCTGAGCTGAACGACCGCGTAAAGCATGCATAACAGATAAGTAACATATATATGGCAGCGCCCGTGGGGAGAAATCCTCACGGGCGCTGTTTTTTGGAGGGATGTTGCTGAGAGATTTTAAAACAAAAGAACATCACACCGGGGCGGAACTGCCCAAAACGATTCGCCATGCCCCGAAAGAACTGGCAAAGAAAGGCTTGCTGGCAGCTAAAGAAAAGGGGAAAGAGCAGATGCTGCAGGCGGCGCAGAATGGGATGGGCGGCACGGAGCAGGCCGTCCCGGAAGAAAGCGCCGGGGAACAGTTGCTGGAAAAAACGGGGGAGTGGGGCCGGAGGGGCACTTCCAGCGGGGAAAATATGCTTCGCGGTGCATTTGGCCGCAAGGTTGTAGGCGGCCGCGCACACCGGAAGGAGAAGCAGCGGGAGTACACAGCCAGCGACCAAAACGGTTCGCTGGCACACCGGTTCAAAGAGAAAAGCCCAGACAGGCCCCGCACACAACAGGGTACGGCCCGTGGTCTCAAAGCGGGAAAGTCCGCTGCAAAGGCTACACGCCAGCCGGTAAAGACGCCGCAGGCGACCCATGCGGCCGCCCGGCAAACAGCACACGCGGCAAAACAGGCGGCACAACGGGTAAAGCAGGCGGCAAGAGCTGCACAAAAAGCGGCAAAGGCAACAGGACGGGCGCTGGCCAGCACGACAAAAGCCTGTATCGCGGCAGCCAAAAGTCTCGTGGCGGCGTTGGCTGCGAGCGGTGGACTGGCGCTGTGCATAGTCTTGTTTATCTGTTTGATCGCCTTTGTGGCAGGTTCGGCGTTCGGTATATTCTTTTCGCCTAATCCGACGGGGAAAGGGATAACACTGAATCAGGCGGTACAGATGATGAATGAGGAATACTACCAGCAGCTCAAAGGGCTTGAAGTCGCGATCCCGCACGACCGGGTGGAATATATCTCCATAGATGGTTCGGTGTCCATCCATTGGGAGGACGTGCTTTCGGTGTTTGCCGCAGACATGGCGGCAGATGAACAAGGCCAACAGGTTGTGGTGCTGGATGATGCACAGGTGGAGCGGCTACGAGGTGTCCTTGCGGATATGCATGCAATCAGCCATAGCACGCGCACGGTGGAACATGAGGAAGAGATTATCACCGTGGGTGAGGACGGCAACGAAGTGACGGAATGGGTGACCGTATCGGAAACGATACTGGAGATCAAGGTGTTACACAAAACCGCCGCGGAGATGGCGACGGCATATGGTTTCACCCCGCGCCAGCAAGAACAGCTCATGCTGCTGGCCGATCCTCAGTATGACGTGCTCTGGATGGAGCTGCTGGGCGGCTATGTCAGCGGCGGCGGGCAAATCATTGTCCCGGATACCGACTGGACGGGAACCGGCATCTTTGCGTGGCCGCTGCCGCAGAGCTTTTCCATCACTTCAAACTTTGGATACAGGCAGGATCCGTTCACTGGGGAATGGAGCTACCACAATGGTACCGACATTGAAGCTCCGCTTGGTACGCCCATCCTTGCGGCGGCGGATGGTACGGTGACAATTGCAAATGGAACCGATCCATGGGGCGGCAGCTATGGATACTATGTAAAGATCGACCACGGTGGTGGGATGGAGACGTTGTATGCACACTGTTCTGCCATCGCTGTTACGGCAGGCCAGCAGGTGCGGCAGGGCGAGGTGATCGGCTTTGTTGGTACCACCGGAAACTCCACGGGCAACCACCTGCATTTTGAGGTGTGGGAAAAGGGGCAGAGAACAGATGCAAAAATGTATTTTTCTAAACAAAAGATATATTTTGGGGGAGGAGAACCGGTTTGTAGATGAGGCCCTGCATAAAATAATTATTAGGCTTGAATTAAATGATTGTGACTGGTAAAATTATTAAAAAGAAGTTTGCAAATATGTGGCAGATAGCAACAACCTAGCTGACTGGGTGGAGAGAATTTGGGGTAGTGACGAATGAATAGCAATCAATTAAAGCAATTTATTGCAATAGCAGAGGAAGAAAATATCACACGCGCAAGCCAAAAATTGTTTATGTCTCAGTCTGCGCTGTCTAACACATTAAAACTATTGGAAGAAGAGCTGGACTGTCAGTTGTTTGACAGAAAATCAAATCGATTGGTTTTAAATACAAATGGAATGAAGCTATTTGGGTATGCAAAACAAGCAATTAAATTGATTGAAACTGCGGAACAGGAATTTAAAGTGCCCAAGAGAAAAAAGTGCGTGATTAAAATTGTTACTAGTTCGCATATGTATTTTACATCTTTTTTCAAAAAAAATATTGCATTGATGGGTAAATACCACCTTAAGGTTATGGAGTGCAGCTACAGCGATGTTTTTGAATTTTTAGATGGGAAAAATTGTGATATGGTTTTGGCTCCGGACTATCCTAAAATTCATAAGGGGTTGGCCCGTTTTGAACGCGTCTTATTAGGTGAAGAGCAGTTGTGTGTTGTATTCCCAATTGAGCACCCGCTCAGCGTGAAAAATTTTGTTTGTACAAGCGAGTTGCATGGGGAGCAATTTTTCTCCTTCGAAAATGATATCGAATTTCGCTGGCAAGACTATTTGTTTATGCAAAAAGGTTATAGTGTTGATTACTGTGTAGAACTTCCGAGAGGTTATACACGGACGAACGATATTTCAGACCTCAAATTTCCTTGCTTTTTATCATCTCTTGTCAAAGAAAGTGTAGCGTCTTACAAATCGAAATATAAATGTGTTCCGCTCGGTGATTCTGAAGCGATTCGCAGTGTCTATTTGTGGTATAAAAAGGATAGTACAAAGATGATCGATACTATAATCAAGGAGTTTCTGTAGATAATGTCATGCACCATGCACATAGAAAAATGGGAAAAGGAGATAACCTTTTCCCGCTTTTTGTTTTGAGAGAGGGTTATGGCTGAGTATAAGCTGCAATTGCTTCAATTTCGACCAAAGCATTTTTGGGCAGCCGTGCCACTTCTACAGCTGCTCTTGCAGGGTACGGCGATGAGAAAAATTGCTCATATATGTTGTTCATAGCAGAGAAATCATCCATGTTGGAAAGGAAAACTGTAGTTTTAACAACGTTATCCATGCTGCAATTTGCCTGTGTTAAGATTGCTTTTATATTTTGTAATGACTGTCTGGTTTGGGAGGCGACATCCGATGCCATAATTCCGCTTACAGGATCAATGGGCAACTGGCCAGATACAAATATCATGTTGCTGATATGAATGGCTTGGGAATATGGTCCGATTGCCGCAGGGGCATTGTGGGTCACAATTTGATTTTTCATGAAAATTCCTTCCCTTTTATAGAAAATGAAATGTTCTGGTAACTATTCGGAAAAGCTTTGTTCTTCATGCAAGGATAATGGCTTACTGTTTCGTTTGGTATTTTCTTTTGCATAAAAATCGGCCTGTGTGTCTGTTATTTTATAAAACTTTATCCAAACAAAAGCAGCAATGATCATCAATATGCCTCCGATACCAAATAAAGCCAAGAAACTGCGCATAAATACTGGTGTGACGTTGGAGAGCGATACAAGATCGATAGCATCATAACCAATTACAGCAAGACCATAGCCAGCGATAGCGCCGCCGGTAATATTACCAATATCGGCCGCAATTTGAATGGTAGCTGGAGCGGAAAGACGCGTATCGACCCCGGTTTCGTATAAATATGCTTCAGCAGCATCTAATAAATATGGAACAAGATAGAAATTCCACAGCATCATTGTTGTCTGAGTAACGATTTTTATAATTCCAAAAATCCAAACGGAGCGCTCACCAATAAAGGTGAAAAGAATCATGGATACACCATATAGTAAAAGCCAGAGAGTTTTTGAGATTTTTTTACCCAGCCGAATGCCCAGCATCGGCAGCACAAAAATACCAATGATCGCAGCAACATCAATGATTGTATTAATCATCGTATAGGTAGGACCAAATTCCCCCATGAGGCGGAAATAGTAGATGCCAAGGTTACTCACAGTCATCATGCCGGTGTAGTAAAAAATGTCGCTGATAAGAATGGCTCGCAGGTATTTATTTTGAAACAGTGCTTTACAGGTGCCCCAAAAACTTTCTTCTTTGGCTTTTTTATCTGTGCCTAGAGCAGGTGGAGCGCTTACGCCTATGGCATAATAATGAGAGAAAAGACTCATACCGGCGACCATTGCAAAACTATAAATAGCAGCTACACAGGTGTAAGCCTCCCAAGTGAAATTGAAAGAGGTGCTGAAATATGTAACCATAGGCAGTGCGGTCATGCTCATTAGGAGAAGTCCGAATTTGTTGCCACGTGTAGAGGCAATGGATAATTCGTTGCGCATCGCCTGATCAGAGCCAGCCATAACTCCCATCATGCTGTAAAATACACCTTGTATCATGTCGGCAACACCGGCGAAAATACCATAAAGAAGCCCGCTGACCCAAACGCCTGCAGTTCCAAAAACGCGGGTGTCACAAAACATTGTTATCAGAGAGATCACAAAAAATATTTCCAAGAGAATTGCCCAACTCAACAATCCGTCACGTTTGCCGCCGCTGGGATTGAAATGCTGTATCAGTGGCCCTGTTAGAGAACTGGCTACCACATCCATTGCGCGCCCAAGCATCAGCGCAGTTGCCACTGTGACAGCGCTGTAGTCCAAAACGTCTGTTAAAAAGGAAGATGCCCATCCCAGAGCAAATATACCTCCAAGGTTGTATACCAGATTGACCAACACATATGTAACACGTCTGCCATCGGTATATTTCTTTATACATTTTTGTATGAATTCCATACATTCCTCCTGCATTTAATCGCAATATCCCATGTTACAGAACGGTAATAATATATCCCCTCTTTCAGTAGGTTACCATATCAAATTCAATAAGTGCTACTGTTTTAAACATAGGCCCCGTTTGGTTGAAAACGGGGCCTATGTTTTTTGATGGGGTATCAGAGCACTTTTATTTTCCGCTTAATTCCAATTTGCGGATATCATAGGCCTTTTTCAGTTTTTTAGCTGCAGCAATGACATAACTTCTGGGGCATCCGACATTTAAACGGATAAAACCGGCAGCAGGGTCGGCATTCGGATCATCATAATCCCCTCTGAAGAAATAGCCGTCTTGAATTTTAAGACTTACTGTTTCATCAAGCCACTTTTTAATTCCTTTAGAGGGGATTTCAAGAACTTCTACATTGATCCAGGGCAAATAAGTTCCTTCAAGATCTGAAAGCCAAAATTCCGGCATGTTTTCAGCACAGAAATCGCGAAGATATATATAGTTCTCGTATGTGTAAGCACACATTTGGTCGACCCAAGCGGCTCCTTCTTTCGTGTAGGCCCCGCATACAACAGCACATCCGAATACATTGCGGTACGACAGAAATTGTGCTTTGAGATATTTGGCTTTAATCTCCGGGTTGGGAATATATACCTGTGAATGGATCAACGCGGCGGTAGCAAAGGTTTTGGCGGTCGAGGTCAGAACAGCACTGTGCATTGCGATTTCGGGGGAAAGGGAACAGAACGGAATGTGTTTATGAGGTTTCATTACAATGTCCCAGTGATTTTCGTCGCTGATTATGAAAACATTATTTCGAATGCAAATATCCGCCAGCTTCAAAAGCTCATCTCTCGTCCATACACGGCCAACAGGATTATGCGGGGAACAAAGGACGATGGCAGTTGTTTTAGGATCGGCACATTTTTTTTCCAGATCCTCATAATCCATTTCGTATCGCCCGTTTTTATAAACCAATTCATTGGGAAGTACATGGCAGTGCTCGTGAGTGATATCCCCCCAGAAACAGTAAATCGGTGTTTGAACGATAACATTATCACCAGGGTTGCAGATCGCTTTAATCATAAGTTCAATGCCATCATGAACCCCGGGAGAATGACAGATCCAAGAGGAATCTACATCCCAATTGAACCGCGTTTTGCACCACCATTTTACAGATTCATAGTATCCAGGGTAAATGCTTTCATAGCCTATATGGACATTGTCAATACGGGAATGAAGTGCTTTAGCAATGCTGGATGGGGGAAGGTATTTAGATTCTGCTACAGAGTAAGAAATATTGGATTCATCCAAATTTCCATTTTTATCAAAGCAACGCCAAGTAGCGTGGCCGATGCCTTGGTCAATTATGGTGTCGAAATCGAATTTATATTCCCGATCGATTCCTTCATCCGGTTCGAATCGGTTCTTATAGTCAAACACATATTTTGCCATAATCGAATGATCCTTTCCTAATAACTATTAAAGTTATGATTTTGTGCCCACTTCGGACGCGGTGCGGACTTTTTTGTCGTGTTCGATATTTTCAAGCGCATACTGTTTCGATTCTGCATCAGTCATTCTATAAGCGAATATCCAGATGATTGCACCGATGGCTGCTGTGGCAACGGTAAGGCCCGCCCAGACGAACAGATAGTTGTTCTTAAAACCATTGGGCATGGTTGCGACGATGCTGGCAATATCGGTCCAGTCAATGCTATCAATTCCAATAGCTGCAACACCATAGTTCATAATCGCAGCTCCAACAGCCATGCCAATAGTACTCGGTAACGTGAGGAGCGACGGAGCAACAGCTCGCAGGTCTTTCCCGGTTTTGTGATAGAAACGATCCGCCTCAGCAATCATGATAGGAGCCATAAATCCAGCAAACACCAGATAGGCTACTTGCGCGAGCACCTGCGTACCGGTGTGTACCCAGCAGGAATATCTTCCGAAAATCAACAGTATTACAGGACCAAGGGCGTACAGCCAGTAGCCGAGGCGCTTTGCGTTTTTCTTGCCGAGTTTGAAGCCAATGGAAGGCATGATAATGGTGAGAACCCAAGTGCTGATGCTCACCACTGTAGCGCTGAGAGCAAAACTCGTGTCATACATCCCGTGTATCTGCCACCAATAAGTACTGCCGTTCGAGATGATACCGTTGGCAATGAAATAGAAAATATCAGCGATGACCATAACCAAGAGACGCTTGTCCATGAAAATATATTTGAATGTTTCAAAGAATCCAATACGTTTTTGCGAAGAACCCGAATCTGAGCCAAGGCCCTTATCCAAGCATTCCTTTTTGTATACATTTGCCAGATGGCTGTTGCAGACGAAGAAGATAAGAGCGTAAATAACAGCAACGGGAAAATGCGACCAGGGATTTCCGAAATTAGCGGCAACCAAAGCAATAAGCGGCGCTTTAATCCAGTTGCCGATCAAGCTTCCGATTTTGTTGAAGCGGACGCCCCAAACGCCCATACCATCACGTGCGTCAATATCTGTACCGGATATCACGCCAAGGATGCAAAAGGTGGTGGAGTTGTGGATTGGATTGATAATATTGATGCCAAAGTAACAAATTGAAGCAACGATGGGCCCGACAGCACCGAATAATTGCAGGTTGAAGAACATCACCAAAATCAATACCGAATATACCCATTTGGATGCCTGCAGCCAGTTGTATATGCGATCTTTCTTTTTATTTAAATTGACGGACTGAAGTAACGGCCCGACGATAAAGCCCATCGCCGTACCGATACCATTTGCAATGAGAGCAAGCGATGCAACGAGCATGGCAGAGTAACCCAAACGAGTCGTCATAAAAGTAGTACAGCTGTACATACCAAACAGAGGTAACAGATACTGTGAAATGCAGTTGATGCAATAGGCCCGAACACGTTTGTCCTTTAGATAGGAAAACTCCTGTTTGAATGTGCGTTTCTCTTTGGTTTGCGTATTTTCGCTCATATTCTTACCTCACATAAGTTCAAATTTGGCGGGAGAGCATCCCAAAAGACATATTTGTGTGTGCTACTCCTTTTGGCTCGAAGTAGAAAATTGACGCCGCAAGATTTGTTGTCCCCCTTTCCTTCGGTTGATGAATTGCTCAAAATATCAAATTTTATCTATGATTTAACTATAACATTTGATTAAAAATTTGAAAAATTGTTAAAATCGAATACGTCAATCAATAAAATTGAACGACTTGCTGAAAAATTGTATATTATCACTTTTGATGATGATAAGTATCTAAATTTGATATTTTTATTCTGGAAACAAAATCACTTATAATGAGGCTAAACAACACAGCAAAGACTTTTATGACAAGGAGAAATAGTGTGAAAGCTTCCCGGATAAGAGCGGCACTAGGAAAGGGTGCAAAAACTCACCCCCGAAAAGAAGGTGATTTTCGGGGCAAAGCACAAAATATCAGAAGCGGTTAACTCACTGTAAGTCCCTGTGCTTCGAGGAATCGAACAGCCTGCTTTACAGCCTTTTGAAGTTGCTGCTTTTTAAGGTGCTCGGGCATATCAATCTTGAACAGGTCAACACGATTCCAAATTTCCTCGGTGGAGAGCATAGAGTAAATTACGGTCAAAATCATTCTGGCGATAGCGATAATAGCCCGTTTCTTTCCCCGGCGCTTGGCGATGCGCTCGTACTTCAGCGCATAATAGGGATTCGTTTTGTCCTTCACGGCTGCGTGGACAACTTGCACCAGCGCAGGTTTGAGATAAACTCCCGCGCGTAAAATACGAACAGACTTCTTCTTGCCTGCGGATTCGTTATTGCCGGGGGGGAAGACCGGCCCAGCTGCAGAGGCGCGAAATGGCCCCGTCGTACTTCTCAACCATAGCGTTGATACAGAGGTCCACCTGCTCAATCCGTTCCTCAATGTAGTGGAGATGGTCGCGGACAATGCCGATGCGATACTTCTGCTCTGGCGAAACCTCGTACCCTTCAATAGAGGCCAGCACATTATCCGCTTTTTCTTGAGGGAACGATGCAAAAGGGAAACGCAATGCTGTGGCTCAAAATCCTCATCGGATGTTAGGTAATCCGTGATAGCGGTCGCGGACTTGCCAAACATATCAGACCCGACGGAATCAAGCGCCACATTGCGGACGGTGAAGGCATTCTGGAAGCGGTTCTTCTCGCTGCTTTTCATCGAAGTGAGTTTGTATCGGTAACGAGTCAATTCCCGCAAAATACGGATATCCTTAGCTGGAATAAAGCTGCTTTTTACCAAGCCGATACGGAACAAGTCTCCAATCTACTTGGAATCTTTGGTGTCATCTTTATTTCCTTTCACAGCCTTGACCCATTTAGAGTTGGCGATGACGACACGGATGCCCCACTTTTTCAGGATATTGAACACGGGCACCCAATACTTTCCGGTAGACTCCATGCACACATCCATACAGTCGTTTTCATGGAGCCAGTCAGCAAACCGGTTCAAATCCGAATTAAATGTGGAGAATCGTTTCTTCTGATAGCTTGGCTGCAAACTGTCCTTCGGTGTTTTGATGATGGTTGCCACCAAAAACGATTTGTGAACATCAACCCCGCAGCAGATTGGGAATACGACTTTCAATCTACACCCTCCTCATTTCAATGTGGATAGGAGGAAGCAGTGACTGAACCGCCAAGCAATTAACAGGTGTTAATACAATCCTTAGTGTCCGGGCTCGAAGCGCCACTTATTTGCGCTTGAAAAGGCGGGCCTATCACTGATTAATATACTGGTTTGAGCTCTGGAAGCAATCTACGACTTACCTCCCCGTGTGTTGTAGTGTGCTTCCCCCTCATCTCAATTTTATAAGAAAGGCGGCCGTTTGTCTGCACTCTTTTATCCCTATTTGTGCAGACAGTGTAACAGTCGACATGGTGATTAATATGAAAGTATTCGATTTGCACTGCGATACGATAGGAATGGTCAAGTGGGGATATTCAAAAGGAATTCGTAGCGGAGATGGAAACAGACATTTGGATGTAGAAAGGTTAGTGCAAGGGGGCGGTTATGTTCAATGCTTTGGGATGTTTTCCTCTAAGGGGAGTAGTAACTATGAATTTCAATATTTGAAAGACTTTCTTGCATTGGCGCATCGGTTAGTGGGGACTTCTCCAGAACTGAACTTTGTTACATCAATGAGTCAACTAAGAAAAGATAAAGTGAATGCATTGCTCACGATTGAGGATTCTGGCTGTATACAAGGAAAACCAGAGAATGTTGAGTATGTTTATGATCAAGGTGTTAGAATGTTCGGAATCATACATAATAGAGAAAATGTATATGCTTTCCCGAATTCGGATGACAGATCAATGATGGAGAAAGGGCTGACACCAGTGGGCCGGGAGTTTATTGATCAGCTTTCACAAATCGGTGCGATTGTAGATGTATCTCATTTGAATTATGGGGGCTTTTGGGATGTATCAGATATTTGTAAGGGGCCGTTCATTGCATCGCATTCTTGTGCGGAAGGGTTACACCATCATCGCCGAAATTTGACTGACTCAATGATTCGGGCGATTGCAGAGCACGGAGGAGTAGTCGGCATTAATTTTTGCTCAGAGTTTGCCACAGGCAACAAAGAGATGATGTATCTTGACGATATTGTAGATCAGGCCCAATATATGAAAAATATTGGAGGTATTGACTGTTTGGCATTAGGAAGCGATTTCGATGGTGTTGCGAATGGCTTTGAATTTAAGGATGTGGAAGGGATGCAAAGTGTAGTGGAGGCTCTTTTGAAAAGCGGCTTTACGGAGGAGGAGACGGAGAGGATTATGTGGAAAAATGCAGTTCGTGTGTTTACGGAAGTCTGTAGATAAGGAAGGAGTGTGTTATGAAAGTATTTGATCTACACTGTGACACAATAAGTCATGTGGCGTGGGGGCTTGCCGACGGACTGTCTGGCTCAAGGGCCCCAAAGCATATCACAGTGGAAAAGCTAAAGAAAGGTGGCAGTTTTATACAGTGCCTAGGGTTATACGGCGGGCAGAAAAGTAGCAATGATTTTGAATGGAACTATATGCGATATCTGTTTGAATTGGGAATGCGACTGGTTCTTCAAGAGCCGGAACTACATTTGATAAAAAGTATGAAAGAATGCCGGGAGGATGCTGTCAATGTGATGTTCACTGTGGAGGATTCCGGCTGCATGCGAGGGGACGAAAAAAAGGTTGCATGGTCCTATGAGCATGGAGCGCGTATGTTTGGTATAACGCACAATACGGAAAATGCGTATGGCTATCCAAACTCTGAAGATACTTTGATAATGGCGATGGGATTAAAGCCAGAAGGTGTACACTTAGTGGAACAGCTGAATCATCTCGGGGCCATTGTAGATGTCTCACATCTTAGTTACGGAGGGTTTTGGGATGTGGAAAAAATTTGTAAAGGGCGCCCCTTTGTAGCCTCCCATTCATGCGCGGAAGGGCTCCATCACCACATCAGGAATTTAACAGACAGCATGATCAAGGCAATATCAGAACACGGGGGTGTGATCGGTATCAACTTTATGTCGAAATTTGCTACGGGAAGCGAACAGTTTCTTTATACACAGGATGTGATTGAGCAGGCCAAATATATGAAAAATATCGGAGGAATTGATTGTTTGGCTTTGGGAAGTGATTTTGACGGTATAGGAAATGCATTGGAATTTGAGGATGCATCTGGTATGGGACAAATAGCAGATACTTTACAGAGAAATGGATTTACGATGGAGGAAACGGAAAAAATTATGTATAAGAACGCACTCCGCGTTTTTGAAGAAATTTGTAAATAAGAAAGAGAGGATAATATGACTTATAATTTTGACGAAATTGTTGACCGAAGTGGTACATACAGTTTTAAGTATGATGTAACAAAGATTTTTTGGCCAGATACTCCAGACAACTGCATTCCGATGTCTTTAGCTGATATGGATTTTGTATGTCCACAGCCAATTGTTGATGCAATGCATAAAGTAGCAGATTTTAATCTGTACGCATATACCAGCGCCTTTGCGGCTCCGGGAATGATGAACGCCATTTGCCGATGGTGGAAAGATAAATATCATGCGTCGATTTCTCAAACATATATTAAGTACGTTGGAAAAGTAATGGATGGAATCGCCAATGTGCTGGAAGGATTTACAAATGTAGGCGATGGTGTGATTGTTCAGCGTCCGGTATACAGCAATTTTACGGGAACCACTGAGCATCGATGCCACCGAACGATTGTAGATAACCATCTGCTCAATGACGGAAACGGATACTATACGATGGATTTTGACGATTTGGAAAAGAAATGTTCTGACCCGAACAATCGGGCGATGATTCTTTGCAGTCCAGCCAACCCAGTGGGTAGAGTGTGGAAGAAAGAAGAGCTGAAAAGAGTCTGTGAGATCACAAAAAAGTATAATGTTTTGCTTATTTGCGATGAGATACATGCAGATATCAGAAGAAGAGGCGTAGAATTTACCACCATCTTAAACGCAACCGACGATTACAGCAATATCATTGTTTTTGCTGGCATCAATAAGACTTTCAATTGCGCGGGGTTACATGGGGCATTTGCGATTATTCCCGATGCCTTTTTAAGGAGTCGCTTTGATCGAATCAATGGTATGCAGTCGCCCACGCCGTTTGGTATCGCCGCCATTGAGGCGGGATACAATGAGGGTGACGAATGGTTGGAACAGGTCAATGATTATATTGATGGGAACATTGATTGGGTGATTGGTTTCCTGCATGAGAAAATGCCGTGGGCAAAATGCTATAAACCGGAGGGCACATATATCCTTTGGGTCGATTTTGGCGCCTGTGGTTTGGATCCCGAGGAGATTCACCACCGAATTTTTATTAAGGCGGCGGTTCGGGCTGGCGACGGGACAAGCTATGACCCGACAATTAGTAATGCGGTACAACGTTTTTGCATTCCATTTCCCAGAGCGGTGGTGAAGGAAGCGTTTGAACGCATCGCTGCTGCATTTGAGGGTGTCAAAGTCTGATGGAAAAATCAAAGCTGTCTGAATGACTGAATCGAAAGAAACAAATAGAGGGATAATTAGACGCCGCGCCTGTACAAAAGTGAAAAGGCGCGGCGTATTCTCAAATTCAAATGGAAGCAGAAGTCTATAAAATTTTTGAAAATAACAAAAGCTTTATTTGCGCGAAAGTGGTGGAAGTCTGCCAATCGAAGTTCTGCAATATTAGAAATATAGAAAAGATTGACCATTTATAGACGACAGAAAGGCCACTGGATCGTTTTGATGTATTGCTCAATAAGGGTTCATTTAAGAGCTTCACAAGTTTTCAGTTTGGGTTAAAATGACAGAAAAGAGAGACGATAATACCAAGTGATTTAAAATAGAATATATATTAATGGATGAAATGCATGGGAGATGCGGAGAACCGCAGCTGAAGGAGAAAGGCCCAAGGCTTTAGTCACAGCCGGGGAGCAAGCTATCAAGCAAATGGACCATGCATGGACATTTTCTGGAGAGCGCGAGTATGTTCGCCACCGAAGAAGTAATGCTTTCAGGTAAAAGGACAGAATGGTGACAAAAGAAAGACTGGTCTTTTTATTTTTGAAAGGAGCTTTTTATGTTGTTTGTAAAAGGTGTAGGTACACTTGTTCTAGCACTATGTGCGTTCTCTGTCTTTTCAATAAAATTTCCTAAAGGCGTTTTGGCTATGAGCGGGTTGGCCAATGCGGCTATTACTACATTTTTGGTTGAAGCGATATGCAAATATATTTTAGGGAATCTCGCGGGACTTGAATACTTTACTTCGGTAGGTGCGTCTGCAGGTGCCTTGGGAGGAGTAGCTGCAGCGATAATGGTAGGTTTAGCGATGGGCACAAATCCAATCTGTGCAGTTGCTTCAGCTATGGCGCTTAGTGGTTTTAGTATTTTACCTGGTTTCATATCCGGTTATGCTGTTAATTTTATAGTAATGCCAATCATGAAAAAGCTCCCCAATGGGATCAATACAATATTCGGTGCCCTCTTGTCTGCTACTATCTCCTATGGAATTTGTCACATGGTCGAGCCGGGCGTTACGATTGTTATTGCGTTTATAGGCGATGCGATTTTAGCTGCCACAAATCACTCCCCGATTGTCATGGGTTTTCTATTAGGAGGTATTATGAAAATTGTATGCACCTCACCGTTGAGTTCGATGGCCCTTACTGCTATGCTGGGGCTTACAGGAATGCCTATGGGTATTGCCTGCATTGCATGCTTTGGTGGGGCATTCTCAAATGGAGTAATCTTTTGGCGGCTGAAGCTTACAGATAAAAGCAAAGTTCTCGCAGTAATTTTGGAGCCGCTTACTCAAGTTGATGTTGTAACACAAAATGCTGTTGCGGTTTATACAAGCAGTTTTATTGGTGGTGGCCTTTGTGGAATTTGTGCCGGGGCCTTGGGCATCATTTGTAATGCTCCGGGAACAGCTTCCACTATCCCTGGAATGCTCGCGCCCTTCGCATTTAACCCGCCTGTTAAAGTAGTGCTAGCTCTCACATTAGCATTACTTCTGGGCGTTGTAAGTGGATTAATTACTGCAGGAATTTTCAATGGGCAATTAAAAAATCGCTGATTTGATATTTCTGCAAGCAGAGATAAGCTACTGTAGCAAAATATGCAGAATTTAAGGAGAGTAAAGTTGAAACGCTTAAAATAGGCCGTAAATAAGATGAAAACGAAAATGGCGCACAAAAAAGCAGATGGTTCAAAAAGAGTATAGCAATGCAGAGACCGGAGCCGATCCTATTGGCTATCGGGAAGAAGATTAGGTGGCTAAGAGATAAGGCGTTCCACCATAACAAATTCCTCCAACGATAAATATGCGGAATCCACAGTGCGTCTTACTTTTGTAGCATTGTTCCACATAAACTGTCTGGCGGTATTTAACTGATTAACAAAATTATAAGGGGCTGTGGTTGGAACCTTTGTGAACTATCTTGTGGTAGAAGAGTGAAACTAATCCACAGCATCACCTACAGTGTAGCACAGCCCTTGGAGAGGGGCTCTAATCACTACTACTCTATAATGCAAGGAATGGTCATACGGATGACAAATATTTGGCATAGCATTTGTCCGTCGCGTGTTGCACCGGTTGATTTTATTGCTGTCATTGAAATTGAAAAGGGTTCCAAAAAGAAATATGAATTGGACAAAGAAACCGGGCACATTATCTTAGACCGCATCTTATACACTTCTACCCATTACCCGGCTAATTATGGTTTTATTCCACGTACATATGCTGATGATGGCGATCCTTTGGATGTGCTGGTGTTATGTAGTGAGATACTTATTCCGCTTAGCCTTGTTCGCTGTTTCCCGATTGGCGTTATCACCATGCAAGATCAAGAAAAAATGGACGAAAAGATTATTGCGATTCCATTTGATGACCCTACTTATAGTGTGTATAAAGATGTTTCTGAGTTGCCTGTTCATATTTTTGACGAAATGAAGCATTTCTTCAGTGTATATAAAAATCTGGAAAGAAAAACAACAGCGGTGGATGATATTCAAGGTTTCGAAAAAGCAATACAGATTATTCGATATTGTTTGGATGCCTATGTTGAAAAATTTTGTCGATAGTCCAATAGAGAACAATTTTATTTCAACGGGTATGTACAGGAGTATATTTTGAAGAGTAAATCGTAAGTATGATGATATCAACAGAAACTATCGACTCTGAGAGCTGTAATTATTAAGAGAGGTTAGCATCGAATGAAAAATGGTAAAGTTGTATTGGTTACTGGTGGCCTTTCGGGAATAGGGAAAGGGACGGTTTTGGAGCTTGCGAAGGCTGGTTATATTATTGTTATTTTTGATATGCAAGATGACAAAGCAGAAGAGGTAACCAGAGAGGCGGATGTATTAGGAGGACAGGTGCATTATATGCATGTTGATCTATTTTCAACATGTAAACATGCAATAGTAGAGCTTACAAAAGGTGCTGCATTGGACTATGCAAAAAAGAATATCACAGTCAACGCGATTACCCCAGGTGCTATAGAAACAGAATTGGTAACGCCGTACAAGAAATCGGACTCACATTTATATGATACATGGGCGGCTTCTAACCCGGCGGGACGATTGGGGAAACCTCGTGAGATAGGAAGAGTGGTAACTTTTCTATTCGAAGAAGAATCCGCGTTTATCAATGGCGCGATTTTGCCTGTAGACAGTGGATTCACCGCAGGGAAATAGTTTTTTAGTGTTACAAGGATAAATTTACTCGCACACTTTAGGAGGAGTGTCCATAAAAATGTAATTTATATATATGTTTGTACCAAGAGCGATGGTTTGTACCATCGCTCTTGGTGTTTGGGAGATTAAGCTGTCGTTCGCCTCCCCGGCCAGTTTGAAACTCAGATTTCAAACCGACTGGAGGAAACGGCGATGGCATACAACCATCGAAAGGCAGAAATAGAATGGCTCAATTGGAAAGAGAAAGAAGAAAAGCAGATGAGGGAGCTGGGCGTGGATGAGGACACAATCCAGCGTCTGCATACATACGATTGGCAGCAGTTTAATAAGGAACGGCAGTACCAGCAGCGATGGCGAGATCAGCCAGTTCCATTCGAGCCACAATGCGAACAGAAGTTGTACTTGCAGACCGTGGATACTTTGCTAGATGAAATTGATAATGAACAGTTATGGGAGGTGTTAAAGGAAACGGACAAGCTCACATTAAAAATGTTGGTTATGAGAATGCAAGGTTTTTCCGGCAAGGAAATTTCATGTGCAACAGGCGTGCCGGAGTTAGCAATCAACAATCGTATTGCGCGGCTTCGCAAAAAAATAAAAAAATTTTTGTGAATGCGATATAAAAGAGCATTTTTCCTGGGCTACTAAGTGAACGGCGAAAAATTTGCAGTTCACTTGCAGCTTGACAACCGCATATCAGCACGGCAGGTACGTTCCCGCCCATACGAGCGACATCGGGAAAAGCGCCAAGACGTGCAGACAGCCACGCTGCTGCCCTTCGTGAGGGCGGCGGTGTATGCCTGCCTGCGCCGAGCGATCCATTTTGTCCGAAAAGGGGCCAAAGCGGGCTCTTTTGCGTTTGACTATGGAGCGGGGGATAATGATACGCCTGTTGCCCGGCACAAAAGACCGGGTGGCCGACCTTGGGTTGTAATCAGTAAGACCCCTGGGGAGCCAGCGAGTGGTTGTAAGCGATCGACCCGCCTGCCGTGTTCCCATGTGTGCGGGGGGCGAGCTGCAAATACGGCACAAAAATCAAATCAGATGATGAAAACGACGCTGTCGTTGACGTCAGATCGGTGCGGCGCAGAGCGGAATGTTCTGCGCCGCATCCGTTTGCCGTCAACGGTGGCTGAGACTGGAGAAATGCCGTATGGAACAACAAACGTCTTTTGAAAAGGCACATACCATGGTGGAACACATTTTTCGGGCACTGCTGCCCGAACACGGCCTTATGATACGGGAAGCACAGATCGAGCTGTGCCATGAAATGCTGGATACGCTGTTCGAAGGGAAAATCGCACTCTGTGATGCAGGCGTGGGCATCGGGAAAACGCACGCCTATCTGGCAGTATGCCTGCTGTGGCAGCGGTTCCGGCCTGTACATCTTCCGGGCACAGTGGTGATCTCCACATCCAGCATTGCACTGCAGGGGGCGATCATGAGCGAGTACATCCCATTTTTATCGCGTGTGCTTTTGCGGGCGGGGATACTGGAACGCCCCATTTATGCAGTAGTAAGGAAAGGGAAAGAGCGGTTCGTATGCGAAGCAAGACTTGCGGAGCGCATGGCGCAGGTGCGCACAAAAACAAATGTCAGCAGACGGCAGGCGGCTTCTTTTCGAATTTTGGAAAAAACATATGACCTGGACGAGGCGCCGGACCTTTCGGGCTTTGACCGCCGCCATGTATGCGTGCCGCCCATGTGTCCACGGAACTGTGTTATGCGGGACTTTTGCCGGTATCAGCAATATCTGACAGAATCACGCGGTTCGGAAGTTGTGATTCAAATCTGCAACCACAATTATCTGCTGGCCGATGCAGTACACCGTCAGCAGGAACTGCGTCCTCTTTTAAAGGAACATCATGTTCTGGTGGTGGACGAAGCGCATAAGCTGCCGGAGGCGGCACGCCAGATGTACAGCCGGAGCGTATCGTGGGAGGATATGCGCGGAGTATGCGAAGCGCTGAGGAGAGAGCGCTTTGTTGCCATATCAGAACGGCTGGCTGAAAAGCAGGCGGTGCTTATGGCAAGCTTTTCGCGCCCGGAGCATCAGCAGGAAGAAACGAGTGTTGTATTTGTGTCTACTCCGGAGCGCGTCCGTGCGCTGGACGCTGCCATTGCCTGCCTGCGGCAAACAGCCGTTCAGCTTGCTCCGCACCTGCCGGGCTGGCTGCTCCACCGGCTGGAAGGAATGGGGGATACACTTGAACTGTTCCGAAACCTGAACCCTCGTTATGTTCTGTACATTCAATACAGCCATTCCGGTACACCGGCGCTCTGCGCGGCCAGCCGGGAAACTCCCGTGCAGCTTGCGCGGGCGCTGTGGACGTCCGGCAGGCCGGCGATCCTTACCTCTGGTACGCTTGCAACAGGCGGGAACTTTGCGCGGGCCGAACAGATGCTGGGGCTGGAACAGTGTAGCCGAACAAAAAAATTTGTGGCGCTGTCACCATTTGATTATGAGCGGAATTGCCTGCTGTACATTCCGAAAGACATACCGGACGGCAGAAGCGGGACAGAAGCGGAGTATCTGGCCCGGCGCATCGAAGAACTGATCATGGCCACGCATGGTCATGCGCTGGTATTGTTCACCTCGTACAGCTTGATGGGGGAAATACATACGCGTTTGCAGAACCGTCTGCCGTTTCCGCTGCTGGAGGCGTGGCGGAACGGACAACAGGCCGTCCGACTGTTCAAGAACCTCTCCAATGCAGTGCTGTTTGCAGCAGGGCCTTGTTGGGAAGGGATGGACTTCCCCGGAGACATGGTATCGTTGCTGGTGATCGCGCGCCTGCCGTTCCCTGTACCGGACCCGGTCAGTGAAGCGGAGCGGAAGCAGTATCCCAGCTTGCGGGAATATATCCATGCAGTGGTGCTGCCGGACATGCAAAGTAAGCTGCGGCAGGGATTTGGCCGGGCGATCCGGACGGAAACGGATACCTGTGTCGTGGCTGTTTTGGACAGGCGGGCAGCCGAGGGGCAGAGGTATCATGCGGCTGTGCTGGAAGCTCTGCCAGAGTGCCGGTTATCGGACCGATTAGAGGATGTAGCCCGGTTCATCCGGGAACGGAAGATGCCGGAATATTTTCGGCAGTGAGAAACCCTTCCTTACATTATATATATGGGGTGTTGGCAATGGAGCAACAGAATGGGATAAATAAGCATGATTTAAAGCTTTGGGCATATGCCCGCAGTAGTTCTCCGCGGCCGGGTGTGTTGATCCGGCAGATGCAGGGGCTACTGGCCGATGCGGAACGCAACCATTGGACTGTTGTGGGAACGTCGCAAGACATGAGCACCGGCAGAACGCTGGCCCGAATGGGATTGCGGGAGGCGCAGAGAGCGGTGCGACAAGGACTTGCCAATGGGATTCTGGTAGAAGATGTTGGCCGGCTGAGCCATGAATACAGTACGGCGCTGCGCGTCCTGGAGTTTTTGCAGGATCATAGTGCCGTTTTAATTTGCACACAGACCGATGTGCGTTATGAACTGTACATCAAAGGTTTATCGCAGGCTCTGCAGCAAAGAATAACGCATAACGGGATTAAGCTGCTATAGCGGACAGGATTACCTCCCCTTCAAGCGGTAGAGCTGAATTTTTACTTTTGCATCAACATATTATGTAAAAATAAGGTGCTTGGGAGTGGTACATATTGGAAAAGAAAATTCACTATATCATCCAAGAGGTTTTTGTAGAAAACTGTCCGCAGAAACACGACGAAGCCTTGAAAAAGATAATGAACGAATACATCAATTTTGTAAAAAAAGAATGCCAGGAAAGTGGAATTTAGGGGTAGCTTTTTGAGGTGAAACAGAGTATGTTGTGGTTGAGCGATTGCAGCGAAAGGCGAGGTGAATTATGAAGGCTGCAATTTACTGTCGATTGAGTAAGGAGGACGAGGAACAAGAGAAAAAAGACAGGGAAAAAGAATCGGAAAGTATCCAGAATCAGAAATCCATGCTCATTAATTACGCGATTGAAAAAGGATACGATATTTACCACATTTATTCGGATGAGGATTATTCCGGTATCGACCGGAACCGGCCTAATTTTAACCGCATGATCGAAGCGGCCAGCCAGCGAAAATTTGATATAATTCTGGCAAAAACACAGTCGCGCTTTACGCGTGATATGGAATTGGTGGAAAAATATCTGCATGGCAAATTTGTGGAATGGGGCATCCGCTTCATCGCTGTTGTCGATCATGTGGACACTGCAGACGAAGCCAATAAAAAAAGCCGCCAAATCAATGGCCTCGTGAACGAATGGTATCTGGAGGATTTGTCCAACAACGTTCGCTCCGTGCTGACACATAAGCGCAGAGAAGGAAAATACATTGGCACATTTGCGTTGTACGGGTACACAAAAGACCCGGCGGATAATAATCATCTGCTGGTCGATCCAGAGGCAGCAGAGGTGGTAAGGCGTATCTTTACTTTGTACTTATCGGGCAACGGAACGACACGCATTGCAAGAATCTTAAATGAGGAAGGAATACCGTCTCCCACGAAGTATAAACGTGAGCATGGATTTAATTACAAAAAAACCGTGCGATGTCCCAACGAAGACCTGTGGGGGAAGGCGACGATTTACCGCATGCTGACCAATCAAACGTATGCGGGCAATCTGGAGCAAGGCAGACATAAAAAAGTCAGCTATAAATCAAAAAAGACCGTCTGGCTGCCCAAAAAGGATTGGATCGTTGTGCCGGACACACATGAGAGCATCATTGATTCCGAAAGTTTCGCGCGGGTGCAGCAGATGCTGCGGGAGCATGCCCGCGGCGGCGGACAGGGAAAGGTCAATCCACTGGCCGGAAAGGTGTTCTGCGGAAACTGTGGTTCGGCAATGGAGCAGACAGGCTCTGGATATGTCAGCAAAAATGCGGGAAAGACTTTGAAATATTTCCGCTGCCGCACCTCCCAGAGGGATAAGAAACGTTGTCCGGGACAGGATTATATGCCCATGGAGCAGCTGCAGGAGCTGGTGCTTGAACGGGTGCGCCACCATATCGCCGGTTATCTTGAGCCGGAAAAGCCCGGCCAGGAACGAATATCGTTGCAGATGAAGGAAAAGTGGCGGGCAAAGCGAGCGGAGCTGGAACGGCTGCAAGGGGAGATACTGCGCCGACGCAAGGCAATGCAGGAACTTTATCTGGACAAAAGCAGCGGCATCATCAGTTCAGCACAATTCATGGAATTGAACCAGACTTTTCTGCATGATGTGGAAGATTTAGAAAAGCGATGTGCAAAGCTGGAGGAATCGCTGGGAGAAGCTGGCGATACGGATGGACAACGCGAAAAGCTGAAACAATATCTCAGTGATGTGAGGGAAGTGAAAGCCTTGAACCGGGAGTTGGCCTGCCTGCTGATCGAAAAAGTCGTGATATACCCCGTTGACGCTGCAGAAAACACCCGGAAAATTGAAATTGACTGGAAGTTTTGAACAAAAGGGGCTTTAAAGGCCCGGAATTGTGGGGGTGGTTGAGCCTACCCAGGTGGGATATACCTCGCTGGAGGCGACGTTTTTGATGTAATCGCGGAACGATACCGTCACGTTCTGCACATTGGCCGAGGGGCGGCCCAGGTGCACCGTGATCTTTTCGGGGATGATGGGCTGGTCCAGAATGCGCGGGCGGCAGGCAGACAGCGGGGTGGGGCCGGAGGATTCGCCGCCCTCGAACAGCTTGTGCGTGGGGATATCGAAATCCTCAGGGAGACTGCGCACGGTGTAGGCGGCCGTTTCGTCCTCCTCCACAGGAATCATGAGCAGTTCCAGCAGGCTTACCTCACCGTCGAATACCTGCACACCCGCCACATGCACGGGGTCATAGCCCTCATGCTCGGCGGTCACGTCCACCACGGCATAGGGCAGGACGGTACGGTTGTTTTCGTCCAGGGAGTAAGAGCGGGGCGGGCAGGCGATGGCAACGTCGTCGGACAATGCCTCGGGACCGGTGGTGACGGTTTTGTCCGGGATTCCGGTGCCGGAACGCTGGGATATGGTGACGATGACGTCAGGCACGGGCTGCGCGTTGCTGGCGGCGAAGCTGCGCAGGCGCAGAAAGCCTGTGCCGGTAAGGTCCGCCGCGGCGATGGCGGCGGTGATGTTTTGAGCGGGTGAAGGCGCGCGGGGTGCGGTGCGGCACTTGCACTGCGGCGCAGCGGCGGCGGGCTCCGCACCCGGAGCGGCACCGCTGCTGCCGCATGCGCACATGGCGCGGCCTTGTTTGTCAGAGTTCATACAAACACTCCTTTCTTGTCTTAGGATATTCTTTGAAAACCTGTGCTGACACCCGGGCTCCCTCTTCCTTTTTGCCGTTGTTTGGGATATACTGGTTTTAGACCCGAATCTTGGAGCGAACGGAGGGCGTTTATGGAATTTACGATTGAAAATAATTTTTTGTGCGTGCGGGTGCAGAGCAGGGGCGCTGAGCTGTGCGGCGTGGTGAAAAAGGAAACGGGCGAGGAAATGCTCTGGCAGGCGGACCCAGCTGTGTGGAACCGGCATGCGCCTATTCTGTTCCCCTACTGCGGGCGGCTGAAGGGCGGCGCGTTCACCCACAACGGCGTGTCCTATGAGGGCGGCCAGCACGGCTTTGCCCGGGATATGGAGCACGCGCTGGTGGAACAGAGCGGGGACAGCGTGACGCTGTGCCTGGAGGCAAATGTGCTGACGATGGAAAAATTCCCGTTTGCATTCAAGCTGTTTTCCACTTTCCGGCTGGAGGGCGTGACGGTGCACCACGACATCCGTGTGGAGAACGACGGCGGCGAGGTGATGCCCTTCGCCTTCGGGTACCATCCCGCGTTTCTGTGCCCGTTCGACGCGGCGCATAAAGCGGAGGATTACGTGCTGCGGTTCGATACGCCGCAGACGCCCACCGTCATCGAAACCGGGGAGGACGACGGCCTTGTGACGGGCGCGACCCGTGTTTATTTTGAAAGTGAGACAGACATTCCGCTGCATGACGGCATGTTCGACCACGACAGCACCTGCTTTTCCCGGCTGACGGCCGGGAGCCTTTCCATTGTGGAAAAAGAGACGGGCCGCCGCGTGAGCGTGGGGATCGAAGGCTACCCCTATGTGCTGATGTGGAGCGCAAAAGGCCCTGTCCGCTATGTGTGCATCGAGCCGTGGCACGGCTTGCCGGACGCGCGCACGGCCAGCGGCATCTGGGAGGAGAAGCCCGACACGGTGCGCCTTGCGCCTGGCGAAAGCTGGAGCACCGGCCTTGCGATGACGTTCGCACGGTGAGGCGCGCGTTTATTGGAAGCACGCGGCACGGCCGCGCCGAAGGAGGTTTGTTTATGCTGACACGGGACAGCCGCATCGGCGAGATCTATGCGACGCCCATTGGGCACGACATCATCCATACGCTGCTTTTGCAGACGGGCCTTCCGGAAAAGGCCGTCGCCAACCCTGTGGTGCGCCGCCTTTCACTGCGCGCTTTGCAGAAGCTGGCGCCGGGCAGGCTGGACGACAGCCTGGTGGATTCCCTGCTGGGCCTGCTGAACCATGAAACGCAGACGCCGCCCGCGCCCACAGGCGGCATCACCCGCAAATGGTGGAAGGAGGCCGTGGCCTACCAGATCTATCCCCGCAGCTTTGCGGACTCAAACGGCGACGGCGTGGGCGATCTGCGGGGCATCCGCGAAAAGCTGCCCTATCTGAAGGAACTGGGCGTAAATCTGCTGTGGCTCTCGCCCGTATACGATTCCCCCAACGACGACAACGGCTATGACATCCGGGATTACCGGAAAATCATGGCCGAGTTCGGCACCATGGAGGATTTCGACGCCCTGCTGGCTGAGGCACATGCGAACGGCATGAAGCTTATCATGGACCTTGTGGTGAACCACACCTCCGACGAGCACCCCTGGTTCCAAAGTTCCCTGCGCGACCCCGACGGTCCCTGCCGGGACTATTACATCTGGCACAAAGGCAGGGACGGAAAAGAGCCGAACAACTGGGTGAGCTTTTTTTCCGGCCCCGCGTGGAATTACTATCCCGAACGGGACGAATGGGCGCTGCACCTGTTCAGCAAAAAGCAGATGGACCTGAACTGGGATAACCCCGCGCTGCGCCGCGAGGTCTATGACATGATCGACTGGTGGCTGGCCAAGGGCGTGGACGGTTTCCGCATGGACGTCATCAACCTGATCTCTAAGGACGGCCTGGCTGACGGCAGCGAGGCGTTGGCGGGAGCCATCGGCCTGCGGGGCATCGAGCATTATTTTTACGGCCCGCGCCTGCACGAATATCTGGCAGAGATGCGGCGGGAGAGCTTTGGCCGTTACGACGCCGTCACTGTGGGCGAGACGGCGGGCCTGGGCATGCAGATGTCCAAAATGCTCACCGCGGAGAGCCGCGCGGAGCTGGACATGGTGTTCAACTTCGACGCGCTGGAGAACCCGGGCAAGACCCGCTTTGACGATTACCGGTACGACCTGCGCTACCTGAAAAAATACCTGTTGGACTGGCAGCAGAATTACGGTGACAACTGCTGGATGAGCCTGTTTTTTGAAAACCACGACAACCCGCGCATGGTGAGCAAAGTGAATCCGGACCCGGCTGTGCGCGCGCCGCTGGCAAAGCTGCTGGCGACGCTTCAGCTCACGCTCAAGGGCACTCCGTTCATCTATCAGGGGCAGGAACTGGGCCTTGCCAATGTGGATTTTGCATCCATCGACGAGATCAACGACGTGGAGAGCCGCAACCTGTACCAGGAGCTGTGCGGCAAAATGCCGTCGGAGGAAGCGTGGAAGCGCATCCTGGCCGGCACGCGGGACCATGCCCGCGCGCCCATGCCATGGAACGCGGGGCCCAACGGCGGCTTTACCGCAGGAACGCCCTGGCTGCGCATGGCGGACGGCTGGCAGACGTGCAATGCCGCCGACGAGATGCGGGACCCGGATTCGGTGTTCCATTATTATAAGAAGCTGATCGCGCTGCGGCGGGAAAACCCGGCGCTGGTATACGGCGCGTTCCGTCCCGTGTTTTTAAAGACGAAAAGGCATGCGGATGTGTTCTGCTATTTCCGTGTGCTGGACGGCAGAAAATTTTATGTGGAATGCAACCTGACGGCCCACCAAACGCCGCGCCCGGCGCCGCTCTCCGGCGCACAGGCAAAGCGAATCGGTAATTATGCCGAGGAAGCGCCCGTGCTGCGCCCCTATGAGGCAAACGTATACGAGGTGCTGTGAGCGGGCAGCGGCCCGCCGGAGGGAAACGGCAAAAAGCGTCTTTTCGCATAGCTGCTCATAAAACGGCATCAAGCGCCATCCCTAGTGATATCCTGTGGTGCAAGTAACTTATCCGTTGGGATAAGGCGGAAAAGTTTCGCCCAAAAGAAAGAGATATGATTGCAGAACTCTGACGGAACAAAGCTGCAACACGCCATACTGAAAGGCGGTAATAAACCGTGGCTCTTTTGTCTGGCTTTTATTTGAAGAATTTTGCACTTATCGCTGCGCCATATTAGTTAAATAGTGTTTACACGAGCGATATGGTATAATGGGAGCAAGAGAGCCGAAAGAG